>BNJU01005552.1_pt1 | contig 347665 bp, 419 predicted proteins | sample 8539281 | NCBI WGS metagenome assembly BNJU01 (sample SAMD00202456, study PRJDB9452) | human saliva metagenome | isolation source: human saliva | place: Japan
TAATTAACTTTCGAAACTAACCGTCGTTAATCTCAATAAAAAGGGTTGTAACAGAATGCGGTTTTACCGCATTCTAGTTGCAGTCCCTTTAAAACTATAAGAAACACCAAGACATTTAGATTTGTAAAATCTTATGTTTTCTTTGTGTTTCTTGTTTTTAAAGCGCATAAATAGGCCTTAGGCCTATTTAAAAATTTCTTGGTTTAAGCAGTTTGTTTTGCAGTAAATAATGTTGTATTAACTCGTCCTGCTTGTATTCTGTTATGTAACTTTGCTAGATTGAATCCCATGGCCAACAAGTATAATATCTTATGTACGTTTCCACTACCACGGTGTAAAAACTCGTCTAAACCCAAGGTCTTGCTTTAACACACCAAATGCGCCTTCCACTTGAATGGAGCGGTTAATTCGTAATTGAATGCCTGTATCACTAAGTAGTCTATCTTGGTTTTCTGCCAATATAGCATCATATGCAGGTGTAGTTTCAATTCGTTTTACGGGATTTACTGTTGTTGGTTTTACATACCGTTGGCATTCCTTTTGTATCCGCATCAGTTACAGACTCACAAATATATACCTTTCTCTCAGATATAAAGCCTGTTTTTAGCTTTTAGCATTATGAGTGAAAAGCATATTTTAATTACGCCCTTTAGCACATATAAATGCATCTTCTTCAGGTATATACTCCATATTACGAGATTTACTAATATCTTTAGTCCAAGCTCTAGTTTTCGCCTTTTTCATAATATTGTGGTTTTATACAAGATAGGTACTGGTTGTTTTTTAACCAAGTTAAGTTCTCATGGCTATCATAACCAGCATCAGCTACCACATATGTGAAGTGGCGACTATGGATCTGTTCTAATTGCTGTACAAATGGAATTAAGGTATTTGTATCGTTGGGCTTAGGGAATACACCAACTCTATAATATATTCCAGAGTGAACAGCCAATTGTACATTGTGAGGCAGGTTTAAGCTGTCCGTACATGCATATGGTCTTCCTTCATACGCATAAACGTGGCATCAGGATCTGTTTTAGAATAACTGTTGCGTTCTACCCATAATATACAATTGCTGTTCATATTCTTTGCGCTTGTCATATAGAGCTTCAGCTCGCTCAAACAATCGTTGTAATGGCGTTTTATGCTTACCTTTTCCTTGTACGAATTCCATATGTTGTACTTCAATTTCTTTGGCCAAGAAAGTATATATACACTCATCATTCATACAATGGGTATCTAGCCCTAATTCATTCCAGATGTCTTGCTTTTAATATAGCTAATTTAGATGGTAATGTATCTAGTCTTTTTGCTACCGCTTTTTCGCGAGACAAAGGTGTATTTGTTGGCATTAGCCTCTAGTTTAGTTCCATCAATAAAAGACTTCATTGAATGTTAGGGTATCACGCCTTCCAATAGCTTCCATTAATTGTGAAAACAGATTCATTAATATATCTAGTGTACAACTGCAAAAATCGTTGGAAAGTCATATGACTGGGAGCTGAATAGCCTCGAAGAATCCATATAATTACTATTTTTCTTCGCATTGTTGTTGTATCACACGTGTAGAATACGCCGTTGGACATAGCATAGACAAAAATTTTGAACAGAATATGCGGTGGAACTTTAGATTTTTCTCCTTTAGGAGAATACAAATGCCGTAACTCTTTATAGTCTAATTCCTCCAATACAGCATCAAGTAACCGCACAGGCGCTGTTTCTTTTTATCAACATGCCATAATCCAATGGTAAAAACTAGTTGGCGAGGCATCACTAGTTTGGTATAATTAGGTTCATTGGTATGGTTTTGATTCATAATTTAATTATACCAACGAAAAAGGGCCTTTCAGGGGCCCTTTTTGCTTAGAATATAAAAAGCTATTAGTTAATCATATAAAATCAACTAATAGCTTATTTAGGGATTAAGGGGCTGTTTTGTTACAGCCCCTTTTTATGTTTATACAAATTTTATATTTCTCTGCTAATCATGAGTAAAATAGCGTACACTATAAGAAATATCTACTAATTATGATATTGAGGTAATCCTGTGAATTTACAAATTAGAATTTGGATATCTAATGTTGTTCTATTTGTAGTTCCTATATTAATTGCAATTATTCTATTTTTTTGTTATATTTTTTTCAGGACTACACATTTTAGCGAATGCCGGATACTATTTACGTATCGAGCAAGAACAACAGTTTAAAAGTGTTAGCCGTGTGGCTGAGACTATTACCTTTTTATGGTATAGACAATGGTTTAATGGATTCTCTTGTTAAACCAAGCTATAGTTTGTTAGACCCTAATGAGGTGTATGTAGAAATTCTCAATCAGGGAAAGATTTCTATATTCTTACGGTACACAACAGATTTATAATGAATCTGCTATCGTTGGTTTGATTGATGTAAATCCTGAGTTACAAGGGCATTGTCTATCAGTCAAATGATACCTTTTGTGTACGAAATGCGTAAGAATGAAGGACGTCATGCATATCTATATCACATAGCTATTAAACGAGCTGTGCATGGTAGTGATAGCTTGATGGAAACCGTTTCGTTCTATATTAGGATTGTTGCATTACTTTTTGTTTATAGTTACTTTTTTTGCAATCAACCGATTTTGTGACGAAGTTTATTATGATTCACGTCCGCAATATGACGGAATCATTACGAGCTGCTAATTATCAAATCGAAATGGAGCAGGAGCAACAAAAAGAATTGCTTGCAGGTATCTCTCATGATATCCGTACTCCATTAACTGCAATTAAGGCCTATGCAGAAGGCGTTCGGGATGGTATTGCACCAACCGAAGAGCAACAAAAAGCGCTACATGGGAATCATTTTTGAAGCGCGCAATGATTTAGATTCTATGTTGGAGGAATTGTTCCTTATTACAACATTGAACTATAAAAAGGAATCTAGACCATCGGAGGAAATAGAATTAGGGAAATACGTACAAGGTTTTGTAGAAGATCATATAGAACATTATAAGTCTAGAGGTCTTGAACTGAGCGAACGTATTACAGTTAAGAATGCTACTATTATTGCGAATCCACAGTTATTACAGCGGGTTTTGCAAAAATATTTTAAATAATAGTGCAAAATATAAGATGGCAGATATAGGACATAGTGTTATTGATGTCACCGAAGATGAAAGTCATGTGTACTGTGTGGTAAGTGATGATGGCCCTGGGGTTCCGCCAGAGTCGCTTGACCGACTTATGCGTCCGTTTTATCGAGTTGATTCGTCCCGCACTAATCCACAGGAGGGGAGTGGACTTGGTCTTTCGATTATTAGACGTATTATGGGTATTTTCGAAGGTCGTGTAGTGATAGATAATATTAGACCACATGGACTTAGGATTATCTTAGAGTTCCCGAAAAAAGGAGAAAATCATGAGTGAACATATTCTAATAATTGAAGACGATATTGATATTGCTAATATTGAGCGTGATTATTTGATGGTTGCTGGTTATGATGTAACTGTTATGAATAATGGTACTGATGGTATTGAAGCAGCTTTGAATACGTCAGTAGATCTAATTATTTTGGACGTTATATTGCCAGAAATGGACGGCTTTGAAGTATGTCGTGCTATTCGTGATAAAGTGCGCGTACCAATTGTGATGGTAACTGCATGCCTCGATGATATTGATAAAATCCGTGGCCTTGGCGTAGGTGCCGATGATTACATCGAAAAACCATTTTCTCCATCCGTATTGATTGCGAAGATTAAAGCTATGTTAGCACAATATAAACGACTTACTGAAAAAGATGTTGTTGATACAAATGCTATTCAATCCGGTGATATTCGCCTTGATCCTAAGATGATGAAAGTTTGGGTAAATGACAAAGAAGTTCATCTTAAGAAAAAGAATTCCAATTATTAGAATTTTTTATGCGTAATCACGATATCGTATTCTCTAAAGAAGAATTATATTCTCGTGTATGGGGGGAATTTTCTTATGGTAACTATGCAACCGTAGCTGTTCATATCAATCATTTACGTGAAGAAATTGAGGAAAAATCCAGCCAATAGCAAACATATTATCACCGTTTGGGGCGTAGGTTACAAATTTGTATAAAAAGCATAACTAAATTCACTTTTTAGTCCATGGATTGGTGAGCTATTGATGTTATATGTGTTTTTGGGGCTTATCTTGTAGAAAAAAATAATCGAAGTTTTTATATTTTTTTATATACTACGCTTTGTTTTTTTAGAGATTTTGTGTATACTATAATTGTAAGGATTATCATGAAGATATACGGAAAAGATACACTTAACTTTCTCTCTTAATAAGTTCTCTCTCAACTTTTTCGTCTTCATATATAACTCTCTCAGTCCTTACACTCTCAAACTATATGCAAAAGAGGTATTCATTAGTTAATGCTAATGAATACCTCTTTTGTTTTTCCCTATCTTTTATACATAATTTAGGAATGGTAGAAATTATTGTATTGCAAATCTAAGGAATAAGACCTATAATGATTGTGCATTAATTGTGTGCAATTAAAAATAGGAGACAGTATAGAATATAAAACAATATAAGAAACAGATTATAGCATGTGCTATTGCATTATGCGTAGGTGTAGGAGGAGGCTATTATTTCTTCGGTACACCAGCAGGTACGCAACAGAGTGTGGTAACAAATCAAACTAAGCAAACAAAACCGTTGACTGAAGCTCGTAATACCTATGTTGTACAAGCGGCTAAAAAATCAGGCCCCAGCCGTAGTGGGGATTACAACACAAGTATTCCAAAAGGATATTTTTAATCGTACCATTTACGCCGGTGAAGGTGTTGGTTCCGGTGTTTTAATTGATAATGAAGGGCACATAGTAACGAATAACCACGTTGTATCTGGTGCTAGCAATGGTGAAGTTACAGTTTCGTTGTCTGATGGTACTACCATCAAGGGTACCGTTATGGGCACTGATGAACAATCTGATTTAGCTGTCGTAAAGATAAATCCACCTAAAAATATTCAACCTGTTGCCATAGGCGATTCTGATTCTTTACAGGTCGGTGAACCAGCAATTGCCATTGGTAATCCATTAGGTCTTGAATTCAAAGGTTCTGTTACATCTGGTGTAATTAGTGCTTTAGCTCGTACCATTGATGATCAAGGACAACGTTTCCCGTTGATTCAAACTGATGCTGCCATTAACCCAGGAAACTCTGGTGGTGCATTGCTGAATGCTGAGGGGGAGTTAATTGGCATTAATAGCTCTAAAAATTTCTAAAGAGGGTGTAGAAGGAATGAGCTTTGCCATTCCTATTAATTCTGCAAAACCTATTATTGATTCTATCATTAAAAATGGTAAAGTCATTCGCCCATATTTAGGCGTATGGGCTGTGGACCGTCAAACGGCTGCACGTAATAATGTAAGCTATGAAGGAGACGGACTCTTATTGTTCAGTTAGACCCTAACTGGGCCTATGGCGAAAGCTGGGATTGTGGAAGGCGATACGATTGCTCAAATCGATGGTAAGAATGTAAAGTACATTAATCGAATTGAAAGAGCAAATTGACGCCAAGAGCCCTGGCGACACTATTTTTAGTATCTTATACTCATAATGGTAAAAATGAAGAGCGCTCAGGTAAAATTAGGACAAGCCTCTACAAATTAATTAATAGACGTGTATTTACATTAGAAAATTGAATTTAATCTAACATCTTAAAAACCCTTTCAATTCATGAAACACTTTTATAATAGTGGCTCTATAATAAATGTTGGGGTGACACCACTACGGTGTCACTTCCAACATTATTTTTTTGCAAAAAATAAGCATACAAGGCTCACATGCTTTACAATAAAAGTGACTAATTCCCAAAGAAAGGATGTGAGCTTATATGCCTACTACTGATTATACTGAATTTTTACATAATGTGAAACAAGAATATATTACAAATAGCTATGAATTGAATGGGACATTTGTTTTTGAGATAGAGTTACCAGTAACACCACATATTTGTCCAAAGTGTGGAGAGTCTACAAAACATATTAAGGACTACCACATACGTACGGTAAAGTTTGGAAAAGTACAACGAGGTCCACTAATTGGAAAATACAAACAACGTCGATATATTTGCCCACATTGTAAGCACTCCTTTGCTGAAAGTAATCCCTTTGTACGAAAACATATGCAACTAAGTGTAACTAATATTAGAATGCTATTTGATAAACTTACTGAAAGTGTAACCTATACAGCTATTGCTAACGAGTGTGATACATCTATTACTACAGTATTACGTTATTGCTCTATGATCACTATACCTAAGCTCAAGACCTTACCCACTGTGATTGGTATTGATGAGTTTAAAGGAAATGCAGAAGGCTACCAATACCAAGTTAATTTAACTAATCCAGATACACATGAAATATTAGATATTTTACCGAAACGTGATACGCAAGCATTAATCCACTATTTTGCATCATTTAAACATAAGGATCGCCTACAAGTTAAGTTTATTGTAATGGATATGTCCATACAATTTAAGCGCATCATGGAGGCGCTATTTCCACATGCGCATATTATCTGTGATCGATACCATGTATGTCGACTTGTAGATTGGGCGGTAGAGCGAGTTAGAAAGCGTGAGCAACATAAACTGGCTGCTTATTCACGTATGTTAAAACAGAATCGACGTGTACTAATGAAGCATCCAGACCATTTAACGGAAGCCGAACATATTAAACTATGTGAAATACTCAGAATATCTGATGATTTACGAAAAGCATATGCTTTAAAACTTTCTTTTAGAAAAATCTTTTCAATCTATGGTAAACAAAGAATAGCTGCACATTTAACGCATTGGTTGGAATTAGTAAAAGCATCTGGCTTAAATGAATTTAATAACTTCTTTACATCATTTCCTGCATGGATGACGCAATTAACTAATGCATTCTTACTTCCATATTCTAATGGATACACAGAAGGAACTAACAACAAAATTAAAGTATTAAAACGGATAAGCTATGGACTTCGCCACTTTGGTAGATTTAGAGTACGTATTCTACTTTTGAGCAAAAAGAATGGCACCAACCATAACTATGATTGGTGCCAAAGAAGACTCGTAGGGTGAATACCCCAACATTTGACAGAGAGCCATAATAGTTGTGTTTTTAGAGATATTGAAAGGGTTTTATATTGTATAAAATATTTTTACAAGGTACCTTGCAATTCGAGGTACCTTGTGATATTATGTATTTGTCAGTATAAGATAGTGACCGTAAGAGAGCTTTCACATTGGCAGGTAGGCACAACCTAAAAGGGAGGAACTATGCAAGTTCAATTAAAAAGGTGTTATGGATATATTGGTGCTAGCATTATTAACACAGCAGGATCGCTATGGATATGAAATTGTAAGCACTATTTCGGAATACATAGAAATTTCTGAAGGAACGATATATCCATTATTTAATAGGCTAAAAAAAGAGAAGTATGTTGAAACCTATTTAAAGGAATCTTCTACAGGGCCTTCTCGGAAATATTATCATATAACAGATACAGGCCGAGAGGCTTATAACGAGATGAGACGAGAATGGAATGAGTTTTCTGGCGTTGTAAATATCCTGTTGAAAGGAGTCGACTATAATGAATAAGAAAAGTTTTTTAGAAGCACTGCGTAATATCTTCAAAAAGGCACGTGTTGCTGATGTTGAAAGTATTATAGAGGTTTATGAAGAACACTTTGCTGTAGGCCATGAAAAAGGCCTTACAGATGATGAAATTATTAAATCCTTGGGGACTCCAGAGGAAATTTATGCATCCTATGTAGATGCTGGAATTATTACAGATACGTTAAATGAGGATGGTAATACAAGTAAATCTGTGAATATGCAAGAAATCTATGCTAGATTTGATGAGTATAAAGAACGCTTATTACCACAACTGCCGGGAATGGCAAAAAAGGCATCGAAGACATTAGTTGCTATTGGCAGTGCGTTAGCCTATATTGTAGGCGTACTTATATTGGTGATTACGCCAGCTATTTTATATTTATTAGGTAGCTCATGGCAACCATTTGAAAATGTAACCGCATTTCCTGCGTTATCTATGATAACTTTAGTTGCACTCGCAGGTGTAGGCCTTTTTGGTGGCCTTACATGTATATTTATCGGTGCTGAACTTCGTGGTGTACGCGAACGTTATTTTAGCAATGTAGATTAAGGAGGACCTATGAGACGAATTATAATTGCTGCCATTCTAACTGTAATCAGTGCTGTAGGGGTAGGTACATCCTTTGCTGTAAATGATTTACCAAATTTTGGTGAATGGATGAAAACCAATGAACAACAGTTTAGAAAACCACATAGACATGATGGTTCTAATATGCATATGGACCAACATATGATGGATGGAAATAATCAAATGATGCCTCAAGATGGTATGGGGCCAAATAATGGTCAACATATGTACCAAAATTGTCAAAACCAAATGATGCCGCAAGGTCAACCTGGCCAAATGCCTCAAGGGGGCCAACCAAATGGTAATGCGCCTCAACCACCTGTGGAACAAGGTGCACCACAGATTACTCAAAATCAATAGTATTTTATTGATTCTTTTCTCTCACAACACTTTTTAGAGCGCGTGGTCATGAAAAGTGCATTCATGGCCACCATAGAGCCACACACTCTATGTGATACATTCGTATCAGAATCTCTCTCTTACACACAATAACTACACACTAGCAAAAAGAGCTCCTCAGTGAAGGAGCTCTTTTTGTATTTGTTTATAATTTTATTTGATGTGTTTAGAACCGCGTTCTGTCATAGCTACGCCTTCTTTGCAAAGAGGGCATTCTTCTGGTTTGTATGTTGGTACTTCAAGGTTAAGTAATGATTGTACTTTTTCTTTTGGTACACCGAATTCAGCTTTGCCGCCAGAACGGTTAACGAGAAGACCTACGCCTACGATTTCACCGCCGGATTGGTTAACTACGTTAACAACTTCTTGTACGGAACCGCCTGTAGTTACGATATCTTCTACGATAAGTACGCGTGTACCTGGTTCGATTTTGAATCCACGACGCAATGTCATAACGCCTTTTTCACGTTCTGTAAAGATAGCGCGTGTGCCTAATTCTTTACCGACTTCGTGAGCTAATAAGATACCGCCGGTCATAGGTCCAATAACGAGTTCTACGTTTTTGATCGCGGAAGCGTTCTGCCAATTCTTTACACAATGTTTCAGTGTATTTTTGGATGTTGTAACACGTTGAATTTTTTTCAACGTACATAGGGCTATGTAGGCCGGAAGTCAATAAGAAATGACCTTCTAAAATTGCTTGAGTATCGATAAGTAATTGTTTTACTTCTTGTTCTGACATCATTTGGATACACTCTCCATTTCTTCAATAATTAAACGTACTGCCTCTTGTGGATGTTCAGCCTGCGTAATAGGTCGGCCAATAACGAGGCGAGATGCACCATCCTGTAATGCACTCGATGGTGTAGCAATGCGTTTCTGGTCATTTGTAGCTGCGAAGGATGGGCGAATACCTGGTGTAACGATAAGGAAATCAGGTCCACAGGCCTCGCGAATCATCTTAGCCTCTAAAGCGGAACATACAACACCGTCCATACCGGATTCTTTTGCTAGTTTAGCAAGGCGAATTACTTGGTCTGCAATTGGTAATTGACCGCCAATAGATGTCCAAGATTCGTCATCAAAGCTTGTTAATACGGTAATCGCTAATAGTTTTGGACGTTCGATGCCTAGTTTTTCAGCGCTTTCACGAGCAGCCTCAGCGGCAGCTTTCATCATTATAGGACCACCTTGACCATGAATGGTAATTAAATTGGCGCCTAAACGAGTAAGGGAAGATACGCCATGGGCCACCGTATTAGGAATATCATGTAATTTCAAATCGAGAAATACATGTTTGCCGTGCTCTTGCAAATAGCGAACCGTTTGGTCCCCTTCGGCGTAGAATAATTCCATGCCCACCTTATAGAAACTAACGGAGTCCCCGAGTGAGGACACGATAGATTTCATCGCATCCATTGTGGATACGTCGAGGGCGACGATTAATCTGTCATCTGCCATGTTATAACCTCCATAGTACTTATATATCTAAATAATTTTCACATAGAATAGGGCGTCCTGTCAATGAAAATCCGTTGTGAAAGTCGGCTTAAGAACTGCTTTTTATACATCGATTTTTCTTCGCGTTCATGATATAATAAATACAGAAGTGAAGATGATTCCTAATACGAGTTGATATATGTATATCGGACTGATGTATATAATATGTTGTTAATAGCTAAGAAAGGATTACCATGTTAGATTTTTGTAGCATTGGATTTTGAAACAGCTAATAAATATAAAAAAATAGCGCCTGTTCCTTAGCGGTCATTACCGTTGAAAATGGGCAGATTACCAAAAAAGCATATAGTCTTATTAAACCACCGTTTATGTCCTTTGACCCAGAATGTATTGAAATTCATGGAATTGAACCTAAAGAAGTGTTGCATGAAAAGACATTTGATCAACTATGGCCTGCTATCTATGAAAATCATTTGAAGGGAAAAATCATGATTGCCCATAATGCAAAATTCGATATGAATGTATTGCGTGCCACTCTTGATTACTATAACATTCCTTGGCCAGAACTTGACTATGCGTGTACTGTAAAAAAATTTCTCGTGCCGTATGGCCCGATTTGGTAAATCACAAATTGAACACAATGGCGGCGTACTTAGGCATAGAATTTAAGCATCATTATGCATTGGATGATGCTGAAACATGCGCCAAGGTTGCTATCGAGGCAGCTCGCTTGAAAGGGGCGAACTCACTACCCGAACTACTTTCAAAAAAACAGGCGTACCTCTTGAACCATTCATCGATGAAAAAAATAAAAGCTGCACAAGCAGAATTACATAAGGAACCAGAACCAGAGCAGATGTCCTTTTTCTAAAGACGTGCTCGGTTACGATGGTAACTAATCCTAATAGAATAATAGATTGTTTTTGGAGGTAGTCATGTTAGGGTAAAGAACTATTAACCTATGTGGATCATACATTGTTAAGACCCATTGCTACATGGGACGAAATTAAGGTGATTTGTGAAGATGCATTGGCCTATCATACGGCATCAGTTTGTATTCCCCCCGATTTTGTGGCATCCGCTCATAATGCATATCCCAATTTGAATGTTTGTACCGTTATTGGGTTTCCTCTAGGCTATCAAACGACAGAATCCAAGGTGGCGGAAGCGAAACAAGCTATTGCAGAAGGTGCATCAGAAGTGGATATGGTCATCAATCTAGGTGATGCGAAACAAGGGGATTTTCATGCTATAACAGAGGAAATCAAGGCTCTTAAATCCGTATGCGGTGATAACATTTTAAAGGTTATCATCGAGGCCTGTTTCTTAACGAATGAAGAAAAGATAGAACTATGCCATTGTGTAACGGAAGGCGGCGCAGATTTTATCAAGACCTCAACTGGATTTGGTAGTGGTGGCGCTACATTAGAAGATGTGCAACTATTTAAGAAGCACATTGGTCCTAATGTACAGATTAAGGCTGCCGGAGGCATTCGTTCCATTTCTGATATGAAGGCTTATATTGCAGAAGGGTGTAGTCGTATCGGGGCGAGTGCGGCCGTAGAGCTCCTAAAAGATCATTTGGACGAAGAAGTATAAAGAAAAACCACCTAGGCAGTGCTTAGGTGGTTTCTTAGAATGGCGGTGTAACTATGCGCATGTATGATATTATTTTGTAAAAAAGAGCCAATTTAGCACTAACAAATGAGGAAATTCGTTTTGTCATAGAGGGCTATGTACATGGTACTATTCCTGATTATCAAGTAAGTGCTCTATTGATGACCATCGTATTTAATGGTATGAATGCTCGTGAACTCGGTACGTTGACACTCTCGATGGCTCAGTCAGGACAAATGGTGGATTTATCGTCAATTGATGGTATCACCGTAGATAAACATAGTACAGGTGGTGTAGGGGATAAGACGACACTTATCATTGCTCCTTTAGTGGCCGCCTGTGGTGGTAAGGTCGCAAAAATGTCTGGTAGAGGCCTAGGGCATACAGGGGGGACTATCGATAAAATGGAATCGATTCCTCATTTGAAAGTATCCTTAAGCCAAGAAGATTTTATCGCCCAAGTGAATAGAATAGGCCTTGCCGTTATAGGTCAATCAGAAGGCTTGGCACCAGCCGATAAAAAACTTTACGCTTTGCGTGACGTAACGGGAACAGTGGACAGTATTCCTCTTATTGCTTCCTCCGTGATGAGCAAGAAATTGGCATCTGGTGCGCAAGCCATTCTACTAGATGTAAAGGTCGGCAGTGGAGCCTTTATGAAAACCATTGAAGAGGCCCGTTCCTTGGCTAAGGCTATGGTAGATATTGGACGTGAAAACGGTCGTTCCCTTAAGGCTGTTTTGACGGATATGGATCGGCCCCTTGGTCATGCCATAGGCAATGCCTTAGAAATTCGTGAGGTCATTGATACATTAAAAGGTCATGGCCCTGAGGACTTGACTCATGAATGTATTATCATGGCTGCTCACATGCTCGTTTTAAGCCACATCTGCGACTATGAAACCGCCCTAACTCGTGTGCGTGAGGCTCTCGATTCTGGCGCTGCACTCGAACGTCTACGCCTCATGATTGACGCTCAAGGTGGTAATAGCTCTGTGATTGATGATGAAAGCCTACTAGTTATCGGCCAATGTACATCTGATGTAATAGCGCCTAAGGCTGGTTACATTACCCATATGAATACCGAACAATGTGGTATAGCATCTGTTATGCTTGGTGCTGGCCGCACCATTAAGATGGCCCTATCGATTATAGTGCAGGTATTATCATGCATAAAAAAACTGGTGATGCCATTATTGAAGGTGAATGTATAGCGACCTTGTATGCCTCTGATGAAAGCTTACTTGCTAATGCAGCTAAGACTTATAGTGAGGCTATTACAATTGGTGACGAACTGCCGAGCGTAGTGGATACAATCCTTGATATTGTGGAATAAGGAGTCGTATATGACAGAATTAGAAATTCAAAAACTTATGGATTACGCCATAAAATCTCGTGAAAACGCTTATTCTCCATATTCACATTTCGCTGTTGGCGCTGCCTTGTTATGCGAAGATGGTACCCTTTTTGAAGGGTGCAATATAGAAAATGCTTCCTATGGTCTCACAAACTGTGCTGAACGAACGGCCATTTTCAAAGCCGTATCCGAAGGTCATATAAAATTTAAGGCCCTTGCCGTAGTTGCTGATACGGAAGGACCTTGTGCGCCATGTGGCGCATGTCGTCAGGTAATGGCTGAATTTAAAATACCTCTAATCATTATGGGAAACTTGATGGGGAATATAAAAATAGTAACTATAGAGGAACTATTACCATTTAGTTTTTCTGAATGCGATGTAACTGGTAAATAGATCCTTCTACAGTGAAATATACGTAGTACAAGAAAAAGGCTGGAGCACATGGCTCCAGCCTTTTAGCATAAGATAATGACCATTAGAATGCAGGAACAATTGCACCTTGGTATTTATCTTGAATGAATTTTTTGATTTCAGGGCTATGAAGAGCTTCTATCAATTTCTTGATACGAGGGTCGTTTTCATTGCCTTTAAGAACAGTTACGACATTTACGTAAGGGGAATCATTAGATTCGATGAACAATGCATCTTTACCAGGGTTAAGACCTGCACTTAATGCATAGTTTGTGTTGATAGCTGCTAGTGCAACATCGTCGATGGAACGAGGCACTTGAGCTGCTTCTAATTCTACGAATTGGTAACCATTAGGGTTAGAAGCGATATCTTGTACAGTGGATAAGATATTGTTAGAGTCTTTCAATGTGATAAGACCAGCTTTTTGTAATAACATTAATGCACGACCACCATTTGTAGGGTCATTAGGAATAGCGATTTTTGCACCTTTAGGAAGGTCTTTTAAATCTTTGATTTGACGGGAATATAAGCCCATTGGTTCAAGATGAACGCCACCCACAGATACTAGAGGAAGGTTATGTGCTTTGCGAATTCCTCCATGTATGGCACATGTTGGAAGAAGTTAGCGTCGATTTCTTTATCACCCAATGCTAGATTTGGTGTATTGTAATCAGTGAATTCTGTGATTTGTAAATCGATATTATCTTTTGCTAAAATCGGTTTTACTTGTTCTAAGATTTCTGCATGTGGTACCGCAGTAGCACCAATTTTTAATACTTGTTTGTCACCGCTGCTAGCCGCTTTATTATTATCGCTGCCGCAACCTGCGATTAATAGCGCACCGCCGAGAACGACTGTAGCCGCTAATGCTAAAAATTTGTTCATACAAACACTCTCCTTTTCGAGAAAATTAAATGTAATTCGATAAGCTTATAGTACTAAATTATTTCCCATCATGCAAGTATGTATTATTAGTAGTTATCCATAACTAAAAGTTATATAGAAAGAGGAGCTGCCATTCAAAACCGACTTTGGCCCTGCGTAGGCCGTAGGCCGGAGTCAGACCCGGCCGGTGGAGGTTTTGAGTGGTAGCTCCTTTGCTTATTGTCTTTTAGTTTGGTTAACGGCTAATAATGAGCCCTATACCTAATAGTAATTGATATAACATAGCAGCACCAGCGGTAGTACCCATGGCTTTATCTAATTTGATTTCGTCCACATGGGTATAGAATGTTTTGATGGTTTTAAATGCTGGGATGATGGCTAGTAATGCGAGTAATGCTGGGATTGGGAGGACTTTCAAATAGATCCAGGCACCAATCCAGAAGAAGTTAAAGATATAGGTGATGCTCATTAGGCTGATGGCACGGTCGCGGCCTAATACAATTGGTAATGTGCGACGACCGTGTTTTCATCGTTTCGAATATCTCGAATGTTGTTGGTGAGCATGATGGATCCAACTAATAGGGTAGCCGGTAGTGCAGGGATTAGGAATGCTAGTGAAAGTTCACGCGTCCACGCAAAGCCTGTAATGAGGACAATAGCAAAACCCATGGCGATACCGGATGAGATTTCCCCAAATGGTGTGCGAGAAATTGGCTTTGGGCCACCTGAATACAAAAAACTAATTAAAATACAGATGATGCCGGCCGGAATGTACCACCATGTAATGGTGGCTGATAGGTATAGGCCGATGATGATAGGTACAATCATAAGAACCTTAATCATAGTGGAGATGAGCTTTGGCGTCACTGCACCACGGGTAAGGGAACCAGCATTACCTATTTTTTGCCCCGCATCAAGACCAGATTTAAAATCTTTCAATTCATTCCATAAATTGGCGATGATTTGAGCCGATACGACGGCTAAAAATATAAGAATTGTATGGAATATGGCGAGTCCTGTGCCATGAAGTGCACCGAAGGTATAATAACTAAATGCAGCACCTAAGATGGTTGGCCCTAATGCAGCAGCCAATGTGCGAGGTCTAGTGAGAGGAATTAATTCTTGTATCATAATGGTGTGGCGAAATGCCAACTCCTTTCTGTTAGAAATACGTTTTCTTATCTTTAAGTATTGTATAGTACATTAGGAGAAATGTAAATTTGGTGTACCTATCATGTTAGTACAATTATATAGTATAATATTATATGTATATTTAAAATTCTTAATGTAACTTACTTATATAATTCAATTCATATATTCATGAGGTGAGACTATGAAAACGTGGAGTAAGAAGGTAATGACACTAGCTTGCGCTACCTGCTTAACGGTAGGTATGGCGGCTGTAGCTTGTGCCGATACAATTGATTTAGGTTATGGTCAGTATGCTACCACTAATAATGGTGTACACGCGGTAGCTGTAGATGCGATTCCTACAAATCCTACTTTCAGAACGATGGAACAAAATAAGACCCTTCAAACAGCTAATGAGCGAGCTACAAAATCTATGAATGACCGCATAAAAAAACATCCCTACCCAATGGTAAAAGAGGAATTTAAAGGTACTGCCTTAGATGGGTATAGTTTGTATCAATTATCTGGGGATAGTACATTAGGTCATCATACAGGTTGGTTGCTTACATACAATGTGAATAAAGAGGCGATTAATTATCTCGATCGTACAGCTACTCAAATTGTTAACACAGCAATGGCCGATAAACAAGTGAAAGCACAATCTGTTAGCGAGCCTTACACAAAATCTAATGCAGAGAAGTTTATTTCTAACATGACCACAGTTACACTTGAACGCAAGGTGTTAGAGCCACAAATAGCAAATTTAAATGCTACTATGCATCGCGATATGATTAAAACAATACAACAAAGTGCTATGCAAGATGCATCGTTGTCGCAAAAGAATAGACAAAGTGTGCAAGAGGGCGTAGATCTGTTTAAGAGAGTCATCCCTAACTTTACAATGGGCGCTACAGAAATATCATTTAAACCATATACATCTAAGTTTGGTGCTATGGCTGGTATGAGTGTGCGCGGCAGCTTAAAATATGATGGTTTTGTATTGCCTGGTAGCTTAACTATGTATGCAATGCCACAAAACGATGGGCTTACAGTACAAATCTTGGCTACCGAAGATACGAGCCGAGATTACTGGTCAGGACAATTAGAATCCATGTATGGATTGAAAACCCTAAAGGGAGGCAATAAATAATGAAACCTTTAAAAACTCTTGTATTAGCAGCATGTTTAGTTGGTGCTGTGACTAGTTTTGCGGGCGCAACGGATGTAAAAACATTAGCAGGGACTATGTCTGTTCCTAATACAGTTACGGTGGCGACCGCATCTGATACAAATTCAGTGGATATTATAAAGGATTTGCTTATCAAGGATAATGCAAAACCAACTACGAATAAACGGACCCGTCAAAGTAATGAGGATGCATTATCTGCGCTTAACTATATGGGCGTTTCCTATGATGTATATCAATTACAAGGGGAAGATAAAACCGGCCAAAAGGACGCTTTGTTAGTGGCCGTAGATTTGAAAACAGCAGCCAATGCATTGTTTGATAACCCTAAGGCTAATGCGTCTGTCCTTCCTGTATTAGCCATACTCAATAATGGTGAGTTGGATCCGATTACAGAACAACTCATGTTGACTACGGTTAATAATCTGTTGCCAAAAGAATCTAAAACATTTACATTGCCAGATAAGAACGTACCCGGTTCCATCTATGTAAGTGCTGGTACAGGTTACAGCACTGCCGTTGGTGTAGTTGGTGAAAGCCAAAAACCTACTACAATTACTGTAGAAAACACAGAACAAATGGAGAAAATGAATAATACAAAGTATCAAACATATACGGTAGGTTCTCGTGTATTAGTTGATGCGGAAGGTATCAAATTCCCATATTATGCAAAAGCGGCACTCGTAATGAATCCACAAAAGCCTACATTGTTCTTGGCATTGACTAGTGATGTACAACGTCAATATTTTATGCCAATCTTTGCAGATGCTTTCAAATCTATTAAATAAAATATATTGAAAAACATCGATATTAATGTATAATAATTTCTATATGATGTATGTATTGTAAAAGGAGTCCTATTATGAAAACAATTCACACAGATAAAGCGCCTGCAGCAGTAGGTCCCTATTCCCAAGCTAAAGTAGCTGGCGGTTTCTTGTTCGCTTCTGGTCAGGTAGCGATTAACCCGGCTACGGGTTCCGTAGTTGAAGGAGGTATCGAAGCACAAACTGAACAAGTATGCAAATATTGAAGCTGTATTAGCCGAAGCAGGTTCTGATTTCTCCAAGGTTATCAAAACAACATGCTTCTTAGCTGATATCAATGACTTCAAACCTTTCAACGAAGTATATGCAAAATATTTTACATCTAAACCAGCTCGTTCTTGCGTGGCTGTAAAAGATCTTCCATTGGGCGTTGCAGTAGAAGTGGAAATCATCGCGGAAGTATAATATGGATTATATTTCATTATTACAAAAAGAAATGCGACCTGCCTTTGGCTGTACAGAGCCAATTGCGTTGGCTTATGCAGCGGCCAAGGCCGCATCCGTATTGGATGAGTTTCCCAACCACATTCATGCGCGATGCAGTGCCAATATCATTAAGAACGTAAAATCCGTGGTCATTCCGAACTCTGGAGGCCGCAAAGGCTTAGCTGCGGCTACCGTGCTCGGCGCCATCGTAGGCCATCCAGAACGAGAACTAGAGGTGTTAGAATCGGCTACCGATGAAGATCGTAAATGGTTAGGCACCTTATTAGAGGCTAACTTTTGCACTGTAGAACTAGCGGAAGGTGTTGATAATCTCTACATTGAAATTACGGCCACCACCGATGAACATACGGCAGTGGTACGCATTGAAAATGCACATACCAATATTACCTATGTGTCCATAGATGGAAACGTGATTTCTGAAACCATTAACGAAATTAAAGAGGCTGAACGTAGTACTTGCCAGATGACATTCGATAGTATCTATGAATTTGCAAAAGCTGGTGATATTTTCGGTATCTTACCTAGCATTAAGCAGCAGGTAGAATATAATACGGCCATTTCGAATGAAGGTTTATCCAATGATTATGGTGCCAATATTGGTCGATTGTTATTGCTTGATGATGAAACCCCATCTCTAGAAACAAAGTGCAAGGCTCGTGCCGCAGCAGGATCTGATGCACGCATGAGTGGGTGCCCGTTGCCTGTAGTTATTTGCTCCGGCTCTGGCAACCAAGGATTGACCGTATCTATGCCTATCATTACAACCGCTGAGGAGCTTGGTAAAACCGATGAGGAATTGTACCGAGCTCTTGTGTTTGCCAATTTGTTAACGCTTTACGTTAAATCTGGTATCGGTAAATTATCGGCATACTGTGGTGTCGTATCGGCTGGCATTGTAAGTGTAGCTGGTATTGCCTTCTTGAAAGGCGATAGTAAGGATATTATCGAAGATACACTTGTAAATGGCCTTGTTAGTCTATCCGGTATCGTATGTGATGGGGCGAAACCATCTTGTGCCGGTAAAATTGCTATCTCCTTAGATGGAGCTTTCATGGGCTATAAACAAGCTCGCCTTAACAAGAGCTATCAAAAGGGTGATGGCCTTGTAGCCCACTCCGTTGATGATACGATTAAAAGTATCGGTGTCGTAGCACAAGGCATGAAAGAAACTGATGTGGTTATTTTGAATGAAATGTTGAAGCATTAATTGGTTTTATATACGGAAAATAGTTCGTCCTATAATCCTATAAATAAGAAAACAGCGTTATGGCCCGTTTGGTTATAACGCTGTTTTTCTAATATTATTGTAATTTTTTAGGATTCTTTAGTAGCAATGATGCGACCAGTCCCACAATAAGGAATGGAACTAGTGTCATCATGGCTGTTGGTAGGGAATAGGTATCTGCTAAATTCCCTACAACCGGTGCGATGATGCCGCCGATTGTTTGGCTTACGCCAAGGGTGATGCCTGATGCAAATCCGATGCTCTTAGCTAGATAAGTTTGGCCCAGTACAATAACAGGGCTGTAACTGATGGCCTTTGCAGCACCAATCATGAGCAAAATCAGATAGGCGAGTGGCATCATAATCGTTACAGAAAACTCAGGGACTTGTGTTAATAGGAACATGGATGGCAACCAAATCAACAGAGATAATCTAATGATTTTGATAGGACCGTATTTATCGCCCAATAAGCCACCGATGTAGGTCATAAAGATGCCGATGCTAAAGAATACGGTTAATGCAAAACTACCTTGTTCGGGGCTCGTGCCGAGTTCATGAGTCCAGAATACAGGGATAAATGCATTAATAACGCGGAAATTAACCGATTGGCTTAGAATAATGATGAACAATATGCCAAAATATTTCCAATAATTTTTTAGTGGCTGAGCCGCAACTGTTGGATTTTCGGTGGCTACGGCTTGGTCGATAGTTTGGGCATGAGCTACGATACGTGGCATGAGTAGGAATAGAACGGTAGATATAATAATACCGGCTACGGTGAAAGCTGCTAGACCATGTGCACCTACTGTATAGGCGATGGCGCCCGCAAATAGAGGACCAAAGGCGAAGCCTGAACTACCGCCGATGGCGAAGGTTCCCATTGCTTTGCCCTTCTTGCCACCTCCGAGGCGGTTCATAATTTTTGCTCCTTCAGGATGGAAAATGGAAGAACCCACACCAGCTAGTGTGGCACATATAAGGAGACTTTCATAAGAAGAAACAAAACCCATCATCCCCGTACTACATGCGGATAATAACGTGCCTGCTGCGATGAGTCGTGGCTGATTGAGCTTGTCTGAAATATACCTAGCAATGGTTGTAGTAATGACGATAATGCCGTGTTCGCTAAGATAAGAAAACCTGCTTGCTCCAAGGACAGTCCATACGTATAGATAAACAGCGGCAATAATGCAGGTAATACACTTTGGCATGAGTCATTAATCATGTGACTCAGCGTGATGAGATAAGGATAATACTTTTGCATAGTAAACCTCGTTGATTGATGATGTAGTATATAATATATTTATATTATATACTATATGTATACAAATAAAACCTAGATAACATCTGTATTATATGTATCTAGGTTTATCTATTATATCTCTATCATTATCATTTTAAATATGGCAGAGGAGGAGGGATTTGAACCCCCGCGCCGGTTGCCCGACCTACCGCATTTCGAGTGCGGACCCTTCAGCCTCTTGGGTACTCCTCCGTGCTTTACGACGCTCTTTAAAGAAATCTTTCATCAATTGGCTACATTCATCAGCGAGGATGCCTGCTTGCAATTGTGGCTCATGGTTTAGTCCCGGATGGGATAGCACATTAAACAGAGATTCTACGGCGCCTCCTTTGTAGTCGCTAGCACCATATACAACGCGATCAATACGGCTGTTAATAATGGCCCCTGCGCACATAGGACACGGCTCTATCGTAACATACAGGGTGCATCCAGTCAACCGCCAACGCTTTAGGCTATTACAGGCTTCACGGATGACGAGAACCTCGGCGTGAGCCGTTGCATCATGATCCAGTTCACGGCGGTTATGATGACGTGAAATGACTTGATTATCGTGGACCAAAATGGCGCCAATAGGAATTTCGCCAAGGGCATACGCTTTTTGCCTTCTTCGATGGCAAGGCTCATAAAGTATTCGTCACGACTGCGCTCGTCCATTGTATTAAGTTCGGTTGAATCCATTAGGTCTTTTGTCATTATTGCACCTCTTAATGTATAATATCTTACATAGAGTCTATCATATTTTATCGTATTTTTGCGAATAGATTTAATCGTTGTGTCAGTTGCTTGTGTGAGGCTAGTATGGATATTATTTGGTATATGTTTGATATGATTGGTACCATCGCATTCGCCGTATCAGGCGCACTTGTGGGTGTGTCCCGTAAAATGGATATTTTCGGCATGGCTGTGCTCGCCCTTGCTACCGCTATTGGGGGCGGTGTGATTCGTGATGTACTATTAGGCTATTTCCCGCCAAACTCACTTCGTAATGTAGTGTACGTTACGGTCGTTCTCGTGGTGACCTTTATTGTATTTGCTATTTATAACAGTCGCTATCATCGCAATATGATGGGGCCTCGCAGTCGCGCTAGTTACTTGTTTGCTGATGCTCTTGGCTTAGCATCCTTTACCGTAACGGGTGCCTCCGCCGGATATACACTATATCCGGACTTGCCTATATTTATCGTATTGCTTGGTACCATTACCGCTGTAGGTGGTGGCATTTTGCGCGATATGTTAGCGCAGCGCGTGCCTTCCGTACTGAAAGAAGACGTATATGCGTTGCCAAGCATTATTGGCGGTATAGCCTATTATCTACTGGTAATTGGTGATTGGGCGGGCCAAGCTGTCTATGGGGCTTTCACCATTGTGCTGGTCATTCGTCTACTAGCTATAAAATATCACTGGAGCCTGCCTCGTGTCAGATAATAATCGGTTTTATGCGATATATTTGCCAAATTATGACTAAGTGATATAATTGTAATATTAGTTATTTTTTTATGATTGTATCCCTTACAACAGTTGTGAAATGGTACGCACAAGCGTGCTTGATAAAGGAGTTTAACCTATGTCTAAAAAATGGTTGAAAGTAGCGTTAATGGTTACGGCTATTGCTACGGGTACATCCATTCAAGTTGATGCGGAAACTGTGTTATATGTTCCGCAAGATGATCGTCCAGTAAGCCTACAATATACAGTTGATACTGCAAAGGCAGCGGGGATGACGGTGTTAACACCACCACAAAAATTTGATTTCCGGTAAAACCTACAAAGGGCAAGCCGATCAAATCTGGAATTGGGTAGAGCAAAATGCGGGCCGTGCCGATGTTATGGTATTGAGTACAGATACCTTAATCTATGGCGGCCTTGTGGATTCTCGTAAACATAATTTGCCATTGAGCACATTGGAAAATCGTTTAAAACGCATCGAAGCGCTTAAGGCAAACCATAAAAATACACGCATTTATGGCTTTGGTACCGTAATGCGTTCCCCACGCGCTAGTGGGGGTGGTACAGAACCATCCTACTATGCAGATTATGGTCCAACCATATTCCAAATTGCTGCACTACAAGATAAATTGGATGCAGGCACATTGACACAAGCGGAAACGCAAAAATTGATGAGCTTGCAAGCCTCTGTCCCTGTAGAATATCTACAAGACTGGTTCTCTCGCCGTCAAAAAAATATGCAAGTGAATAAAGACTTGATCGATGAAGCGCGTAATGGTGTCTTTGCATACTTTGCATTGGGCCATGATGATACATCCCAATTGTCTCAATCCGCATTGGAAGGACGCTATTTAAATCAATACTCCAAGGGCATTCCACGTACACAATATGGCAGCTTCCCTGGGGCAGATCAACTCGGTTTATTGTTGATGGCTCGTTCTCGTACCGATGAAAGTGCGGAAAAACCTACGTTCTCCGTTATCTATCCACTTGGTGGTGCCGGCAAAACATTGCCAGGTTACGAAGACCAAACCGTTGATAAAACGATTGCGGAACACGTAGAAGCCGTTGGTGGTACGATGACAACTGCAGGTAAACCAACTGTTCTTCTCGCTGTTAATACACCGCTTTCTACGAGCACATCCGAATCTGAAACCTTTGGTAATTTCCCAATGATTTCTCAAGCTACGACTGCCTTGTAGATCGTATTCAACAAGCTACGGAACAAGGTGTAAACGTGAGCATTGCGGATATTGCCTATAACAATGGCTCTGATAATACCTTGTTAGGTGCTTTATATAAACGCGATTTACTCTATAAAATTGGCGCTTACAATGGCTGGAATACAGCAAGTAATACGGTAGGCTATGCGATTGCACAAGGCTTATTGCTACAAACTATGTCCCCAGAAGGGCATCGCGATATGTTGACCCAACAATATTTGGATAACTGGGCATACCAAGCGAATATCCGCAAGGATATTTATCGTATGCAAGATTCCATTCGTACCGACAATGTACGCTATTCTGGTGATTTGAATTCAAAATTAGAAGAGTATTTACAAGAACGTGTACAAGATTTCAGTGAAACTTATTTGAAGGTGGACCCTCGTACAGTTAAGGCTACATTCCCATGGGGCCGTTTGTTTGAAACGGATATTACTGTTTATGATAAACCAGTAGTACCTCTTCAAAAAGAAATTCGTATGCAACGGGAAGCAGAAGCGAAGAGACAAGCTGAAGCTGCAGCAGCTGCTGCGGCTGCACAAGCCAATGGCCCCAAGCACAAGCCGCTCCAGCTGTGCCAACTACAACAACTCAAGCTGCACCAGCTGCAACTTCGACAACGGTAGTACATCAAGCGGCAACTTCACCGCGCATCGTTCCAACACCGGCCGCTGTGCCTCAACAATAATCGCCTATGAAACGATCGTTTTTGCCTGAAATAACCTATATGCGTGGTCTCTGTATGCTCGGCGTTATCGGCATTCATGTCGGCTCCTATGCATTACAAAATCCGTTCGTTAATTTACAACTCATTAGCGTGTTGGAAATCTTATCGCGTTTTGCAGTGCCCGCATTTTTCTTCCTGTCAGCCTTTGGTTTGTTCTACCATACATCGGTAAACGATCCATTTAGCTACAAGGATTTTATGAAACGACGCTTTCAAGTGGTGCTCTATCCTTACATTGTGTGGTCCCTATTCTACCTCGTCTATACAGGCATAACGGCGCACAATTTTGGAAATCTCCATCCTGGACCATTGCTTGTGAACCTCTTGTTTGGTAACAGTATGTACCATTTATATTTTATGGTTATACTGGTATGGTTCTATGTGCTCATGCCACTATGGCGTGTGATGGTACGGTGGATTTTGAAAGCCCCCATTCCTTGGCTTGTCATCTTATTTGCCATCCAATTAGGTGTTGACTTTATATCATCTTATCGATTGGGGGCCTGGGCGACACAACAGTTTAGCGATTCTCCAGCCATAAAATATCTCTTCGATATGCGCCTTAATTATTGGGTGATTCATTATGTATGGATATTCCTCTTTGGTGCTGTTGTAGCTGAGCGATATGAAATCGTGAAAGACTATATGTGGCGCTACCGATACCTATTAGCCACATGTGCCATTTTATCGATTTTATCCATGTTGGGCGCCTATTACTATGTCATGGATGTATGGCATTATACGGTGCTCGAAGCGATTTACACGGTACATCAGTTGAGTCCAATGGGAGTGTTCTATACGGCATTAGGCACATTGTTTAGCTTATTCCTATTCCAAGTGATGCCCCTCAACAATACGATGGAGGCGTTCTGGTCACAAATTGGGGATACTTCATACGGTATCTATTTGGCACATCCGTTCTGGTTATTAATCATGACCGGTATCATGGCCAAGTATAATCTTCTATTTACAGTGCCTCACGTAGTGCTGTTGTATGTGATGGCCGTAGGATTATCCTACTTGACGACAGTAGGTTTAAAACAAATACCAAAGCCAATTCGAAAATATATTCTTGGCAACTAATAGGCTTATACAAGTCCTGTAAGATTGGTATATAACTAATTACAATAGAATCCGCTCCTACCATAACTTATAGTTATCGGTAGAGGGCGGATTTTTTCATGACTAAAATGAAAACTTTCACAATGTAAAGTGTGAAAATTAATCTGTGATTGTGCTATAATACAATCATACTGATTAGAGTTACAACAAGGGAAAATGAGGTGCTCTTATGAAAGAATTAACATATTTAACGGTGAATTCGTCGAACCAGGTGCAAAGGTAATCAGCATTGATGACCGTGGCTACTTATTCGGTGATTCTGTATATGAAGTTGTACGTGTTACAAAAGGTCGTTGTTTTGCATTGTCCTATCACCAAGATCGTCTATATCGATCCATGCGTGAAATGGACATTCCCGTAAAAATGACGCCAGATGATTTGACCGAACTTCACGAAATTTTGATTGAACAAAGTGAAATCAAAGAAGGTTACATTTACTTACAAATCTCTCGTGGTGTAGCGCCACGTCATCATGCGTACGATCGCTCTAAACTTGAACCACAAATGCTCATGTCCATTCATAATCTCGATATGGATGCTGTGAATAAGTTGGAATCTGGTGTGAAAGCTATCGCATTGCCTGATGAACGTTGGGGGCATGTAGACATTAAAACAACGAATTTGGTTCCTAATATTTTGGCGCAAACAAAGGCGGAAAAGAAATTTGCCTATACAGCGATGTTATTCCGCGATGGCATTTGTACCGAAGGGGCCACATCCAATGTATTTGCCGTAAAAGATGGAATTATTTATACACATCCAGCGGATAATCATATTTTGAAGGGCATTACGCGTCAAATGGTTATCACTCGTGTGGCACCTTCATTGGGCATCACTGTTATCGAAAGAGTTTGACCGCGCCTTCGTTGATGATGCGGATGAACTATTCTTTACCAATACAACCGGTGGTGTGATTCCGATTATAAAACTCGACAGAAATCCTGTAGCTGATGGTAAACCAGGTGCAGTGACTATGAAACTACGTCATGGTCTAGAAAAATTAATGGAAGAAGGCTTGGCTTAATTAGCATACTATAGGTATCAATATGGTAGCTATAGTGGCTAGTAAGGGGAGCTTTCACAAAGAAAGGACATATTTTGATTACATTAGAACACATTAGTAAGGTCTACGAAGGTGCTAATCGTGTAGAAGCGCTGAAGGATATTAGCCTCACCATTGAAAAGGGGCAAATCTACGGCATTATCGGTCAATCAGGGGCCGGTAAATCTACACTGATTCGTTGCATCAATATGCTGGAAGCCCCTACATCGGGCTCCGTTATCGTAGACGGCACAGATTTAACGAAATTGAGTGCTAGTGAACTGCGTAAAGCGCGTAAACACATTGGCATGATTTTCCAACATTTTAATCTTTTATCATCGCGCACGGTCTATGACAATGTAGCATTCCCATTGGAATTGCAAGGGCTTAGCAAGGCTGAAATCAAAGAACGCATCACTCCGATTCTCGATATCGTAGGTTTATCGGACCGCGTGAATAACTATCCATCCCAGCTATCCGGTGGTCAAAAGCAACGCGTTGGCATTGCTCGCGCCTTGGCATCTAATCCAAAGGTATTATTGTGCGATGAAGCTACATCTGCGTTGGATCCACAAACAACAGAATCTATCTTGGAATTGTTGAAGGATATCAATGAACGGATGGGGCTTACCATTGTGCTCATCACTCATGAAATGAAGGTTATCCGCGAAATTTGTGACCGCGTAGCCGTTATCGAAGGCGGTGTTATCTTAGAAGAAGGTAGTACGCTCGAAGTATTTACAAATCCGAAGAAACCGACTACAAAAGATTTCGTTGGCTCAGTAGTAAGCGATAACCTACCACAAGAAGCGCTTGAACATATTGAACTTCATGATGACTGGATTGCTGGTACGGCACCATTGGTAAAATTGAAGTTTACCGGCCAAGCCACAGATGAACCTGTTGTAGCAGGTTTAGTACGTCGGTTTGACCTCGATGTAAGCATCTTATTTGGTGGCATTGACTACATTCAAAACACTAGTGTAGGCCGTCTCATCATCATTTTGAATGGTGATCCTATGAAGGCGCAAGAAGGGCTAGACTATATCAGAACATTACCAATTGAAAGCGAGGTGATCGGTTATGTCAGAGCAAGTAATTAAATTGTTGATAACCGGTACCTTGGATACATTGCAAATGACCGTTATCTCTACGATTATGGCCATGATTATTGGTATTCCGCTCGGTGTAGTATTGGTGGTTACATCTAAAGGGCATATTTTAGAAAATGCAGCGCTTAATAAGATTCTAGGGGCTATCGTTAATGCGACTCGTTCCATTCCGTTTATCATCTTAATGGTTGCCATCATTCCGTTTACACGTATGGTTGTTGGTACGTCCATTGGTACGACGGCTGCTTGTGTACCGTTGACATTGGCGGCGATTCCGTTTTTTTAGCACGTCTTGTAGAAACATCCATTAAGGATATTCAATTCGGTGTTATCGAAGCTGCCCAATCGATGGGGGCAAGCCCATTCCAAATTATCCGCAAGGTATTGTTACCAGAAGCATTGCCAACTATTATCGATAATGTTACGGTGCTTATCGTTAACTTGATTGGTTACTCTGCAATGGCAGGTGCTATTGGTGGCGGCGGCCTTGGTGATATTGCTATCCGCTACGGATACCAACGTTTCCAAGGGGGATATCATGCTTGCTACCATTATTATTCTTATCATTATGGTTCAAGTTATCCAAATGATTGGTGACGGTTTATCCAAAGCGATGAATAAGAAATAGGAGGCGTTATGAGCGTCAATGAAAAATTGAGAAGTGCTCAACATGACGAGCTCTTTGAAGGCATTTTACAACTTCAAACTGTAGAAGAATGTTATGCATTCTTTGAGGATATTTGTACTGTTAATGAACTGAAAGCATTATCGCAACGACTTCAAGTGGCTAAAATGTTACGCGCTGGTGATAGCTATGAAACGATTGTAGAAGAAACCGGCGCTAGTACAGCGACGATTAGTCGTGTGAAACGATGCCTTGTATATGGTGCTGATGGTTATACAGTGGTATTAGATCGATTGGCAGACAAAAAATAGTCGTAACCTATTCATAGTAGGATATAATACATAACGGTGACCCTGGTCACCGTTATTTTGTATATAGGACTATTGTTTTTACTTATACGAATGGTAAAATGATAGTATATGTATGTGAGATATGGGAGGTCGTATATGGAATGGCTAATTGCAATAACCGGATTACCCTATGAGGTAATGATACTTATATTGCTTGCTGTAGCAGGGGCCTTTGCGGGCTTTGTGGATTCCATAGTGGGTGGCGGTGGATTGATATCTGTGCCGGCCATGTTGCTAACTAATTTGCCTCCTAGCGTGGCTCTAGGTAGTAATAAATTGTCTAGTATCTTTGGGGCCGGTAGTGCATCAATTACATTTTTAAGAAACCATATGGTTGATTTTAGGCTGGTTCGTAAACTATTGCCTTTTACCTTTATAGGTTCTATGCTGGGGACTTTGGCGGTTGTATCATTACCGCCGCTATATGTTAAACCGATTATCATCGTATTACTCGTGGCCGTTACATTATTTGTAGTCTTTAAAAAGAACTGGGGCGAAGTAAATCGCACCTCTCAAGTAATGGGTCGAGCACTTTATATTTGTATGGCCTTTGCCCTTGGCATCGGTATTTATGATGGCTTTATAGGCCCTGGTACGGGTACATTTCTCATTATGGGATTTATCTTTACCGGATTTGATTTCTCCATGCTTCGGCGAATGCTAAAATTTTAAATTTCACCAGTAATTTAGCATCTTTACTTGTGTTTCTATATTTAGGACACGTCAATATTATGTATGGTCTTGCCGCTGCGGTGGGACAAGTTGTGGGCGCCTATTTAGGATCCCATTTAGCCATTGCGAAAGGGTCCTCTTTGGTGCGTGTTGTATTCCTGTCTGTTACGACAGTGATGTTGTTAAAATTAGTGTTTGATTATATTTCTACCTTGTAGGAGGTGTGAGTATGCCTCATAAAAATGATGTTCAAGTGGCATTGATCAGCGGTGGCACATCGGGGATTGGATTTGCCACAGCTAAGCTATTATTGCAAGAAGGTTGGTGCGTCGTTATCAATGGCCGCGATGAACAAGCGGGACAAAGGGCAAAGATGAAATTGCGCCGATATTCTTCGAAGGTGCGCTATGTGAAAGGCGACGTATCCAGTGTTAGCGATTGTCAGCGCATCGTAAAAGAAACGGTAGATTTCTTTGGTAGTATTTCAGCTCTTGTAACGGCGGCTGGATATTATGAAGAAGAGCTGCTAGCCGATGTATCTGAATCGGCCTTTGATGAAATGTTTGGTACAAATGTAAAAGGAACTGTATTCTTGTGCCAAGCAGCATTGCCTTATTTACGTCAAGTAAAGGGCAGTATTGTTACCGTATCTAGTGATGCAGGCCTACAGGGCAATGTAGCCTGCTCAGTATATGGTGCATCAAAAGGTGCTATCGTAAGCTTTACAAAATCACTGTCCCTTGAGATGGCACCTCATGAAGTACGTGTAAATTGTGTATGTCCTGGCGACGTAGATACATCCCTTGTAGATAAGCAAATTGCCCAATCCCATCAAGATGCGGAACAAGCAAAAGAGGAGATGGGCCAACATTATCCGTTAGGACGTATTGCAAAACCTCACGAAATTGGCGAAGTTATCGCTTTTTTTAATTAGTTCAAAAAGCATCCTTTGTAACAGGTGCTGCGTGGACGATTGATGGAGGTCTTACGAGTTGGTAGTGAATAGAGTGTTATCTATTACTAATAGTCATAATAAGACAGTTTATACAGGGTAAAATATATATTATTCATTTCAATTCTACATTGAGAATGGTATAATAATACTAATGAACGATACATACATTCACAAGTGGAATCCGGAGAAAAAAGGAGAACGATTATGGCAGAATATAATGGCGTTAGAATTGAACCGCTTAGCGATGGTGGTCAAGATTTAAATTATCAAGTTGAACAATTTATTTTCTGGGGTGCAGGCCGTGCTGCCGTATTGGCTTTGTCTCCAAAATTCAGCAATGTTGCACTATGCACAAATGCTACATACATGGTAACTCGCATTGCTCATTTATATGATGTTGAATTACAAACAGGTGCTGTTGTAGGTTTAGTAGGTGGCTTGAGCACTGCTATTGCTACAGCTGCTATTTCCTTACTCGTACCTTTTAAAGCAGTACGCGTACCGGTAGCTGTTGGTTTGACCTATGCTATTGGTAAGGTAGCTCATATCTGGATCGAAGATGGTATGCCATCCGACATCGAACGCTACAAACCTATGATCGCTGAGTTCTATGAAAATGGTAAAACCATTGCTGGCGAAATCGCTCGCGATGCAGCAGCAAGCATTCCGTTCACTCAAGGCCAACGCGATGTATGGGCTGGTATTGCCAATGAAACAGGTCTTGCAAAAGAACAATTAGAACAAGTATATTCTGAAAAAGTAGCACCTGCTATTGAAAAATGGAATACGGAAACGAAATACCAATTGCATGATAATGCAGCAGAAGCAGTAGCAAAAGTAACTGATGCGGCAAAAGAAAAAATCGATGTAGCAAAAGAAACATTGGATACTGCAAAAGAATTGGCTAAAGGTGGCGTAGAAGTAGCGAAAGCAACTACTCAAGTGGCTGTGGAAAACGCAAAAACTACAGCAGCTCAAGCTGTGGAAAATGCAAAAGATACTGCGTTCCAAGCTGTTGAAACAGTAAAAGAAACGACAAAATCCACAATTAACGGTTTTCGTAAATAGTTAGAAGGATTGGTATGAATCCATTAAAGATCATCAAATATGGCAAGTATTTTAGTGAGTCTCGATTCTTGGCGTTTGCCACTCGCTATGGTAAAAAACTTGCCTTTGTACAAAAAGCAGTGGTGTTATTCTTTTGCTTGCGCGATCAAGATACACCAAAATATGTAAAGGCTATTTTAGCCGGCGCCTTAGGGTATCTCGTCCTACCAATCGATATCATTCCTGATACGATTGCGGGCCTTGGCTGGGTAGATGATGTAGCAGTTCTTGGCATTGCTTTCAAAATCGCCAACCGCTATATCAAAACATCCCACGAAGAACAAGCGAAAAAGTTATTCCCTTTTGGCAACTAACAAGTACATAAAAAGGCAGTTTAATCATTGTTATTGGTTGGACTGCCTTTGTTTATTTGACACCCTTTGTTAATAGATATACAATTAAATTTGTATTGTAATAAGAAGGATGAATAAATGTATACAGCGACAATTAACGTCCGTTTTTATGAAACCGATATGATGGGAATTGCTCACCATAGCAATCATTTTCGGTGGTTTGAAATGGCGCGTATTGAATTCCTTCGTCACATCGGTGTCACCTTGTGGGATATGATGGACGAGGATATAGTATTTCCAATTATGAATGTATCGTGTAACTATAAGGAGCCTGCTCGGTTCGATGACACGATTAATATAGAAACCTATTTAGTCAAAATGACCCGTGCTCAGATGGTATTTAAATACCGCATGCGCCGCGCTAGCGATGGTGCTCTATTGGCGACGGGTGAGACTAAGAATGCCTTTATGTCTAAATCGTCTGGGAAAATCGTACGATTAGAGGATCGCTTTTATCAACCTATTCTAAATGCTGTTGAGGAGATGCCTCATGACTAATATAGATACACAACGACTGCCTATCGGCGTCTTTTGACTCAGGTGTAGGTGGTCTATCCGTTTTGAAAGTTCTACAGGAACAATTTCCCAATGAAAACTTCATCTATATAGGGGATAATGCTAATAATCCCGTTGGCAATCGTCCAACCGAGGAGATTACAGAAATCGCTTGTCGTATTGCAGAAACATTACATCAAGTACCTGTAAAATTGATGGTTATCGCTTGCAATACTTTCACCGTAGTGGCCCTCGATGAGGTGCGTAGTCGCGTCAACGTGCCGGTTATCGGTGTATCGCAAGGTGTTAAGACTGCTATTCGTGAAAGCAATAGTAATACCATCGGTATCATGGCGACGGTGGCGACCGTTAATAGTCATATTCATAAATATGTGGCTATGGACATCGACCATGAGGTTTTTGTATGGGAACAACCATGCCCAGAACTAGCCGGCTTAATTGAACAAGGTCATTTGCACGATGACGCTGTTCGTAAAGCTGCTAAGGAGTACTTAGCACCTATGCTAGAACGGGATATCGATGTTGTCGTATTGGGATGTACTCATTTCCCATTTGTTAGCCCTGTGCTGCAGGAGTTATCAGGTGACCGCATCCGATATATCGACCTGCTTATGAGACTAGTGATCTAGTACGACGTACGATGGACAGCAATCATTTACATAATCCATCTACCGAGAAGGGCCGTAGCACCTTGTATTTCACAAAGGATATTGCCCTAGGGGCTGATTTAGGTGCCCAATTCTTAGATACTGATGATTTTTCGGTGGAATTGATTACACTATAAAGGAGAATTCACATGTGGTTTTATGACATAATAAATGTGATAGTTGCCATTGCAGTTATCGTAGCTATTTTGTACTTATTATTCCGTCTATTCGTATTAAAACAAGGTAACGAACGCGTTATTTTGTTGCCAAAGCGGAAAACAAGCTTTCAATTGGCAGATATGAATATGAGCTCCATGACATTGTTCTGCGATGTGCCATTTGTAAACAAAGGCCGTCAACTTGGTACAATCATGGATTTATTCCCACGTCCTTTGCTTCCAGAAGAACATTTTGATGGTGTGAAAGTAGACGCTTGGGCTATGGATATCGATCGTCCACGCCACGATGGTTACTTTGAAGCTATCATCATCAAGCCTCGCAAGGGTGGTACAATCCGCGTTTACGTTACCTTAACTGGTAGAAATGGTAATATTCGTGAAGATATTAAGGGATTCCCTTATATGGATATCGACATTTATTACCAAATCGTAGGTCGTACCGATTACCATATCGATAAACAACGTATTCGTTTGACTGCAGAAGAAGTACAAGCAGCATTGGTTCACTAAGGAGGCATAACAATGGCAGAATTAGAATTAGTATGTGTTCCTACACGTATTCTTACAGATAATGATGACATCGTTGATGCTATCGTTGAATTTGGTGGTCACAATATTGGACCAGAAGACATCGTATGCGTAGCAGAATCTGTTGTGGCTATTACACAAGGCCGCTTTACACGTCCTGAAGAACTCAATGTATGTTGGCAAGCGCGTATGATTAACCGCTTTATCCATCCAGATGGTTCCATGGCTTCTATTTATGGTATGCAATCTGCTATGAACTTAGATGGTAAATGGAAGGTATTAGGTGCTTTCTTCTTAGGCGCTATTGCTAAAATTTCCGCAAACCAGGCGTGTTTTACGCTATCGCCCGTGCTGCATCCTTAACCGATGACGTAACAGGTACAATGCCTCCATTCGATAAACACATCGTATTTGGTCCAAAAGATCCAGATAAGGTGGCTGAAAAAATCGTTCAACGCACAGGTTGCTATGGCGCTGTTGTAGCAGACGTAAACGACTTGAAACGCTCTGCAATTCTCGGTACAAGTCGCGGTATTGATGCGAAGAAAATCGCTAAATTGTTGATTGATAATCCATTTGGTAATGATAGCCAAATGACACCAATCGTTATTATTAAAAACTACGCTTCCGTTTCGGGAGCAAAATAAAAGATTCTCGATGTTTCCGGTGCAGAACTGGTAAGTCTAGAGATTAATAAAAGAGACTGCTCCGGCGGTCTCTTTTCTGTTTAAAGGAGGACATATGTTATTAGGCATAGATGTAGGCGGCACCTTTACGGATGCCGTTATTATAGATGGGGGTACCATCGTTTCATCGGCGAAGCGGCGAACCACGAAGGAGAATCTCATGAATGGCATAACGGATGTCTTAGGTGCGGTGATGAGTGGTGTGGACCCTGCACAAATAGAACAGGTGACGCTATCCACTACGGTAGTGACAAATACAATTGTGGAGCATAAAGAACAGCCTGTAGATCTCTACGTAGTAGCGGGGCCAGGGCGCAATGTAGATGATATATTCCCTGTAAGACCTGTGTATCTTAAAGGGTATACGGACCATCGTGGCATTGTGGTGGAACGTACGGATGTAGAGGGGACTCATCAACTAGCGAACATGGTGCAATCTAAGAGTGGTACCGATTTGGCAGCGGTCTCTGCTAAATTTGGCGTCCGCAATCCGAAGGAAGAAATCGATATTGCCAATGGTCTCGCAAGTACATATACTACGATTTCCACAGGCAGTGCACTGAGTGGCAATCTTAATTTTCCCCGTCGCACCATCAGCGCCTATTTTAATAGTGCGGTGGCCTCTGTATTTAAGGACTTTAAAAATGCTGTCCATCATGCATTGGAAACCTTTCACATTACGGCGCCTGTATATATTTTGGAAGCCGACGGCGGCTCGCTACCGATTGATACGGTAGAATCTATTCCTGTAGAGACTGTATTTACCGGACCGGCCGCTACGGTACTTGGCTTAGAAGCATTGCGCAGCACTAAAGAATCTCATACGGTGGCTCTTGATATTGGAGGGACCACGACGGATATTTCATTGTGGAAACAGGGCAAACCACTGATGACAAAAGAGGGCGTATCCATTCGTGAATATCCAAGTGCAGTACGTTCCTTTGCGGTTACCTCTGTGGGCATTGGCGGTGAATCGGCGGTGCGCTATGAAGATGGGAAACTCATGGTTGGCCCTGAACGGATTGGCCCATCTGTTGCATTGGGCGGCACTATCCCTACATTAGGGGATGCCCTCATCGTGCTTGGTAACGCGCATTATGGCGATGAACAGAAGGCGTACGATGCCATTGCACAGATTGATACGACCATTGATGCTAACACTATGGCTCAACGCATCGTAGATACAGCAGTCCGTGTTGTAACGCAAGGGATTGATACGGTCGTGGCAAAGGAAAATAAACGACCTATTTATGTAGTAGCCGATATTGTGCATCCTGATCCATTTGTGCCGGCCCAGCTTGTTATCGTCGGTGGCACGGCGGCTAGTTTGGGCCCTATTATTGGGGACCAACTAGGATTGCCTGTTCATATTCCAGCCGATGCGGCCGTGGCTAATGCCATCGGTGCTGGTGTGGCTAATCATACGATGGCGATTACGGTTCACGTCGATACAAAACGTCGTACTATGGTGGTGCCAGAACTGGGCATTCAAGATACAGGTAGCTCTTTGCGCTCTGCTCAAGCCGTAGAAGAGATAGCTTATGACTTATTGCGCGAGGCTGCTCAGGAACAAGGTCTTGTGCCTCAAGGTGCAATGCCTGCTATAGAAACGATAAGCGCTGAAGATTTTCCTGTTGTCGATGGATGGCAATCGATGGAACGCATTATTACTGTGAAAGTACAATTGAAAGCGGGGGTGAGCGGCTATGTGGAATCATAAGGACAGTTACCGTGTGCGAAATGGAATTGTGCAGGCTAGTACAACAGAACATCCTTCATTAGGCCTCGTATTTTTCCCTGCCTTTGATTGGAAATTTCTGCTACCCATCCAGAACGGCAAGAACGATTGCTCTATACGCGGGATCAAATCGTAGAAGAAGGCTTATTGGATGTACCGAATATTAGAGAATATAATCCTATTGTAGCCGATTGGGATGTAATAGAACGGGTTCACGTGGGGGCCCCTGATTTAGCATCTTGGGTAACTGATGCACATCGCGTATCAGCAGGCGGTGCCATCGCAGCAGCTGATGCGGTGCTACAAGGTGAAGTTGACCGAGCCTTTGCTCTCGTTAGACCACCAGGGCATCATGCGATGGCTATGGTTCATGGCATTCGTGGGTTCTGTACTATCAATATCGAAGCCGTTATGATTCAACATATACGCCAAACCTACGGTGTAAAACGGGTGGCCATCGTCGATACCGATGTCCATCATGGGGATGGTTCGCAAGATGTGTTCTACCATGATCCAGATACCTTGTATATAAGCTTTCACCAAGATGGGCGGACCTTATATCCGGGCACAGGATTTATGGATGAATTCGGCGGCCCTCAAGCCATCGGAGCCAATATTGACATTCCATTACCTCCGGGAACCGGTGATGAAGGCTTGTTAAAGGTTATGCGTGAGCTTGTATTGCCAATACTCCATGAATTTAAACCGGATATCGTCATCAATTCGGCGGGGCAGGACAACCATTTCTCTGATCCGTTAGCCAATATGAATGTTACCGCTAAGGGGTACGCAGAACTAGTTGACCTATTGCAGGCCGATATTGCTGTTCTTGAAGGTGGCTATTCCGTACAAGAGGCCTTGCCGTATGTAAATACAGGTATTATCTTATCGATGGCGGGGTTAGATTATAGTCGCGTTATCGAGCCAAACTATGTGGAACAACATCAATCGGCTGATGTAACGAGATATATAGATGATTTAATCTTGAAATGGAAAGATCAATGGGTACGGCGTGAGGAAATAGCACGAGATGAACTCATTGGTCACAAGGATAGATGGGTTCGAGACTATTCTGTGTATTATGACGAATCTGGCGTTCAAGAAGAACGTCGTGAAACAGTGTGCCTCTATCCGGATAAAATTGGTTGGCATAGTATCGAATCCTATGGTAATTATGGACCCTATGCCAAACAAAGTGTGTACGCCATGTTTATACCATGGCAAGCAGATGATGCTACGCGCGAAGAGGCTTTCACAGAAGCACGCCGCATGAAAGAACAAGGTGGTCTCAATCGCTATGTAGTGGTGGACCCTATGGGACAGGGACAAGTTGAAATTTAGCCTGTCGAATGGGAACCATTGTTCATGATATAATAGAATAGACGAGATAGCGCCCCTCGTGTGAGGGGCGTTTCTATTGTGATACATATCCTATAATGAACAATTCAGCATGGTATACTAGACATAAGGGGGCGTTGTTATGCGCAGTGATAATAGAACAGCAGGTCAATTGAGACCGATTAAAATAACGAGACATTTTACAGAATATGCAGAAGGTTCTGTACTCATCGAATGTGGTAAAACAAAGGTCATTTGTACAGCTACTATCGAGGAAAATGTACCGCGCTGGCTAAAAGGTTCTGGTCAAGGCTGGGTGACAGCGGAATATTCCTTGTTGCCACGTTCTACAAAAACACGGGTAAGCCGTGAGGCCGCTCGAGGTAAACAAACGGGTCGTACTGTTGAAATTCAACGCTTAATCGGTCGTGCATTGCGCGCTGTTGTAGACTTAAAGGCTTTAGGCGAGCGCTCCATCACCGTAGATTGCGATGTTATCCAAGCCGATGGCGGTACGCGTACGGCGTCCATTACAGGTGCCTTTGTAGCCCTTGTGGATGCCATCGATTTTACATTTGGCGGATTTGGTAAATTCCCTATTACCGATTTCTGTGCCGCTATTTCCGTTGGCATTGGCCCAGAAGGTCCTATTACGGACCTTTGCTATGAAGAGGATAGCGCTGCCGTAGTGGACATGAACGTGGTGCGCACCGGTGCTGGTAATCTTATCGAGGTACAAGGTACGGGCGAACATGGCACATTTAGCCGCGATGAACTTAACCAATTATTAGACCTTGCAGAATCTGCTACCGACGAATTAATGGCTGTGCAACGCAATGTACTCGGCTCTGTAGCGGACAAAATTGGCAAGGTGTATCCTGATGCACCTGTTCAAACCGCTGAAGGAGAACAATAATATGGAACGTATTGTATTAGCAACGGGCAATAAGGGGAAAATACGCGAATTTGAACGGGCATTTTCTCATATGAACATTACCTGTGTGCCTGTGAAAGACATAGTGGACGTTCCCGAACCAGAGGAAACGGGCACAACCTTTATGGAAAATGCCATTCTCAAAGCGAAATATTATAGCGAAAAGACGGGATTGCCTTGTTTAGCTGACGATTCAGGGCTTGCCGTTGATGCCCTTGATGGGGCGCCTGGCGTATACTCCGCACGCTATGCAGGAACCCATGGCGATGATGAGGCAAATAATGAAAAATTAATTCGTGAATTACAAGGCAAATCGAACCGCACAGCTCATTATGTATGCGCCTTAGCGCTAGTTCATCCCGATGGTGATAGCGTAACGGCCGAAGCCTCTTGCGATGGCGAAATTCAAGATACGCCGCTTGGTACCAATGGATTTGGGTATGACCCATACTTCTTTGTTCCCCGATTTGGCAAAACCATGGCGGAGCTCGATATCGATACGAAGGAAACCATCAGTCATCGTGGTAAGGCGTTACAACAATTGGTTGCAAAGGTGAACAAATGAAACGGATAGGTATTATTAGTGATACACATGGCTATCTTGATACCATTGATCTCGTATTAGATGCAACGGTGGACCAAGACATCGACATGTGGCTACACGCCGGTGATTATGGCGACGATGCACGATATATGCAAACGCGCATAGATGTGCCGGTTTACGCCGTGCGCGGCAATAATGACCGCGTGCAGCCTTTAGAACCTAAGGAGCAATTGATTCCCCTCGAGGATACCTATATTTACATGACCCATGGTCATGAGGTATCATATTGTAAACGAGCACAAGAATTGATACACATCGGCAATGCTATGGGGGCGCGCCTCATCGTGTGTGGACATAGTCATTTTCACGAGGCTAAACATATAGGGGATACCCTTTTTGTGAATCCGGGGAGCATTGCATTGCCTCGGGATGGATCGGGGTGGTACCTTTGCCATCGTCACCTACGAAGATGGCGCCTTTGATGTAGAATTTGTGTATAAACAGGATATTATATAGTATATGTGTGAAAGCTACATTTTGTATGACTTTCACAAAAAATAGTAAGTCTATGCATGGAAAGGGTTATGGCATATCATGGATACACCAGTTAAAGCAAAGCCTAAAATGAAGTTATATGGGTTTAATAATCTCACGAAGACGTTAAGTTTTAATATTTATGATATTTGTTATACTCGTACAGAGGAAGAAAAAAAGCAGTATATTCAATACATTGATGAAGTATACAACGCGGAACGTTTGACGAATATTTTGACCGAAGTGAGTCATATTATCGGTGCTAACATTTTAAATATTGCAAAACAAGATTACGACCCACAAGGGGCATCGGTGACGATTTTGATTTCCGAAGAAGAAATTGAAAAAGAAGATGTGGTTATGCATTTGGATAAATCCCATCTTACAGTTCATACGTACCCTGAAAGCCATCCGCACAAGGGAATTAGTACATTCCGTGCCGATATCGAAGTGTCCACATGTGGTCAAATCTCTCCGCTAAAGGCCCTCAATTACTTGATCAATAGCTTTGATTCGGATATTTTGACATTGGACTATCATGTGCGTGGCTTTACGCGCGACGTGTCGGGCAAGAAAATCTACATCGACCATCGTATCAACTCTATTCAAAATTACATTAATGCGAAAACGCGCAATTTGTATAATATGATTGATGTGAACGTGTACCAAGAAAATATCTTCCACACTAAGATGATGCTCAAGGATTTTGATTTGGATAATTACTTATTCGGCATTACCGAAGCGGAATTGAGCGAACGAGAAATTAAGCAAATTAAACACCAATTGCGACAAGAAATGACAGAAATCTTCTACGGACGCAATTTGCCATCTGTGAAAGCCTAGATGGTTTAAAACGCTTAGTTATTTGTGGACATGTAATTAATGCTAAGAATATGAATTCATAGTTAATTCTAAAATTTTCGAAAAACTATATCGAAAAATCTTGTGTTATTGTTTCTGATTCTGTATAATGAACTTGTAAGGGGTATTAATAATTAATACCAAGAAACTATTGTGTCCGTTGTCATCCACAAAGGAGAATTATTATGGACGTACGTGAATTAGCAGTACAAAAAAAACGTGAATTAAAAGGCTTCCTCACAGTAGGAACTAAATATGAATTAAAAGACGCTCATGATTTATCCGTTGCTTACACACCAGGTGTAGCAGAACCATGCTTGCGTATTAAAGACAATGAAGCAGAATCCTTTGAATTAACTTGCCGTTCCAACATGGTTGCCGTTGTATCCGACGGTACTCGTGTACTAGGCCTTGGCGATATCGGCGCTGCTGCCGCATTGCCTGTAATGGAAGGTAAATCCTTATTGTTCAAAAAATTCGGCGATGTAGACTGTATCCCATTAGTAGTAGACACTAAAGATGCTGATACATTGATCAACACTGTAAAATTGTTGCAAAAGAACTTTGCTGGCATCAACTTGGAAGACATTTCTTCTCCTAAATGCTACGAAATCGAAAATCGTTTGAAAGAAGAATTAGAAATCCCTGTATTCCATGATGACCAACATGGTACAGCAATCGCATGTTTGGCCGGTGTAAAAGGCGCTCTTCGCCTCGTTAAAAAAGATTTAGCAACTGCTAAAATCGTAGTAAACGGTGCTGGTGCAGCTGGTGCAAACATCGCTCGTTTGTTATACCTTGCAGGCGCTCGTGATATTACCGTATTGGTATCCTCTGGCGTATTGCACAAAGATTACAAACGCCTTGATTCTTTGCAAACTGAATTGATTGATTTGCTTGGCCTTGAAGAAAAACATGGCAACTTGGCTGAAAACGCTAAAGGCGCTGACATCCTTCTTGGCGTATCTGCAGCAGGTGCTTTCACAAAAGAAATTTTGGAAAACTTGGCTGATGACGCTATCGTATTCGCTATGGCGAACCCTAACCCAGAAGCAACATACGCTGATATGAAAGCTGCTGGCGTTCGCATCGCTGGTACAGGCCGTTCCGATGCACCTAACCAAATCAATAACGTAGCTGTATTCCCTGGTATCTTCCGTGGTGCTATCGACGTTCGTGCATCTAAAATCACTGACGAAATGAAATTGGCTGCTGCCGATGCATTGGCACACTTGATTCCAGACAGCGAATTGAATGATGAAAACATCATGCCATCCGTATTCGACCCTCGCGTAGCTCCTGCAGTGGCAAAAGCAGTTGCTGAAGTAGCTGTAAAACAAGGTATCGCTAAAAACCCTCAAATCGTTGAAGACGGTCATTACGAAGGTTAATTTTAACTAAATCAAATATGATTTTGAACATGCACCCTACGGGGTGCATGTTTTTTTACATAAAAATTTTAATGAAGTTATAAAAAAAATACTTGTCAGAATAGTAGTCCGATGATATAATAATTTTCGTTGCAGAGAGGTACTCATAACTGAGTAAAACTCAGCAAAAGTAGTGGTTGACATCAACTACCGGGTTTGCTATAATTAGCAAGTAATTAATGACGGGGCATAGCGCAGTTTGGTAGCGCACCTGGCTTGGGACCAGGGGGTCGCAGGTTCGAATCCTGCTGCTCCGACCATTTTTTATTTTGCGGGTGTAGCTCAATGGTAGAGCCCCAGCCTTCCAAGCTGGTCGCGAGGGTTCGATTCCCTTCACCCGCTCCATTTTTTTTTGCCTTTTTTAGGGTGAACGAAAAATGACGTCATTAGTTGACGATACATGCCACATAATTTATACTATAATAGATAATTACATATAAAGGTAATCCACATGGTTCAGTAGCTCAGTTGGATAGAGCAACGGCCTTCTAAGCCGTGGGTCGGGGGTTCGAATCCCTCCTGGATCACCAAAGAAATGTAATAACCATAAGGGCTTTGGCTCTTATGGTTATTTTTTTATTACCCTAAAATAAATGCAAGGATATGGTGCAAGTATAGTTTTTTATACTTGCATTATCCTTGCATCAGGTATATAAGTTTGATACATAATTGAAGGTTTGATCTTCATTTTGTATCGCATGGGCATATACTTTAATTATCATTGCAGTACTATCATGACCAGCTAATTTTGCAATTTCAGTATATGGTACGTTATGCTGAACTAGATTTGAGATAAACGTATGTCGAGCCACATGGCTTGACAGATGCTTTTCAATGCCTAATTCTTTACCAACCTTAGTAAAATAGCGTTTACTAAAATTATGCTTGTCAATAGGACGTAAGCCCGTCTCATTTTCAGCGACCCATAGCTTGCCTTAGACGTTGCTCGTGCATGTTTTAGTACCGAGATAGTATAAGAACTACTAATCGGGATTACACGCTTACTCGAGTGTGTTTTAGGCGTTTTTCGATTCATGCCGTGCTGGGTTTCACCCCAAGATGAATTAACATGAACCTTAGCTTTACAATCATCAATGATCTCAATCTCATCCCAGTGTAGAGCTTGTAGCTCCCCAATTCGTAAACCACATTGGAATAGTAATAGCATACAATGTTCCAAATGGTGGCCTTTATAATAGTCTAGGAAACATCGCGTTTCGTTGACTGTCAGCGCCTTTTTGGGGTGCTTTGGTGCTGTTGAGACTGGTTTAATCAACGCATCATAGAAATTTGTTGGAATTAAATCCAGGCTATACAGTTTCTTTAAGGTTAAACTCAGTACAATGAATGTTTTGCGAATATTTGTAGTATATTGGTCAACAAACTGTTGTAGTGAGGCCTTAGAGAGGTCGGAAATAGGCGTAGTACCAAAGAATGATTTAATCCTATTTTCCGTTATATCCAGATATAATTTCCGTGTTGCTTCAGCATACGTTGCTTTTGTAAAGTAATTGATACAGAAGTCATAATAGCTTTGATTGGCACCATTTGGCACTTTTTTCTTCGATGATTGTTGTACGTGACCAACTTCGATGAAGTAGTATTTATATACTCCATTATCGCGATCCATAATCATTCGTTTTCGCTCAGCTTCGGCTTCTTCCTTAGAGGTGAAACCTTTGGAACGGAATTTTATTATGCTACCCTGGTCATCACAATACAAAGGTAGATTGCGTATATAATAATACGTTTTACCACTTCGTTGTGTTTCCTTCGAAATGATACCTTTACCTGATGGAATTTGATACATAATGGACTCGTTTCTTTTGCCATTGGAGTACCTGTTCACAAAATCATTATAAAAGATACCATAGTTATTGGCAATGAAGGTTTCACAGTCACTTAGTGTAAAGTAATAGCAATTACCAACTTTATTCTTAGATATCAAGTATCCTTGATCACGTAAACGCTTTCGAAGTGTTTGCACTGATACATTTAAGAATTCGCTCAACTCCTGAATAGAGAGGGCTGTTGTGGTCTTATTTGAAGTTTTCATGGCCATACAGCCCTCCTTTTCATAGAATTAATATATCTAATAAAGTGCTAGTTATAGGAACATATCTCTTTGAAGTAAGTTATCCCATTCCATTAAATGGAGCCTTTGTTGTTTTAACTGTTCATAATTTGGAATAGGATAAAACTGATTAACATTCATATCTCCTTGTGGAATACATAGAATGGCTTGGGGAAAAAGAAAATTATAGCGTCTGGTGTAGCGGTGACGTGCAAATACGTTCGCCTCTGCCAATGTCTTGAACTTTCTAGCAATAACATTGGTCAGCTTTTTGGACTCTATGATTCCTTTTAGTGTGTATGAATTATCTGCAATACCATAACCTTGGTCAGCTATGATTGACCAAAGGCCTAAAGAACTACTGTCCATAATTTCGTTGGTAGTATCCGCGTTTACAGTACTATTAAAAATCATCGGTACATTAGGATTATAGTTAAGCTGTGTATTATGCTCACCTACACACATATTTATGAACCATTGATCTTTAGGAATATATAATGATTGGTTGTAGAAGATTACAGAAGAAGCTAATTGATTTGCTTCTTCTACAGTGTTTACCTGGCTAAAGTAGATAGCTTGATATTGCTCCATCCATTGGACGATATAATCAAGGTTGCGGTTTACTACATATGCATTAGAGCATATTGCCATATAGAACTTTGTATTTTTAGGTGTTTCTTGTACTGGATAGTTAGTGTTGATATTCATATTAATCTTCCTCCATAGTTAATTTAGAATAGTTAGATAGTGGAATGCAGATAACATCCATTTTTTTATTTCCTTTTGAAAGTTTGGTATATGGTCGGGGCTTTTTACGGTCAGAACCACTATATCCTTCTGAGATACCTTCATCTCGTAAACGATTTGCAATAGTATCCATCGTATACTCCATACGTCGACCTAGTCGTTGACAAGTTCTTTCGACATAAGCGTATGCTGAACTTGGAATTAGTATTAATTTTGACTGATGTATAATACCAATGTATAGTTCTGGGTTAGCCCAATAGGTGGCTTTATCAGGAGCATAAACAATTTCATTAGCAGCTTCACCATTAGCGAGTGTTCTAAGGAACAGAGTCGTTGGAGTTGCATCGTTACATAAACTATCATTTTCAAGAACAACTCCTTTGATAGTGTTACACCATTGCTGATGTATAATATTTGCTTGCTCTTGGCTGTAATAGTTGCACCATACGCCAAAATTAAGGATTATTTTGGCAAGAAGTGATTGTATTTGATACATAGAGTTAAGTCTTGCGTGTTGACTTATGCCATATACTGGTGAGGCTTTTTGAATCATAAGGACAATTTCGTCATAATGCTGTTCTATATAATGTATAAAAAGCATCATATATTTATCTAACTTTGCTGTCTCTGAGTGTTGTTTAGCTAAAGCCTTTTCATCTTGGAAGTAAGTTAAAACCTCATTATTTACATCTTTTTGTGTCATGAAAATAGGTAATAGCCTTAATTTACTTGACTGCTGCAATTCATTTGGATAGGACTCTGCAGTGATAATAGCTGTGTGCATTTGTTGTGTTCTCTCCAAGCGACTACCTGCATCACTAGACTTTGCTCTACCTTGACCCTCTGAGAGAGGACGAATGAATTTCTCAAATTTAGCAAGTAAAGTTTTATCATTGGTTAACTTGCAATCATCAAATATGACCGTTTGATCTTTATAGTGGGTTGATACGAGTTCAATGGCACGGTCAGTATCGTTAAATGATGCATATGTCTCATGATTGAAAAGTAGAAAGAAAATCTTTGAAAGGGATGTTTTCCTACTTCCAGTAGGAGCGATTAGAGTTGGCACATACTGTATAGGGTGAGAGCCCTCTTGAAATAACTTTCTTACAAAACCACTATGAGCATGTAAAAAGAGGGGTAAAACAACCTCCAACGGAGCAAGCTCTAATAATTTGAGACCATAACCGTACAGATCGCATCTGTCATTTTTTTCAATGCTTGGTAAAGCTAACAATGTATCACCATTTTCATCTTGCCCAGGATGAAATCGTTTGGCTTCAAAGATTTTGCCCCAACCAGGATATTTATTTACGTTTGTGGTTTTCATAGTTGCCTTATCTAGTACATAACGTTCAGCAATATACTGCTTAAATAGCTCCTTAGCTTTTCCGCAGTCAGCATTGAAGCTGATTTCAGGAAACTTCTTCTTGAGCAATGTATATAGCGTTTCAAGCTGTTCTTTTTTGATGATGACGTCTGTTTCTGTAATCGATGTTTTGACATGGATTACATAAAAGCTTTGATAATCATCTAAATCGTAAACCTCACGTTCCTCTGTAAACGAAAGTACACAGTTTACAATTTCATCTTTTACTTCCTGTGTTGCTTTATCAATCTGACAAATAACATCGTCTTGTTCGATAAAATTTTTTAGGAGAGTATTACAATGAGCCGAGTTAGTTTTTGTTGATACCTGGAACTCATTTACGTTGCAGACCGTGTATACTACAGGATATGTAGATACATCCTGTGGTGTTAGCGACAGCTCATCATATCGATCTTTAACAATCGATATATCTTTTGCTTCAACAGTGACTATTGCTCCTGGTGGAGAAATACTAACATATGTACTTGGTGAGTCTACTGTTGAAATAGATGGGGGAGACGAGAATTCATCATTTCGAGGTGGACTAGGTAGTGATATCTCTTGGCAGATGACACTACTGCTTGTTAGTGACTGAATATCCTCTAATTCAGCCTTTGAGATAATGGCTCTTTTAGGCTCATTATCTGGTGATAAAGAGAGAAACTTTTCCATTTTTTACCTCCTTTAGGGAATATATCTTTGTAGCAATTGACTACACTAATAGTATATGATTCTTTGTGTTATACTAGTTATATATGGCGTAAAAATAAAAATAGGCCATTTTTAAATAAAAAAATGGCCTATTTTAATAAAAAAATATGTAATTTATTTCTATTTTTAAGGAGTGTAAAAAAATAAAAAAATGGATAGAAGCGATTTAGAGGTTATGAATAGAGAGTGTTATAATGCATTCTTAACCAGTAATCCTATACGAATAAATTCTACTGGGGCTTATTATAGTTATAAATATGGAAAAAAAGAGATATGGTCACTAGATTCTGAATATATTTGCTTTTAATAGGTATCTATTGCTATTAAACCAGCGATTAAGTGAGTATGAAAGGGAGTTGGTTAAATCAGCAGAGCCTGATACTGAAATAGACAATATATTGGATTATCTATATGAAGCCTTAGATACATCCTATGGATTGTGTCTATCTGACGTAGGGACAAGACAGTCGAGACATCAATATAAATCATTTTTTTGGATAGTCTGGGATTAGAAACAAGAGATTTTGATGCCATAAGGATATTACTTGGGATAATGCATTTAAATATTGGATCTAATACTATTTCATATTATTCGGATTCATTTTTAATAAAAGATATTATGGATCATTATATTGCACTATCAATATTGAAAAAAATATAGATTTACGTAATTCATTAAGAAACGAGAGTACAGTAATAAGCCGAAATCGAAGAGTGAAAAAGTGTACTTCTACAATGGTCTTTAATAAAATATATAGTTTTAATACTAAGATTCTAACGGCACCAGCTTCTAGTCAGATTACAAAAGAGTTTCCCAATATAATTTCTTCATCTATTGATTCTCCCGTAAATTCTCTTTTAATACATAAAAAAATGTTATTAAGTGATGCTGATTTTGATGTTTTAGATGGGGCGGGCTATATAGGTTTAGAAACTCTAATTAAGCAATCACAAAAATTATATAGGAATCTTGTAAAAAAAGATGTTGCAGGTGATTTTGCTTTAGATGAATCTTTCATACTTGAGGAACTCGATGCTCAAACATGTTGTTTACCCGTTACATTATTATATAAATGGCTTTCTCAACAGAATGTCTCCTATGAGGTTAAGCAGCTGTTATCTTTTAAGTGTGATGAACTCACAAAGTCTCTTGTGCTCTTTTTTATGCTATTATGTAATTTACCACATTACATGGCAGTTTCTGTATTAAATAAATTTAATGAAATACCATCCCATGGATTATTTACTGGTCAATCTGTTTTATTAGCTGACGCCTTGGTTAATAATATAGGGGAAATTTTAAAGAATATTGAACTATTGAATCAGGTTTTATCTGCATTCTTATTTGATATATTTCCATTTATTGATCGTACTATAAATTCTATTGTTGCAAAGGGGACAGATAAGAAGATTGAAGAGTATAAATTAGATGCATACAGTGTATTGTCGAGTTCAAATTATCGTACATACCGGCAGAGCTTACAAACATTATATGATAAAGTAAATAAGGAATCTTACTATGATTCAGATATAGTCCAGTCCCTAGATGGGTTATTGTCGAAACCCCTTTTAGTTCATATTCAAATGAAATATGGATTAGATATTGTAAAAGGGGACATGAGTTTTTTAGAAATTGCTAAATCACAGCTTATAAATAAGGAGAGTATATATAGTATTACGCATCGGACTATTATAGATCTTTTTTTATATCTATATAATGAGAATCGAACATATTTTTCATTTTGAAAATGAATATAAGAATGGACGTTATATCTTTAATGATGAGGAACAGAGACAATGCGAGGCTCAACCTATTCTCTGGGCTACTAAAGATAGTCGTTGGAATCAAAGTTTAGCGAATGAACACCTTACAGACTCAATATATACCTGGGTTAAAGATATATATGATATTGATACATCTTATAAATGGGGTCGTGTAGAAGATGAGAAATTAGTTGATTTGCTTAGGTTAGATAAAAATATATCAATCCTAATAAATGGATTAACTAAGCGTAGATATCACTATAAGGATACTTTTCAGTTAAGTGATGGTATGAAAAAAGTAAAGAAAGACCTATATTTGTTCTTTAGAAATCTCTATACAGCATTAAACAGTAAGGATATTGAGGCTATGCCTGTTAAGTCTTTTGTATTGAGGGATGAGCTGTTAAAAGAACAACGTTTCGATATTGTAGAGGATACATTTGATGAAAATATTTTTTTGGTTATATTTACCATATATTAATCGACGTAATGTAAATGAGTTCCTAGATGCCGTTGTTACTTGTAGCACGGATGATTTAAGAAAATCATACCTATCGTTATATGATACACTTGAAGATTTTCTATGGGCCTTATCATTATATTTAGAAAATGATAACAGTAGAAAAAGAGGGGGGGGTATTCGTTTAAAAAAAGCAGTATTTGATAAATCTATTTGTGAGCCTATGTATGATAGAATGCGGTATAATGGTCTGCCTAATCTTGAGTTTATTTTTAACCGCATCGGTAAATAGGGAGAAAAAAATTAGCGGTTTCAATAGTTTATTTACCAAATTTTTCCATTTTTACCGATTTTTTTATGATGTATTTACATATATTTTTTTATATTTTTTTATGATTTTTATTTTTTTGGTAAATTTGGTAAAAAAAAGTAAAATTTGTACATACAAACCACTATCTTGCTCTATCCACTGCCGTTTTTTTAGAAGGGCGATGAAATGTATGATAGTGGAAATTATATTGGAAAAGAAAAGGAAGCCGTTATAAAAAAACGGCAGTGTGCCGGGAGATGTCGGTAAAGACATCTCCCGGCTTTATTATTAAAATAACACTGACTGTACATACAAATAATTAAAAATAGGTTGTATGTACAGAAAGGTTCTATTATGAAAGTAGAGAGCAAATCCAAACGCTTAAATTTAAGGTTAGCAGAAGATGAAATTCAATTTATTGAAAGTCAAGCTAATATGTGCAAAATGTCTGTGTCTGAATATATAAGGAGATGTTCACTGAATACGGAAAAAATTGTTATAGTTGATCCAGAACGTCTAACTGCTACCTTGTTAGGGAATATTTATCAGGCATTATCAAACAATAATGCACTTACGGAAGATGATAAAAAAACTATATCTAGTGAATTGACGAAAGTAGTAGATGCATTGCATAAGATAATTATGGAGTTGAAATAATGGCTATATTAAAATTTATTAAACGAAATGGAATGGATTTACCAAATGCAATTGAATATATAAGAGATGAACATAAGACCTCTAGTAATTATATTTTTTTGGTATAAAAATGGGAATTGATAATCCAATTTTAGAGTTTATGTTAATAAAAAAATCTTGCACATATACAACATGAGTCTAAATCATTTACACATGTTGTATTTTTCCTTAGATAGTGATGATACTATTTCCTTAGATACAGTCCTTGAGATATGTAAAGGGGTAGGGGCATTACTTTCTAGAAGTGTATATCAAGTATTGGGTGCAATTCATTACAAGAATGAAGCACATATTCATTGTCATTATATAATTAACTCAATTGGGCTAGATTATAAGCGTTATGAGCAAGGCATGTCTTTATGGTCATATAAGCAGATGATTAATAAAATTATTGAGCCTTATGGAATAAGCCCTATTCCTTATTATCAAGGTGTAAAATCAGATTTGTAATTTAGTCATTAATAAAAAAATAAACTCGGTTATAGTTTATCTATATCCGAGTTTATCGTTTTAATTCTTTTAAATTTATTAGCGTACAGATCTGTAACCGTCGCTATAACCACGTTGCCATTCTGGGCTAGCCATTTGATATAACATGTTATCACCAAAAGCGGTACCCCATTGAGCATCAAGTCTACCATGCTTGTAACCTTGCTGATATGGAGTTTCAGCAGAAGCTTGATTAGTTAAATGAATTTGTGGAAGTAAAGAGTTGTTTTGAAAATCGATTTGATTTACATTTAATGCTGCTACTGCAAATAGTGTAGCAAATAATACTTTTTTTAACATAATTTGTCTCCCTGTAATTAATATACTAAATTTTTCATCCATGTCTAAAAAAACTGGGCAATTTGATAGTAATTTCTTTTGTCCTCTTCATACATAAAACTATCCATAATTTCTTGTGTATATAATGCTTCACAGAATGGTAAATTCATGATTAACTCTGGTAAATTGTCCATTATCTTATTAAAGGGGATACTATCGTTTGATAACGCTTCAGCTATTTCTTCACATTCATCAGCATTATAAGTAGGATTCCATCTATAAATAAGATGTAATGCAATATTTAGTCCTAAGTTATAGATATAATCTAATTCGTCAAATAAAAGCAGGATGTTTAACAATTGCCTTTATATCATCTAGTAAGAATGCCTTAATCAATGGGGCATAATCTCTTTGTGAAGACTCATCTAAAGCGTTTTTTTAAAGCTTTTGTTCGCTCTAGAATATCTTGATTAAATTCTTCAATTCGTTCTTTTTTTAATAAGAAAGAGGATCTATTTCTCGCATTGACGCGTATGTTGCTATGCGTAGTTAGATTTTTTTAAAATTTCATAATCAATTTCAAAAATCTAATAATTGCATTTCAACTTTAAAAAGCAACTAGATTAAATATATCACGAAGTTCTATTTCGCTTACTGCACGATTACATTCTTGAGCAAATTTTTCGAATATCATCTAGGCATTTGTTAATCCATTGATAAAAAAAGTATTTCTTAATAGGTTGTATGCAACATCAGGATTTCCAATGTCATTATTTTCTACTAGATTATTTCTATCTTCTATGAGTCGAAGCTTAGCATTATATAATAATTCGTTGGCTTTTTTTCTTAGTTGTATATCAGGCCCAAATTGTATCGTTTCATCAAATAATGTAAAACTTTGCATGATTCAACTCCCTAAATCTCTGTTACGGAAACGACATGAATAATAACACCATTGCTCGCAAATCGCTTCTTTACTTGATTACGAGCATCTGACTGATTACTTGCAGTTACATTGGTACTTTTTATAACTGAAGGCTGTGTCGTATAAAATTGGACCGTATAGCGTTTAGCCATAATTAACATCTCCTTACATATAAAACCCTATTTGGAGGTAGGCCACATTTCTCGATCTTGCTCCGTAAATGTAACTAATGTTGCAAGTTCGATATTTAACCCTATGGCGATATCTAATAACATAGAAATTGAAATATTGTTGTTATATTTTCCACGTTCGACTCGGCCCAATGTGTCTGGACTAACGTTAATTATTTCAGCTAATTGGGCTTGTGTTAAACCACGTAGAGTACGATAATAAGCTATTTTTGCACCGATTTGCTTAAAGATTATAAGCTTTGTGCTTTCCATGTCATTAGCACCTCCTTTAAAATTAATACATCTTAATTTTTGCATAAGTCACATCAAATCTGTACCGCTAGATAGGTCTTAAAACTGTATAATTAAGTCTTTTTTTTGCAGACTATTGAAAAAAATTACTCAAATATCAATGCGAATAAATAAAAATAAAATGAGCCATGTCGTATTATCGACATGGCTCATGTATTATTCATCTGCAATCAAATACATTAAAGCAGCTGCAGCTGCTTCTACAACAATTCGTGTAATTACTGGATCCATAATATCACCTCCTTTCATAGTATAGTGGGGTATATTAGGCTACAGATTGATGATTCTTCTGGCAGTTCATACACAAAGGCATATGGTAACGTTGTTTGGAGTAACTAGATACTTTACTGGATATAGCACATCCACAATCTGTACAATGTAAATTATCGGTTGGTATATTTTGGGAAGAGATGCCTTTCTTTCTAGTAATAGATACATTAGACTGAGACATAGTTTGTGTATTAAGGTCTGTACTGTTATCAGCCTCTGGGTCATCCCCAGTAGCAATACAGAAGCTAAGCATATAAGCATATTTTATAGCCGCTGTTTCAGCTTTCATGATGGCCTTATCACCGCTATCTTGACCAGAACCGATGCCACTTATTTGTACTGATTCACCTGTCTCAATATCAATAATAGAAATCGTAACGCTAATTGTAGCGTGCTTATCAATATTACCTTTGGCTGTTTGTACCTCTCGTAAATCAAGAAGGGTAGGGGTAACAGCTGTAATGAGGCCTACACTTGTAAGAGCGTCGTTTACACGCTCTAACACATCGCTACTAGTAACGTAAGAATACCCATGAAAGGTATTTTCACCTGTTTTTTCAATGTAGCTACAACTTTTCATAGCAAGAGATAGCTTTTCATATAATGCAGTATTTGTCATTTTTATTCCTCCGCTTGCACACCAGTTCGTGCTAAATAATAACTTAAGCCAACAGATGCATCCATATGTACATCACCATCCCAACGATATGTAAAATGATTTAAGACGTCATTAATTGTTGATTTGTCAACCTCTCCATATTGCGTAATTAGATTTTCCCACAAAGAATATGTCTTTTCACTTAAATACGCTTGAATTTCAAGTGTATCATGTAATGTAATAGGTGATTCTTTTAGCAATCGTTGTATCATCTCTTTGGGTGTTTCCGTATGTCGATTCCAGTTGATTATAGCGACAATGATAGTTCCACTACAAAGGTATCCAGTAACTCTACTATTTTCCTCAATGAGTAGAAGTGTAGGTTTGCTATGATTTTTATGTAAATCTAATAGTGGTACAGGCCAATAGGAAACAACTTCAATTTCCATATGATTTTGTTTTTCGGCACATTGTAATTCAGATATATTAGATTGAGAAATACCCACCATATACAACCATTCCTGGTTATCTATAGTGGGTAATATAAATTGGTACGTATATTGATTGTCTTGTACTGATGTAAGCTCGTCTCTTTGCTTCCATGCATCTTGTAAAGGTGTATTAGAGCTGACTTTATTAAATATAAGATGTGGAGTCTCAGTATAGGCTAACGAGTAAAGTGTAGGGGTGTGTTCGTGTTTACTATGAATGATTGCTAAATCTGCAATAAGGGATTGTCCACGTTTACATATATAGCGATCTAGTACCTTAATTTTATTTTGTATTCTTTTTACCACAGATACATAGAGTTCTGTCTCCGTAATAATAATACCGCAGTATTGTGTCATAATGCTTCCTTTCTACTATGCTGACTTAACTTGTTGTGCTGCTTCAATCGCTTTGCATTGAGCGGATACAGCACAATAACCTTCACATTTTTTACCATGCCAAGTTTCACGTTGGCTACATTTCTTTGGCACTACACCCGTTTCTATGGCTTGTTGTAGCCGTTTTGCTTTAGATTCCATATATCGTTTCAACCAATGATTGCTGATTGGATTGATAGGAATAAGATATAAAGGCTTTGTAATACCTCGTTCAGAAGCAATACGTAGCCCTGTATCACGGCATAAGGCTTGAATCACCATAGACGATACAGTGTAATTTTCTTCTTCTAACAATAGTCTGTAATAGTTTAATTGTAAGGCCCAATCTAACACATGACGTACTCCATCTGTGAATAATTCTTTTCTTGTTTTAGGTTGACCTTTTTTTACTCCTGTTTTATACACTTCACCAGTTTCAACATCTTTTTTATAGTAACCTAATGCTCTCATCAACTTATAGGAACTCGTAATTTTTAAATCCCCCAGTGTAGTATCGGTATTGGATAACACTTGACCATATAAATCAAATTGCCCTGTTGTGGTGGTGTTTTTCAAGCGTTCTTCTGAAAGCATGTTACCGCTAGTATGGCGTTCTGTAATCGTATGCACAGCCGACCCATGTAAAGCGTATAGTTGCTTTTGTGGATCTACGGCATATTCTGTAATCTTTTTGAGATATAATTCGCGAGTACCACTTAATAACTCAGTAACAGATGGTTTGGTTAAATTACGTTCTAGTGAGGTAGCCACAGCTCGTAATGTAGGTAAAAACATACATCTCGTACCTTGTGGGCATCGCAATAAGCATTCATACATATTAATTTCATTCCCATTAGGGCAAATAAAACGTTTGGCTGGCATAATCATATCCTCCTTATAATTGTCCACATTCACTCATACTATGAAATTCACCATGTCCGATGATGATGTGGTCTAGTACTGGAATATCAAATAGTCTGCCTGCTTCAGCAACTCGTTTAGTACAACGAATATCTAGTTCACTTGGGTGAGAATCACCAGAAGGATGGTTATGAACAATGACAATCCCACTGGCTTTTAAACGAACGGCAGAAGAAAAAATGCATTTGATATCAAGAGCAGCACTAGTTACATCACCAATAGAAATGTCCTCTGATTTAATCAAATGATTTCTGGCATTTAGATATAGCACTCGCACATGTTCGGTTTCAAAGTACTGCATATCAGACATAGCTTTATAGATATCAATAGGTCGACCCACATTAATAGGGGCTTTACGAGGCCTGTTTTGCACATTCTTAATAATGGATTTAATGGCACGTAGTTTGGCAATGCCACGATTTCCCATACCTGGTGCATCATACCACTCAGATTCTTCTGCATGGAATAATGCATCATATGGATCTCCATAACGTTCCACTAACTCTTGAACGGATGCCTTTGGCAAAATTTCTGTTAACATAGCTTCAACTGTAGTATTCATAATAGATTCTCCTTGTATAGAAATAAATTATTTTGATTCATAACTGGAAATTTGACACCAATTATTAGTATTTAACGATTTAATATGACGATTGATTTTAGAGCGAATCGCTTTAATACCGTCGAAGATATCAATATGTAGCGAAGGAAATGTCGCCACTAAAAATCTTTGTAAAGTAGTTAGGTTTAGAAAATAGTTAATATCATAGGTTTCATCGATGTATAATTCAATCTTGAATCGAATTGGTAAGTATACATGCGATGTATCTGTATTAATATAGGTCAGTTCAGAGCGTTCTTCTGATACGTAATGTAATTTAATATCAGGGGACAAATACACTCTACAATATTCCATATCAATAGGGTGTGTATCGCCTTCGCTTTCTGTATGAATACGTAAAATATATTCCTTTGTTTGATTATGCTGATAGAGATCATAATCAAGAATGCTATGTTTTCGGCTGTCCGAAAGTATATTGGCTAACATACCCATGCGAATAAGAGGCACATCTAAACGCTCGACTTGGTTTCTGAAAGCCCACTGTAAGGATTTCAGTAATGGCTGTAATGCTGACTGATGCCTACTTATAAATAAGAATGTGTTTTGGTAATATTTATTCATACAAATCCTCCCATAAAAAATACCCCTAGGTGTCAATGCACCTAGGGGTTAACCTTAAGGAATAGCTATATATGCTATCAATGTTATAGTATATAATTGAAAACTTTGAAAAATTTCAATGTAATAAATTTATAGTTTATAAATGGTAGTTATTTTTCTAAGTTATGCAATTTTTAAAAATAATGTTATGGAGAAAATAAGTGAATCTCTATAAATAATTGTAAAATTCTTTTTTTACCATAACTTGTTTTTAATCTGGCGTAATGCCAATAATATAATTCCGATTTATGTTTCTCTATGAATGTTTTTAACATTTTTGAGCTCCTCTATAGAGTCTATTTTGTTTATGATTGTACGTAAAGCTTGATATAAATTTTTCTGAGGCTTCCATAAAAAGCTGGATCTGGATCTAGAGGTACCTCTTTTAGGGAATCGTTATCTGTGTTAGATTCAATATGATTAAATTCTTCTATAGACATAAATTATCTCCTTAATAGCATTCAAATTGAAGTAGTATAGGTTGATAGTATAGCGATTAGATGATTATATACTAAAAGGCACTTATAAGCCGTTGTTCTTATCATATGTTTTAAATTTACATAGTGTGCGTTAGTAAGATTCTCTTTATGTTTCTCCAAGAGCAACTTTAACATCTTTAGTTCTTCTATAGAGTCTGCCTTTTTCTATTAAAGTAATAAAAGATTTATATAGCTTTTTTTGAGGATTCGTTAAAATAATTATCGTTGTTTGTGACTGAGTCTCTTGAGGTCTCTTCATTTGTAATAACTTTAGTATGATTATATTCTTCTGTTGACATAAATAGACTCCTTCTTAATTGTTTGTCACTATAATATTTATTAACTGTATTATAGCATTTATTATTACTCGTATATATAAATACATAAATATAAAGTTCCTGTGAATATTGTTAATGACTGTTATGAATAAGGTAGATATATTATAGGGTGATAGTGATAAATATTAGATTTTTGTGTTCAAATACTGTTTTTAATCTAGAATAATTAAAATCGATTCTTATTAATGTAAAATGACGGTTGTAATTACACTATAATCAACATATCAATACTATTAAAGAAAGGAGATTTATGATGCTAATAGAGAAAAAAAGGTACTTTTATGTTGCAGAGGCTGCATCACTTCTTGGATGCTGTGCACAAGTTGTATATCAATTGATAGAAGCCGGTAAACTTCAAGCCTATAAAGAGGAAGGTAGAAAATGTTGGAGAATACCGGCTGAAGCTTTAGATCTTTATATAAAGAATTGTCAGGATAGTTTTTTAGCGAAATAAATAATGGGGTTCAATATCTGATTTTTATATTACGTTATAGCTCTATGATAAACATTTTTATATAGTTTGCTTTGATTTCTAGCAAACTTCTAACATAGAAGTAATATATATAATGAAGGAGGTATTGAATATGCTATTAAATCAAGAAAATGATATATTAACTGTAGATGATTTATGTGAAGTGTTACGAATCGGTAAAAATACTGCATACAAGTTAATCAATTCAGGTAAATTGAAATGCTATCGTATGAATCGGGTGTGGAAAATACCTAAAATTAGTGTGATTGAATATATTGATTGTGAACGAAGTAATTATAAAAGACAATTCCCTAGGAGCTAGTGTTCCTAGGGAGATTCTTTTGGCTGATTATAGTATAATAATCGATAGGTATTTGATGGAGGATACTTGGATGATTGATATTATAGATAAAAACCTTAGTGGATATCGTTTTATAGATTTATTTGCTGGCTTGGGCGGGTTTCGTTTAGCGTTAGAGTCCTTAGGTGCAGAGTGTGTATACTCTAGTGAATGGGACCATTTTGCACAAGAGGTATATGCACAAAATTTTGGAGAAGTTCCGATGGGCGATATTACCCAAATTGATGAATCGAGCATACCCGAACATGATATTTTATGTGCAGGATTCCCGTGCCAAGCATTTTCTATTAGTGGTAAACAATTGGGATTTGAAGATAGTAGGGGAACATTATTTTTTGATGTAGCAAGAATCGTAAAATTACATCAACCGAGTGTTGTATTTATGGAAAATGTAAAAAATTTTGCATCTCATGATAATGGGAATACTTTGGCTGTTGTAAAGAGCACTATGGAAGAGTTGGGCTATTCGTTTTTTTATAAGGTGTTAAGTTCCCTTGATTATGGTATTCCTCAAAAGAGGGAAAGAATATATATGGTTTGTTTTCGGACTGACTTGAATGTAAATAAATTTAACTTTCCTAAAGGGTTTCCTTTAAACCATTTTGTTGAAGAGTTTCTTTTACCAGCAAATGAGGTTGAAGATTTAGTAGTTGAACGTAATGATTTGTCTTTGGTGGAAAATTTACCAAGTAATAATGAGGCAAGGTCTTTGCGTATTGGTACCGTTGGCAAGGGGGGACAAGGGGAGCGTATTTATAGCCCAAAAGGTATTGCAATTACTTTATCGGCTCATGGTGGAGGTGCTTTTGCTAAGACTGGGGGATATTTAATTGACGGGAAAACTAGACGACTACATCCGCGAGAATGTGCTCGTATAATGGGATTCCCCGATACTTATGTTATTCATAAGAATAGAAATCAAGCATATAAACAATTTGGAAATTCAGTTGTTATAAATGTATTGCAATATATAGCTGAAGCGATAGGGCAAACATTAAGATTGGCAAAAGATGAAGAAGTGTTAGGAGTATAGTGTGCAAATAAAGACATTTTTTGATTTTTGTTCTGGTATAGGTGGTGGCCGTCAGGGGCTTGAGTGGGCAGGACTAAGATGTGTAGGAGCATCTGACACAAGTTATTTATCTAATAGGACATATGAACTGCTATTTAATATTAGTAAAAATCATCAATATGGTAACCTTCGAAAGTTAATAGGTAAAAAGTTACCAAGTTTTGATGTTATGATTGCCGGGTTTCCTTGTCAATCTTTCTCTGTAATTGGAAGACAAACAGGCACTAATGATCGTAGAGGCCAATTGATATATGACTTAGTAGAACTCATACGAGAAAATAGACCTAAAGCTGTTATATTGGAGAATGTTAAAGGACTTATAAGTCATGACAAAGGCAAAACTTTTGACGATATAGTACTTCAGATAAAATCGGTTGGTTATGATGTAGACTATAAGGTTTTGAATTCATTAGACTATGGTGTACCTCATATGAGACAACGAGTTTATATTATTGCTATTGATCATGAATTAGATATAGATTTTTTTCAAAGTTTATGTGGCCAGAGCCTCAAAAAAACATGTTAGATTGAGTCGTTTTTACAGCCGAATGATAATAGAATGTCTGACGAAGATTATGAATGGTTTACAGAACGATATCTATTTAATGATGAGAATAAAAGGCAAGTATAACATTGAAGAGTTGCTGCATCAACAATACTTAATTGTAGATACAAGAATGTCTGATCTTCGTTTATAAAAAAATAGAGTTCCGACTTTAAGAGCACACAGAGATGGCATTTATTATGTTTATAATCGTGAGTTATATTATTTGACTGGAGCTGAAGCTTTACGATTACAAGGGTTTACTTATCATCGAATTAATAAGGTGAAAAAAATATAGTTAGTAATCGTCATTTATTGAAGCAAGCAGGTAATGCAATGACTGCTACAGTAATAAAAAGCATTAGGGGAATCATTAAAAACGCTTATAGGGAGGCTGTGTGAAATGACTTGGCAGGAATTTGAAATATTTTGTCTTAATTATTTAACTCGTATTTTTTTGGAAATTATTTTTTTCTTCAAGAGGAGGATCTGATTCCACTCATAGTGATATTGAGTATAGTAGTGAACGTATTAACTTTGCTATAGAGTGTAAGATGCCTCATTCACAATCTGGACAGTTTGTATTGATACCAAATGAAGAGTATAAAAATTTTTTTGACTTTTTCAAAAAAATAAAACTTCAAGAACACTAGATGGGACAGAAGAGATTATAACGTATGTGAATGAGCATTTTGATGAGTTTTCTTCGCCAGGTACAAAAGGTGTAGACTTACAAATGGATCCAAGTGTATATGAGAGATGGATTAAGGCGATGTATAGACAAAAGAATGTCGAGTACATTATGACATCAATAAATGAAACTATTTGTGATGAAAAATATTGTTATTCTTCCATTGGATAAAATTGAGAGTATTTTGATATTTCATGTAAATATCGTGTAAAGAAAAGTGGTTCGAGTGGAGTTGGCAAGAAGAAGTATAAAGATGCTTGTAAAATGTTAAAAGCAAAGTGGAATTGAGTTTGCTGAGGTAGATGATTACCAGATTTATATGGAAAAAAAGTTAATAAATAGTATTCATGTTGGTGCGGAAGGAAGTATAAATTTAATCTTAATACTTGTGAACCTGCTTTTTACATATATGATAAGAGTACTATCGAATACTTTTAATGCAAATATTATATTTTCTTTAAAGATAAAAGATGGAGTAACTCAAGACCCAACTGTTTTAGAAACGTTTAGAAAGCTAATTTCAGCTGATTAGGTTGATTCTGATTACAGAGGAATAATTGTGAACAGATACTTCGTGCAAGTATAAAAAAATAACGTAATTATGCTTGCATATATACTTGCAAACATATATAAATGCTGGTAAACCTAGATAAATACTGACTTTGGCTACACACTTCTAAGCCGTGGGTCGGGGGTTCGAATCCCTCCTGGATCACCAAAGAAATAAGCGGATAGCTCGTAATGGGCTATCCGCTTTTGCATTGCTATTTTAAATTAGAACAGGCCTGTACTAATTTGAAGGGCCCTATGTATAGGTCTTATTAGAAATAGAACAGGCCTGTATTAATTTGAAGGGCCCTATATATATGTGCCTTGTTATGAATAGAACAGGCGTGTTCTAATTTTCAGGGCCCTATGTATGTGCCTTATTAGGAATAGAACAGGCGTGTTCTAATTTTCAGGGCCCTATGTATGTGCCTTGTTATGAATAGAACAGGCGTGTACTAATTTGTAGAACCCTATATATGTGCCTTGTTAGGAATAGAACAGGCCTGTTCTAATTTATAGAACCCTATGTATCTCTGTCAAATTATAAATTCGTATCTATATTTACGGTATTTTCTCGCAACCATTGCACCAGTTCAGTATTTGTCATATTACCTGCGGCAATATTGATAATCATGTTTTCTACGTCTTGTTGTGTTGCCATAATATCGAATCCATTAATAATTAAATATACATACATGCTATGCAATGCTGTTCGTTTATTTCCATCCGTAAAAGGATGATTGTTGGCTAAGCCATAACATAATTGTGCCGCTTTGTCATAGAGGGATGGGTATAGATCGTTTTCCATAAAGGTTTGAAAGGGGGTATAGACGGCTGATGCTAATAGGTTTTCATCGCGTACGCCTGGTGAAAGGACAAATGCACTTTCTAGTTGGGCGTGGAGTTCATAGATATCTTGTAAGGTGAATTGGATATTAACTGTATTCATTTGTTCTCCAATGCTTTATAGAGTTCATAATTTCGTTTTAGTACTTGCTGGGAAATGTCTTTAATACGCTTCGCTAGTTTTTTGTTGTTAGCACTTGTCATGATAGGTGTGTTGTGGAGTGCGGTGGAATTGGTGTGGGGTGAAGAATTTTGTGCCATAGTTTGATCTCCTTTGATATATTTGACTTTTATATCTATTATATAGGGAATAAATCAATTTAAACAATCTAATTTATAGTAAATATTTTAAAAGTTCAAATTTAATTATCTCTCACAAACCCAGCGTTTATCTATATTCTTGTCATATAAATCTGATTTGTCAAAATAAAAGTCAAAAAAAGTCAAAAATATTTAATTTGACCTATTGACTTTTTGACTTAATAAGATTATTATAATGACATAAGGTTAAAGAAACCTAGAAATAAAGCAAGAAATTAAAAAAGAGACTTAAAAGGTCAAATAGATATACTTGTAGTGAAAAAGTGAGGTAATTTATATGAACAACAATTTCAATAACTTTGGTAGCGAATTTGGTAGCATGAATGATTTGTTTAATCAATTGATGAGTAATATGGGAGGTTATTCCACAGAAAACCGTCGTTATAAAATTAATGGTCGTGAAGTAACTCCTGAAGAGTTTGCTTATTATCGCCAAACAGGTCATTTGCCTACTAATGAAGAAATCCAAGCAGCACAAGCTGCAGCTCAACAAGGTAAAATGAAAAAGGATGGTATCCTTGCTCGTTTAGGTACGAACTTAACAGACGAAGCTCGTAATGGTAAGCTTGATCCTGTTATCGGTCGTAACAAAGAAATTCAAGAAACTGCTGAAATCTTAGCACGCCGTACAAAAAACAACCCAGTTCTAGTCGGCGATGCTGGTGTTGGTAAAACAGCTGTAGTAGAAGGCTTGGCACAAGCCATTGTAAATGGCGATGTTCCAGCAGCGATTAAAAATAAAGAAATCATTTCCATCGATATTTCCGGTTTGGAAGCTGGTACTCAATATCGTGGTTCCTTCGAAGAAAATATCCAAAACCTTATCAAAGAGGTTAAGGCCGCTGGTAATATCATCTTGTTCTTCGACGAAATCCATCAAATCTTGGGCGCTGGTTCCACAGGTGATGGTCAAGGCTCTAAAGGCTTAGCAGATATCTTAAAACCTGCTTTGTCCCGTGGTGAAATGACTGTTATCGGTGCTACTACACAAGATGAATACCGTAACACAATCATGAAAAACGCAGCACTTGCGCGTCGTTTCAATGAAGTTAAGGTAAATGCACCATCTGCAGAAGATACTTTCAAAATTCTACAAGGCATTCGTCCATTATACGAAGCGCATCATAACATTGAATTGCCAGATGCCGTGTTGAAAGCAGCTGTAGATTATTCCGTACAATACATTCCTCAACGTAGCTTACCAGATAAAGCCATCGATTTGATCGATGTAACAGCAGCTCACTTGGCATCTCAACATCCTGTAACTGATATTAAAACATTAGAAGCAGATATTGCAGATGCTAAAGCAAAACAAGAAGAGTTTGCTCAAAAAGAAGATTACGAATCTGCTATTAACGAAAAGATGCGTATTCAAATTGCAAGAAGAAATCGACAACCACACTGAAAACCAAAAGGTAGTGGCTCAAGTTAACGATGTAGCGGAAGCCGTTGAAAGAATGACTGGTATCCCTGTTTCTCAAATGGGTGCATCCGATATTGAACGTTTGAAAGATATGAAATCTCGTCTACAAGCTCATGTCATCGGTCAAGATAAAGCAGTAGAAGCTGTATCTAAAGCTATCCGTCGTAACCGTGCAGGATTTGACGAAGGTAACCGTCCAATCGGTAGCTTCTTATTCGTAGGTCCTACTGGTGTTGGTAAAACAGAATTGGCTAAACAATTAGCACTTGATATGTTTGGTAACAAAGACGCTATTATCCGCTTGGATATGTCCGAATACAGTGACCGCACAGCGGTTTCCAAATTGATTGGTGCTACAGCTGGTTATGTTGGTTACGAAGATAACTCCAATACATTGACTGAACGCGTTCGTCGTAATCCATACTCCATCGTATTGTTCGATGAAATCGAAAAAGCTGACCCTCAAGTTATTACATTACTTCTTCAAGTATTGGACGATGGTCGCTTAACAGATGGTCAAGGTAACACAGTAAACTTCAAAAATACTGTTATCATTGCTACATCCAACGCAGGCTTCGGTTATGGCAGCGACAATGACGATGAAAACAAAGTTGATGTAATGGACCGCATTGCTCCATTCTTCCGTCCTGAATTCTTGAATCGTTTCAATGCTGTTATTGAATTCAATCAATTGAGCAAAGAAGATTTGAAGGAAATCGTTGATTTGATGCTCGACCAAGTTAACAAAACTTTGGCTAAAAAACAAATTACCTTAGATGTAACTGATGCAGCTAAAGATTTGTTGATGGAACAAGGTTATGACAAAACAATGGGCGCTCGTCCATTGCGTCGTGTTATTGAATCTGAAATTCGTGACAATGTAACTGATTACTACTTGGATCACATCGATGCAAAACACTTGATGGCTGATGTTGTAGATGGTCACATTGTAATCAGCGACAAAGATGCTGCTAATACATCTGATGATAAATCTGCAGATGACAGCAAACAAGCTGATGATGCTGCATCCAAGGACAATAAATAATCGGTAGGCTATTGACCCTTTCATTGAATCCCTTACAACTCTCTCCATATACACACATATAACAATAGTCCTATTGATTGTGAAAGCACTCGACATTACGTCGAGTGCTTTTTTGCGTTATTATATGAATTTTGTATACATGACAAAAATCATTGATAACGTATCAATATATTTTGTATAATCATGTTACTATATTCTATAGAATTCAAAGAAAAGATGAAGAATATAAGGGGAATTAGAATATAAGGAAAACCAAGCATATAAGAAAGATGAAGAACGAGAGGAGCATAGTGATGTCACATTATATAGATTTAAATAGCGATTTAGGTGAAAGCTTTGGCAATTACACATTAGGCATGGATAGTGAGGTGTTAAATCATGTCACTAGTGCCAATGTGGCTTGTGGTTGGCATGCCGGTGATCCTCTCATCATGGAGGCCACTGTTAAGATGTGCAAGGAGAAGGGCGTAGCCGTAGGGGCTCATCCGGGATATCCTGATTTAATGGGATTTGGGCGCCGCAAGATGGCGGTGAGTCCTGATGAGGCACGGGCATATATGATCTACCAACTCGGTGCGTTGCAAGGATTTGCAATCAGTACGATGTAGAGTTGCAGCACATGAAATTACATGGTGCTTTTTATAACATGGCGTGTGTAACGCCGGAATTAGCTGATGCGGTATTAGATGGTTTACAAGCGGTGAATCCCAATGTTCGAGCGATGGTGCTCAGCGGTAGTTATATAGCTAAAGAGGCAGAGCGACGAGGTATTCCAGTGATACAAGAGGTCTTTGCAGACCGAGGCTATACAGAGGAAGGCACCTTGGTACCCCGTACGGAAGAGGGGGCTTTCATAAAAGACCCACAAGAGGCATTGGAACGGGTGCTCATGATGGTGCAAGAAGGCAAGGTCGTAACGAATACGGGCAAAACAATCGATATTGCAGCCGATTCCGTATGCGTTCATGGCGATAATCCAAAAGCGATAGCTTTCACAAAGTATATTCGTGAAGGCCTTACTAAGGCAGGTGTCGTGGTAGCGAATTTTCAGAATCGATAGATTACAATCGATTGTATAAGAATAGATAGAATCAGAATAGATAAAAGGAGTCAGTATGAAACCGATTACAGGTAAAGCGAGTTTATCTGTCCTCTTAGGGGCAGCATTTTTGATGGCCACGTCGTCCATTGGGCCAGGATTTATGTTACAAACGGCGGCGTTTACAGGCCAGTTACAGGCGGATTTTGCGTTCGCCATTGTGGTGTCCGTTATTTTCTCCATCATTGCACAGCTCAATGTATGGACCATCATCGGCATATCCCAAATGCGGGGCCAAGACATTGCGAATAAGGTATTGCCCGGCCTTGGTTACTTCGTAGCGTTCTTGATTTCCCTTGGGGGCCTTGCGTTCAACATCGGCAACATTGGGGGCGCGTCCATGGGCCTTAACATCGTATTCGGTATCGATACGACGACGGCAGCAGCCATCAGTGGTATTTTGGGAATTTTATTATTTGCATCCCCTAGAATGGGTGGCGTTCTCGATAATACGGCGAAAGTGTTGGGTACAGTGATGCTCGTACTCATCGGTTATGTAGCATTTCTACTAATCCTCCTGTAGCAGAGGCCGCAACCCATGCCATCGTGCCAACCAATTACCCTTGGCTAGCTACGATTACCCTTATCGGCGGTACCGTAGGTGGGTATATTACATTCTCCGGTGGTCATCGCTTGATTGATGCGGGCATTACAGGCCGTGAACATTTAAAAGATGTGCGTCGTGCTGCCTTCATGGGCATGTCCGTAGACGCCATTGTTCGTATATTGTTATTCTTAGCCGTACTCGGCGTCGTATCCATGGGCTTTGCGTTAGATCCAAAGGACCCAGCAGGTTCTGCATTCTTACTTGGTGCTGGTGAAATCGGTCATAAATTATTCGGTATCGTATTCTTCTGTGCAGCGTTGACATCTGTTGTGGGTGCTGCCTATACATCGGTATCCTTCCTTAAAACCTTGTTCAAGGTGGTAGAACGATATGAAAAATTGACCATCATGGCATTCATTTTCGTGTCCACATGCATTCTTATCTTTATTGGTAAACCAGCTACACTGTTAATCGTGGCGGGCTCCGTGAACGGTTTGATCTTGCCTGTTACATTAGCTGTAATGTTATTGGCAACGCGTAAGACGAATATCGTAGGGGACTATAAGCACAATCCGATTCTGTTCTACACCGGTTGGATTGTCGTGCTTGTGACTGCTTATATCGGCGTTACATCCTTGCAAGGCATTGCGAAATTATTAGGTTAGGGGGCACGTATGAATCCCACAATTTCTCCGGTTGGAGATAGTGCTATCTCCATCGAATTCGGTCAAGTCATTGACCCTAAGATTAATCAGCGTATCCGTCAGACTGTGGCGGGTATTGAAAGCCTCCATTTAGAGGGGATTATTGAGATGGTGCCTACCTATTGTGCGCTTCTCATTCAGTATGATGCGCTGCGCTACACCTATGCTGAACTGTGTCACATTCTTGAACCTATCTGTACGCAGCCTATGAGTGCTGATGAAAGTGAACTCGTGACGGTCGTAGAGATACCGACCGTCTATGGTGGTGAATTTGGCCAGACCTTGGATTTGTAGCCTCTCATAATCACCTTACAGAGGCCGAAGTGGTGAGCATTCATAGCGGCACGGATTACCTCGTGTACATGATGGGCTTTATCCCCGGTTTTACCTATTTAGGTGGCATGAATCCGCGCATCGCTACGCCACGCTTGTCCTCGCCGCGCACGCATATTCCGGCAGGATCCGTAGGCATCGCTGGTGAGCAGACCGGTACCTATCCGTCGGATTCCCCTGGAGGATGGCAAATTATTGGACGTACACCTGTGTCCATGTATGATGAGTCTCGAGAACAGGCGGCCCTTCTTAAGGCGGGCGACTATGTGCGCTATGTTCCTATTGATGAAAGTGCGTTCCACTGTATTAAGAAATTGGGCTCTTCTTTTAAGCCCGTTGTACATCATGTAAAGGTAGGTGACCTCCGTGGCGGTAAGTGAATATAAGAATGCGTCATTTGAGGTGGTTGCGCCTGGTATGATGACCACCGTGCAAGACGGAGGGCGCGTAGGCTTTCAACAATATGGCATGCCCGTGGCCGGTCCTATGGATGGTGAAAGCTATGCTATCGGACAAGCCCTTGTAGGGAATACGACACCCGTAGGTGCTTTGGAGTGTACCGTACTCAGCCCTACGCTCAAGGTGAAAGGCACATGTATTGTTGCTTTCACAGGCGCCGATATGAGACCTACCATTAATAATGTGGAGGTGCCGCGGTACATTCCTTTTGTCTGTCATAACGGCGATGTAATCTCTGGCAGCTTTAGCCAATGTGGGGTGCGCATGTATATTTCCTTCGCCGGAGGTATTGATGTGCCTGAAATCAACGGCAGCGTGGCGACACATACAAAAGCGAATATTGGCGGATTTGAGGGACGTCCCTTAGTGGCGGGCGACGAAGTGCGTTTAAAGGACTGCATGCGTGATACTATCATCTGCGACTATACTAGAGAATCAAATCATTTATTTAATACGGTTCTATTTAATCGGGGCGGCCGTGAATGCCATGAACCGCTGCGCGTTGTACTGGGCTCGCAAGCTAAGTACTTTACAGAAACGGGTATTCGCAATTTTAGCAGTGAACTCTATACATTGACCATTCAATGCGACCGCATGGGATTTAGGTTAGATGGAGCGCCTGTTGAACACATCGACGGCGCCGATATCATCTCGGATGGCGCTGTGTTTGGATCGATTCAAGTTCCATCTGATGGCAATCCAATTATCCTCATGGCGGACCGACAAACGACGGGGGGCTATACAAAAATCGGCACCGTTATTACCGCCGATTTGCCTAGACTGAGCCAGTTGCCTATTGGGGATGGAATTACCTTTGATATTGTATCTGTGGAAGAGGCACAAGAGATGTATAGGGTATATATGCAAAATTTGCATAGCAAAATTAACTTGGCTTCCGCACAAAGTACATTTGTATTCTCTGTGAAAAAAACATCTGTTACTTGAGTATGAATTGATGATATTATACTTAGTATGTATATATTATTGCTACATTTGTATATTTTTGATGAATGAATATGTATATAATGAAAGACACTACTCTATTTGAGTAGTGTCTTTTTGTATATAGAGTTATCTAACTAATAAAAATTATTATCTTAAAAAAATAAAATGGATTAGGTACATCAAACTAAATTATAAAAAAATATAGTTGCATATATAAATATGAGATGAAAAAAATACACGTATCAAAAATTAAAGTGGTATTTCTTGGTCTGTAATGCTCTATATTTGATATGAATAAATACTTATAAATATTTATTCATAAGTAAATAATATACATTGAATAAGATGATAAATATAGATTATATCTGTTTTTTTAGAGTGCTTTGAAGAATTATTGATTTTTCAATTAAATATTCTAAAAGCATAGGAATTTTATTGTTAGATACTAGTGAAATATGATAAAAATTATGAAATGAGCTTTAAAAATATAATGCGTATATTTTTATAACATTGTGAAAAATTCGAATATTAGAAAATGATTAGTAAATTATATGGTTTTGAGAGATAGTTAGTGAAAAGGAAAACGAATGAATAAGATTTTTAAAGTAATTTGGTCTAAGTCAAAACAGTGCTACATTGTAGTATCTGAAATTGCAAAGAACAAAACAGGTAAAAAGAAAATTGTAGTAGCTAGTATTTTAGCGAGCATTAGCGATGGCTTCATCAGTACAAGATGTAAGTGCTGTTACCGGATCGGGAGGGACTAATAACTTTTCTAATGCTGGATCAGGCGTATCTTTTAAACAAGGTGAAGGTTTAGCCATTGGTACTAATGCTACCGTTGCAAGTGGAAATACTAATACTGTTGCAATTGGTGTAGCATCCGTAGCTAATGGATCATCCTCATTTGCTGCTAGTGGTGGTTCAACTGCTTCTGGTAAAGATGGGCAAATTGCTATAGGTTGGAGCTCTACTAATGGGAAAGGTGCTGTTGCAATTGGGGGTACTTCAGATACAGCTAGTGGTCGTGATACACGTGCTATTGGGACTGCGGCAGTTGCATTAGGTGTTGGATCAGCGGCTGATGGTAATAATACTTTCGCGACTAGTGGTGGTAACGCTACTGGTGAAAGCGCTACTGCTATTGGCTCTAGTGCAATTGCTAGTGGTCGTGGTGGTGTAGCTGTTGGCTGGAATGCAGAAAGTGCAGTAAATGCTGTAGGTATAGGGTTTAAGGCTAAGGCGAAAGCTAATAATACAGTTGCTATTGGTGTTGAAGCAAATAGTGATAATTCCATTGGTGATAACTCTTCCAGTGTATCTATCGGTGTTGCAACTCGAGCAAGAGCCGTAGGTTCTATGGCTATGGGGGTTAGCGCTGATGCATCTGGTAAATACTCTATTGCCTTAGGCAGTGGGGATGTTCATAGTGACTATACAGCTAATGTAAAATATCCTAAAGCTACTGGAGAAAAGGCTATTGCTATTGGGTATAATTCTAATGCTTCAGATGCCAATGCTATTGCTATTGGCTCCAATACTTTGGCTAAAGATGCTGAGTCCATTGCGGTTGGCACTAGTAATACAACAGCTTATCGCGGTGGTGTAGCTTTGGGGCGTAATGCAAAGGCCGAAAAACACAGCTATAAATAATGTAGCTATTGGTATTGATGTTACTGCCGGTGCAAATACAAATGGAACGGCTGATGGAGAGGCTGTCGCTGTTGGCCGTAATGCCAAAGCAAATAGTTTTAGAACTGTTGCTATAGGTTCTGATGTTTCTGCAACGGGTTCGACAGCGGTAGCTATGGGGCGTAGTGCCAATGTAAGTAATAATTATGGTGTTGCAGTAGGGGCTCGGGTCGAGGCTGGTAATTATGGTGTTGCTTTAGGGTTATCAAGCAAAATCGACAGCATCTGGCGCATTAGCAATTGGTGCAGGTAATGATGATACCAAAGTGATGGCAACTGCAACAACTGCGAGTGGCGGAAATTCTGTTGCTATTGGTACTAGTGCTAAAGCATCAATAGCAAACGCTGTGGCTCTTGGGAGTGATTCTACTACTGCTACAAATGCTACAAATCAATCTAGTGCAACGATTAATAGCATTACCTATAATTTTGCTGGTGCAACCTCTGATACAGGCATGCAAGTTTCTGTTGGTGCGAGCAGGGTAAAGAACGTCAAATTAAAAAAACGTGGCGGCTGGCGAAGTGTCTGCTACAAGTACTGATGCAATTAATGGGTCTCAATTATTTGCGGTGGCTAGTCAAATTAAACCTGTCAACTACTTTTTCCGTAAAATCAACAGCCGCTGGTAACAAAAATAATGATGGGGCTACAGGTGTTAATGCTATCGCTATTGGACCTGATGCAACAGCGACAAGCGCTCAATCAATTGCGTTAGGTAAAAGCGCATCAGCTAGTGGAACTGATTCTATTGCTATTGGCAATGGTAGTACTCGTCGCCAATAAAGTTGCTCCAGTTGCCATTGGCCAAGGTGCTAAAAGCAAATGGGGATTTCAGCGTTGCTTTAGGGTGGTGGTAATCATCAATTTGTGGGGGCCATTGCTAATGGTGTTGGATCGACTGCACTTGGCACAACTTCAAATACTGCTGATGGTCAGAATTACCAAACTGTAGTTGGGTTTGGCGCTAATACGAATAAAAGCTGAATCAACTGCGATTGGATATAAGGCTACAGTAACTGTTGAAGGTGGTGTTGCTCTTGGAGCAAACTCATCATCAAGCACAGGTCGTACAGTTGGTTATAATCCAAACGATGGTCGCACTAACACATATAGTGCTCTTACAGGAAATGTAATACGTAGCACAACTGGTGCTATAGCTGTAGGTAATGGATCACTGTGACACGTCAAATTACAGGTGTTGCAGCAGGGTACAAAATGATACCGATGCAGTTAACGTAGCACAATTGAAAAGCGTAAACCTAGCTTTCAAAGGGAAATGTTGGTAGCGGTGATGTCAATCTTGCAACTAATGATAGTGATAAGAAGTTAACCATACAAGGTGATAGAACTTATATTACTACCAATGCAAGTGGGAATACACTTACTATATCTGCAAATAAAAAAGACATTAATGTTACGAATGGAACTGCAAGAGCTGATGCAGGTATAGCGGATGCTAAGAATGTGGCAGAAGCTATCAATAATTCTGTTTCACAGAATAAATATAAATGGTATCTAACAGCAGATAATGATACTGGGGGGAGTAGATCGACTATTGATAAGGAAGGCACCGTAAAGTTTAGTGGTGATTCCAATATTACTGTGTCACGAAATGGTAATACGATTACTACCAGTTTAAATAAAGCAATTACCGTTGATTCTGTGAAAGTAAATAAGACTATAACAGTTGGTACTAACAAAATTACATTAGATGGTAATACTGGAGCTGTAACAGGTAAAGCTTTTAACGGTGATTCCTTTACCGCTGGAAATAATGTGTTGAGTAATACTACACTTCAGATTGGTTCTCCTACTGGTGGAAATAATGTGTCAATTACTAGAGATGGTCTCACTGCCAAAGCTGGTACAAACTGTTAAGTTTGGTACTAATGGTATTGATGCAGGTGACCAACAAATCACGCATGTTTCTAGTGGCGGTAATGTAGGAACTAATGCTGCTAATATTACGGATGTTAAGAATGCTGTATCTGATGTTACATTAAAATTAGACACAAACGCTAAAACTGGTAATGTTAAGCTCAGTGAAGGTCCACTTAAAGTAATTGGTGCTAATGGTATTAGAACTGATTTAGTTGGTACAAACAATGGCAGTCTTGTTGTTGGCCTAGATAGCAATACTGTAAATGCTACGACTAAAGGTATTGGTTTAACTGGAGATACGGGATCCACAGGACTCAAGTATCTAAAAGATGGGGATGCATCTTTTAAAGTGGCTGGTGATGGTAATCTGGTTACTACAAAGGCCTCTGCTACAGGTGTACAAGTAGCTGTTGATACAGCAAAAGTAAAAGATTTAGCAGTAGACGCAGTAACCGTAAGTAAAGCTACTAATATTCCTGATAATCCTATTACTGTAACTCCAATAGCAGGTACTAACTCTAAAGATTATGCAATTGGCATCGATACTACAAAACTTGTAGCTAAAACGAATTTAGCCTATACAGCCAATGGTGCTACAGCAAAAACTGTGTCTTTAGCTAAAGGTCTTAACTTTGTTAATGGCACAAACACGGTGTCATCTGTAGATTCTGATGGTAAAGTATCTTTTGATTTAAACCAAGCTACAAAAGATTCTATTAATAAATCTGCTACAGCAGTAGGCCGTACCATTACGCTTAACGCGGATAATGGTACAGGTTCTAGTCAGTCTTTAAGCAATGGTAATGTGTCCTTTGCGGTGAGTGGTGCAACTGGTGACTATATCTCCACTACAATGGATGGTAGTGCCGTAAAAGTATCTACAAAGCGTGCAACTATCAATAGTGATGCCAATACTGGTAAAGCTTCTGTAACAGGTGCTGATGGTTTAGCTACTGCTAAGAATGTAGCTAGTGCTATTAACTCTGCTGTTAATGGTTTATCTCAAAACTTAAACATCAGTGATGGTACACAAAATAGTACCATAGCTCTTAAAAATCAAAAATTAATAATTACAGGCACGGGTGCAGCAAAAACTACTGTTAATGGTCAAACGATTACTATTGATGTAGCAGAAGGTACATTAACACCTAATACAACGGATGGTACTGTAACGGGGGCTACCGGTGTAGCTAAAGCCACAGAGGTTGCTACGGCAATTAACAATACAAATACTGTATTGGGTGATAAGATTGCAACAAACACAACAAATATTGCCCATACTATTGCTTTAGCCGATGATAACGGCACATCTACAACTGCTAAGTCCTTAAAGGATGGCGATGTATCCTTTGCTGTCACTGGCGATGGCAATCTTGTGAGTACGTCTGCTACTGCAGCGGGTGTGAAAGTTGCTGTTGATGCGGCTAAGGTGAAAGATTTAGCCGTTGCTGCTGTAACGGTAAGTAAAGATGGACAAGCAGATAATCCGATTACGGTAACTCCAACAGCGGGTACTAATTCTAAGGATTATGCAATCGGTATCAATACAACAAAACTTGCGGCTAAAACGGATTTAACATACCGTGCTAATAGTGCTGCTGATGCTAATGCGAAGAAGGTTTCTTTATCTAAAGGTCTTAACTTCGTAGATGGTAATTCTACAGTTGCTACTGTTGATAATGATGGCAAAGTATCCTTTGATCTTAATACAGCAACTAAGAATCAAATCACCACGAATACTACAGATATTGCTGCTAATACAGGTAAAATTGCGACTAATACAACTAATATCGCAGCCAATACAACTGCGTTAGCTAGACATATCTCCCTTGGTGCAGATACTGGCACTGCGTCTAGCCAATCCTTGAGCACTGCTGATGTGGCATTTAATGTGAAAGGCGTAACAGGTGACTTTGTATCTACTAATATGAATGGTAATACAGTTGAGATTTCCACAAAGCGTGCGACTATTAACAGTAATGCTACGACAGGTGAAGCATCTGTAACTGGTAATGATGGCTTGGCAACTGCGCAAAATGTAGCTGATGCTATCAACAAAGCGGCTGATGCAGCAAAGCAGGTGCGGCTTGGAATGTTACAACGAATTCCAGCACAACCGATAAAACGGCTGTTAAAGGCGGCGATACAGTAGATCTTGTTAATGGTGATAACATCGAGATTACACAAGATGGTACAGATAAAAAGAAAATCACTGTTGCTACTAAGAAAGATATTACTGTTGATTCTGTAACAGCTAATAATAAAGTAACTGTTGGTTCTGGTGCGAATAAAATTACCTTAGATGGCACTGATGGTTCTGTAACGGGTAAAGCTTTCACAGGTACTACTTTCACAGGCACATCATTTACAGGTACATCCCTCACCGCAGGCAATACGGTTATTAATACAAATGGTTTAACTAATGGCACAACGACTATTACAGGTACCGGTGTAACAACAGATAATGTGACTGTTGGTGGTATTTCTATTGATAAAACGACTGGCATTAATGCTGGTAACAAGGTCATTAGCAATGTGGCTAGCGGTGGTACAACTGCGACGAATGCTGCGAATATTGGCGATGTTCAAAATGCAGTGGCTAACTTGTCTCAAAACCTAAATATTACTGACGGCACAAATAATGGCACTGTGGACCTTAAAAACCAAAAACTTAATGTGGCTGGTGCTAATGGCGTAACAGCGACTGTTAAGGATCAAACCATTACAGTTGGTCTAGATGCTAATACTGTTAATGCTACAACTAAGGGGATTGGCCTCACTGCTGACACTGGTTCCACAGGTAATAAATACCTTAAAGATGGGGACGTATCCTTTGCCGTGACCGGTGATGGCAGTCTTGTGAGCACATCTGCTACGGCAGCAGGGGTGAAAGTTGCTGTTAAATCCGCATCTATCACTGCAGGTGCAGATGGTACAATTACAGGCCCCACTACAGATGGTGTGGCAACGGCTAAAAACGTAGCTGATGCTATCAATGCTGCTAAAAAGGCGTCTAAAACTGATATCACTGCGAATACAGGTGAAGCTGCTAATGCTACAACAGGCAATGTAACGCTTACATCTACTACAGCAGCTGATGGTCATACTATCTATGATGTAAAAATTAATGATAAGGTGACACTTGGTACTGGTGCGAATGCGGTAACGATTGATGGTACAACGGGTACTATTACAGGTAAAACGGCTACTATTGGTGGCGTTACTGTAAATGGTACGGCTAATACTATTGGCGGTTTATCTAATACAACATGGAATGGTACAGCCGTATCTGGACGTGCTGCAACAGAAGACCAATTGAAGGCTGCCACTGGTGCTACGACATTGAAGTTCACAGGTGATGTAGCGGCTAATACTGGATCTGTAAATCTTAAGGATGATACATTCGGTATTAAAGGTGATGGTAAATACATCTCTACTGACGTAAATGGTAAAAATGTAAATCTTACAGTCTCTGAAGCAGAGGTTAAAAAATCTGCTGTAGCAGCTGTAACAGTAAGTACAGATACAACGGATGCTAATAATCCATTAACTGTAACACCTACAACGAGTCCAGATGGTACAACTAAGGATTACAAAGTAACGATTGATGGTACTAAGATTGCGAATAAGACTAACTTGTCCTACAAAGCAAATGGTGGTACTGCTAAACAAGTATCCTTAGCAGATGGCTTAGACTTCACAAATGGTACTTTGACGACTGCATCCATCGATGATAAAGGCGTTGTAAAATATGATGTAAATACTGCATCCATCACTGCAGGTACAGATGGTACAATTACAGGCCCAACTACAGATGGTGTGGCTACAGCTAAAAATGTAGCTGATGCTATTAATGCGGCTAAAAAAGCATCTAAAACAGAAATCACTGCTAATACTGGTGAAGCAGCTAATGCAACAACAGGCAATGTAACGCTTACATCTACTACAGCTGCTGATGGTCATACTATTTATGATGTAAAACTCAACGATAAAGTGACACTTGGTACTGGAACTAATGCTGTAACTATCGATGGTACAACGGGTGCTATTACAGGTAAGACTGCTAATATTGGTGGTGTTACTGTTAACGGTACGGCTAATACTATTGGCGGCTTATCTAATACAACTTGGAATGGTACTGCTACTACTGGCCGAGCTGCAACAGAAGATCAATTGAAAGCTGTCGCAGATGCGGCATCTAGTCAAACTTGGAATATTACGGCAGATAAAGCAGGTACAACTGGTGCTCAAACAGGTACTAAGAAAAATGCTACGGTTGGCAAGGATGAAACTGTCGAATTGGTTGCAGGGGATAACCTTACAATTAATCAAGATGAACGTAAGTTTACTTATTCATTGAATAAGGATCTTGCTGGTTTGACTAGCGTATCCATTGGTACTGGTACAACTGAAACCATTAAACTTGATGGCGCAACTGGTAAAATTACTGCTAAAAATGCAGTTATCGGTGGTGTAACTATCGATGGTGATAATAATCATGTTACTGGCTTATCTAATACAACTTGGAATGGTACAGCTACAACTGGCCGAGCTGCGACGGAAGATCAATTGAAAGCCGTAGCCGAAACAGCTAAAACGACTACCGATGCGGTTAATTTAAAATTCAGTGGGAATACAAATACATCTCCTGGTGTAGTAAATCTTAAAGATGATACATTTGGTATCAAAGGCGATGGTAAATACGTAACAACTGATGCAGATGGTAAAGAAACTTAACTGTAAAAGTATCTGAAGCAGAGGTTAAGAAATCTGCTGTCAGTGCAGTTACAGTCAGCACTGATACAACTGATGCGGATAATCCGTTGACTGTTATAGGTACTCCAAGTGCAGATGGTACAACTAAGGATTACAAGGTAACTATCGATGGTACTAAGATTGCGAACAAGACAAACTTGTCCTATAAAGCAAACGATGGTGCAGCAAAACAAATTTCCTTGGCAGATGGTCTAAACTTCAAGAATGGTACGTTAACAACAGCCTCTATCGATGATGCAGGCGTTGTTAAATACGATGTAAATACAGCTACTATTACAGCTGGTACAGATGGTACAGTTACAGGTCCAACTACGGATGGTGTAGCAACAGCTCAAAACGTAGCAGATGCTATCAATGCAGCTAAAAAAGCAGCTAAAACTAAAATTACTGCTAACACTGGTGAAGCAGCTAATGCTACAAAAGGTAATGTAACACTTACATCTACTACAGCTGCTGATGGTCATACTATTTATGATGTAAAACTCAACGATAAAGTGACATTAGGCTCTGGTGCAAATGCTGTAACTATCGATGGTACAACGGGTGCTATTACAGGTAAAACTGCTAATATCGGTGGTGTTACAGTTAACGGTACGGCTAATACTATTGGTGGTTTATCTAATACAACTTGGAATGGTACTGCTACTACTGGCCGAGCTGCAACAGAAGATCAATTGAAAGCTGTTGCAGATGCTGCGGGTAGCCAAACTTGGAAAATTACAGCCGATAAGAAAGCTGGCACTTCTGGTGCTCAAACAGGTACTAAGAAGGATGCTAAGGTAGGTAAAGACGACAAAGTTCAATTGATTGCTGGCGAAAACATGACAGTAAACCAAAATGAACGAGACTTTACATTCACCCTTAACAAAGATCTTGTGAAGATGAATTCTGCCACATTCCTTGGTACAGGCAGTAATACAATAGTCATTACTGGCAACAGTATTACACAAACTGCAGGCACTCAAACGAATACATCTACTGCAGGTGGCAACACTGTAGCTGATGGTACTAAGTCCACAGAAACTACAGCTGCTGGTCAAGTGATTAAAGATGGTGCTAAGACTAATACATCTACTGTTGATGAAAATACAATTGTAGATGGTACTAAGTCTAATAAATCCACTGTAGATGGTAATACTATTACTGATGGTACAAATACTACAGCAACAACATCTAGCTCTGTAACGGTTAAAGATAATGCTGGTAACAGTACAGTTATTACAAAAGATAACATTACAACTGGTGTTGGTGGTAATAAAATCACTCTTGATGGTACAGCTGGTAAGGCTACAGTTGGTGCCTCTGTAGTTGATGGTGTAAACAATACATTCACTACTGGTGGCACTAATGCTGTTAAGTTAGATGGTGCAGCCGGCACAATTAAGACTGGTACAGTAACAGTAACTGGTGGTACTACAAACGATATTACTGGTTTGTCTAACACAACCGTAACCGCAGCAGACTTTGCAACGAAAGGCCGTGCGGCTACAGAAGAACAATTAAAAGCTGTAGGGGAACAAACATGGCAAATCACGGCAGATAAAGATGCTACTACTTCTGGTGCCCAAACAGGTACTAAGAAAAATGCTAAAGTAGGTAAAGACGATAAAGTTCAATTGATTGCTGGTGAAAACCTTACAGTAAACCAAAACGAACGAGACTTTACATACTCCTTGAATAAAGACCTTGTGAAGATGAACTCTGCAACCTTTGAAGCCACAGGTGGTAAAACAACTGTTATCAAAGGCGATAGCATCGTTCAAATTGATGGTAATAAGACTAATACTGCTACAGCGTCTGGTAATACTGTAGTAAATGGTACTAAGTCTACAGAAACTACAGCAGATGGTCAAGTGATTAAAGATGGTACTAAGTCTAATAAATCTACTGTAGATAAATGTAATTGATGATGGTAATGGTAATGTAAATACATCCAATGCTACATCGAATACGATTACAGATGGCACTAATACAACAGAAGTAACAGCTAGTACAGTGACTGTTAAAGATAATGCTAGTAACAGCACAGTTATTACTAAAGATACAATCACAACTGGTATTGGTGCTAATAAGGTAACTGTTGATGGTACGGCGGGTAAGGTAACGGCTGGTACTGCTGTTATTGATGGTGTGAATAACAGTATCATTACAGGTGGTGCTAATACTATTAAATTAGATGGCGCAGCTGGCACTGTGACTGGTTTAACTAACAAAACTTGGACGCCTGGCGTAACAAAGGCTGTATCTGGCCGTGCTGCTACAGAAGATCAATTGCAACAAGTATCTGATGCAGTAGGCGCTGGTTGGAAGGTGAATACTGGTACCGTTGCTGGTTCTAGCGGTGTATCTACTGGTGCTGCTTTAACTAAGGTATCCAGTGGTGAAGAAGTAAAACTTCAAGCCGGAGATAACCTTGTCATCGACCAAAATGGCAAACAGTATCTTATTCCTTGAATAAAGACCTTACTAATATGAATTCTGCAACCTTTGAAGCAACAGGTGGTAAAACAACTGTTATCAAAGGTGATAGCATCGTTCAAACAGATGGTGGTAAAACAAATACATCTAATGCAGCGGGTAACACTGTTATAGATGGCAATAAATCAACTGCTACAACTGCAGCAGGTACTACTATCACTGATGGTGCTAAGACGAACACATCTACAGCTGATAAAAATGTAATTAATGATGGCGCAGGTAATACTAATGTATCCAATGCAACTAGTAATACATTGAAAAATGCAGCTGGTGATGAAACTAAGGCTGATGCTAAGGGGGTAACTGTTAAAGATGCTGCTGGCAACAATGCAACTTTCACTAAAGATGGCATAACGATTACAAAAACTGGTAAAGATACGGTTTCCTTGACTAGCAATGGCCTCGATAATGGCAAGAATAAGATTGTGAATGTTGCGGCTGGTGTGGCGAATACAGATGCAGTTAATGTTGGTCAGTTGAAAGAGTATGCTGCTAAGTCCACTACTGAATTGACTGCTAATAATGGTGAAACTGCAGGTAGTACGACGGGCAATATTGTATTAACTAAGACAACTGCTGCCGATGGTCATACAATTTATGACAATAAGTTGAATGATAAGATTACATTAGGGACAGATCCAACGAAGGCGGTTACAGTAGATGGTACTACTGGCACGGTAACAGGATTAACTAATAAAACTTGGACACCAGGTTCTATCGTTTCTGGCCGTGCGGCTACAGAGGATCAATTGAAAGAGGCCGTAGCTGATTCTGGTTGGAAGGCTGCTGTTGATAAAGAGGGATCTGGCCAAAGCACTGTTGTAGGTACAAGCCCTGAAAAAATTAAGGCTGAAGAAACCGTTACTTTCAAAGCAGGCAATAACATGATGGTTACTCAAACAGGTAAATCTATCAGTTATGCAGTAAATCCAGAACTTACAGACATGAAGTCTGCTACATTTAAGGATGCAGCTGGCAATACAACTGTAACAAATGGTAATGGTATTACCATTACGCCTGGTAGTGCGAACCCTACAAATCCACATGCAGGTCCTGTATCCTTAACGAAGGATGGCCTCAATAATGGTAATAACCAAATTAAAGGGGTTGCACCTGGTACAGATCCAACAGATGCAGTTAATGTTTCTCAGTTGCAAGCGTCCAATGCAAATACTAGCCAAGCTATCAATCAAATAGCAGGTGAAGTACAACATGTTGGTGCTCATGCGGCGGCAATGGCAGCATTGAAACCTATTCAATACGATCCATTGGAACCAACACAAGTCATGGCCGGTGTAGGCAACTATCGCGGTGAAACTGCGGCAGCTCTTGGCCTTGCGCATTACACAAATGAAAACACTATGTTCAACGTAGGCGTTTCCGTTGGTGGCAACCATAATATGGTTAATGCTGGTGTAACTCATAAATTTGGTTACAGCCCAGAAAAGAAATATTCCAGATCGTTACAAAGCAGGCCCTATTAGCTCTGTGTATGTAATGCAAGATGAAGTATCTAGCCTTAAAAAGGAAAATGCGGAACAAAAATATGTTATCGCTGATCAAGCAGCTCGTCTTACTACGTTAGAAACTGAGAACGAACAACAACGTCGTGAATTGGCAGAAACGAAGAAGGGCTTAGATGATTTGAAAGCAGCGGTAGATAAATTGTTAGCATCCAAAGGATAAGCAGTATATAATTGATAATAAAAATCAAATTATAAATCTATGATAATCTTGGGATAAAATAAAGAACCCTCTTAACTACGATACTTATACCCTGTTGGGTATAAAGCGTATGCAAGGGGGTTCTTTGCATTTTTGATATAAGTTATTATTTAAATTGCATAATATATGAATGACTTCTCATATGTTATATGATATAATACGGTGATATTATGGAAAGTTTAATGTAATCTCTTTGGGTTTATTATGGGGAGTCATTATGTTAACATCATTACAACGCTGGTTCTCAGTAGATACCATATTACCGATGAAGGATCGATTGGGACCAGTAGATACTACAAAAACTTATATAATAAATACTTAAAAATTGCATGGCCTGCTACCTTGCAAGGGCTCATGATGCAGTTGATGACTGCCATTGATTTGGCTATGGTAGGTTCCTTAGGTGCCTCCGCATTGGCCTCTGTAGGTATCATGGGACAACCAGAAATGGTTATGCTCGTCATTTGCCGGGCCTTATCGATTGCAGTCACCGCAATTATTGCCCGTCGTCGTGGTGAAGGCGATGTAGATGGTATGAATGCAGTGCTCAAGCAATCCATACTACTGAACTTTTTAATTTATATTCCATTGCTCGCTATATGTTTATTTAATTTAGAGCATATTTTGCGATTTACGGGCGCAGAGGATGGTTATATTGAAACGGCTGTTTGGTATGGTCGGTTCATTGTCATGAGCCTTGTATTTCAGTCCTTTAGCCAAATTGTAGGAGGTGCCCTCATTGGATATGGCAACACAAAGGTCATTTTTAAATCCAATGTAGTAGGTAATATTCTAAATACAATTATGAATTTCTTTTTGATCTATGGTATTGCCGTTTTTCCAGAGTTTGGTGTCATGGGGGCTGGTATTTCGACGCTCATTAGTAGTGTTGTTATTGCAGCATTGTTGTTGCGGGCTATTTCGCAACGTACTAAGACGGGTCTCACCTTGTTGCATCCATCAAAATGGCGCTTTGAGCGTTCCGTACTTCATACGGTATTCCACGTAGGGGGCAGCTCGTTAGGGGAACAATTCTTTGAACGCTTTGGCATGTATACGTATACCATGATTGTAGCCTCCCTTGGTGCTGTACCGTTGGCTGCCCATTATGTGTGTATGAACTTGATGGACATATTCTACTACTTCGCCATGGGCCTTGGCTTTGCCGGTGCTTCTCATACGGGGCAAAACTTAGGACATAAACGGCCGGATTTAGCGAAGGCTTTTGGTCGTATCGGTGCTCGCATGGGTTTATTTGTGGGGGTCGTTAGCGGTCTCATTTTTATTAGTGCCGGTCATGTGCTGGTACAAGCCTATACTCGTGAAAGCGAGGTTGTTACATTAGCTACGGCATTGATGGGCATTATGGCCATAGCAGCGATTCCTCAAGCGCTACAACAGGTCTTTGCAGGTGTGTTAAAAGGGGCAGGCGATACTTTTTATATCATGAAATATTCATTAATTAGTGTTGCTGTTATTCGCCCAATCATTACCTATGTGCTATGTATTACAATGGGCCTAGGCTTATATGGGGCATGGATTTCTCTATGTTTAGATCAATCTATACGTTTAGTATGTGCTTATATGCGATTTATTGGTGGTTTATGGCAGCATAAGGCTGTATAGGTATATTGAAAGTTTTAAAATAGTTTATGAAAGTTTTATGAAAATATACTTGCTTAGTAATTGGGAATAGTATACAATACAGATGTGGAATAAATGACACGTTGGGGAATGTGTTGTTTACAAAAATTATCAATTTCACGTATATATGTAAGGGATATATATATGAATATAAAGAGGCATCGGCCAATAATGGTCGATGCCTCTTTTATGTATATGCACATATGGTGTAAGCCCCAGATAAACTGGGGCGGTAGTATATTTATGAGATTGCTTATAAATTATTACATTCTAGCCATGCGGCCATAGCTTTTTTGCCTGCTGTTGGTAGGGACTCGGAGAATACTCGTGCATCTTCGCGGATTCTAGGAATATTAATGCCCGCATTACATAGCTCTGCACAGTGGCCCACAAGCCAGCTTTCAATAACGGTCGGATCTGCCTCTAGGTGAAATTGCAATCCTAAAATATGATTGCCAATCGAAAAGGCTTGGTTAGGACAGAGGTCTGTCTCAGCAAGGCGAACGGCACCTTCTGGAATGTCAAATTCATCGCCATGCCAGTGTAGAACAGGCGTATTGCCTAAGAGGGCTAGTGGTGTATGTTGCCCTTCAGCAGTAAAACGCAATGGTCCAAAGCCGATTTCCTTTTTGCCATGACTCATAGGTCCTACGTGACCTCCCATAATGCGGGAAATAAGTTGCGCCCCAAGACAGATGCCGAGTAATGGTTTTTTACTATCGATGCGGTCCTTAATAAATTTGATTTCATCGGTTAAAAAAGGATAGATTTCTTCGTCGTATGCGCCAATAGGGGCCCCACAAACGATGACAAGATCTGCCTTACTTGCATCGTACTGATTAAAGTCAGCAAGGGGGGCCTCAATATATTCTAAGGTAAAGCCGCGTTCTATTAATAAAGATTCTAAAATACCTGCGTTTTCAAAGTGGATATGACGTACTACATAGGCTGTTTTACTCATGGTTCCTCCTTATAACTACGTACAACTATCTAGTGCTAGTATATCATATTCTATATTGGCTTGTCCGAACGCCGTGTACAAGATGTTGCACAATACTTGGTAAATAATGGTGTAGATGCTAACCGTTTGATCGGTATCGCTAATGGTGATGCAAAACCTGTTGCTACTAATGCAACTGCAAACGGCAAAGCTGAAAACCGTCGTGTAGACGTTTTCATTCACCGCTAATTTGAACTTTCTCAATATAATCTAAGCCCATATAAGTCCATCTTTTCGTCTCTCTATATATTTTGAGTGCGATAAGATGGACTTTTGTGTTATACTAAATCTATTAGAAATACTACTGTACATATGTAATCTGATCGTTGTCATATAGCTTTCATTTATATTGTGTACAATACTTACCATGTGTTTAGTAAAAGTGAGTTATTAGTATGGAAAAATTTAAATATTATAAGGAGCTTATCGGTGCGATTATCCTTGCAGGACTCATGATAATGGTGGCCTTGCGCATTAGCGATATAGCATCGGGCATCGATGCATTGATAACGGCCTTTGTACCGCTTATCGTAGGTGCCTGCATGGCCTTTGTCCTCGATATTCTCGTCGTCCGCTATGAACGTTGGCTATGGCCGCGTATCAAATCGGGTTGGCGATATAAGATTCGTCGTCCGTTGAGTATTATCCTATCCTTTGTGACGATTAGTCTCATTGTGTACTTTATTGCTCGTATGGCTGTGCCGCAGTTAGTGCATTCCATTACACTTATCGTGTCCGCAGCACCGCAACTATATCTAGACTTTCAACAATGGATTTACCATTTAAGTGATACCATCCCATTGGCCTCGAACCCTACGGTATTAAATACATTGAATGGTGAAAGTGTGGTTAACTACACGCGTGAATGGGGGACCAAGGGTGGCACCTATGTGGTGAATACGATGGGCACGATTCTTTCGTGGACCGTAAATATTGCATTAGGTCTTATCTTTGCCATTTACATGCTACTCGATAAGGAACGCCTCATGTCGCAAGGTAAGCGTATTTTGAAAGCCTATGCATCTGATACGTGGGTGAATCGTGTAACCTATGTGACCAAGGTTGCTGTTCAAACATTTAGTAGTTTCTTTGTAGGACAGTTTATCGATGCCTTGATTTTAGGTATCATGGTGGGCGTTACATTATGGATTTGTAATATCTCCTATGCTACGACCATTGCCTGTGTTATTGGTCTCACCGGTTTAATTCCATTAGTGGGTATATATGTAGGCGGCTTGATGGGGGCAGTTATATTGCTTACCATTAGCCCTATGGATGCGTTGATTTACGTCATCATTTTAGAAGTTTTACATCAAATTGAAAGCAATGTGATCTACCCAAAAATCGTAGGTAATTCTGTAGGGTTACCTGGCTTATGGGTCTTTGCCGCTGTTATCATAGGCGGTAGTTTGATGGGTGTTACAGGCATGATTATAGGCGTGCCATTAGTAGCCACTTGCTATAAATTACTGATGACTGACGTTGAAGAACGTTTAGCCTCTAATGAAGGCTTATAGCATTTATTAGCTGTAATATAAATAAAAATACAAGTTTGTAGAATCCGATTACTATTGGGAGGATTATAATGAATAAAAAATTACTATCTTTGGTTATGACTGGCGTGTTGGCCGTTGGTGTTTTTTCAGTAGTCACACCGTATGAAGCACAAGCGCGTAAGACTAAACCAGAAACAAGCACAGATATTACAATTAAACGTGCACCTGGTCAATCTGTGGTTATGACAATGAGCGAAATTGGTACGATTTTCCAAAATCGTTTCCCTAATGCAGCATTGCACTCTGTAGAATTGAATTCCAATGATTTGGCCTATGCTTACAAAGTAACTGGATATAGCAAATATCACGAATACAAAATGAAGATTGATATCATCACTGGTAATCAATCCGATATGAGCGAAGGTGGCAAACCTAAACGCGTTATTGGTGAAATCTTCAACAAAGATAAAGTTATCGAACCATCTCAAGCAGAAGCAGCTGCTAAAGCGCAATTAGGTGCAGATGCTGTTATGAAGGGCTGGAAGGTTGAAGCTCACAATGGTAAAGTTAATTACTATGTAACAATGCATCAAAATGGTAAGAAGACAGTAGTGACTGTTGATGGTAATACAGGTGCTTACATTGAACAAAGTAAAGCAACAAAATTACCTCCAGAACCAGATCAAGGTTTTGACAAACGCCGTACGAACCTCGTATGGGGCCATGATATCGTTATGGATAAAAAATAATATAAAAAATAGGGAGTCAATATCTAATGATGTTGACTCCCTATTTCATTTGTTAGGTACAATCGATTACCAACGGTTTTCGTAGTACGCTTGTGTCCACATAATAACCTCGATAAGAGATGGATGTGGACTCATTGTTTCACCTACGGTGATTACGGATCTAGGATCCATATTGCGCATAATACCTTTTTTACGCAATCGTTTTGTGCGCTCAGATGCGATTTCTTCATTGATAGCTGTCAATGGGGTTACACCGCTGTTCATAAGGTTAACGTATGGTTGGAATAGGATAGAGGCTTGTGGTCCGATTACGTGAATACCAAGGATATGGTTTGTATCTTTGTCGACCACGATTTTTACAAAGCCGTCGTTTACATCACCAGGATCAATGCCCATAGCATAGCCTTTGGCAGTAGCGGAATAGAAGTTTTTGCCTACGCCTACATTGTAACCAGCCTTAATTGCTTCTGCTTCGGTAAGACCTACGCTACCGATTTCAGGATAGGAGAAGGTAACTTTTGGCAACACGTCGTAGCGGGCCCAACGGAAATCTGCTTCATTTTTGGCAAAGTAAAGATTATGTGCAATGATATCCGCTTCGTAGTTTGCGCGATGACGGAATGCAGGTTCGCCGTTCACATCGCCTAACGCATAGATGCCGTCCACAGATGTTTCAAGAAACTCGTTTGTTTTGATCCAGCCCTTTGGACATGTTTCAATACCTGTATTTTCAAGGTGTAACTCTTCGGTAGCAGGGCGGATGCCAGCGGCTACAAGAATTTCTTCTACCTTAGTTTCTGTGATTTCACCTGTTGTACGATCTTTTGTAACGACAACTTTTAAGCCATCTTCTTGGCGAACCTCTACGGTATCTTGATTTAGAATTATGTTAATACCACGCTCTCTATAATTGTTAAGGAGATGCTCGGACATATCCGCATCTTCCTTTGGTACTAGGCGTACATTATGCTGAATAATTGTTACGTCGGTACCAGCAGAGTCAAGTACATGAGCGAACTCTACGCCGATAGGACCAGCGCCTAAGACGGCAAGGGATTTGTACGGTTGTTTCGGGAACTTATCGCCAAATAAACTTTCACTAGAAAGGAAGCCTGCCTCTTTTAGACCAGGTACATTTGGTATGTTACTATAACCACCAGTACCAAGAACGATGGTTGGAGCTGTGATTTCTACGATACCAGAGCCATCGTTAAGGTGGATATTCATCACCTTATCGGACACAAAGCTTGCAGCACCGCGATATACATCTACGTTGTCATACGCGTTATAGTAATCATAGATGCCTGCAGACTTGTCAATCATATGCCATGTACGTTTAGCTACAGTGTCCCAATCCATTGTTGCATCGCCAACATTGACGCCGATTTTGCCGAACTCTTTTACCTCTTGTACAGCATTCGCAGCTGTTACCATAACCTTTGTAGGAATACAACCGCGAGTTAGGCATGTGCCGCCAAATTTACCTTTTTTTCTATGATAGCTACTTTTTTACCTGTTTTTATAGCAGCGTCAGCAACGATGGTTGCACCACCTGTACCCACTACAATAATATCGTATTGTTTCATGTTGATTCCTTTCTATATATATCTAGTAATAGTTATTATCATTAAATATATTATACCCCATTATATTGAAAATAATCAATATAGAAAATATATTGTTTTTGTTATTAGTGAAAGTTGGCGCAAGGGTAAACTTTCACAAAAAGAAAAGACGACCTCATGGATCGTCTTGTTCTATATGATGGTTTAATCCCAGTTTTCGTGATAGCCACGTTTTGCATAATCTGCAGTAGCAGTGAAGAGAATATCTGTACTGGAATTGAGTGCTGTTTCTGTGGAGTCTTGTAATACCCCGATGATGAAACCAACGCCTACTACTTGCATAGCCACATCGTTGGAGATACCGAATAGGGAACATGCCAACGGAATGAGAAGCAAGGAGCCGCCTGCTACGCCAGAAGCGCCGCAAGCGCCGATAGTAGCGATAACGGATAGAAGGATAGCTGTAGGTACATCCACGATGATGCCCAATGTATGAGCAGCAGCTAATGTCATAACAGTAATTGTGATTGCAGCACCACCCATGTTGATAGTCGCACCCAATGGAATGGATACGGAATACATATCAGGGTTAAGTTTCAAACGTTTAGCCAAGTCAAGGTTGACAGGAATGTTGGCTGCGGAGCTACGTGTAAAGAACGCATAGATAGCAGATTCGCGCAAACATTTGAACACCAATGGATATGGGTTTCGGCGTAAGTAGATGAAGGATAAAAGTGGATTGATTACCAAGGCAACAAAAATCATGGAGCCTAAGAGTAATACGAGAAGTTGGAAGTAGCTGATAAGTGCTTCGATACCATTTGTTGCGATGGAATCAGCCACAAGACCCATGATACCAAGAGGTGCGAAGCGAATGATCCAACCTACTACAGTCGTAATTGCTTGAGAGATGGATTCCATTACTTCTTTTGTATTCATAGGTGCATGACGTAGAGCACCACCGATGATAAGAGCCCAGCCTAAAATGCCGATGTAGTTAGCGGACATTAATGCTTTTACAGGGTTATCAACGATATTCTTGAGTAAAGTTTTCATGACTTCCGCAATGCCTTGTGGAGGCGCTGCATCAGCGGCACTAGCTGCTAGATGTAATGTAGTTGGGAAGAACCAGCTCACGAGTACGGCAAGTGCAGCAGAAAGGAACGTACCTAATAGATAGAGCGTAATTACGGAGCCCATACCTGTTTTTTGTCCGGAGCGATGTTTACTAATCGCCGCGATGACTAAGAAGAATACAAGGATTGGTGCAATACCTTTGAGGGCACCAACAAATAATACCCCTAATAGCGATAATTCGTTTGCAATATCAGGGACATAGAGAGCCGTCAAAATACCGATAATCATACCGATGATGATTTGTTGGATGAGGCTGACTCTATTAATGGATTTCATAAATCGATTCATAATAGACTCCAATACTTAATTAGACTACATAAAACAATGAATTCTGTCGTTTATCGAAGAGAAATAATAAAACCTCATAGAAAAGACATATGTCATTATATAACGAACATTGTTATAATTCAATAGATAAATACTAATTATATGATGCGTTTTTTTCTATGTGAACATTTTTGTAATTCTTTGTATATATAGTATATATATTAGAATTCGTCTAAGTTCTAGAATGTCATCGTTGGTTATGGTATACTGTCAACATGTGATATTCTTGATTATGAAAGTGGGTACCATGAATACTAAAGAATTTAACACGTATGAAGACAAAAGAACAATTTGTGCAAGGTGTATTTTCTAATATTGCCAAACATTATGATTTGATGAATACATTGCTCAGCTTTGGGCAAGACTATTTCTGGCGTAAGTTCGCCGTTAAAGAAATGAATATTGGACCTTATCAACATGTGCTGGACGTAGCTTGTGGTACTTGTGTGTTTACGAAAGAAGCATTGCGCCAAGAGCCGACTTTGACAGTAGAAGCATTAGACTTTAATGCAGAAATGTTAGAGCAAGGTCGGGAGCGTTTGGATCAAGCGGATTTGTTAGACCAAGTGAACTTGGTCCAAGGTGATGCTATGGCATTGCCTTATGCGGACAATACATTTGATGCGGCTATGAGTGGCTTTGCAATGCGTAATGTACCTGATATTAAACAAGTGCTATCCGAAATGCAACGCGTTGTAAAACCAGGCGGCAAGGTGGTAGTCTTGGAATTAGCTAAGCCAAGTGCATTTGGGTTCAAGCAATTATATAATTTCTACTTCTCCTATATATTACCTATTATAGGCAAATTAAGTAAGGATAATTCTTCCTATGCCTGGTTGCCTGAATCCTTGCGTCGCTATCCTCATCAAAGCGAGATTTTAGAAATCTGGAAATCTCTAGGTTATGAAAATGCTACCTATACTGAATTAACTGGTGGCATTGTGGCGGTTCACGAAGGTGTTGTGCCAGAATCCACTACAAAATAATACAAAAATAAAGACCGTATAACATAGTTAGTATCGTATGTTATACGGTCTTTTGTTATGTTTGTTGTTTGAAAGTAATTGATTATAGACCATAGTCGATTATGTTGCTAAAACGTAATGGACATAGTATGTAACTAACAATCTATAAACAATAGTTGTTATTGTAGATAATATACAATATCTGCATCTTGAGATACGATTAACGATCCTTTTTCAACAGGTGTAGAAGTGCTAAGATTTGCAGCAAGCACTTTGGCACTGCGATAATAGCCTTGGTCGAATGTACTTGTTTCTGTATTGCTAATGTTTACAGTTTTTACAGGACCTAAAGTGCGGCCTAGAGCAGCAGCAATTACCTCAGCCTTGTGTTGACCGTTTTGGATGGCTTCTGTAGTTAAAGAATCGGATAGCTGTTGAGATGTGTCGTTTGGAATGAAAGGCTGTTTATGTCATTTGCACCAGCATTGACAGCTGCGTCTACGACCTTACCTACACTATCCAAGTTATTGATTTTAACCGTTACAAGGTTGGATACTCTATATCCTGTATTAACGCGTTTACCCTCTTGGTAATCATTAGTAGGACTAACTGAAATATTAGACGTGTAAACATCTTTTTTTGCAACATTTAAATTTGAAAGTCTGCTAATAAGGTCGCTCATGATGCGATCATTATTTGACTTAGCGGCGTTGATATTTGTGTTTTCACTTGTAATGCCTAGTGTGAGTATTGCATAGGTAGGCGCCACAGAGCGGGAAGCCTGACCTGTAACATGGATTTCAGATGTATCAAAAGATCCTTGTGGTGCTGCAAAGCTTGCTGTAGCCACAGAAGCACAAATAGCAGCCAATGCAACTGTTTTGGTGAATAATCGTTTTGAGAATTTCATATATCTCTCCTTATATAGTATTAAAAGAACGGGGTAATACCCCCTGAAATATGACATGTATGTCTTTGTAAGTATAGTATTAATAGAAGGAGCAGCTAGCCAACTCTAAGTATAGTACTAATAGAAGGTACAGAGAGCACACTCATTGAAACATAACATGTATATCATCTTAAGTTAAGTATATTGTACAAAATAGATTGCGTAAAATCAATATATTTTATTGAAAAATGAGTTAAAAGTGAAATTTTGTAAAAATGAGAATTAGGGGTTGCGTAGGTATGTGGTTTGTACTATAATAACCATACAGTCGTTGAGGCGACTGTTTCTTAATGAGGAAACACTAGATACAATCTAGATTCTAAGTTAAGTGGTTTAGAATTTTTATGTAAATCCCTCACATAGAGGTAATTACAAGTTCTAAAAAAGATTATAAAAAGTGCTTGACACTGAATGGTCAACATGATATTATAATCTAGTCGCCAGTTGCTGAAACACTTCAAACGAAAGTGCTTCGGAGCTAGATAATATCTGGTCTAACTGGTACAGATCTTTGAAAACTGAACAATGATAGGCAATCAATCATATGATTGAACATATGCCAGAGTGCGGGTTTTGACATAGTCAAAACCAACCATAATTCAAAGTTACTTAAATGTAACGACAACACATAGTGAGCTACTCAAATAGCTTCAAGATATCTTGGAGAGTTTGATCCTGGCTCAGGACGAACGCTGGCGGCGTGCTTAACACATGCAAGTCGAACGAAGAGCGATGGAAGCTTGCTTCTATCAATCTTAGTGGCGAACGGGTGAGTAACGCGTAATCAACCTGCCCTTCAGAGGGGGACAACAGTTGGAAACGACTGCTAATACCGCATACGATTCAATCTCGGCATCGAGACTGGATGAAAGGTGGCCTCTATTTATAAGCTATCACTGAAGGAGGGGATTGCGTCTGATTAGCTAGTTGGAGGGGTAACGGCCCACCAAGGCGATGATCAGTAGCCGGTCTGAGAGGATGAACGGCCACATTGGGACTGAGACACGGCCCAGACTCCTACGGGAGGCAGCAGTGGGGAATCTTCCGCAATGGACGAAAGTCTGACGGAGCAACGCCGCGTGAGTGATGACGGCCTTCGGGTTGTAAAGCTCTGTTAATCGGGACGAATGGTTCTTGTGCGAATAGTGCGAGGATTTGACGGTACCGGAATAGAAAGCCACGGCTAACTACGTGCCAGCAGCCGCGGTAATACGTAGGTGGCAAGCGTTGTCCGGAATTATTGGGCGTAAAGCGCGCGCAGGCGGATTGGTCAGTCTGTCTTAAAAGTTCGGGGCTTAACCCCGTGATGGGATGGAAACTGCCAATCTAGAGTATCGGAGAGGAAAGTGGAATTCCTAGTGTAGCGGTGAAATGCGTAGATATTAGGAAGAACACCAGTGGCGAAGGCGACTTTCTGGACGAAAACTGACGCTGAGGCGCGAAAGCCAGGGGAGCGAACGGGATTAGATACCCCGGTAGTCCTGGCCGTAAACGATGGGTACTAGGTGTAGGAGGTATCGACCCCTTCTGTGCCGGAGTTAACGCAATAAGTACCCCGCCTGGGGAGTACGACCGCAAGGTTGAAACTCAAAGGAATTGACGGGGGCCCGCACAAGCGGTGGAGTATGTGGTTTAATTCGACGCAACGCGAAGAACCTTACCAGGTCTTGACATTGATGGACAGAACTAGAGATAGTTCCTCTTCTTCGGAAGCCAGAAAACAGGTGGTGCACGGTTGTCGTCAGCTCGTGTCGTGAGATGTTGGGTTAAGTCCCGCAACGAGCGCAACCCCTATCTTATGTTGCCAGCACTTCGGGTGGGAACTCATGAGAGACTGCCGCAGACAATGCGGAGGAAGGCGGGGATGACGTCAAATCATCATGCCCCTTATGACCTGGGCTACACACGTACTACAATGGGAGTTAATAGACGGAAGCGAAACCGCGAGGTGGAGCAAACCCGAGAAACACTCTCTCAGTTCGGATCGTAGGCTGCAACTCGCCTACGTGAAGTCGGAATCGCTAGTAATCGCAGGTCAGCATACTGCGGTGAATACGTTCCCGGGCCTTGTACACACCGCCCGTCACACCACGAAAGTCGGAAGTGCCCAAAGCCGGTGGGGTAACCTTCGGGAGCCAGCCGTCTAAGGTAAAGTCGATGATTGGGGTGAAGTCGTAACAAGGTAGCCGTATCGGAAGGTGCGGCTGGATCACCTCCTTTCTAGGGAGACATACACCGAGCCAAGAGCTTGGATGTCACTTAGGTCGACACTTTGGCCGCCTAACATTGTTCGGTTTTGAGAGATCTGTAAATGATTTCTCAATTTAATATGACGTATAAATTACGCGTTAATCTAGGCGCATGAGTTGAACGACGTCGCCACGTAATGGTAATTACGTAAGACAAGTGAAACGAATGCAACGACGAGTAACACGGAATTTATCGGCAGATTTGTTCTTTGAAAACTGCATAGAAGATAATTATTATATATATATTTGTAAGGTCATCTCTTAGAATTTCTAAGTAGGTTGACCCGAGCACATAGGAAATAATTCTCTGACTTATTGGTGACGTACATGAAAATGTACGGCTACAAAAAACGACAATGTATCTAATGCATGTCTAAAAATCAAATTGATTTTCGTCAGAATTTGATGAATATCGAGGCGTACCAATGAAGCGAAATCGCCGCGTATTTGTATACGCAAGATGAGCTGAATGCAGTACAACGAAGATAGTCGCAAATTATGGCGCAAAATAAGTAAAGATTTTAAGGGCGTACGGCGGATGCCTTGGCGATATCAGCCGAAGAAGGACGCGGTAAGCTGCGATAAGCTACGGAGAGGTGCAAGCAACCTTTGACCCGTAGATTTCCGAATGGGGGAACCCGGCAGTGGTTATGCACTGTCACCCATACCTTTGAGTATGAGGAGGGCACCTGGGGAACTGAAACATCTAATTACCCAGAGGAAGAGTAATCAAACGAGATTTTCTTAGTAGCGGCGAGCGAACGGGAAAGAGGCCAAACCGGAGCGGGCAACCGCACCGGGGTTGAGGACAGTCATCAAGTGTAAATGAGGTAGAAGAATTGAGTTGGAAAGCTCAGCCGCAGAAGGTGAAAGCCCTGTAATCGAAACCTTGCATACATGGGACTGTATCCAGAGTACCACGAGACACGTGAAACCTTGTGGGAAGCAGGGGGGACCACCCTCCAAGCCAAAATACTGATATCGACCGATAGCGCATAGTACCGTGAGGGAAAGGTGAAAAGAACCCCTGGCGGGGAGTGAAAGAGAACCTGAAACCGTATGTCTACAAACAGTCGAAGTCTGTATATATATCAGGACGACGGCGTGCCTATTGAAGAATGAACCGACGAGTTACTGTTGCTAGCGAGGTTAAGTGGAAAACATGGAGCCGCAGCGAAAGCGAGTCTGAACAGGGCGTTCAGTTAGTGATAGTAGACCCGAAACCGTAGTGATCTATCCATGGCCAGGTTGAAGCACAGGTAAAATTGTGTGGAGGACCGAACTCGTGAGCGTTGAAAAGCTTTGGGATGAGTTGTGGATAGGGGTGAAATGCCAATCGAACACGGAGATAGCTGGTTCTCCCCGAAATAGCTTTAGGGCTAGCCTCGAGGTTGAGAGTATAGGCGGTAGAGCACTGATCGGGCTAGGGGCCATACCGGTTACCGAACCTAGTCAAACTACGAATGGCTATACTTATACTCGGGAGTCAGACAGTGAATGATAAGGTCCATTGTCAAGAGGGAAACAGCCCAGAACACCGACTAAGGTCCCCAATGTCATACTAAGTGGCGAAGGATGTGGAATTTCCAAAACAACCAGGATGTTGGCTTAGAAGCAGCCACCATTTAAAGAGTGCGTAATAGCTCACTGGTCGAGAGACTCTGCGCCGAAAATGTCCGGGGCTAAAGTATGAAACCGAAGTCGTGTCATATGCAGCAATGTATATGGGTAGGGGAGCGTTCTCATCGGATTGAAGCAGTACCGTAAGGAGTTGTGGACTGGTGAGAAGTGAGAATGTCGGTATGAGTAGCGAAAAGAATGGTGAGAATCCATTCCACCGAAAGCCTAAGGGTTCCTGAGCAACGATCGTCGTCTCAGGGTAAGTCGGGACCTAAGCCGAGGCGGAAAAGCGTAGGCGATGGACAACAGGTTGAAATTCCTGTACCGGTGTGAATCGTTTGATCGAAGGAGTGACACAGTAAGGTAGGTCAGCACGCGATTGGAAGTGCGTGTTTAAGCATGTAGGTTGAGTTATAGGCAAATCCGTAACTCTAAAAGCTGAGATGTGATGACGAGCTGTTTACAGCGAAGTGATTGATCCTACACTGTCGAGAAAAGCTTCTAGGTAGAGACACATCGCCCGTACCAAAACCGACACAGGTAGGCGGGGAGAGAATCCTAAGGTGCGCGGGAAAACCCTCGTTAAGGAACTCGGCAAAATGCCTCCGTAACTTCGGGAAAAGGAGGACTCATGTAGTGTGAAGGGCAGTAACGCGTGGAGCATGAATGAGTGGCACAAGAGAGGCGCAAGCGACTGTTTACCACAAACACAGGTGCCTGCTAAAGCGAAAGCTGATGTATAGGTGCTGACACCTGCCCGGTGCTGGAAGGTTAAGAGGAGGGGTTAGACTTCGGTCGAAGCTCTGAATTGAAGCCCCAGTAAACGGCGGCCGTAACTATAACGGTCCTAAGGTAGCGAAATTCCTTGTCGGGTAAGTTCCGACCCGCACGAAAGGTGTAACGACTTGCGCACTGTCTCAACGAGGGACCCGGTGAAATTGAAGTACCTGTGAAGATGCAGGTTACCCGCGACTGGACAGAAAGACCCCATGGAGCTTTACTGCAACCTAAGATTGAACTTAGTTAATGAATGTACAGGATAGGTGGGAGACATAGAATCTAGGGCGCCAGTCTTAGAGGAGTCGTTGTTGGGATACCACCCTTTGATTAATTGATTTCTAACAGGCCGACTAACAACCGGCTGGACAGTCTTAGGCGGGCAGTTTGACTGGGGCGGTCGCCTCCTAAAGAGTAACGGAGGCGCCCAAAGGTTCCCTCAGAGCGGACGGAAATCGCTCGAAGAGTGTAAAGGCAGAAGGGAGCTTGACTGCGAGACGGACAGGTCGAGCAGGGACGAAAGTCGGGCTTAGTGATCCGGTGGTGCCGAGTGGAAGGGCCATCGCTCAACGGATAAAGCTACCCTGGGGATAACAGGCTAATCTCTCCCAAGAGTCCATATCGACGGGGAGGTTTGGCACCTCGATGTCGGCTCATCACATCCTGGGGCTGAAGTAGGTCCCAAGGGTTCGGCTGTTCGCCGATTAAAGTGGTACGTGAGCTGGGTTCAGAACGTCGTGAGACAGTTCGGTCCCTATCCATCGCGGGCGCAAGAAACTTGAAGGGGGCTGCTCCTAGTACGAGAGGACCGGAGTGGACGAACCGCTGGTGTACCAATTATCCTGCCAAGGGTACAGTTGGGTAGCTACGTTCGGGACGGATAAACGCTGAAAGCATCTAAGCGTGAAACCAGCCTTGAGATGAGGTTTCTCATAGCATAAGCTAGTAAGATCCCATGTAGACGACATGGTTGATAGGCCAGGTGTGGAAGAGCCGTGAGGTTTGGAGCTGACTGGTACTAATAGATCGAGGGCTTTACTTAATAACAATAAGTGGAAATGTGCAACAAATATATATACCTTCTATGTGGTTTTCAGAGTACAAACTCTGACAGATTCAGTGGCGATAGCTACGAGGGTCCACCTGTTCCCATCTCGAACACAGTAGTTAAGCTCGTAAACGCCGAAAGTACTTGGCTGGAGACGGCCTGGGAGGATAGGAAGTCGCTGATTAAGCTAAAAGGCTAACCGAATGGTTAGCCTTTTTTGTTATATAAGCCTGTATGTAGTGTCCGACCAGCGTACCTGAGAAAAGTAGAGTATGGAGTGATAGAGGCGCATAGAGACGTATGTGATTCACATATCAGATTTAAATATGCACAAAAAATTACTCATTTTACAATTTGTTTAAATTCTATTCACTCATAATTCATATAGAATCTTTATACTATCAATAGTTGATTGAGATCAACTAGGAAATGGAGGTCTACTACTTAATAACTTTTATCTGTCCCTTTTACAAATAATACAAACAACACAACACAAAACAATACAACACATAAAACAACACTTAAATACACAACAATACTCTCCCTGTGTATAAAAAACAATACATATACAAAACTCTCTAATTATATATACCATCTCCCGTATATATAAAGATAAAAGTTAAGTAGACAAAAAGAGCCCGAAAGGGCTCTTTCCTTTTTTCGTATAAATAGTATTGTTATAGAATAATTATCTGTTTGTATACATGAAAGTGAGGGGACAATTATCTTTATACTTTAATAGTAATTTATGTATTATATAAAAAGATGAAATTCTTAAATATCTTAGAATTACCTTGACAGATGGGGGCGCTTCTTGGTATTATATTCAAGTATCAAGTACACTTGATGTGCATAGGGGTATAGCTCAATTGGTAGAGTAGCGGTCTCCAAAACCGTTGGTTGTGGGTTCAAGTCCTACTGCCCCTGCCAAACTTTAGAGCTGCGACCTTCGGGTCGCAATTCTATAAAAAAGTTACTTAAAAATATTAAAATAATGCTTGCAAAAAGCTAGTCATTATGTTAATATAATCAAGTACCAAGTACATGACTCAGTAGCTCAGCTGGATAGAGCGTTTGACTACGAATCAAAAGGCCAGGGGTTCGAATCCCTTCTGGGTCACCAAATTAAAACTCACACGAATGTGTGAGTTTTTTTATTTTGTCTAACTATATTTTATGGATCTTATAGACTAATACTAACTTAAATGCCTTTTTAGAATTAGAACAGGCCTGTTCTAATTTGTAGGCCTCATATAGATAGGCCAACTTAGAGATACTACAGGCCTGTTCTAATTCGTAGGGACCCTATATAGATAGGTCATCTCAGAGATAGAACAGGCCTGTTCTAATTCGTAGGCCTCATATAGATAGGCCAACTCAGAGATAGAACAGGCCTGTTCTAATTCGTAGGACCTCATATAGATAGGCCAACTCAGAGATAGTACAGGCCTGTACTAATTTGTAGGACCTCATATACGGAGGCTTAACGATAACAAAACGGAGCTGCTTTGTACTAACAGCTCCGTTTTGTTAGTTGGATACTTCTTTTAATTGTCCGGCAGCAATCGCCATGTTTTTAGAATAGATGGCTTGCATATAACCATAGGTGTCTGGTTTTAATTCTTTTAGCTTAGGGTTTTTCTTAATGTTTCTACGTAGAATTTGACCTGTACGAGCATCAATTAGATTGATTTCGTCTTGTGTCCAATAGATGGTATCAGCATCTTGGTTGAAATAGTAATGATTGATATATTCTGTCATGTAATACATGGCACCTTGATGGCTATATGTTTGCGATGATTTCGTAGTTATTGCCTTCGCCTGCACGAACGATGACGCGATTATCTGCATAGTATTGTTGGCCGTTCATGCGATACATATAGGAATAGCCTCTAGCGTTCTCTAGGTCACCTATATTAACTGCGTAGGCACTACCCGTTAAGGCAAGGAATGTAAGCGTTAGAATAGCTAATTTTTTCATAGTGTGGTGTTTGCTCCTTATTTGGCATGAGGCTGATCTGATTCAGCGACGACGTTGACCACAACTTGTTGGTCGGATGGTATTCGACTCATGATAACCGGCATTGGTTGTTCCATGGCTTGAGCAATGCCTTTTATTTGTCGAATCGCAACTGGTACGGGTGTAGAAGACCCGTCTTGAAAGTTTTGTTCTAGTGTATTGATTTCGCTAACTGTTAAACCAGCTTTTGCTGCAAATGTTTCTTGTGAAAGTTGATGTTCCTCGCGGAATGCTTTTATAATGTCTCCGATATACATAATGACCTCCATAATGTAAATTACTCTATCATTATACATGAAAGCATGATGAGATAATAGATAGATTGAAATATAGTCTTTTGTTATTAGTGTATTATAAATATTTATTTATGAAAATGTAAAAAAGGTTTGACGAAAGTAACATACGGTGATAATATAAACACATAGACAACATCATATTTGGGAATAGGTGCTGAAAAGCATAATAGAGAAGCTGGTTAAAGGCCAGCACGGTCCCGCCACTGTATGGTTGAGCGAGTCTAATTAAGTCACTGGGAAACTGGGAAGGCTAGATGAGCATTGACACCGAGTCAGGAGAACTGCCTATTCAACATTCACCATTTGACCTACGAGTGATAGGGAGGAGAAGTTTGAGACTCCCTTTTTACGTACCCGTAAAAAGGATTTTTTTGTGTAAATGATGTTTTGTAGTACACAAATTAGAATCTTTTCATTGTTAGAGCAGTCATGGTGAATATACCGTTTGGTATTATCAGCATGGCTTTTGTTATGTCTGTTAATATATTTATTGGTAAATGTAGGGCATGCATTTATTCATCATCATCCTAAAAAGAGAGATGGTCCTAGCACCTAGGTTAGGTGTTTGGACCATCTCTTTTTTTGATTCTTGGAACTTTAGAGTTGATAGATACATAGACATCTTGAAATTGTTAATTCTATATATATGATGAAGTCTCATAAAAATTACAAAAAATGATTGACGACATATATAATAAGTGGTATTATAGTTTCAGTCGGTACGCGGGAGTGGCGGAATTGGCAGACGCACCAGACTTAGGATCTGGCGCCTTACGGCGTGGGGGTTCAAGTCCCTTCTCCCGCACCAACTATATTTGCACCTGTAGGTGCTTTTTTTTTGCCCATTTACATCTGTTCAAGGAAACAGGCTTTTTTTTTGCATATTCGTAAATATGCTATAATAAATTATCAGTACTATTGTACTTGTAATAGATATGTTTAAGATATTATATAGATAATCATTATATATGGTGCAGTATGGATACTTCAATTGACACACTGCTTTCACAAAACCCATCTATGACAGATGGGCTAAAGGCGTTTCGCCAAAAGGGAAAGTCAGTTATATATGGTTTAAGTGGATCACAAAAGTCATTCCTCTTAAGCCGTGCTATTCCAGAGGAACAAGTACAATCTATTATTATCGTGGTGCACGATAAAGAACATAAAGAATTGTGGGAACGGGATTTGGCATTTTTCTGGCCTAATGTGCAGGTATTGCCATTTCCCATTACAGAACGTGTAGAATTTACTACCGTAGCTCGTAGCCTTGAAGGACAAGGGGCTCAAATGCGAGCGCTCAGTATGTTGGCCTGGAATCGTCCTGTTGTAGTCCTCGCTACAATAGAAGAGGCCACGCAATATGTAGTGAGTCCTCAATATGTTATATCTCAAAGTGTGCATCTTGAGGTTTCTCAATCTATAGAGCGAGATGAGCTGTTAGAAAAATTAGTTAAAATTGGATATGAACGCGTAGACCAGGTAGAACAACGTGGTCATTTTTCTGTGCGCGGAGATATTTTTGATATCTTCCCTGTGAATAGTGATGATCCAATACGTATGGAATTCTTTGGCGATGAAATCGACACGATGCGCCATTTCTCCGTAGATACACAACGGTCTATCGAAACGGTAGATTCTTATACGGTGACGCCATTCTTTTTAACCAGCGATGATGCAGATAGTACATTGCTATCTTATGCAAAGGATGGACTTATCATTTATGATGAACCAGTGCGTATTCAAGAAGCGTTGAAGAAATTCTTAAAAGAAGATGCAACACATCGCAAGCAACATTGTGAATGGTCTGAATTGCAACGCTCTGTAGATGCTAAGATTGAGGTGGCTTTCACATTCATGCAACAGCGTTCTATAGGGCTAGCTGGATTTTATCCGATTGGCATTCAAGGCAAAACGATGACGAGCTTTGAGCGTCAAATTCCGTTGTTGATGGATGAAATCAAGCAGTGGCAAAAGCTGGGCAATCAAGTTGTGCTTGTGATTAATAATTTGCAGCGCCGTGAAGGCATAGAAAAGGCTTTGCATGGTGATGCTATTCCGTATAAGCTTTGTGAAAGATGGGATTTTGAGCCTAATACGGTTCACGTTATGCAAGGCTTATTAACTGATGGCTTTGAATTACCGCATAGCCATTTAGTCGTCGTTGTAGAAGGCAATATTTACGGGCAGCAAAAACGCAAACTTCGCAATAAGCCTAAAAAAGGCCAAGAAATTAATTATTTCACGGATTTATCGGTCGGCGATTACGTTGTTCACAGCATGCATGGTATCGGTAAATATGTGGGCTTAAAAACGATTGAAACAGAAGGTATCCATCGAGACTACATTGAAATTGCTTATGCCGGAACAGATAGACTGTATTTGCCTGCTAGTAATTTAGATCAATTGCAAAAGTATATCGGCAATGAAGGCGATGTACCTCGCATTCATAAGATGGGTGGTAGCGATTGGCGTAAAGCGGTTACAAAGGCACAGAAATCCATTGATGATTTGGCGGATAAGCTAGTTGAACTGTATGCGAAACGGGAAATTACAGAAGGATTTGCGTTCTTGCCAGATCAACCGTGGCAACAAGAATTTGAAGATGCCTTTCCTTATGAGGAAACAGAGGACCAATTACAAGCTACGCGAGAAATTAAAGAATCCATGGAACGACCAACACCGATGGATCGCTTGTTAGCGGGGGATGTGGGCTTTGGTAAAACAGAGGTCGCTATGCGTGCCATCTTTAAGGCCGTTGTGAGCGGTAAGCAAGTGGCCGTATTGGTACCAACTACTGTATTAGCTCAGCAACATTACCAAACGTTTTTAAATCGATTTAATCCATTTGGTGTAAAGGTAGATGTACTCAATCGATTCCGTTCTACAGCGGAGAAGAAAGAGGTGCTAAAGGGCGTCGAAAATGGTTCTATCGATATCTTAATCGGCACGCATTCCTTGTTAAATAAAAAGGTAAAATTCAAAGATTTAGGGTTCCTCGTCGTAGATGAAGAACAACGTTTTGGCGTAGCACAAAAGGAAAAATGGAAGGAATGGGCTAATAATATTGACGTCCTTACCTTAAGTGCGACACCTATTCCACGGACACTTCATATGTCTCTTGTAGGTGTTCGTGAAATGTCGGTCATTAGTACACCTCCAGAGGATCGACTACCAGTACAGACCTATGTAGTAGAATACGATATGAATCTCATAGCTGATGCAATTAAACGAGAACTTGCTCGAGGGGGACAGGTTTACTTCGTGTATAATCGGGTAGCATCGATTAATCATATGGGTGAACTATTAGAACATGCGTTGCCAGATTTGCGTTATGCTGTTGCACATGGACAGATGACAGGCCGTCAAATCGAAGAAATTATGACCGATTTCTATGAAGGTCATTATGATGTATTGCTCAGTACAAGCATCATTGAAACAGGCCTTGATATACCAAATGCCAATACGATTATCATATACGATGCGGATCGTTTAGGCTTATCTCAACTCTATCAAATGCGTGGCCGTGTAGGTCGGTCTAGACGACGCGCCTATGCATATTTCATGTATCGACCTGATAAGATGCTTTCAGAAGCGGCAGAAAAACGTTTGAAAGCCATCGAAGAATTCACAGAATTAGGGGCAGGATTTAAACTGGCTATGCGCGATTTGGAAATTCGAGGGGCTGGTAATCTCTTAGGTTCACAACAACATGGTAATATCGCATCGGTCGGCTTTGGCATGTATGTATCTATGTTAGAGGAAGCCATTGCTAAAGCACAAAAATAAAGAGGTTGTCAAAGAGGTAGTACCAGATCCTGCCATTGACCTTGAAATTGATGCTTTCATAGATGATGCCTATATCAAGGATAGTGCGCGCAAGATTTCCGTATATCAACGGATGTTACAAATCAAGAATAAAGCGCAGCTTGATGATTTGACGGATGAACTTATCGACCGTTTTGGTACACCAACGGATCCGGTAGATCGTTTACTACGAGTCGCTCAAATTAAGGAACAGGCTCGTTTGTTGGGGATTAAGAGCATCGTTCATCGCGAGGGTCAGCTCATCATCCATTGGCAAGATGATTCAAAAATGGCCGATTGGGATATGGGTGCTGTTCGCGAAGATTTATGGAAGAAAATGAAGTTCATGGATACAAAACCGGCGTCATTATATATTAGTTTGAATGGGTTAAAGGGATCTATTTTAACGATTACAGAAGCGGTGATGAAGGAGTTGTCAAAGAAATCTAAGGGGGGCCTATGAACCGATTTTTAAAGGGAGCCATGATTTTAACAATAGCTGGTGTTATCGTTAAAATTATTGGTGCTTTCAGTAAGGTACTCGTCGCTCGTATTCTTGGAGGCGAGGGGATAGGTCTCTATATGATGGCCTATCCGATATACCAGATTATAGTTAGTATTTCGGCTGCAGGGATTCCTGTGGCAATCTCCATTATGATTGCTGAAAAATTGGCGAATAGAGATATGCGTGGGGTACAACAAGTTTTTAATGTATCCTTACGGGTGCTTACACTAGTAGGTATTATATTTAGTGTGGGACTTTATGCTAGTGCAGAATGGCTTATAAAATGGAACATTATAACGGATTCAAGGGCTTTAATACCGATTCAATTATTATCGCCGGCTATTATTGTTGTCACTATTTTAAGCTGTTTTAGAGGCTATTTCCAAGGTTTCCAATATATGGTTCCTACCGGGACAAGTCAGGTTTTTGAACAAATATTTCGCGTAGGGTCCATGGTGGGGCTTGCGTACTATTTTATCGACTCCGGATTACATCTGGCCGCAGGTGGCGCTACCTTCGCCACATTTCCGGGCGTATTAGCGGGTTTAATCGTACTTGTGTATTTTTATAGGTCTCAACGTAGTTTGCGTCAGCAGATGCTAAGTGAGCAAAATGAAGAGGCCCCTATAGAACGTACCAGTGCTGTTATTAAACGTTTATTTGCCCTAGCCATTCCCGTTTCCATGGCCAATATTATGTTGCCTATGGTATCTTTAATTGATACTTTTATCGTTCCAAAACGATTGATGGATATTGGCTACTATTTACATGAGGCGACTACACAGTTTGGATATTTGACAGGGATGGCAACGTCATTAATTGGATTACCTATTATTTTAACGACGGCTCTCGCAGCGAGCCTCGTACCGGCTGTATCCGAAGCGCATGCAACGGTGAATAAGGGGCGTATAATCGAGCGTGCTAGCACAGCGATGAAGATTGCCAATTTATTTGCTATACCGGCTTGTATAGGCTTATGCGTATTGGCAACGCCTATTTCTCAGTTAATATATGCAACGCCCAATGCAGGTCCCGTTATTGCCGTGATTAGTCTTAGTATTATCTTTTTAGGATGGCAACAGATTACGGCTGGTATATTACAAGGATTAGGGCGCACCATTATTCCTATGCTGTCTATTTTTATAGGGCTTATGGTGAAAGCTATCTTAGACTATCAATTGACCGGGTCCATTGAACTCGGTATTAATGGTGCTGCATGGGCTACGAACTTAAACTTCGCCATCGCTGCCTTAATTAATCTAGTATTTGTAAAACGGTATGTAGGTAGTATTATTCAATGTATGAACCTATTGAAAATCATCATTTCCGCTATGGCTATGGGTGGTGCTACACAAAGTTAGCTTTATGTTCCTTGTCGATATGGTTGGTAATGGCGCTGCCGTAGCTATATCCATCCTTATTGCTTTCATTGTATATATACTATCTCTTTGGATTACTAAGGCTATCGTAATGGATGATATGTATCATATGCCTGTTATTGGAAAACGATTGCGTAAACGCCAAGCAGAGGAGAATCAAATCTATGAAGACCAATATTGATATACAACCTCTTGTAGAGGTGGTACAAAAATTATGCTCTCCTAATGGATGCCCTTGGGATAAGGTGCAAACTCATGAATCATTGCGCCGTTATTTTATTGAAGAAACCTACGAAGTAGTGGATGCCATTGATAATAAAGATATGGATAATCTGCGTGAAGAGCTAGGTGATGTATTATTACAAATCGTGTTTCATAGTAGTCTTGCTGAAAAATCAGGGGCTTTTACATTACAAGATGTAATAAATGACGTAACTGAGAAGATGATTCATCGTCATCCTAATGTATTTCCAGAAGAAAATACTGATAATAAAGGAAAAACATACACTTGGGATGAATTAAAAGCACAAGAAAAGGGAAATATACGAAAAAGTGTATTAGATGGAGTATCCAAGGGTTTACCTGCATTGGTAGCTGCTCAAAAGCTACAAGATAAGGCCGGAAAGGTAGGTTTTGACTGGGATGAGCTGGAGCCAATTTGGGCAAAAGTGAGTGAAGAAATCGGTGAATTTAAGGAGGCTGTGGCCTTAAAAGATAGAGAAAATATGGAAAAAGAGGCTGGAGATGTGCTTTTTTCCTTGATTAATCTCTTTAGATGGTATAAAATAAGCGGTGAAAATGCACTGAATCGCACAAACACTAAGTTCCGACAGCGTTTTTCACATGTAGAAGCTTGTGTTAACCAAAGCGATCGCTCATGGGAAGACTTTTCATTAGCTGAGCTGGATGCTTTTTGGGAGGAGGCTAAAGTGCAGGAAAAAGTAACCTAGAGGTATGTTAGTAATCTCGGGTATTGTATTTTTTTAAGGAGGTTCTGTCATGAATAAAACAGAATTAATCGCAAGTGTTGCACAAAAAAACTGAATTGACTAAAAAAAGACGCTGAAAAAAAGCGGTAAAAAGCTGTATTCGACACAGTTGCTGAAGAATTAGCTGCTGGTGGTAAAGTTCAAGTTATCGGCTTCGGTACTTTCGAAGTTCGTGAACGCGCTGCTCGTGAAGGCCGCAACCCACAAAACGGTAAAACTATCACTATTAAAGCTTCCAAATCTCCTGCATTCAAAGCTGGTAAAGGTTTGAAGAACAAGTTAACGCAGCTCCTGCAAAAAAACGCAAAAAATAATCTGAATAAGATGTAAAAGAGACCCGATAGGGTCTCTTTTTTCGTCTATGTTATTTTTTCTTGTTTATGTGGTATAATCACAAGGAAAGGATAGATTATGACTACAGAACAATCACGGAAGGTCCTCATTGTATCTGCCTCTATTGGGACAGGTCATATGCAGGCCGCAAGGGCGATAGAAGAATATTGGAAATTAAAAGAACCACATGCAGAGATTAGCCATGTGGATTTTCTTGATACGGAAACTATGTCAGTAGAACATCTTATCAAGGGTACATACATTAAGATGATTGACGTATTTCCTATGTTATACGATATGATTTATCGTGTATCAAAGGGGGAGAAAAAAGGGACTATTTTACAAACCGTTTTGTCCTATATTCTTAAAAGTCGTATGTTGAAGCTCATTCAACAAGAGAAGCCTGATGTGATTGTATTCACGCATCCATTTCCGTGTGGGGCCGCCTGTATTTTGAAACGCCAAGGCCATATTGATGTCCCGTTAGTGGCCATCCTAACGGATTTCAGTAGTCACCAATTCTGGATTTACCCTCAAGTAGATACCTATTTTGTCGCTACAGAGGACATGGTAGGAGAAATGACGGCCGTCGGTATTGAGCAGAATAAAATCCATGTATCCGGTATTCCGGTGCGTAGATCATTCTTTAAGGATGCCATCGATCACTATGAAATGAAATCACCTGTTAAGGTTCTCGTTATGGGGGGAGGATTAGGCTTAGGTTCATTAGAGATTGCACTTCAACATTTAGATGCGGTCAATGGTATTGATGAGATTACTGTCGTAGCGGGACAGAATACATCGCTCTATGAGTCTCTAGTAAATCTTAGTGTACGGATGAAAACGAAAACCACTGTATACGGTTATACATCTAATATTTCTGAGCTAATGCACTCAGCGACTATGCTCGTTACGAAGCCTGGTGCATTGACCTGTATGGAGGCTGTTACGATTGGACTGCCTATGGTTTTCTTTAATGCTATTCCCGGTCAAGAAGAGGCTAATGCGGAGCTATTAGAGGAGCGAGGTTGTGCGCGTTGGGCTAGAGATATACACAATTTAGAGGATGTAGTGGCTGCGTTGTTAATCAATCCGCCACGGTTACAACAAATGTCTGAACAAGCACGTGCTTGGCACGTAGATGGTGCTGCTAATATCGTAAACGAACTCATTCATATTCTAGATACAAAAACAGATGCACTTTCTACTAAGTGCGAGTTAGAAATACTATAAATAAAAAAGGTCATCCCCGAAACTAATTTACCTACCATATGTATGGATTAGGTAACCATTAGCTTGGGGATGACCTTTTTATTATTCGCGCCCGAAGTTATTGATAGTTTTCAATGTTTTCTGTACGTATCATTTGTAATGCGTTTAAGAAATCTTCTGTTGAAGTATGTTCCTCCAGTAGTGCTTGTAATTGATGAGAATCATTAAGGCTTACACTCCATTGGAATGAATCGGTATCGTCATATACATTGAATACGATTGGGGTATCGAGTGTATCTGGCATATGACCATCGTCGTCGGATACAGTTGCATAAGTACCATCATCTAATAGTTCAACAAAAAGTGTATCATAACCATCAAAGTCGATAATTTCAAAATCTAGAGCATCATAAAAATCTAATACTGCATCTGTTGCCATGAGAACCTCCTAATAGTATGTACTTATCATGTTGGATTACTGTCTAGTTATCTATCTGTATTCTACTGATGCGGTGTATGACTGTCAATGAAAATCTGTAGTATAATAAATAACATAATGATAATAGAGGAGTACGGGAATGAACGTAATTAGTTTACAGAATATAGAGAAATCGTATGGCACACGATTGTTATTTACCGATGTGTCCATAACATTTACAAATCAAAAACGATTGGGACTTGTGGGAATCAATGGAACTGGTAAATCAACATTTTTAAAGATTTTAACAGGCCAGATGGAGTGTGATAAGGGTACTATTGAGCGCAATGGCAAGGCTACCATCCATTATTTAGCGCAAACGCCAAGTTTTGATGAAGGTAATACCTTATTGGAAGCCATTTTAGATGGTGACCATCCGCGATTACAAATGGTAAAACGATTTGACAAGGCCAGTCGCGATTACCACTATATACAAGAACAGGGCGTATCTGATGAACGTATTGAGCGCCATTATATGCAGTGCTTAGAAGAAATGGATACCCAAGATGGATGGCAAGTAGAGCAAGAGGCGCGTATCATCTGAGTAAATTGGGCTTTCACGATGTCAATATGTCAGTTAGCTTATTATCGGGTGGTCAAAAACGTCGATTGGCGTTAGGACAAGCCTTATTATACCCTTGTGATTTACTCCTCTTAGATGAACCGACTAACCATTTGGACGAAGATAGCATCGAGTGGCTCGAAACATATTTAAGCAATCGTCAAGGTGGTCTTTTAATCAGCACTCATGACCGATATTTTTTAGACTCCGTATGTAATGGTATTTTGGAATTATCCAATCGTCACATGTATGAGTACGAAGGAAATTATGAAAAATTTATTGAATTGAAAGCAGACCGTGAGGCGCGCCAAGCTGCAACCGAGGAGAAACGCCGTCAATTTTTAAAGCGGGAAATCGAATGGGTACGCCGTGGTGCTCAAGCCCGTAGTACCAAACAAAAGGCCCGTTTGCAACGGTATGAAACGCTTAAAAATATGGAGAAAACTAGACGTCCTGATCAAATGGATCCAATTGCCTTAAAGACTCGATTGGGCAAAACTATTTTTGACATTGAACATTTATCCTTTGATTTTGATGGACGCCCTATGGTTGATGATTTTACATATCACGTGGTGCGTCATGACCGCATTGGTATCGTAGGTCCCAATGGGGTTGGTAAATCGACATTTATGAAAATCATCGATGGCACTTATGAGCCAGTATCAGGAACTATTGGCAAAGGAGAGACTGTTCGCATTGCACACTTTAAACAGGAATTGCCTGAATTTGATGAAAATATGCGTGTCCTTGATTATATAAAAGAGGATCATTCCTATATGTCGCTTGGTGATGGCACAACGTTAAGTGCAGGTCAAATTTTAGAACGCTTTTTATTCACCCCTGAATTACATGGTGTGCCTATTCGTAAATTATCTGGTGGTGAGCGCCGTAGATTGTACCTTTTAAAATTGCTTATGAGTGCGCCTAATGTACTTCTCTTGGATGAACCGACTAATGACTTAGATATCCCTACACTAGAGGTATTAGAGGATTTTCTTGATTCCTTCAGTGGCGTTATCATAACCGTGTGCCATGATCGTTATTTCCTAGATCGCGTGGTAGATAAATTATTTGTATTTACAGGCAATGGTCGTATCGATATCGTTCACGGATCTTATTCTGATTATAAGGCTGACATTGGTGAAAGTAACAATTCACCATTCTATGTACCTGAACAACAGAGTGCTAGTACTCATAGAACTGAGGCAGAATCTGATTCTATGGATACAATTGGTGTATCCTCTAGTACTGAATCTAGTCATACAGAAAGTCCTGTAAAGAAAGGCCTCAATAAGGCTGAAGAGGCAGAATATGCATCGATTATGGAGGAACTGCCAAAACTAGAACATCTTGTTAAAGGGTTGGATGTCATGATTGGCCAAGCTGGTACGGACTATGAAAAAATGCAAACCCTCATGGCTGAACGGGAAGAGACACAATCTCAAATCGATACATTGACTGAACGATGGATGGAATTAGAAGAACGTCTATAAATCTTTATTTTATGCGATTTTCTAATACCAGATATGCATAGGAATTACTTTCAGAATCATTGATAAAAATCACATTTTGTAGTATAATTTCATCGATTAACGATAACAACGTTACCTAAGTAGGAGGAAACATGAGTAAGTACCAATTTTTAGATCGTCGTGTACCAATTGAAGACGGCAATATTGCATTAGTACAAGATTTATCCAAATGTAAAAACTGCTCCTTATGTCGTAAAGCTTGTGCTGTAGACATGGGCGTATTTGATTATTATGATTTAACAACTAATGGGGATCATCCAATTTGTATTCATTGCGGTCAATGTGCATCTATTTGTCCATTCGATTCCATCAATGAACGTTCTGAAATTGATGAAGTAAAAGCAGCTATTGCTGACCCTAATAAAATTGTCGTTTTCCAAACTGCACCTGCTGTACGTGTTGGCTTAGGTGAAGAGTTTGGCCTTGATGCAGGTACATTCGTAGAAGGTAAAATGGTAGCTGCTCTTCGTAAATTGGGTGGCGACTATATTTTAGATACAAACTTTGGTGCTGATATGACTATTATGGAAGAAGCATCTGAGTTGTTGGAACGCGTTATCAATAGTGATTCCGTATTGCCTCAATTCACATCTTGCTGCCCTGCTTGGGTTAAGTTTGCTGAAACATTCTACCCAGAATTCTTGCCAAACTTGTCTACTGCTAAGAGTCCAATTGCAATGCAAGCGCCTACACAAAAAACATATTTTGCTGAAAAAATGGGCCTTGATGCAAAACAAATCGTTGCTGTTGCAGTAACACCTTGTACAGCTAAGAAATTCGAAATTCGTCGTGACGAAATGAATTCCTCTGCTGAATACTGGGATGTACCAGAAATGCGCGATACAGACTACTGTATTACTACACGTGAACTTGCAAAATGGTTACGTGCAGAAGAAATCAACTTTGATGAATTAGAAGATTCTGCATTTGATCCATTGATGGGTGAAGCATCTGGTGGTGGTATCATCTTCGGTAATACTGGTGGCGTTATGGAAGCGGCTATGCGTGCGGCTTACAAACTAGCAACTGGTGAAGATGCATCTCAAACATTGATCCCATTCGAAGCAATTCGCGGTATGGACGGTGCTCGTGAAGCAGATGTTGTGATTGGTGATAAAACATTACATGTAGCGGCTGTTCATGGTACTGGCAACTTGCGTAAATTCATTGAACGCATGCGCGCAGAAACATCCATTACGATTTCATCGAAGTTATGGCTTGCCGCGGCGGCTGTATCGGTGGTGGTGGTCAACCACGCGTTAAATTACCAATGGCTGATAAGGCTCGTGAAGCTCGTATTGCGTCCTTGTATACTCGTGATGCAGAGGTACAAGTGAAAGCGGCTTGTGATAATCCAGATATCCAAAAATTATATGCTGAATTCTTTGATGGCAAACCTATGAGCCACAAAGCACATCATATGTTGCATACTACATTTGTAAACCGCTCTGAAGATTTAGGTCCTAATGGTGCATGTACACCTGCTACATGTCCAACGTCTGTACCTAATTTGAAAAAAGCAGCAGAAGCTGCAAAAGCGGCTGCAGAAGCAAATAATTAATTGTTTATAAATTTGAATAAAAATCTTGAAAAACCGCATAAAATAGCATATACTAATTATTGTGAGAGACAATAATATAATGGTCCTTAGAGAGAGGTATATGTTAATGACATGGGGCGGACAGAGAGAAGGTTCTGGTCGTAGACCTCGTATGTACAAACGCGAATGTCGCTCGTTCCGTTTGACAGACGAGGAATATCAAATCCTGAAACCATTAGTAGAGGCTATTAGAACGCGTACAGATGCATCTAATAAGCAACACTTAGAGTACTTGAATAACTAAATATTGACATGGTGTATGTATATAAAATATCTTTTTTGTACTCTTCCAATAATAGCAACTCTTATACATGCCATGTGAATAAGCGAAAGTTAGACCCTTTTGGGGTCTAACTTTTTTTGTAAATAAATACATAAGGTATAGGAATTTTAACTATACCTAGTTATAATATGAGTATACAAGTTGTGAGTATAGGAGGTGTTAGCTTGTTACAAGATTTATTATCAGAGGATAATGTATCGTTTCATTATCCTGCTGAGACATGGGAAGATGTAATTCGTCACGGTGGTCAGCTCATGGTCGATGCTGGTTTTACAGAACCTACATACACAGAGGCTATGATTGATGTAGTTCGTGACATGGGGCCGTACATCGTATTGGCACCGGGTCTTGCTATGCCTCATGCGCGTCCAGAGATGGGGCTAAGCAAGTAGGTACGGCTCTGGTAACGTTAGAAAAGCCTATCGATTTTGGTAGCCCAGAAAATGATCCTGTATCAGTAGCGGTATTTTTATGTGCACCGAATAAGGAAGAACACATTCAATTGCTTACAGATATTGCGACGCTCTTTGAAGATGAAGAATTTCTTGATGCAGCGGTAAATTTTGAAAGTATTGAAGATGTACAAGCTTTTTTATCGGAACATCTTGATGAAGCGTAATTTTGGAGGTAAACTATGATTTCCATTTTAACTGTATGTGGTAATGGCATCGGTTCTAGTTTGATGCTAAAAATGAAAATTGAAGAAATTTGTGCTGAAAATAATATCGAAGCGCAAGTAGAATCAATCGATTTTAATGCGGCTCAAGGTCGCAAGGCCGATTTAATTGTTACTGTAAAGGAATTAGCAGAACAATTTGAAGACAAGGATGTAGCTATTGTACGTAGTTATATTAATAAAAAGAAAATTAAAGAAGATATTTTGGAACGATTACAACAAATCGCTAAGTAATTCATAGAGGGAGATAATTCTATGGAAATGATATTAGAATTCTTACGAGATGTATTGAGTCAGCCAGCGTTGTTGATTGGTATTATGTCCTGCGTTGGTTTAATCGCTTTGAAACGACCATTTCATAAGATTATGACTGGTACATTAAAACCGATTCTCGGCTATTTAATGCTTGCTGCTGGTGCAGGTGTTATCGTTAGCAATCTTGATCCACTTGGAAAAATGATTGAACACGGATTCCATATTACCGGTGTTGTGCCAAATAATGAAGCTATCGTAGCGGTAGCACAAAAGGTGCTTGGTGTTGAAACGATGTCTATCCTCGTTGTAGGCTTATTGATGAACTTATTAATTGCTCGTTTCACCAAATTTAAGTATGTATTCCTTACAGGTCACCACAGTTTATTTATGGCTTGCTTAATGTCTGCCGTGCTTGGTACTGCAGGTTTATCTGGTATTGAATTGATTCTTGTTGGTGGCTTCTTTAATGGGCGCTTGGTCCGCTATTTCTCCAGCTATCGGTCAAAGCTATACTTCTAAAGTTACCGATGGCGATGAAATTGCATTGGGCCACTTTGGTAGTTTAGGTTACTATCTATCTGCATGGGTGGCAAAATACGTAGGTAAGGCAGAAGAAAGTACAGAAGATATTGAGATTCCTGAAAAATGGGGCTTCTTGCGTGACTCCACGTTATCTACGGCATTGACCATGATAGTATTCTATTTAATCGCAGCTATTGCAGCGGGTTCTGAATTCGTAGCAACCTTATCCGGTTCTATGAGCCCATACCTATTTGCAGTTATGAGCGCTATGAACTTTGCTGTAGGTGTAGCTATCGTATATTCTGGCGTTCGTATGATCTTGGGGGACTTGATTCCAGCATTCCAAGGTATTGCTACAAAAATCATTCCTAATGCAATTCCAGCGGTAGACTGTGCCGTATTCTTTACCTATGCGCCAACAGCCGTTGTATTAGGCTTTATTAGCTCCTTTATCGGCGGTATCATCGGTATGCTTATTCTAGGTGCTGTAGGTGGCGTACTCATCATTCCTGGCCTTGTACCTCACTTCTTCTGCGGTGCAACAGCAGGTATCTATGGTAATGCTACCGGTGGTCGCCGTGGTGCAGCTGTAGGCGCATTCCTCAATGGTTTGGCTATTACATTCTTGCCAGCACTAGCATTGCCAGTTCTTGGCCAATTAGGTTTCCAAAACACGACATTTGGTGATGCAGACTTTGCTGTAATGGGCCTCGTATTAGGTAATGCCTTCGAATGGATTGGCATGGCTGGTATTTATGGCGTTGTTGTTATTGCAGCCCTTGTTCTTATTATTCCTAACTTCATTAAAACAAAAGGGAAAGTTATTAATTACGTAGAAGAGGAGTAATGAAAACAACTGAGCAACATAGTAATATAGTAATTCGATATATATTCTTGACCATTGGCGCTATAAGTTTTTGCCTTGGTACAGCAGGTATCGTATTACCAATATTGCCAACAGTTCCTTTTTATGTGCTTACTTTATTTTGTTTAGCTCGTGGATCTGAACGCTTTCATAGAATGTTTTTGGAGTCCCAATTATATAAAAAGACAGTTGGTGCGTATGAACGTGATAAAGCATTGACGTTGCGGGCAAAGTTGTCCATTTTAGCTTCTGTAACTACAATTATGCTAATAGGTGCTTATTTTTCTAGGAATATTCCTATAGCCCTTATCATCATGGCAGTCGTATGGATTGCTCATGTTATAGCATTATTATTTGTAGTTAAAACAAAAAAATAGCTAGCTATATACTAGATCCCTCGTATTAGAGAATACTTTAATACGAGGGACTTTTTTCGTATTAGAGGATTCCATTATATAGAGTAAATGAATATATTGCTTGTATTTTAATTAAAATCACATGAATTATTACAAAAATGAATTTGACAATTAATCTCAAAATACTTACTATATAATGTATTGTTTATAATATTTATATATATGGTGATACTATGAATCCACATGCTCATATGAAATTACAGTCAGGGGTATGCATGGCTAGACATACCGTATTTGACGGTATTGATTTACTATTCCTTGATGTAAAGCGTGAAACGATTCAATTTTTCGCCAAATCTCATACAAAGACCTTTGCAATTAATCATTGTGAAGAGGGACGTATTGAATGCAAGTTTGCATCTGGAGAATACTTGTATATGGGCCCCGGAGATATGTCGTTAGGATGGCATATCAGGGCCGACTATCAACATGAAAATTACTTCCCTACAAAATCGTTTAAGGGAATTGTTCTATTAGTAGATGTAGAACGAGCACAGCATGTATTAGATACCTTGGTAGCTGATACACCGATTGATTTGGTTGCCATAGCCAATCGATTTTGTGAAAATACAGACTTCGGTATGATGATGGAGGAAACAGAGTCGGTTCGCCAAATTTTTTCCAGTTTATATAATGTGCCAGATGCCATTAGGTCTCATTATTTTAAACTAAAGATTGTAGAAATATTTTTATTATTGTCTGTAATCTCTACAGAATCCCATGAAAAACGAGGTAGCTACCGAAAGCAACAGGTAGATATTGTAAAAGCAGTAGGTAAATATTTGTCTAAGAATTTCGTCAAACGTATAACCATTGATGATCTATCCCGTGATTTTGATGTTCCTGCATCAACCTTAAAGCGTTGCTTTAAGGGCGTATATGGTGTGACAATTCATCAATTCATCAAAGAGTGCCGTCTTAATGAGGCGAAACGTTTACTACAAGAAACGGATGAATCCATCTTACAAATTGCCAATGCCGTAGGTTATGAAAATGGCAGTAAATTTACAAGTACCTTTAAGGACTTTGTCGGTATGACACCGAGTGATTACCGTAGAGTATAATTACATATTGTTTAACTATATCTAACAAAAGTATCAAAATCGTATAATTTTGGTCTTTTCGGAGTAGATATGCATAATACACTTTGCTAACATATTAAATGTAAATGATTTTCAATGTCATTGTTGTTAGTAAAGTGTATTTTTTATTACTAATTATAATGATGCATATAGTTGAGTGAGATTATAAGAGGAGGAAACAATGAATCGGTGGAGCCGTACAAAGCGCTATTTAGTGTTATCTAGCGCCGTCGCATTGTGGTTGAATGCGCCGTTCGTTGTTTGGGCTGATAATGCGGCAGTTACTACTGATGTAGTTCATGTAAAGGGGACATGGGCGGAAGAACAAGCTAAACTAGAATCCCAACAAACGACAATTATTACTAAAAAGGATATTGCTAAGAAGCAAGCAAAATCTGTCGAGGACATTGTGTTTTCTGAAACCGGTGTGTCTAGAACGGTAGATTCTATGGGACGTGTTGGTGTTTCTATTCGCGGTGCTGATCCACGGCACACATTAATTCTTGTAGATGGTCAACCTGTTATGGGGGATCTTGCAAAATACCAAGGTGCTGGTGATGAGTTACAACGTCTTGGTACGGAAAATGTAGAACGTATTGAAATTATCCAAGGGGCGGCAAGTGCTAAATATGGTTCCGATGCTATTGGCGGGGTTATTAATGTTATCACTAATAAACCGCGGAGCACACCGTCCGTGCAATTTAATGCAGAAGGTCGTAGAACCATGGGCGATGGAGATATTGTGCCGTACTCTAATTTCTTTATGCGCGCCGATTCTGGATCGTTAGGAAAGTTTAAAATGAATATTCATGGCAGTAAACGGGATATTATGCCTATTTATGCCAGCGAGGCCCGTCGTGCTAGTTCAATGATAAGTGATGATGACCATGGATTTTTAAAGAACTCCTTACGTTATTATGGTACCAATTCTAATATTGGTTTAGCTGCTACTTATGATATTAACGATAAGCAATCAGTGGCTTTGCGTGTGGAACGCTATAATGAGAACCTAGAGCGCTATGTAAAACGCAGTACTTCATATATGGAACCACAGGTTCACTATAAACGTGATTTAGATAGAAATAACCTAAATTTAAGCTACAATGGCCGCAATGATAAAAGTTCATGGAAGGCAGAGTTAAATTATACACGTACTAAAGAAGATGATGTAACCTTAACCAGTGATTATGGCAATAGTACGTATGAAGGTAAAAATACATTAAATTATGTCGATAATGTGGACCATCGCCAGTGGAATTTAACACTTGGCGGAGATACGCAAATTAACAAAAAACACTTTTTGTCATATGGTGTAGGTTTTGTTCGAGAAACAGGTGAAGGTAGTCGTCTTAAAAATGCGCCTACAACATATAAACGTCATATTGATCCATGGGATTATGATAAGAGTTTGGCCGTTAGAAATGGTGTGCCATCTTCAACTGTTTACGATCATTCTTTTAAAAAGAATGAAGCTGGTGTAGAGCAGTGGAACAAAGAAAAAGAATGGTATAATGGCGATAAAAATGATGCAAGCACACTGCCAGAGTTTACCTATGAAGATTACATTCGTTATTTGGATACAACCGGTAGTGATTCCTCAGCGGTTATGGGCTTAGTTGATGGTCCAACGACAGAAAATTCATTAAAGAATCGTAACCCAGAGGCCTATGAGAGGTATAAACGTTTTGCACAGCGCCTATTAGCTGAGAACCAAGCATTTATTGCGGACTATCATGCCAATAAGGAAGGTAGAACAGATGCTAATGGTAAGTACTATCCAGCACTGCATGATGCGTATTTGCCAAGTTTCTACTATGGCGCTGTATCCGATTTTGATTCTACGCAGTTGAAATTAAATGGTTCTTACTTTAAAGAAGAGTATTTAAAACGTGTTAATCAACAAACGGCAGGTCGTGCTGAAATTAAGAAACAAATTTCTATATTCAAGATACTTGGCAAGTGAATAAAAACACTACATTATCGCCGATTGTCCGACTCGACCACAGCGATTTATTTGGATCTAACCTATCTTTCAATCTAGGTATGACGCACAATGTAAAAGGAAATCCACATCGTAGATTAAAGGCTAATGTAGGGACTAGTTATACTGAACCAGGTATGGGCGAATTATATTACAACTGGGAAATGTATGGCCCTAATATCACATTTGCTACCATTGGTGGTGGTGAAGCGCGACTCGGTTGGTATTGGGTAGGTAACCCTAACCTTAAGCCGGAAAAGGCGATGAACTTTGACCTTTCTTTAGAAGGGGAAAATAAAAATACCTATGGTAAGGTGACAGTATTCCACAACAATATTCGAAATTATATGTCTGTATATAACACAGGATATTTGATGGATTTCTATCCTCAATACGACGAGTCCACAAGCTATGGTGCTGCTAAATTCTCCCATGCACCTGATATGATTTATAGTTTCCGGAATATTGGTAAGGCACAAATTACAGGCCTTCAATTTGAGGTTAAGCAAAACTTAAATAAACACTGGAAGGCACGCCTTGGCTATACATATTTACGAGCTCTCAATAAGAGTGATAAGGACATGCCACGCGAACTATTAGATAAACCTCGTCATAAGGTTGATATCGGTGTAGATTTTGAAGATCAGGCTAGCGGATGGAGTGGTAGCCTATGGGGAGATTACTATATTCACATGCTGGATAGTAATTCCTTATCTGGCGGTGGCAATTATATGGTATCCTATGTGGATCCAGATAATTCGGATCGTTCCATTATTCGATATAACATGAATACGAAACGTTCTGCGGATATGTATGAACATAAAACATATGGCATTTGGAACTTTATGATTCAGAAAAAAATAGACAAGGACTCTCGCGTTTATTTGGTATCGACAACATCTTCAATCATCGTGATGATGACCGTGCTATGTCTGCTCGGGTATACCGTATTGGTTTGAACATGAAATTTGGTTTAGGTTCTGGTGAAAGCAAATCTAAACTCACCAAAGAACAACTTATGGCTTTACCACCAGCTATTCTTGAAGGATTCTTATCACGTCCATTTGATGAATCCAAGAAGAAAGGGGTAGAACTTGTAGGCGATTATCGGGTACGTTCCGATAGCCATTTAGGCTCTAATCGCCCTGCCACAAAGATTACCCCTACAAGCTCTATCTCTGATGCGGCTGCTAAAAACTTAGGTGATCCGAAAGAACATGGCTTGGAACAACGAATCCGCATTGGTGTTGATGCACGTTTAAATGATTCGACCAATGTACGCGTCGTAGGTAGTGCATCTGGTCAAAGTGGGGTGGATAGCAGTCATGTTACAGAAGGATCTAATGGGCTCAATAAACAACGCCTTGAAGAATTAGATGTAACTCACCATAGTGCTAAATGGGATCACAGTGTGGGCCGTATTAGCGAATCTATGGGGGTTACTGGTTATTGGTTTAATAAAGAGTACGATGGCGTTCGCAGTGTGTGGACTAATAAGAATACACAAGTACGTGTTGGTGCAGGTAGTTTTAAACATAGTACGGGCATTACAGATAGTGCGTATACTCATGGCATTTATACAAACTTTAAACGAGTGCCAACTGTTGAGGAGTTCATTGGTATTGTTGGTGCTGCTGATGGTAGTAATCAAGAACTCGTTATTCCAAACGCACCAAATACGATTAATTTCTATCAACAATTGAAATCGTTACATGATCAAGAGGTAGCATTAGGATCCGATGTAACCACACTCAAACAAAATATTAGTGATTTGGAATCGGATATTTGGTCTAAAGAATTCCTTGATGGATGGACCGCAGATCAATTGGCACCATTAAAAGCTAATTTAGCTAATATGCAAGCGTCGTTATCAGATGTAGAAGCACGTGTAGCAAAGGCACAAGAACCAATACGGACTGCACAATTCGACGTGGTACGTCGGATGCAAGATATAGTGGTACAAGCATATGGTGCCGATGCGAATAAGCAAACTGTTCTAATTCAAATGCCTGAAATTCCAGTTAAAATAGTGTACAAGGATAAATACTATGATGAAGATACTGAACAATGGGTTCCTGACGAAGGTACAATGAATGTAAACATTGCACCAGGTAAGTTGGGCTTAACTAAAAATGATCCATTGTATGAAGTGAAATTAAGCGATACATCCGTATTGGCTGATAATGGCAAAACATTCCTTGCTAACTGGTATGATAAGAACAAAGATGCTATAAATGCATCCTATCGAGCTAGAGCTGAAGAACGTGCTAAGCTGATCTTTAGTAAAGATGCGACTTACTCTATTGAATTTGATGACTCTGCTTTAGATGGTTTGTCCGATAAGATTTATAAAGTGAATGCCGTTGATGTTAAAGATTCTGGTATGACAGATGTTATCAATGTAAATGGCAGTGCCCATTATCCAATGTTGATTGCATCCTATTTTAATAATATAACTCGTATGCTAGAAAAGGCAGATGGTAACAGTCGATTGCCAAGAGAAGCACTGGGCAAATATACGGGCGCTATTATACCTACAACTGGCGTTGTTCTTCAAAGCGATACAATTCCACCAATTGACAAAGCAGCCTATGTTCAAGTTAAACATATGGTAACGCCACGTCTTGGTGTAGCTGCATGGTATTTGCGCTCATTTGGAGGTAGTGACTATAGATTCTATACAGCAAATGGCAATCATACAGAGGCTCATGAATTTAGTAATGTAGCCAATGTCTTTGGTATTGGTGCTAAATATCAGTTGAATCGAAATGCTAGTATATCCTTTGATTATGGTCAAAATAGAAGTGACTTTGGTCGTTTTATGAATGGTAATACTCATTATGAGCATGAGGTTGGTACATCTCGCTTTGATATGAAGGGACGCGATGTAGGTGGAACACCTCACTTCTGGGCTCTACGTTTTGATATAGGCAAAGCAGATATGGAAAAAGCTGGTTCTTGGGAGGCCTTTGTAGATTATAAATATTTCTCCCATGGTTCCTTCTTTGGTGGCAATGGTACCGAAGCTGTACCTGATCGTTATTTGGATGGTATTAAGAGCTTTACCTTTGGCGGTGGTTATGTACCGGCGAAGAATTTACTCTTACAAGCATACTATACATTTGATGCGAAGGGCATTAACAAACGAGATACCTTATATGGGGCCGAAAACTTTAAACTTGGGAACTATACTCGTTTCCAAATGACATATAAATTCTAAAATTTATAGTCATTTTAGTCCAAAACGTATATTTTTGGTCTATTCGGAGTAGATATACAAGATACACTTTGTTAACATAAAAATGTAAATGATTTTCAATGTCATTACTGTGTTGGCAAAGTGTATTTTTATATCCCCGGAATATAGTAAACATGCTTTGTAAAATTAAATATATAGTGAGTAAATTAGGATTGTGAGGAGGCAACAGTGAATCGATGGGAACGTACAAAACGCTATTTAGTCCTATCTAGTGCGGTTGCATTATGGCTAAATGCACCTCTCGTCGTTTTGGCGGATAATGCAGCCGTTATGACAGATGTAGTTCATGTACAAGGCACATGGGCAGAGGAAGAAGCAAAGTTAAATCCACAGCAAGTGCAAATCATTACCAAAAAAGAGATTGAGAAGAAGCAGGCGAAGTCCGTCGAAGATATTATATTTACCCAAACGGGTGTATCTAGAACCGTTGATGCCATGGGACGTGTAGGTGTATCTATTCGCGGTGCAGAGGCTCGTCATACATTGATTCTTGTGGATGGTCAACCAGTATTGGGGGATTTTGATAAGTATTCTGGCGCAGCGGACGAAGTACAACGGTTAGGTGCTGAAAATGTAGAACGCATCGAGGTTATTCAAGGTGCAGCGAGTGCTAAATATGGTTCTGATGCGGTGGGTGGTGTCGTTAACATCATCACTAAGAAGGCTCTTAAGAAACCAACATTGCAAGTAAATGCCGAAGGGATGCGTCGTAAGAGTGATGGCGATTTATTCCCATTCCAAAACTTTTATATTCGAGCTGATTCGGGGCAGATGGGGAAATTAAAGGTTGGCTTATCAGGTAGTAAACGGGATTTAATGCCTGTCCTTGCATCGGTTAAACGCCGTGCATCAGGTATGGGCTTTGATTATGCAAAACATAATTTTAAACCTAATGTGCTTCGCTATTATGGTGATGCCTCTGATATTGGCTTTGTGGCAACGTATGAGGCTAATAAAAATAATAAATTTGAAATGCGTTTAAACCGATATACAGAAGATCTTGTACGGGATATTAAGCACTCTGATTCCGATTTAGAACCACAACAACATTTTAAACGTACTGCTAATCGTAATACGATTAATCTTTCGTGGAATGCTAAAGCAGGAAAAAGCGATTGGACAGTAGAAACTAACTATTCTCGCATTAAAGAAGATGACGTAGCACTTATCAATTATACGGGACGATCATCTTATGAAGGTTCTAATGAGTTACGATATATCGATAATATCGACCATCGTCAACTAGATGTTCGGCTCAATGCAAATACGCAGCTTAATAATAAGCATCGTCTTAGTTATGGTGTTAGCTATGCTCGTGAAGAAGGTTCTGGTAGCCGATTAAAGAGTTCCCCAAATACGAGTACCATGTACATCGACCCTTGGGCGTATGATAAGAGCTTGCTTGTTGATAAGTTAGATCGTCTTGTGCGTAAAAAAGGGGATAACAGTGTTAAGGTTTATTCCCATATTCATGATTATAAATTTATAAACTCCAGTAGCGGTATGCCACAATGGGATATGGATTATGAATATTATGGTGCTGAAACGGATGCGCAAAAACCAGGCATTACATACGATGATTATGTAAATTATGGATTGTCTGAAGGTGCTATTAGCTCTTGGTCTAGTACATCCCCTAATAATCAACCGATATCCGATGACTTTAGAAACCGTTATAATGCATTAAAATCACGGTTAGAAGCTGAAAATCCAGACATGGCTAACACTCGTTCTAATATCGTAGGCGACTACTTTAAATATGGCGAGTCCAGTGATCCAGAAATGCGTAAAAAAGCGCCTAAATTAAATGGTAAGGCCTTCTTAGAAGAGTATCGTAACCGCGACCAACGATTGACGACTGGTCAGGGTACGATTCGCAAGATGAATGCTTATATCTCAGATACTTGGCAAGTGAATAAGAACCTTACCTTTGTTCCTATCATTCGACTAGATAATAGTAGTTTGTTTGGTTCCAATTTATCCGCTTCCATGGGGATGACATACAATGTGAAAGGCAATCCTCATCGTCGATTTAAGGCCAATGTTGGCACTGGTTATACAGAACCTGGTATGGGCGAATTATGGTATAACTGGGAAATGTATGCGTCTAATCCGGTAGGTATTGGCGTAGCAAAACTCGGTTGGTATTGGGCGGGGAATCCAAATTTAAAACCTGAAAAATCGCTCAATATTGATATGAGCTTAGAAGGTGAAAATAAAAACACCTATGCTCGTGTTGGTATATTCCATAACCGCATCAAAAACTATATGTCGGTTTACTTTACAGGAGAATTCCAAGATTTTGCACCATATTTGAAAGGGGATGCAAAATACCAACGTGCCCCAGATATGATTTACAGCTTTAAAAACATTGGTATGGCTGAAATCACAGGCCTTCAAGCGGAAGTACAACAAAAATTTGGTAAATATTGGTCTGGTAAATTAGGATATACCTATTTGCATGCTATTAATAAGAGCGATCCAACGATGCCTCGGCAATTATTGGATAAACCAGTGCACAAGGTAGATATTGGTGTAACCTATGACAATCCAAAAACTGGTTGGAATGGCTCCATTTGGGGTGATTACTATATCAATATGCTGGATAGTAACACATTGAACAATGGTGGTAATTACTGGCCAGATATTTTATCCGGTGATGCAGGTGTGTACAAAAAGCAAGTTTACCAAAAGAAAACATTTGGCATTTGGAATTTGATGGTCCAAAAACGATTTAACAAGAATGCCATGATGTACTTTGGTATTAATAATATCTTTAATCATCGAGATGATGACCGAGCAACGCAAGAACGGGTATATCGTATCGGCGTTAATCTTAAGTTTGGTGGTGGCGATGCTAAGACTACGCCAATCGGAAAAGATAGTAATAAAGCTATTGATGCAAATGGTAGCGTAACTAATGTAGCGGCTGGTAATGAAGCAGGCGTACAAAATATATCCGAAGTTGTTAAACTAACTGACTTTATTCGTCCTGATTTTGATACGACTAAGGAACGTGGCGTCACATTTATCGGAGATTATCGTGCACGCTGGATGTCTCACGACGGCACCAATCGTCCACAATCTCCATTCCGCTCTAATTCAGCCATCGGTTCTGCGAAAGCGAATATGTACGATTCTAATCGCCATAGTTTTGAACAACGCATTCGTCTTGGTCTTGATGCTCGCATCAACCCATTCACAAATCTCTCCGTTATCGGTAGCATGACCGGTATGAGCGGCGTTGATACAAGTTGGACTAAATCGGAGTCAAAAGGTTTCAATCATCAACGTCTTGATACGGTTGATCTTACAAGACATGTCAAGAAATGGGATGTTTCTGTGGGTCGTTTAAACGAACCTATGGGGGCTAGTGGATACTGGTTTGGTCAATCCTATGATGGGGTTCGTGGCGTATGGACTGGTAATGATACGCAAGTTCGCATTGGGGTAGGTAACTTTAAACATAGCACGGGTATTAGTGATTCAGCGTATACTCATGTGGTACATGAAGTGATTACTAGACCTCCAACAGCAGCAGAGTTAATTGGTATTAATCGTGATGAGTATCCTTATGATATTAATAATGCTACAAAAACTGGGTCTGATGGTGAAAGCAAATCCACTGAGGATGCACCAGCACCAGATAGCCCAACAGGTATTTATGAATCTACTTATAAAGGTAAGGTAGATACAATTTACTTCTATCAACAGCTAAAAGGATTACAAGATGAATATGAAGCTTATAAAGCTACATTAAATCTAAGTTGGAGCAATCCAAATCGCGATCAAGAGATTGAAAAGGCAAATGCTAAGCTCGCAGAAACACAACAAAAACAAGCTCAAGTGATGAGCCGCTTACAAGATATTCTTACAAAGGCATACCCTACAGATATGGCTGAGAAGAAATTCTCCCTCGATATTCCATCTGGTGGTTATGCAATGTATGAAATCACTAATAAGAATACAGGGGAAAAACTCTATAAGACCGGGGACATTATGTATAATGTGAACTCTTCTTTATACCCTGAATACTTAAAAGAAAGGCTAAAGGTCTTATCGTATCTACTGATAATAAAGAGGCTTTAGTAAATCCTAAAGCCTATGTTGAAAAACATAGTGACGAAATCAATCAATCCGTAGCAGAAATTGCTAAATATAATGCTACAGATAACTGGAGCAACTATAACAATAGTGAGCTTGATGTGGTTTGGGTTAAACAGCCAGATGGCACGTTCAAACAATCTTATGATTACTATGGACAACCAGCTAGTGATTATGAGTTCACTGGTTACTTAGGTGCTAAAACATATAAATACGATAGTGGTAGTTATGTATTTAGTGATTATGATGCTAAAGATGCGATTTACAAAGAACTTTACAATGTCCTCCAATGATTATGGTGAAGGTAGTTCTGACTATGGTTGGGGCATGCCAAATGCATTGTTCAACTATATGTATAATCTTGAAAAGGTTGTACATGATGCAGAGTCTGAAAACAAATTACCACGTGAAGCAATTGGTAAAATCATTGGTAACATCATTCAAACCGAAGGCATTGTTCTTGAAAAAGATACAATTCCACCTATTGAAACAGCAGCCTTTGTTCAAGTGAAGAAACAAATTGGCGACCGTCTTGGTTTACAAGCATGGTACTTACGATCCTTTAATGGTAGTAAACGTACATTCTTAAATGCCAATGGTAATGGTAATGATGAACAAAGCTTCTCCAATATAGCGAATGTATTTGGTATTGGCGCTAAATACCAAATCGGTGAAAGCGCAGTACTTACTGTAGATTATGGTCAAAATAGATCGAAATTTGGCCGTTATATGAACGGTAATACTGTATATGACCATGAACGTGGAACCGCAGACTTTACTGTGAAAGGTCACCAAATGGGCGGTACACCTCATTTCTGGATGGCTCGCCTCGATATTGGTCGTGCTGATATCGATATTCCTAAATCATGGAATGCGTTCATAGATTATAAATACTTCGCTCATGGCTCATTCCTCGGCGGTAATGGTACAGGTGCTGTACCGGATCGTTACCTCGATGGTATTCGCAGCTTTACATTCGGCGCTGGGTATGTACCGCGCAAGAATTTACTCCTTGAAGCATTCTATACATTCGATGCTAAGGGCACAAATAAACGAGATACTTTATATGGTAATGAAGGCTTAAGTTAGGCGATTATGCAAGAATTCAAGGAACCTACCGGTTCTAATGTACAGTCTGTAAACAGACAGAAAGGTTTATTAGTATGGAAAATCTAAATTATGTCATTCACTTGTTTCATAGTGGCGGATATGTAATGTATCCATTATTATTCTTGTCTCTTATGGTCATTGCAATCGCTGTAGAACGCGCTTTCTATTATCGTAAATATGCGGGAAAAACCTATATGGTGACTCATGCGGTTAATGAGTATGCAAAATTGCAAAAATGGGATGAAATAGAAAAGGTAATCAAAGAAAATCCATCCATTGCAAGTCGTATTGCTGAAGCTGGTTTAAAAAACGGCGCTACTGAAGAAGGTATGAAAACGGCATTCTCTGATCAAATGGGGGTTGATGCAGTAGGCTTCAGAAAATATATGGATTACTTAAGTGCAACCGTTACAATTTCCCCATTGTTGGGCCTACTTGGTACTGTAACAGGTATGATTGGTTCCTTTAGTATCCTCGATGCTGGTGCGGGTGCATCTGCTATTACTGGTGGTGTAGGGGAAGCCCTTATCGCAACGGCGTCTGGCTTATGTGTAGCCATCATGGCTTTTATTGTATATACCTTCTTTAGCCATCGTTTGGACTCTATTATCAACCAAATTGAAAATATGTGTGTTAACATCATTACTGCAAAACGAGAAGGGTGGAAATAACTATGAATTTACAAAGTTTTCGTATGAAATCCAAGCCTGAATTCATGATTATCCCTATGATTGATATCATATTCTTCCTATTGGTGTTCTTCATGATGAATAGCTTACAAACAATAGCCCAAAAGGCTTTGTCTGTACAGTTGCCACAGGCAACAACCGCATCTGCACCAGCTCAATTACCGGTGGTGCTTACATTAGATGCAGAAGGTCACATAACAATTGATAATGTCCCAATGAGCATTGATGCGGCTGAGGCAATGGTAAAAGAACGAATTGCACAAAATCCGAATGCTAGCGTTATATTACAAGCGGATAAACGCTCTGCTCACGGACAAGTAGTGGCAATTATGGACATGCTTAAACAAGCTGGCGTTAAACGCTTAGCTATTGCAGCAGAACAGAAAGGATAACTATGGGATTAGGCATATCATGGAAAAAAGCAGCCATAATATCCGCCGTAGTTCATCTAATCATTCTATTTATTGCCGTTATCTTTTTCGTAGTAGTTCCTGCTATTCAAGAGCAAGAAACCTATGAAGTCGATCTCACCCAAAGTGTGCTCGATGATGGCGGTAGTGGTCACGCTGGTGGTGGCGGCGGTGATAGGTCATCTCTATTCCCAAAACCATTGTCTGCAGATGAAGTGGCGGCAAGAACAAAGGCTGTAGTAGCGAATGTAGAACCATCTACAGCGACGGATATTCCTGATGCGGTAGATGTCCCAAGTAAGGGTAGTGAAAATACATCAAATGTATCTGGCGAAAGCGGCGGTGCCGGTAATGGTCCAGGCTCTGGCGGTGGCGAAGGTGGCGGCCATGGCACTGGTACAGGAACGGGCGTTGGTGATGGACAGGGCGAAGGCGAAGGCTCTGGTTCGGGTAAAGGCTCTGGTGGTGGTCATGGTCGAGCTCATGTCGCTTTTGATAAACAAGGCTTTTATAATGCTGTAAATAATCAGAAGGTGATTCCTCAACAATACATTCGTCAACATAAAGAAGTTCATGAAACAATTTACGTATTTGTACGTATTGATACAAATGGTAATGCCGTTGAACAATATGTGGAATCTGGCGATGATCCATTGTTGAGAGAAGAGGCTATGGCTGCGGTAAATCGTGCATTACCATATCAAAACCCAACAGATGACATTCAACCGGTAACTGTTCCGGTACGATTTGACCTATCCGAAGGTACAGATGACGATGATTAATCATACATAATGTAAGGAGATAAATATGGGTACTATTATTTTATATTCTTCCCTCACTGGGAATACAAAAAGCGTAGCGGAGGCGATGGCCTCTGTTATGCCTGAAGGTACACCTTGTGTACCGGTAAAAGAGGCACCGGCTAATCTAGGGGATTACGATACTGTATTTTTAGGTTTCTGGGTGGATCGTGGCACAGCTAATAAAGAAGCGGCTAAGTTGATTGAAACCCTTACCAATAAACATATAGTATTCTTTGCTACACTGGGCATGTATGCCGATTCTGATCATGCTCGTGAAAGTATTGAAAAGGCATCTGCCTTATTGCCTAATAAAGAATCTCTCGTAGATGGTTTTGTATGCCAAGGCAAAATCGATCCTAAGGTTATTGAGATGATGTACAAAATGTTCCCACCAGGATCTGCTCATGGACAAAGCCCTGAACGTGATGCATTGCATAAGGCGGCAGAAACGCATCCTGATGAACAAGATTTTGCAAATGCGAAAGAATTTGCTAAATCTGTGCTTACAAAGTTGCAAGGCTAATGAGTGAAAGGGGGAACGTATGAGTTTAGCGAGTTTTTTCGAATCGATTCCAGAAAAACAACGGAATCTGCAACTAGGATTGGCCTGTGATAATCCTATGAGTGGCGCCTTTCCTCATAAGCGCGTTGTTCATGCAGGCCTTAATGGGACTTTAATTTCACCGAAGGAATCACAATCTGTATGGGATACTGTAATGCGTGGTACTCCTAAGAGGGGGCAAATGCAGTGTGCTTATATACATATTCCATTCTGCAAGACAAAATGTACGTACTGTGGGTTCTTCCAAAATGGTACAAGTCAAAGTATTGAAGATAACTATATTGATGGCCTTATTGGGGAACTTAAGCTGGCTAGTGAATGTCCACGCTTAAAGGATGGTCTTATCCACGCTGTATTCATTGGCGGTGGCACACCGACATCCTTATCTCCAGCAAACTCTGAGCGCTTGTTAAAAGCGATTAAAGAATACTTACCACTAGCTAATGATTATGAGCTTACCCTAGAAGGTCGCATTCATGATTTGATTCCTGAAAATCTTGAAGTATGGATGAATAATGGCGTTAACCGTATGTCTATTGGCATCCAATCCTTTAATACTGAAGTGCGCCAAATGGTAGGTCGTTTAGATACAAAAGAAACCGTACTAGAACGGCTAGCGGCCCTTAAGGCGTATGGTCAATGCTCTGTTGTGATCGACTTGATTTACGGATTGCCTGGTCAAACAATGGAGGTTTGGGAACAAGATTTAGCTGATCTAGTAAAATCTGGTGTAGATGGCGCTGACCTATATCAATTGAATGTATTCGATGGTAGTGATCTAAACCGCGATATTGCGAGCGGTAAGGTGCCACCAGCAGCCACAACGTCTATGCAAAGGGGATATGTTTGAATTTGGACGTACCTATTTAGAGGCTCGTGCCTATCGAAGATTGAGTGCTGCTCACTGGAGTGCTAATAATCGTGAACGTAGTTTATACAATATCTTAGCTAAAGCAGGTGTACCGATGTTCCCATTCGGCAGTGGTGCCGGTGGCAATGTGGATGGTTATGGGATGATGTTACATCGTGCGCTTAAACCATATGAAGATATGGTAAGCCGTGGCGAAAAACCATTTATGGCACTTATGAAGCAAAGTGATTTACAACCATTTGTAAACCAAGTAGTAAGCCAATTGGAACAAGGCTATTTGAATATCAATACATTAGTGGCTATGGATTCTCGTTTAGATGAATTGAATTGGTTGTATAAACTATGGAAAGAACGAGGCCTAGTTTCGTATAATGGCTTATTGTATAAATTGACATCCGCTGGTGAATTCTGGACTGTAAATATCACGCAAAGTACATTGGAGGCTATGGAATATATTTTAACTGGTAAAAACTCCTTTGCCTTAGAATCCGTAGCGGCTCAAGATACGAAGACCACATCTAAAGAAAATCCTAATCAAGAGATACGTGGTATTGGCCAAGGTAAGGCTAATATTTCGGTACCAACCGATGAACAGACAGAAGCGCAACGCAAAGAAGCACTCATGACAAAAGCGAAAGAAGAAATCGCTAAGAGTGGTGCCTCTGGTGAATCAGCAAATCGCATGATTCAAGCTATGGCGAATTTGAGCGCTGATGAAATTGAATACATGATGGAACGTATGATGTCCTAATTATCACTAACAACCTCTCATATAAATAACTACAAACATTGACAGGTACGTTTTATCTTAGTATTAAAACCCTAGATTACGATCTATTCTTTAAACTGGACTATTCAGTTTAACGAGAATATATCGTGGCCTAGGGTTTACTTTTTATGTTTTGGAATGTATTCTGTACATATAGTTATACAAGGTATTAGGAGGTTAGTATGAATGCATTTCCTAACGAAGTGATAGATATAGTTGGTATTGGGGCTAGTACCTTAGATCGATTCATCGTGGTTGATCATTTTCCAACGGGGCGTGAGGTGCAAGAGGCCATCTCGTCTACTACAGATGGTGGCGGGCCGGTAGCGACTGCACTAGCCACGGCTGGTAAATATGGATCTCGGACGGTAATGATTGACCGTATTGGGGATGATATGGTTGGACGCTATATTCTAGAGGACTTTCATAAATATAATGTCAATACAGAGGGCATCCAAGTTGATGCGGATGCTAAGAGTGGAACTGCAACGATTCTTGTGAAACAGAAGACAGGGGAACGGGCTGTATTTTTGAACGATCTACAGCGTCTGATCCAGAGTTCTTAGACAATTATCAGGAATTAATAGAAAATGCATCTATCGTGCATATCAATGGACGCCATCGCAATTTGATGCGTACCGCTATTGATATAGCGCGACAAAGTGGTACTATTATCTCTCTAGATGGGGGTGCTCAACGATACGATGATGATATGAGGCCAATTACCGAATCATCTCATGTCGTTATTGTGGCTCGCGACTATGCAGAAAAATATACAGGGGCTACTAATTTAGAAGAGGCATGTTGCATTATTCATGACCGTGGTGCGTTAATAGCTGGTGTTACCGATGGGGCCAATGGCAGTTATTTTGTTTGGCCTGATGGAACGGCGTATCGCTGTCAACCATTCCCTCAAGCCAGTGTAGTAGATACGACTGGCGCTGGAGATAGTTTCCACGGTGCATTCTTATCGAAACTTGCTGTGTCGATTCGCCAAGAAAATGCATTGTATGGTGAGTTTATAAAGCCTATAGACATATTACAATCCCTAGACCATAAACAGTTAGAGTCTGCTGCTATTTTTGCGTCTGCTGTGTCTGCGCTCAATACACAGGGCATCGGTGGGCGTAGTGCGTTACCATCGTTAAAATCAGCATGCAACCTAGCTGGATTGGAGTAGACCTATGTGGCAAAAACATAAACCGCATCATATGCAACGATATATGCAACAGAATCCATATCGATTGCTAGCACTTAGCTTTTTAGCGGTCATGACGGTGGGAACTCTTCTTCTTATGTTGCCTATAGCCAGTACACAAGGACAAGGTACAGCCCTTGTTGATGCAGCTTTCACTGCTGTATCTTGTGTATCCGTAACGGGACTCACTACTGTGGATACTTATTATCACTGGTCCTTGTTTGGTAAGATTGTTATGGTCATCCTTATCCAATTAGGTGGACTTGGCATTGTATGCTTTACAACCATTATTGCCGTACTATTGGGAAAACGGGTAGGCCTTAAGAATCGCTTATTACTTTCAGAAGACGTAGGTCAAGATGGGATGGCGGGTCTTCTCCATGTAACGAAAAAATTAACTATTTATACATTAGCCATTGAATGTATAGGCGGAATTTTGTATGCTATTCAACTACATCCATATATAGGTGATGATTCACTCTATATAGGATTTATGCAAGCCATTTCTACATTTTGTAATGCAGGATTTATATTTTTTGACAATAATCTGCCCTATAAAATGGTAGGTGATGTATTATTTAATATTAATACGATAGCCTTAATTATTATCGGTGGTTTTGGTTATTTAGCAGCTTTTGATATATGGTCCCATCGCAAGGTGAGACGCTTCGCAGATTTAAAACTGCATACCAAACTTATGCTTATCGGTACGACTCTATTGATTGTCCTAGGAGTTATTATAATCCTCGGTGTAGAATGGGCTAATCCAAAGACCTTTGGCCCGCTGTCTATGTGGGATAAGGTAATGGCTGCCATCTTTCAATCTGTAACACCACGTACAGCGGGGATAGCTACTGTCGATTATGGTCAACTGCATCCTATCACACTGTTTGTCAGTATTATCCTCATGTTTATTGGGGCTGGTCCAAACTCTACGGGCGGTGGTGTTAAAATCAGTACCGTTATGGTTACCATCTTAGCATCGTGTACATTGTTCAACAACCGCTCAGACGTAGAGGTTTTCGGCCGACGCATATCTATGGTTACCGTTCTTAAGGCGAATGGGATTATATTCCTTTCCATATTATTGGTATTGTTAGCTACGTGCTATTTAGCATGGGATGAGCCGTTCGATTTTATCCGATTGCTCTTTGAGGTTACGTCCGCATTTGGTACAGTGGGCCTTACGACGGGAATTACGCCTGATTTATCTGAAAGCAGTAAATGGGTTCTTATTTGGTCATGTTTACAGGCCGTGTGGGTGTCATGACCGTTATTGGAACTTGGGCGTTAAGGACAAAGCCGAATAAGCCGATTTCTTATGCAGAAGAGAATGTAATGTTATAACGATAGATGACAATACATCTAAAAGAGGTACATAATGAAACAAAAAACAATAGCTGTTATAGGTCTTGGTAGCTTCGGTACGACCGTTGCCAAGATGTTGGCATCCATGAATCATGAGGTGCTAGGGGTAGATATCAATCCAGATGTTGTACAAAAAATATCTCCCTATCTTACACATGCCATCGTAGCGGACACTACTGATGAAGAGGCGATTAAAGCATTGGCATTAAGTCAATTTGATATGGTCATTGTAGCCATTGGTGGCAATATCCAAGCTAATTTGATGACATCTATGCTTCTCAAGGAAATGCATATCCCTAAGGTTGTGTGTAAGGCAGAAAATAGCCTGCAAGGTAAAATGCTTAAAAAAATTGGCGTAGATCAGGTTATTTATCCTGAGTATGATATGGCGTTGCGACTTGTTCAATCGTTGACGAGAGAACATGTGATGGACTATTTACAACTATCTAAAAATATTAGCCTCATTGAAATCAAAATGCCGTCGTTCATGGTCGGCCGTTGTTTAAAAGATTCTAAATTGCGTGAGCAATATAATCTTAATGCCGTAGGGGTTAGAAGAAGTACAGGCCTCGATGTGCCACCGGACCCAACAGCTATACTTTCAGAAAACGACAAATTACTCGTAATTGGGAATAATTCTGATTTAGATGAGTTAACTAAGTAGTTAGTATACGAAAGAAATATAATTACATCGAAAAAACATGATATAATAGAATTGAATTCAGTATAGGTCATACGTATTTGTATGGCCTTTTTAGATAGAAATGAAGGATAGTATGACAGAAGAACAATATATAACGGCTCTCAAAAACAATCCCCATGGCGTACGCAATATACCTAATCCTACAGAGGAAATGCAGTTAGTCTGTGTGGAACAGAATGGGATGCTATTACAGTACATTAAAAATCCTACTGATCGAGTAATTGAAACTGCGTTAGCACAGTCGCCACGAGCCATTCAATATGTGGACAATCCAAGTGACGAATTATTGATTTCATTAGTCAAACAAGATTGGGCGGTACTTGAGTATATTCAACATCCATCAGATGATGTGGTTCGCATTGCCTTGGACCAATCGGGCTGGGCCATTCGATATATTACAAATCCATCAGAGGAATTACAGTTAAGGGCTGTAGAAACACAATATGATGCATTGCAATATATTGCCAATCCATCAGAGCGGGTTCAAATGGCGGCTGTAAAATCTAATTATTTATCATTGCGCTATATCCAGAATCCGACATTGGACATTTTGAAAGCCGCCGTGTTACAAGATCCGCAGGCTATGCGTCAAATTACGAACCTAGATTTAGATACAGTGGTAGAGCTATTGAAGGTTTCTACATTGATACTTGGGTATGTACCGAAACAAATAGGCTTGACTGTCGATATGGTTCGACAAATTATAACTGAAATGATTGCAAATCCTGCTGTAGAAGATCGCTATGTGCGAGAAATCGTAAGCAATCCTGCCATTGGTGGACGCCAATCAACATGGCCCATCGATGTATTGTCATTAGTTGATGCATATGGATCTATAGAGGCAAAGAAAATTGCTATTGATCAGTATTTACTATATTAATTAAGAAGGAGTCATAATGAATTTTACAGATACAATGGCTAGTGTGGAATTGGTACTAGCCGCTAATCAAGTACCATTGCTCGTCGGTGAAACGGGGATTGGTAAAACATCGCTAGCAGCGCGCGTAGCAGAGTCTCATGATTGGGAACTCGTCACCATTGATGGCAATCTTTTAAAAGAAGGTGAAATAGGCGGTTTGCCTACGGTGGAAACTGTATCTCATAAAGATAGTAATGGGACAGTTAAAGAAATAAAGACCACCGTGTATGCCGTTCATCATACATTAGAACATGTATCAAGGGCTGTTAATGCAGGTCGACATGTGTTGCTGTTTATCGATGAAATCAATCGGGCAGAGCATGCGGTGCAACAAGAATTGATGAATTTGATTTTGAATCGAGAAATCAATGGATTTGCTTTGAGCGATGATGTGCGCATCATTGCGGCTATGAATCCAGAGGATTCCTTTGACTACCAAACGATTGATATGGATCCAGCCCAACAAAACCGTTTCGTATGGCTTTATATGGAAGCGGATTATATGCAGTGGATTGACTGGGCTATTTCTGTAGGCATTGAAGATAAGGTGGTGGAATTTATCTCCTCTTATCCAGATTATTTAAATCAACGTCATGAAGATGATATCGATTCGACACCGCGTTCCTTTGAACGGATATCTCATATTTATGATATCTATAAGGAAGGTGGTTATAGCCGTGAAGTATTCCAAAATGTTATCCGTGGTAATGTGGGTAAACTCATTGCGGAGGCCTTTGTTAATTTCGTTGAAACTGAACAAGAGCCATTGATTTCCTTTGATGATGTGTTAGAGGCTGTGCATAAACCGGGTGCTATTATGTCCTTGCAAGAACGTGTTAATGGTGAAAGTCCTACTCGCCTCTATGTTTCTGCGAAATATGTTGTATCGTTTGAATCGTAATAGTAATGCCGAAGAAGTTCATTATTTTATTGAGTTCATCACATTGTATCCAGGTGATTTGCGCATTGCTGTTATGAAAGATTTACGCAACGCATATGCTCATGTGTATAGCTATGCTATTGAGGATGAGCTCTTTATTGAAACGTTTTTTGAAGCCAATCGTTAATTGTGAAAGTGCATATGACAGGTAGAAATTATGAATCGAAATTTAGATAAAGACGATATTCGGGATGCGTCTGACCTACTCACTCATATAGACGGATGGGAGAAGACTGGACGCTACGATGAAAAGGCTATCAAGGAACTCGATCGCTGGCATAGAAAGCGTAATCAGATTGCTCGTGATGCGGATGCGTTGTATGAGCAACTATACGCGCGTTATCAAGCGTATGTAGATGAACATCCAGTGCATAAACAACAGGCAGAAGATATTGCTGTAGATATGGTAAATCACAATATGTCGGATAGTCATATTGGCACGATAGGCAAGGGATTAACGGAACTGTATGAAGGTGAAGGCACAGATCTCGATGTGTTGACACAACACGTACTAGCCGATGGCTATGAACAACGGTTATGGCATATCTTGCATGATGTAAATAGTTTATTGCTTGACGAGGATCAGTTCTTTGGCTATTTTTATCTACAAATGACGCATCGTGTACGCTTAGATATGACCAGCGCTTTTGGTGTTAACCTCAAACACGGTGGCTATGTGCTATATGTGAATCCTTTCATTATGTTACGACAACCGCCGGATGTTATGAAAGATGGTATTAAGCGAGAAATATTACATGTTATATCCGCTCATTTGATGCGGGTCAAAGAACTTAGTCAACGGTTTAATAAAAAAGCTGTTCACATGGCTATGGACATGGTTGTCAATGATTATTTAGAACATGTTGACCGCGATGCTATAACCGTTGCCAATGTAAATGCAAGATATGGTCTTTTACTAAAGCGATTCCGTACTTTAGAATATTATGCAAAGGCCATTGATAAGGCGATGCAGGAAAAACCAGATCTTTTTATAGCTGTCGAGGATTCCAGTCAAATCATAGCCATGGAGTTTAATGCTGATTCAAGCCATGATATTTGGGATGAGTCCGATGCTATCGATACAGAGACGATGGATAAAATTACGGAACGCTATATCAACGAAGCATCAAAAGGGGATATGGAAGGCTATGTAAAAAGTCTTATCGATACATTCCAAAAGACGCGCCGTTCCTTGCCATGGTATTTTTATCTTAAAAAGTTGATGGGTAAAGTGGCTAGTGGACATAAAAAAACGACGATGCGTCGCAATCGTCGTCAACCTGAGCGTTTGGAATTATCTGGCACATTACGTCAACATAAGGCAAATGTGTGGGTAGCCCTTGATATGAGCGGTAGCATTACAGATGCAGAATTTACCAATGCTTTAGAACAAGTATTACAAATTGTTCACGCCTATAATCATCGCATTACCATTGTGGAATGTGATAACGAAGTACGTCGTACATACACAATGGAAACTGTGAAAGACGTAAAACCACGACTCGATGTGCGTGGGTCAACAGCCTTTTCACCTGTATTTTCTCTAGCTAATCAACATCACGTAGATTTACTCGTATACTTTACGGATGGCAAAGGCGAAGACCGCCTTCGCGAAGCGCCAAAAGGCTACAAAGTACTTTGGGTCCTTACGGGCTCTGAACCTAAACTATCCTTGCATAATCCGCACGGCATAGTTCGTGAAATGGGCTATGTAGCCGTTGACGAAACACAAGACATTGACGAATTCGTGAGAATGAGCAGTCGGTCTGGGTTTTCCATGGCGAATCAAGAGTAATAGCAGTAGAAGCGGAATCAATAGCCTCTATCCGCCTCCACCGGCCGGGTCTGACTACGCCCTTCGGGCTTCGCAGGGCCAAAGTCGGCTGATAGAGGCTATTGATTCCTTTCTCCCGTGTTATATGGGGAGAAGAAAAAGGACGCAATTGCGTCCTTTTTATGGATTGGGGCCAAAGTCAGATTTTAGTCACCCTCGTCCCCTTTCTGAACGTAGATGCTACCTAGCTTATTAAGATTGGTAAGTCACTGATTACACTGGGGTTCTAGAATTAGAACAGGCCTGTTCTAATTTTAAAATGCATATATCAAGGGCGGGGAAGGTTAGATTTTAGACGTCCCTATATCTTTTTTGAGTGTAAATACTATTTAATTTATTGAGATTATGAAAGTATTCTTCTAATATAAAAGGACGCAATTGCGTCCTTTTTGCACTCTATTGATTTATCTGTATTATTTTTATAATAGATAAATTACCAGGGTGGAATGACAAAAATGGCCCCAAAACTCTGACTTTGGCCTGAGCCCGTAGGGCGAAGAACAAGCCGGTGGAGGAGTTTGGGGGGTGTTTTTGTCACAACGTTGTAATTAGTTGTTTAAAATAATAGAAGAACCTGGATCGATAATAACCGCAGTTTGGTTGTATTTGCCTTCTACTAGGCTTGTGAATACAGCTGGTTCACGGTCGATAACAGGCCATGTTTTGTAATGGATTGGGATGGAGATACGAGCTTTTACATAGCTAGCTGCAAGGGCTGCATCTTCAACGCCCATTGTGTAGTTATCGCCGATAGGGAGAAGTGCGTAGTCGATATCGCCAAAGCGGTTTAATAGTTTCATGTCGCTAAAGAGGGCAGTATCGCCTGCAAAGTATACGATGTCGCCGAAGAAGTTGACGATGCAACCTGCTGCGTGACCACCTGGTACGCCAGCGCCATGGAAGGCTGGAACGATACGAACGGAACCAAATTCAAAGTCATATTTGCCGCCAAGGTGCATCGCGTGTGTACGGCAACCTGCAGCAGCTGCTTTGCCAGCAACTTCAGCTGTAGAGATTACGAGCGCATCGTTAGCTTTAGCGATGAACTCTGTGTCGCCGTAGTGATCATCGTGACCGTGGCTGACGAATATGTATTGGCATTTAATATCTTCTTTTTTTGCGATGTCCCATGTATTGCCCGTTAAAAATGGGTCGAAAATCATGGATACGTCACCGTTTGTTAACATAAAGCACGCATGGCCGAAATAAGTTAATTTTGTTTTCATAGGAACACTTCCTTCCTCATATATACTAATTTAATTATATTGTATAATAGAAATGGAAAAAGTAAAACTATTGATGTACATTTATACATAAAATAAGGAAATATTATGGAATTAACACATTTTGATGAACAAGGTAATGCGTGGATGGTGGATGTTTCGGGGAAGGACCATACGCATCGCATTGCGGTAGCAGAAGGTTTTATCGCTATCAATGATGATATTTATGAGCGCATTCAAGGTGGGACGATGAAGAAGGGGGGATGTTTTATCCGTTGCTCAATTGGCTGCCATTATGGGGGCTAAACAAACGAGTAATCTCATTCCGTTGTGCCATCCTTTGATGCTTACGAAGGTAGAGGTTCATTGTCACCTTGTTGATGGTGAAAGTTTAGCTTTCACAACGGATACACATAATAAAGCGGTTAAAATTACGGCTACGGTTAAGACAACGGGGCAAACCGGTGTGGAAATGGAGGCACTTACGGCTGTTCAAGTGGGCCTTCTTACGGTATATGATATGTGCAAGGCCATTGATAAAGGCATGATTATGGGGCCTACGTATCTCGTTGAAAAAGATGGGGGCAAGAGCGGCCATTTTATTCGAAGTAGCAGTAAATAATCTTAGTGGTGTAGGGCTGTTTGTGTCCCGCCTAGGAAAAATAGAATTCACTACTTGAATACGTACTTTAGATTAGGTAGAATAATATAGATATAAGAATAGAGGGAATAATATGGAAATTGTATTATATGAACCGGAGATTCCTGGTAATACCGGTAATATTGCACGCCTTTGTGCGGCAAACCATATGACCTTGCATCTCATCAAGCCATTGGGGTTTTCCATTGATGACAAGCACGTTAAACGAGCGGGCCTTGATTATTGGCATTTGGTAGATGTACAGGTACATGAAAATATAGAAGAACTATATGCGAAATATCCTGATCGTCGTTATTTTTATGCTACTACAAAGGCAAAACATGTGCATTCTGATGTGAAGTTTGAAATCGGTGATATGCTCGTATTTGGTCCTGAAACTAGAGGTTTACCTGAAAGTTTATTAGAAGGTAATGAAGAAACGTGCATTCGCATTCCTATGGTGGAAGAGGCGCGGTCTTTAAACCTTTCTAATTCTGTGGCTATTATTGCCTATGAGGCTATGCGTCAATTGGATTATCCAGATTTGAAAGAAGTTGGCAATTGGATTAGCCATAAGTAAAATAATGTATGATGTTCGTGAAACTTAGCTTTCACAAAGAATAGTGTATGCAATAGGGGGAATGAATATGAATTACGATAAAGCCCATGATTTAGCACACGCAATGCGTGAATCTGAAGAGTATAAAGAGTTGATGCAAGCGCAAGAGGCTGTGAAAGCTGACGCAGAAGCAACTGCATTGGTGCGCACATTTATGGCTCAACAAATGCAATGGGAATATGCTAAGTTGTCCGGCGCGCCAGAAGCAGATGATTTGCAAAAGAAACAAGAGGAATTGATGCCTCAAATTCAAGCAAATACTGCAGCTGCTAATTATTTGCAAGCGCAAATGCGTTGGAGCCAAGTATCTAATGATATTTACAAAATCATTAGCGAACCAATCACTGAGGGGATGAAAGTGTTAGATCATGGGGAAAAACAACAACCACAACATTAAGGCCCTACAAACGGCTTTATTAGAAACATTACCAAGTACACGTGTACGAGAAGAGGAATATTTACGTCATCATACGACCTTTAAAATCGGCGGTCCTGCTGATTTGTTCGTTGAGCCTACAACGATGGCTGAATTGAGCTTTGCGCTTCGCACCATTCACGAGTTTGATGTGCCTGTTACCATTATTGGTTGCGGATCCAATATTCTCGTGAAGGATGGTGGCATTCGCGGTGCTGTTGTATCTGTTCGACATATGACACAAATTATGGACTGCAATGATAACGTATTGTGTATCGGTTCTGGGTATATGTTGAAAGACGCTTCTGAGTTCGCCTGGGAAAATGGCTTGACCGGCCTTGAGTTTGCTATCGGTATTCCTGGCACATTAGGGGGGGCCGTGTTTATGAATGCCGGCGCTTATGATGGGGAAATGAGCCATGTCGTTACAGCTGTTCGAGCTGTAGATTTTCAAGGCAATATTAAAGAATACGATGCATCGCATTTAGATTTTGCCTATCGTCATAGTATATTCCACGATAATCATGAGGTTATTGGTGAAGTGATTATGACCCTTAAACCTGGAGACAAAGCTGCTATCAAGGCACGCATGGATGAACTTACAGAAAAACGGGAGTCCAAACAACCTTTAGAATTTGCTAGTGCAGGCTCCACCTTTAAACGCCCACCAGGGTATTTTGCAGGAACCTTGATTGAACAAACAGGCCTTAAGGGCTTATCCGTAGGTGATGCGCAAGTATCCCATAAGCATGCGGGCTTTGTTATCAATACAGGCAGTGCTAGTGCGAAGGATGTACTCGATTTAATTGCCGAAGTACAACGTCGCGTGTATGACCAACATGGTGTGCATCTTGAACCAGAAGTACGTATGATTGGCGAAGATTAATACAAACTAAATACTCATACAAGATTTCTTATGAACCGTTATCCTTTTTTAGGTATGATGAATTCATAAGAAATCTTTTTTTATAGTCTGTAAAAGAGTATGATAACTATATAGTTAATCTATGTTTAGGAGGCGATGATATGAATACTTTGTTGGCCCAGGAGATTCATGATAAAGCGCTAGCATGTGGGTATGATAGTTGTGGTATAGTGCCTCTTGATGCACTTGATTTTTATAAAGACCGGTTAACGAAGCGTTTAGAAGATGTACCTGAAAGTGAAGATGTATATGCTCATAGTAAAGCTTTTTTGACATTGAAAGAAAATTATCCTTGGGCGCAATCTATAGTGGTTTGTACTGAATATTTTGGAAATTATAAGTTTCCTGTGTCGCTTCGAAAGCGATATGCAAAAGGCTTACTATTATCATTAGCCAATATCCCAGATGGTGTTGAAGCCAAACGAAGACGATCTTTTGAAACGTGGTTGCATAGTAAGAATATCCAATGTATTGGCGGTGAAACAGCAAGGCCTGCAGGGGTTGTTCCTCTACGCCCCGCTTCCGTAGCAGCGGGACTTGGGATTTATAGAAAAAATAATTTCTTTTATGGTCCTAAAGGTTCTAATTATGAATTGGTAGCCTATTTAATAGATAAGTCTTGTGAGTATATTCAGCATCTAGAGATACCACCATGTCCAGATACTTGCGATTTATGTCAGCAAGGGTGTAAAACGAAATCTTTATCTGCACCGTTTACAATGAACCCATTAACCTGTGTATCTTTTATTAATACCTTTGGTGATGGGAATATGCCAGAAGGTGTGACAGAGGATATGTTGGAAGAGTGGATTATAGGTTGTGATAATTGCCAAGACTCGTGCCCATTTAATAAGAATCATGATTGGAGCATCGGGAAAGACTATCCTGGACTTGATGAATTGGAACCTATGCTACAGCCAGAATTTATTTTGAAAGCCTCTGATGAAGAGATTATAGAACAGATGATTCCTAAATTCTGTTTTCATTTAACGAATGAACAAATTCCATTGTTGCGTAAATCTGCTAAGCGCGTGATAGAGCGTAAATAAGTCTTTGGTTTAAGATGAGTCAAAAGTATAATCAAATGTTGAAATTGCCATGATTAGAATAGGCATCTGTTTTGACTTTTTTCTATAGACTGCGTTATAATTAAGTGTTGCCAATTTTGGGAATATACCTATATAGCGACTTTCACAAGCGTTATATGATATAGAATATACTAAAGGAATTAAAGGGAGGATCTTATGATTCGCGAAAATCTTCGTAATGTAGCGATTATCGCCCACGTTGACCATGGTAAAACTACTTTGGTGGACGCATTATTAAAACAAAGCCATGTGTTCCGTGAAAATGAAAAGGTAGCAGAACGCGTAATGGACTCCAATGATTTGGAACGTGAACGTGGTATTACTATCTTGTCTAAAAACACTGCAGTTATGCATGATGGCATCAAAATCAACATCGTTGATACTCCAGGCCATGCTGACTTCGGCGGTGAAGTAGAACGTGTACTTAACATGGTTGACGGCGTATTGCTTCTCGTAGACGCTTACGAAGGTCCAATGCCTCAAACTAAATATGTTTTGCGTAAGCATTAGAACAAAAATTGAAACCAATCGTTGTTATCAACAAAATTGACCGTCCTGACCAACGTGTTAAAGAGGTTGAAGATGAAGTTCTTGAATTGTTCATGGAACTTGAAGCTGATGATGACCAACTAGATTTCCCTGTAGTATACGCATCTGCTCGTGCTGGTGTGGCTAAAACTAACTGGGATGACGAAGCTGTAAATATGGAACCATTGTTTGAAACATTGATTAAAGAAATTCCTGCACCACAAGGTGATTTGGAAGGTCCTCTTCAATTCATGGTTACTACACTTGATTACGATAACTTCATCGGTAAAATCGCAGTAGGCCGTATCGTTCGCGGTAAAATGAAAACTAACCAACAAGTAGCTATCATGACTGGTGAAAGCACTCGTAAAGCGAAAATTGGCCGCGTATATACATATAATGGCTTGAATCGTGTTGAAACTGACGAAGCTGAAATGGGCGATATCATTGCATTCGCTGGTATCGACGATATCAATATCGGCGAAACTGTAGCAGATGCTGAAAATCCTGAAGCATTACCATCCATCTCCATCGACGAACCAACATTGTCCATGGTATTCTCCGTAAACAACTCTCCATTCGCAGGTCGCGAAGGTGAATTCGTTACATCCCGTCACCTACGTGATCGTTTGTTCCGCGAAGTAGAAACTAACGTTTCTATGAAGGTGGAAGAAACTGATTCTGCAGATGCTTTCAAAGTATCTGGCCGTGGCGAAAATTGCATTTGGCTGTATTAATCGAAACTATGCGTCGTGAAGGTTATGAATTACAAGTAGGTAAACCTCGCGTAATTTTCAAAACTATTAACGACAAATTGTGCGAACCATTAGAAGCTTTGACTATTGACGTACCTCAAGAATTCATGGGTACTGTAATGGAAAATCTTGGTCAACGTAAAGCTGAATTGACTAACATGGTTGAGTTAGCTGGTTACCTTCGCATGGAATTCGTAATTCCTGCACGTGGTTTGATCGGTTTCCGTGCACAATTCTTAACAGCTACAAAAGGTAATGGTATCATGAACCATGTATTCCATGGTTATGCACCATACAAAGGTGAAATTCCTTCCCGTACACGCGGTGCCTTGGTAGCATTTGAAAATGGCGAAACTACACCATATGGCTTGAATTCTGTTCAAGACCGCGGTACATTGTTCGTTGGTCCTAACCAAGACGTGTACGCAGGCCAAGTTATCGGTGAAAACACTCGTGAACTTGATATGGACGTTAACCCATGTAAGAAAAAACACGTTACTAACATGCGTTCCAGCTCCTCTGATGAAGCAGTTCGCTTGACTCCACCTCGTATCTTCTCCTTGGAACAAGCTCTTGAGTGGATCAACGATGACGAACTTGTTGAAGTAACACCTGAAAGCATTCGTATGCGTAAAACAATCCTTGATCGTGCTGCACGTGCGAAAGCTGCAAAAAATAAAAAATAATATCTATACAAGATATATGAAAACGACACTCCTAGTGAGTGTCGTTTTTGTATTTTTGTAAGGTTTAGGTATTCCTATTTATTATATGTACATGAAAGTTAGATGATAAATTTATCATTTATGATAGATAAGCATAGTAATGCCTATATATACAAAGTATGCATAATAGCTTGATTATACGGGTATAGGTATATACGAAAACGCCATAAATTTGTATAATAATAGCAAGTTTGTTGATATAAGTTATTGATTATGGAGGTTCTTATGAATAAGAAATTATTAGCATCCTTATTTGCTGTAGGTTTGGCTGCAGGTTGTGTATGCTCTTCCGTTGACGCACATGGTGTATTCTTTGCTAACCGTACCGATGAAAAAGTCCTTGTTCTTGGTGAAGGTCCGGTAGATAATGCCTATAGTGCAGATATGGTAAAAAACATTACTGGCTATGATGTACAAGGCAAACAAATTCCAGTACAAGTTGTTAAACATGAAAAAAATATAGCTATTGTTCCACCAGCAGATCTTGGTGTTACAGTAACTAATTTTGACTATGGCTACTGGACTAAAACTAAAGATGGCAAAATGATTCATAAACCAATTACAGAAGTACCAGGTGCTGTTAAGAGTACACATGCTATCAAATATGATATTCACTATTGGAATGCACAAGCAAAACCTTTCGTAGATAAAAATGCATTTATCCAAATCATTCCATCTGTTAACCCATTAACACTTAGAAAAGGCGATACTTATGAAATTCAAGTATTGAAAGATGGTAAACCTTATGCAAATGCACCTCTTATTAAAGATTTAGTAAATGATTTGACTGGTGAAGCTAAAGCTGATGAAAACGGTAAAGCTACGGTAGCGGTTACTGCTGATGGCTTAAATGTAGTGGGCGTAGAAGTAGCATTCCCTACACAAAATAAAGGGGAACAAAATAAATACTTTAGTGCATTGTCATTCCTTATTTCTCCTGAAGAATAATAATTAGTATTTTCTAGTACTTACCGAGTGTGTGAGTTAATAAAAGACCTCCTAAGTTGGCCTTAGGGGGTCTTTCTATGTTTTTGAGTGTATATAAACCAGTCTGTTGAGAGTGTAAATTAAGACTGGCTAAGAAAGAAGAGAGAACTTTATGAAATTATATCGTCATGTATCAGCAGTTATGGCTGCTTTAGTGTTAACAGGTTTATCTTATTCTGCTGGGGCTACTGATATTAATGTGTCGAGTGATAAAGCAGAAGAACTGCTCGGTTTAACAATGGGCTCACCTGTACAAACAGCACCTGAAGTTAAACATATTACGGATACGTTAACGGTTAATGTACATGGAAAAAGCTTAACCGATGCAGGTAAAAGTAAAAATGTAACAGGTATTTACAATGGATTTGGATCCCAGTTAACGGTAGATAAGGATTTAGTGGTTCGTCTCAAAAATGATGCACCTGCTTCTAAACGAGAATTGGGGCATTATTATATGAGTGCTGTTTATGCTGGTTACGGCGGTAAGGTGCCACGTCTTAGCAAGGATAATCCGGACCGAGATTTTGGGGATACCAATATTCACGTTAAAGGTAATGTAGATATTGATGCTATCGGCTCTGGTTTACAAGTCAATCAACGAGGTCATATCCTTGTTGATGGAGGCGGTAAGATTATCACTCATCCTGTAGAAACATCTGATACCTATTCTGTAGTAGCAGAAGAAGGGGATGTATATGTTAATGCCGGAGCTGATGGCAAACATCCAGGTACTAAGGACCTAGTTGCTGTTGGCAATGTGGGCCTTATCAATAAGGACTATGGCCGCGATCCAAATCATAATGTTGAACCAACTAATATAGCATTAGCTTTCACAACACCTAACTCTAGCCTTAGTGGTGCTGTTTTGAATGAATATGCTGAAAGCAATAAAAATCCACATAATTCTGGTGCGGATATTTATCTACAAAATGGGGCTACTTGGAATAATGAATGGATTGGCATGGAACGACCTACTCCTAAGAGAGAACGTCCATCTGGGGATAATGAGGCGTACCTATATAAGGGCAGTAAAGTACGTAATCTCGTAGGTGGAGCAAATCCAACTGCAGCAGGTATCATTCATCCAATCGATGCACGTCCAATCACGATTCAAAACTATAGCGGCTTTGTGAATGCTGATTACAAAGCTGGTACACCAGCTAGTGAAGATGGTAAGGGGAAAATTATTATCCAACATGCGGCTGACAATAGCCATGTAACGGTGCAAGGGGATAGTGCAAAAAATCTAACTGATGATGCAAGTTACCGTACGGAAATGCAAGCATTGGCAAATAAATTGCAATATACTGGAAATGATAAAAAATTAGCTACCGCAGTTCAAATCAATGAAGGCATAACACGCCCTGCAGCTGTTGCAGAACTTGGTACAGATGCGTTTGATGCGCAAGGTAATCTTGTTGTAGGTAATACGGCGACTGTTAAACACACTGGAGAATCTTCGTTGGTAAGTGGTACAAAATCCGCTCTTGCATCTACGGCTATGGCATGGCGTAATAATACAAACGATTTACAACGTCGTTTAGGCGACCTTCGTTTAGCTAATACAGATCAAGGTGTGTGGGCTAAATATATTGGTGGTAAATCAAAGATTACAGATGGCGCTGATGCTCGCATGACCTATAATGGCGTTCAACTTGGTTACGACCATAAGGTATCGAATGGCTGGATTTTTGGTGGTGCCCTAGATTACAGTACATCTAGCAATTCCTACGCCGTTGGCAGTGGTGATGGTAAAATTGGTGGTATTGCACTATATGGCACAAACAACATGATGATGGTCGTTACCTAGACATTATCGCTCGTGGAAACCGTTTATCCAATAATTACAAACTTTACTCTGTAGGTGGACAACGTGTGAACGGTGATTACCACACATTTGGCACATCCTTAAGTGCTGAATACGGTAAGCGCATTAAGAAACAAAATGGCTTCTACATCGACCCTAGCGTAGAATTCATCGTAGGTCGTTTGAATGGCGTATCCTATGATGCTAATATTGCCGGTGGTGGCTCCATGCATGTGAAAGCAGACGGCGTTAACTCCGCTGTGGGTAGATTAGGTTTTGGTATTGGTAAAGAAACAGAAAAATCTAATATCTTTGCAAAACTTGCATTGGCCCATGAATTTGCTGGTAAGATGAATACAACCTATTCCGCACCTGGCAATCCAACAGTAAAAACGGAACTCGATTTGAAAGATACTTGGCTCGATGCTGAAATAGGCGGTTCCTGGAGCGTTCGCCCTAGTACATACCTATATGGCACATTTACGAAAAACTTTGGTGCTACTATAGATAATACATGGCGTATCGATGCGGGGGTACGACATAATTTCTAATTGAATATATAACTATTTTGTAGGTTTAATTTTAATAGAAGTTTTAGACGGCCATGAATAGTTAACTTTATAGTGCAAAAAACATCGACTAATTCATATGATAGTAGTCGATGTTTTTGTTTATAAGATAAAAGATTTTTATTTTATAATATGATAATTGATTATTTATTAAAAATTACTAGGGCTATATTTTACGGCGATAATGTGTAATTATATTTTCTTTAATTCTGAAAAGAGGATTCGGGCATCTAAATCTATTAATTTAACAAATTCACATTTCTATGCTAATATATAAAAACTAGAATTTATAAAACTTCTTAAGTAAGAATTAGGAGGCTACAATATGAAAGTTTTAATCGTAAATGGTAGTAGTCATGTGGATGGCACGACTATGCAAGCTATACAAGAGGTACAAAAGGTATTCAGTGATGCTAATGTAGATACAGAGGTTATTCAACTTGGCAATAAACCTATTCGTGATTGTATTCAATGTGGCTATTGTTTTGAACATGGCGAATGTGTATTTAAAGATGATGATGTAAATGCATTCGTAGAAAAAGCGAAGGATGCGGACGGATTTATTTTTGCCACACCTGTATATTATGCACATCCAAGTGGTCGTATTTTATCCTTTTTAGATCGTGTATTTTTCAGTGCAGAAAATGTAACACCAAATCCGTTTGCTTTTAAGCCGGGCGCGTCCATTGCAGTAGCTCGTCGTGGTGGTACAACCGCGTCCTTTGATGTACTCAATAAATACTTTGGTATTTCTCAAATGCCAATTGCAGGCTCTACGTATTGGAATATCAGCCACGGCCTAGTAGCAGAGGATGCTAAGCAAGATGAAGAAGGCATGCAAACCATGCGTAACTTGGCTCGTAATATGATTTGGATGATGCGTAGCTTTGCGGTAGCTAAGGAGCAAGGTGTGCCATATCCAGATACAGAGAAAAATGTATCTACGAACTTTGTACGTTAATAATTCGGCACTTGGTGTGGTGTTAAAGGAGATATAATGGTTAATGTTTTATTTATCTGTCACGGAAATATTTGTCGTTCTACGATGGCAGAGTTTTATATGAAGCATATCGTTAACGAGGCAGGTTTGACTGATTCTGTTTATATCGAATCTGCTGCCACATCTCGTGAGGAGTTAGGAAATGATACCCATTATGGGACTAAACAAAAATTAGATGAAATGGGTATTCCTTATACTCGTCGTAAGGCTCGCCAAGTGACGATAGATGACTATCATAATTTTGATTACCTCATCATCATGGATGAAAATAATGCACGAAACTTACGTCGTATTATCGGTGATGATGTGGATCATAAGGTGCATAAGGCTATGTCCTTTGTTGGTGAAAGCCGAGATGTAAAAGATCCTTGGTATACGGGAAACTTTGACGAAACCTATGATGATGTCAGTCGTAGCTGTGATGCACTCTTACAGGTCATTAAAAAGAATATGTAAAATAATACGCCTCTATTATTATTTCATCGATTAGCTAATGATAGGGGCGTATGTTATATGTCCATGTGCTAATATACTTTATACTATCGAAGCATGCTGTAATATGGTATAATTCTTTAGTACACATGCGCCTATAGCTCAGGGGATAGAGCGCCGGTCTCCGGAACCGGGTGCGCAGGTTCGAATCCTGCTAGGCGCACCAATAGCAAACGGCTTCTCGAAATTTCGAGAAGCCGTTTTTATATGTTACTATCTATATTTATTACATTGAATTCCTCTGGATCTAAATTCCTTCATGAGTATGTCTATTGATTTATCAATAATTTCTTCGTTAGATATATATACCATTTTTTTGTAATAGACAGTACCATCAAATTCTATCCAACGGCTTGTCTTACCATTTATTTTGCAAATCTTCATTCTCCCGGCCCAACTTCCCATGCTGCGGAATTTTTTCCCTTTAGAGAAACGCACTTCGCGAATATCTTTTAATTTATAGGTTCTTCTTACTAAACCAATGCCTATAGAGACTTGATCATCTTTAAAATAGAGAAGTTTATAACGTTCTTCAGGCGGCATGGATTTAATCATAGATAAGTTATAAGTAGCAAATGTCACGGCAATAGCAACTAATACAAACATTAGGATTAGTATATAGGTTCCCATACTTTCAAGTCCTCCTTTTCTTTATTATAATAAATATAAGTGGTGTACGAAATAATTTTTATCGTTAACATTGAGGCGTTATTTGTATGTATTAATAGTCGTAAGGTATGCATCGTTTAGATGGCGAAACTTCAATATATCGGCTTATGACAGGTTCATAAAATGTATTCTATAGTTTGCACTTCATGAATGAAATTTCATATCAGTTATATATTTGATATGGTATAATGTTACCAAATTATTCATGTTGTTCATGTTAGTTTGGTTTTCATTATAGTATTACAGATATGGAGAGAGGATTATATGAGTTCATTAATATTTCTGCTGATATTAGCATTGGTAATTTCTTTATTAAGCAATATAATACATTGCAAAAATTAACTGTAGAGATTAAAGAAGCTCGCGCTAATATTATCGTAGCCTATGAGAAAAAGGTAGCTATTATCAATCAATACTCTGGTTTAGTTGATGAATATGGCGATTATGAGAAATCCATTCAATTAAAGGTGTCTGACAATTTCTTGGAAATGGCACGTGCAACGGCTAAGGCTGTTCAAAATATTACGGCGTTAGCTAATCAATTCCCAGAGTTAAAAGCAGATAGTCAATATGGTAAATTTTTAGAAGCGATTAGTGAAAATGAAACTTTCATTTCTAATAAACGGGAAATCTATAACTTCCAAGTTAAAGAGTACAATAGTGCTATCGCTCAAATTCCCATGGTATTCGTAGCTGCTATGTTGGGCTTTAAACAAGCGCCATTCTTTGATCCTAAGAATGAAGAAGCTCTTGCAGCATTCAGCGGTGCAGATCCTGAGGCTATCAAAAACTTAGCTAAAGAAGGTACTGATAAACTTAGAGATACATTCGATAAGAAACCTGCTGAATTTAAACCTCAAGATAAACCTGAACAATCTGAACAACCAACTAGTGTAGAAGAATTAGAACAACAAGTTTTAAAACAAAATGAGCTTGGTAAATCTGTAGATACAGAAGAAACTAAGCAAGATGATAAAAAATAATTTATCTAACTATAAGGGGCTATACCTTATGCAAATATATTGCATGTGAGTATAGTCCCTTTTAATGATTATGGGGAAATAATGAAATATATTGTTTTCTAATCATTAAAATAGTACAATGTGATTAGATTAGATTAGATTAGATTAGATTAGAAAGGAGGTTTTTATGTATAAAGAATCGGAAATAATAGAGTTGAAAAGAGAATATACAGAGGATATTCGAAAGGAAATCATCGCCTTTGCCAATACTAATGGCGGCACTATTTATGTAGGTGTTGATGATAATGGCGATATTATAGGCGTAGAGGATTGTGATGCACTTATGTTAAAAATAGGTAATTCATTACGAGACTCTATTAAGCCAGATATTACTGCGTTTATTCACTATGACAATTTAGTAGAACATGATAGAAATATATTAAAAATTACAGTTCAACGTGGTACATTAAGACCGTATTACATTCATAGTAAGGGGTTAAAGCCGAGTGGTGTATATGTGCGACAAGGTTTCGCCTCTGTGCCAGCTAGTGATATGTTAATTAAGGATATGATTCGCGATACTGACGGAGATAGTTACGAAAGTGCTAGATCCTTACAACAAAAATTAACATTTAAACGGTTAAAACGTGAATTTGATGGTAAATCAATAGCTTTTAATGATCCGCAAAAAAGAACCTTAGGCATTACTGAATTTGATGATATTTATACCAATCTGGGGTTACTATTGTCTGATCAATGTCCTCATGAGTTGAAAATTGCAGTATTTCAGGGAACCGATGGATATATTTTTAGAGATAGGCGTGAAATCAGAGGGGCCTTATTAGATCAATTATATGAAGCGTACGAGTATATAGATAATCGAAATGCAGTTAAAGCCACTATTGAAGGGCTTCATAGAAAGGATAAACGAGATTATCCACAGATTGCTATTCGTGAAGCATTATTAAATATGCTAGTTCATAGAGATTATTCGTATATGGCTAGTCCAACCATAGGCATATATGATAATCGTATTGAGTTTACATCGCTTGGCGGTTTGCCACCTAGAACTAGTTTAGACGATATTTTATTAGATGGGTTTTCATTGTGCCGGAATCCCAAATTAGCTAATGTATTTTATCGGTTAGAATTAATTGAAGCCTATGGGACGGGCTTACAAAAAATTATGGATGCCTATAAAAATAAAACAGTTAAACCTCAAATTATTGTGACTACTAATGCATTTAAATTAATATTACCAAATTGCAATATCGATGAGCCTATATCTGAACATAATGTACCTAAAATTAGCTATCAGCAAGAAGAGCAGATCATTAATCTAGTTCGTGATTGTGGAAGCATCAAACGTAGTGATGTTGATACAGAATTAAAAGTAGCACAGGCCACGAGCGGTAGAGTGTTACGACGATTAGTGGAGAAGGGGCGACTTAAACAGATTGGCAAGGGACGTTCTATACGATATATTTTATCCGATACAATGTAAATATATAGAATAGGATATTCGATGCTTTAGATAATATATGTAAATGTGACTATAGTAACACAAATTTTATTGAGAATAATATACAATAAAAAAATATAATATCCATATACAAAAATCTGAACTGCCCATTTGGAACGATAGGGCCATATGGATATTGCGTTAACTATATTTACAGTCACATATACAGTATCATAGTAGAGGATATAATATGAATAATACAATACAAGAAGTATCCGTTGATCTCCATGATTGGCGCGATGAACAAGCGGCCTGGAATAATCGATCTAAATTTTTTTCGTAGAACTACATAATCGAGCAGATCGTAAGGCACAGGTAACTGACTTTCTCTCATTTTTTTAAAGAACGAACATCTATTACCTCCAAATGGTGGGACTGCCCTCGATATTGGTTGTGGTGTCGGCGATTACGCACTTGGATTAGCTAGAGAAGGCTATAAAACTACGGGCATTGATTTATCCGATGGGATGATTCATGGTGCAAAACAACTGGCAGATACAGAAGGCCTTGATGTGAGTTTATATATTGCGCCATGGTCTGAAGAAACTAGACAAAGATTAGGTTGGAATAAAACGTTTGATTTGGCATATAGTATTTTTTGTCCTATTATGTTTGATGTAGAGAATATACGTGCCATGCACAATGCAAGCCATGATACATGTCTATGGATTGCGTTTAGTGAACGTATGGATGAAACCGTAGATATGTTGTCCGAACATTTCTTCGGACGAGATTCATTTCCGTGGGCTGGTAAACTGAAAGAATGTTTAGATGCTATTCATGAGATAGGTCATAATGTGAAAGTTACCTACAAGACCGTGCCTGAAACAGAGGTTATGAGCCTTGATAAAGCGGTAGATTATTTCACGATGCGCCTTCACAATAATGAGTGGGGGACCATAGAAGATATGAAGCGAGAAATTAGACAACTCATTGAACCGCGTACTATAGATGGTAAAATTCATAATAAAACAGTGGATACGGTTGCATGGGTATCGTGGTCGGTTAAGTAGGAGGTATTATGACAGTAGAAGAAAAGCGTCAATTAGAACTCAAAACGATGCGTCAAATCATTGGCATCTATTGTCATGACAAACATCATACGCCGAAGGGCCAACTATGCGAAGATTGTGAACAGGTATGGCAGTATGCACAGCATCGCATCGATGTATGCCCACATATGGAGCATAAGACGTTCTGTAGCGTATGCAAAACACATTGTTATGCGCCGACCTACCGTGAAAAAATCCGTGAAATCATGCGCTATGGTGGTCCGCGGATGCTACTACATTCTCCAATTCAGGTTATTCGTCATATGTATTTAGAATGGAAAGACAAAAAAAGTATTAATACTAAGGCATAATAAAATGCACCCCTAACATTAGATTGTATGTTAGAGGTGCATTTTTATTGGTTATATAGTTTTTATGCAAGCGCTTTGTCGAATACAGCCTTGATGTATGCCTTAGTTTGGTCATAGCTTTCACCAGGTTGTGCTTCGTATTGTTTATCAGTACCGAACCAAAGGTTAGGGTAGTATTCATATGGATGCGTTTTGAATAATTCGTGAGCATCTTGATCCTCAACCCAGTCGATTTTGATATTTTTATATGCAGGATTTTCTGCTTGCAATTCTTCGATTGCACGGAATGCGTTATGGCAATAAGGGCAACCGTTTAAGTGGAAACCTAAAATTTCTTTCATAGTATTCAGTCCTTTCAGAAAATACGGCTAAATTTAGTGATTTATTGAGTTATTTCATACTCACATCAACTAAGATATGATATATTAAAAAGTATATCATAAATAATAACAATATTCAATTTTTTAGATATAATCTACTAACATTTGTAGGTTGTTATATAGGAGGATGGCTATGATTTCAGGTGCCGCATACGTGGTGAAGGCATTGCAAGAGGAGAATGTTGAGATTTTATTCAACTATCCTGGGGCAGCAACCATCGATATTATGGATGAATTATACAAACAAGATCAGGTGAAAGTAATTTTACCTCGCCATGAGCAAGCATTAGCACATGCTGCTGATGGTTATGCACGCAGTACTGGTAAGGTTGGCGTTTGCATGGTTACTTCTGGCCCAGGTGCGACAAATCTTGTTACCGGTATTGCTACAGCCTACTCAGATAGTGTACCTATGGTGTGTATTACAGGCCAAGTTGATTTGGCGTTGATGGGAAATGATGCATTCCAAGAAGTAGATACGGTCGGCATTGTTCGTAATGTAAGTAAATATGCTGTTACCGTTCGTGACCGCAAGGATTTGGGGCGTATTTTGAAAGAAGCCTTTTACATTGCTCGTACAGGCCGCCCAGGTCCTGTTGTCGTAGATATACCTAAGAATATTCAAAAAGCGATGGGCTCTGATGTATACCCTGATGAAGTTAACATTCGTGGTTATAAACCAAATACGACAGTTCACATTGGTCAGGTAAAAAAAGCGTGCTCCGTTATTGCTAAAGCTAAACGTCCTTTATTCTTATTAGGTGGTGGTATTAGCATCAGTGGTGCTAATGAATTGATGACACAGCTGGTAGATAAAACGGGTATCCCTGTAGTCACTACCTTGATGGGGAAAGGTGCTATTAGTTCACGTCATCCATTGTACTTAGGCAATGTAGGCATTCACGGTGGCTATGCACCGAATGTGGCCATTACCGATTGTGATGTGATGATCTCCATAGGTACTCGTTTCAATGACCGTATTACCGGCAAATTGAGTACATTTGCACAAAACTGCAAAATTGTACATATTGACGTAGATGCCGCATCCATTTCTAAAAATATTAAGGTAGATATTCCAATCGTGGCGGATGCAAAACTAGCGATTGAAGCTCTATTAGAATATATTGAGCCTCACGATTTAGGCGATTGGACAGCTCAATTGCAACAGTTAAAAGAAGAGCGCCCTGTTACGCAAGCTGGTGAAGAAGGTCTTACGCCTCAAAATATTATCGACTACATTAATAATCATTATGACCGTCCAGTGGTGACAACCGATGTAGGTCAAAACCAATTGTGGACTACGCAATTCCTCGAAATCGAAGGCAATCATCAATTGTTGACATCTGGTGGTTTAGGTACGATGGGTTATGGATTCCCTGCGGCTATTGGTGCTCAATTTGGCAATCCTACAAAACGCGTATTCGCCATTTGTGGGGATGGGGGCGTGCAAATGAATATTCAAGAATTTGCAACAGCTATGCATTACCATTTGCCTGTGACCTTGGTTGTCATCAACAATGGCTATCTTGGCAATGTACGTCAGTGGCAACAATTATTCTACGATAAACGCTATGCATGTACTAATTTATTGATGGATGAAAGCGCTATTGTCACTCGTGATATGATCGATAACGATGAATTTGAATACGTACCAGACTTTGTGAAATTAGCAGAAGCCTATGGTGCACAAGGTATACGTGTTACAAAGCTGAAGAACTAGAAGCGGCCTTTACAAAAGCGGATGCTTTCAAAAAAGGACCAACACTTATTGAATGTATCGTTCCAACAGAGTTAAATGTATTGCCAATGGTACCAGCAGGTAAATCGTTGAGCGACATGTTATTAAAGGATAAAAAATAGGAGGGGCTATGGAATTACATTTAGAAAAACGCTGCATTTCAGCATATGTAGAAAACCAAATCGGCGTATTGGCCAAAATTTCAGGCCTCTTCGCTGGTAAAAACTATAACCTTGATACGTTGACAGTAGGTGAAACAGAAGACCCTACCATGTCACGTATGACCATTGAACTCACCTGCGATGATTTGACATATGAACAAATCATTAAGCAACTTAACCGCAGTGTAGAAGTCATTAAGGTCATCGATTTTACGGATATGCCGATTACAAAAAAAGAATTATTATTCATCAAGATTAATAGCTGTAAAGAAGCGGACAAACAAGAAATATTCCGCATTGCAGAAACCTTTGACCTTAAGGTCATCGACTACAATCGAAAATCCGTACTTGTACAATGCGTAAAGACCGTGTCTAAGAATAATGATATGATTGCCTTGTTTAAAGATATGTTCGTTAATCGCATCGAAGTCGTCCGTGGTGGTAGTGTCGCTATAGAGGCATTGGCGACTCCGGATAGATAATTTTAGTAGATGTAAAAAGAGAGTACATACTAGCACAGCGACTTTAGTAGGTCGAGGCCCTAGGCCGAAGACCGTTAAGCTAGCTGGAGCGAGCAAGTATGTACTCTCTTTTGGCAACGTAGAAAATAATGTATTGGAGGAAACATGAGTTTATTAGAAGATATTTTGGCACACAATCGTGAGTATGTAGAGGACCAGAATACTGGTTATGTAGAAACGGATACAAAATGCAGTAAGATGCCGAGCCGTCAGATGGCGATTGTAACGTGTATGGATACGCGCCTTGTGAATTTCTTAGAGGATTCCATGGATATTGGTCGAGGTGAGGCTAAGATTGTTAAGACTGCAGGTAATTGTATTACAGGGCCTTTTGATGGTGTTGTTCGTAGTTTATTGGTTTGCATTTATGAGCTCGGGGTTAATGAAATCTTTATCATCGGTCACCATGAATGCGGTATGGCTAAAACAACAGCTAAAAACTTAACAGAAAAAATGTTAGCTCGTGGTATTGCACCAGAAGCGATTCATATGGTTAAAAAGGAAATGGAACATTGGGCGGATGGATTTACGCATCCTGCTGAAAATGTAGAGGAAACAGTGGACGAATTGCGTATGAATCCGTTGATTCCAAAAGACGTACCTGTTCATGGACTTATTTTCCATCCTAGAACAGGTGAAATTGAGGTTATCGTTAATGGCTATACACAAATGAAACAATATTACGAAAAATAAATGGAGCTGTAGTAGTATGCGTTACATCAACACATGCTATTACAGCTTTTTTTATACTTAGACATTCATATAATTTATAGCTTATAGTTCTATGATTAAAATTAATGCATAGCATAACAAATAAAAATACAAAATATATGTATAAAACTTGAATAATATAAGTGATAGTATTATAATACGTACATAGGTTATAAAAATACACATTAAATGTATAAAATATACATGGTGTGTATAAAGGAGATAACGTCATGAATACATTACAAGATTTAATAAAAAAATATGCAGCACAATATAAAGAACAAGTTATAGCATGGCGTCGACATATTCATAGTCATCCAGAATTATCTGGTCAAGAAAAAGAAACATCTTTATTCATTCAAAAGACTCTTGGAGAACTAGGGATTCCATTTGTCAATGATGTTTCAGATTATGCAGTTATCGGTGAAATACAGGGCGCTCACACAGGCCCTGTTATTGCGTTACGGGCTGATATTGATGCATTGCCAATCCATGAAGAGACGGGGCTACCTTTTGCATCACAAAACGAAGGTGTTATGCATGCTTGCGGACACGATGGACATATATCAATTTTGCTTGGTGCGGCGGCTGTGTTGCAATCTATTAAAGATGAATTGCACGGTACCGTTAAACTCGTATTCCAACCTTCTGAAGAAGAGGCGTTATTTCCTGGTGCACAAGGCATTGTGGACAGCGGTATCCTAGATGATGTAGATGAAATTTTTGGACTTCATGTATGGCCTCAGTTGCCGGTAGGCACGGTAGGCCTTAAAAAAGGTCATCTTATGGCGGCATCCGATCATTTTCTCGTTCATATTCACGGTAAATCTACGCATGGTGCAGAACCTCACAATGGTATCGATGCCATCGTGGCTGCGGCGAACTGGATTGTTAATGTAGAATCCATGGTGGCTCGTGAGACGAATCCAATGGAAAATCTCGTATGCACCATCGGGGTAATCAACGGTGGCGACCGTTATAATGTGGGTTGCGGTGATGTATACCTCGAAGGTACTTGTCGTACCTATGAACCAGCAAAACGTGACTATATTGAACGTCGTTTAGGTGAAAGCTACAAGCTTTGGATTTGATGTACAAAACAAAGAGTACCTTAGATTATAAACGTGGTCATGGAGCGACAACGAATGACCCAGATGCCATCGACTATGCTACATCGATTGTAGAAAAATACCTTGGCAAAGACGCCGTAGTACATCCAGAACATCCGTCTATGGCAGCAGAAGATTTTTCTGCATATTTACACAAAATCAAAGGCGCTTTTCTTTGGTTGGGAACTGGTTTTGAAGGCAATCCAGCACTTCATAATGCAGGGTTTACCATTGATGAAAAAATTTTAGAATCCGGTATTACCATGATGGCTGCACTGGCTGCAGAATATTTACAACCGAAAGAGTAGCTTTCACAAATAACAAAAATAAAATTGTATAAATATATACCGTATAGATTGAAGGAGTTATCATGAAAAGTTTACATAATAAATCATTTAAGACAATGCTAGATTACACACCAGAAGAAATTAAATATTACTTAGATCTAGCTGCTAAATTAAAGGCAGATAAAAAAGCGGGCACAGAAATCAAAACGATGGAAGGCAAAAATTTCGTACTCATCTTTGAAAAGGATTCTACGAGAACACGGTGTGCCTTTGAAGTAGGGGCAGCAGACCAAGGGGCGCATACGACATACCTTGGCCCTACAGGATCCCAAATGAATAAAAAAGAATCCTTAAAGGATACGGCGCGTGTTCTTGGTTCCATGTATGATGCTATTGAATTCCGTGGCTTTGACCAAGAAGACGTGGATACATTGGAACAATATTCAGGCGTGCCTGTATGGAATGGCCTAACCGATATGGATCATCCTACACAAACATTGGCTAATTTCCTTACATTGCAAGAAAATATCGACAAGCCATTGAACGAAATTTCCTATGCCTATGTAGGCCATGGTCAATCCAATATGTGTAATGCTTTGATGAGCGGTGCCGTGAAAATGGGCATGGATTTCCGCCTCATCGGTCCTAAACAATTCTGGCCAGCTGGTCCGTTCTACGAAGAATGCTTGAAGGTAGCGAAGGAAACCGGCGCTACGATTACATGCACAGATAATGTGGCGGAAGGCGTGAAAGGCCTTGATGTGATTTACACAGGTGTATGGGTAACGATGGGCGATACTTACGATATGTGGGAAGAACGGATTAACCTCTTTAAACCATTCCAAATCAATGCGGATATGATGGCTTTAACAGGCAATCCAAATACAAAATTTTGTCACTGCTTGCCAGCATTCCACAATACGGAAACGCAAGTTGGTAAAGATATCTTTGAACGGTTCGGCATGAATGGTATCGAAGTCACCGAGGACGTATTTGAAGGTCCAAACTCCTTGGCATTCCAAGAAGCAGAAAATCGCTTGCACACCATTAAGGCGGTTATGGTTGCTACATTTGGCGATTATCCAATGAAATAATAGTTAGAATACAGATGACGGGAGAGGTCATCTAGCACGTATAGTAAAGAAGGTTATCATATGAATCCATATAAGGTATTTATCGTAGGTCACGAAGGAACGACGGGCCTAAGAATTCACGAACGGCTGTCCGGCCGGAAGGATATTACATTATTATCCATTTCCGATGAGGACCGTAAAAATATTGATGTTATTGCGAGCATTGCAAAGGACGCGGATATCGTGTTCTTGTGTTTGCCTGATGCGGCCTCCAAAGAGGTGGTGGCGGCTATCGGCGATTACCCTTGCAAGATTATCGACACATCCACAGCATTTAGAACGGCTGATGATTGGGCCTATGGCTTTCCTGAACTTGGTGAAAGCTATAAAAACGATATTAAAACGAAACAACATATTGCCAATCCTGGCTGTCATGCAAGCGGCATGATTGCTTGCATTGCCCCTCTTGTGAAAGAAGGTATTGCCCCAGTAGATTATCCTTTCACCATTACATCCTTAACAGGCTATAGCGGTGGCGGTAAGAAAATGATCGGTCAATATGAATCGGAGCCAAAGGATTATTTCCTCTACGCACCACGTCAATATGGCCTTAGCCAACAACATAAACATTTGCCAGAAGTAACCCATGTATGTGGCCTTACAGAAGCGCCAATATTCATGCCTATCGTAGACGATTACTACAGCGGTATGGAGGTCAGTGTTGGCCTACATACACGTCTATTAGCAAAACCTGTTACCGTAGAAGATGTGCATGCTGCACTCGTAGATTTCTACAAGGATAGCACTATCGTCAAGGTAGCACCACTTAACTTAGAAGAAGACAATAAACAATTGTTAAATGCTAATAAACTAAGCAATACGGATGGCATGGTCATATCTGTTACTGGCAATAATGACCGCATGGTCGTTCACGCTATTTTTGATAATTTAGGTAAGGGCGCTTCTGGTGCAGCCGTACAATGTATGAACATCGCACTTGGATTGCCAGAAGAAACGGGGCTTTCACTATGAACAGTGTAACAAATGCAATGCGGGCGCACATCTTAACGGCGGCCGTTCCATATATTAAACAATATACAGATAAATACGTAGTCGTAAAATACGGCGGCAATGCCATGACGGATCCGGAACTTAAAAAATCCGTTATGAATGATTTGCTACTACTCCAATTGGTAGGTGTGAAAGTAGTCCTCGTTCACGGCGGTGGTCCAGATATTAATAGCACCTTGGAGGCTATGCATATTGAATCGAAATTCAGTAATGGGTTGCGCGTTACCGACAAAGAAACGATGAATATAGTACAAATGGTGCTGGCCGGCAAGGTCAATAAAGGCCTCGTAGCAGACCTCATTGGATTTGGTGGCCGTGCTATCGGCCTTTGTGGCGTGGATGGTGAACTCATTCAAGTACACAAGAAAAATGAAGAACTTGGCTATGTGGGGGAAGTTGATACAATCGATCCAAAGGTTATCGACGATGTCATCAGTAAGGGATATATTCCGGTTATTTCTTCCGTTGGTTGTGACGCAGAAGGCAATGTATATAATGTCAATGCCGATACTGCGGCTGCAAAGATTGCAGGTGCTCTCAATGCGGAAACCATGGTGGCCATGACAAATATCGATGGCGTACTACGGGATGTAAACGATCCTAATTCCCTTATTTCTAAGATTACCCTTGCTGAAGCGGAACAGTTGAAAAGAGGGCGTCATCGCTGGTGGCATGATACCAAAGGTAGACTGTTGCTTAGAGGCCATCAATGCAGGGGCTCAAAAGGTTTTCATCATCAATGGTGAAATTCCACATGCCATTCTCATCGAACTATTAACCGATGAAGGTCTTGGCACAATGTTTGTAAAGTAATATAGTAGATATAACGATGGTAACATCATTTGCCATCGTTACATTGCATATAGATTGACGGCGGCTAGGCCGTACGTTTGGAGGATATGATGAGTAAGACACAAGATTTTGAACAACAAGATAAAGAGTATATAGCCAATACGTATGGCCGGTTTAACGTTTGCTTTGAAAAAGGCAAAGGTTCCTTGTTATGGGATGTAGAAGGAAAAGAATATATCGATCTTGGTTCTGGCATTGGCGTTACAGCATTTGGTGTAGACGATGATGAATGGTCCAAGGCCGTGATTGCACAAACTCATGCTTTAAACCATATTTCAAATTTATATTATTCCGTACCACAAATTAAATTGGCTGAATTATTATGTAAACGGACTGGCATGAAAAAGGTGTTCTTCTGTAACTCTGGTGCCGAATCTAATGAATGTGCTATCAAGGCAGCTCGTAAGTATAGCCATGACAAATACGGCGATGGTCGTAATGTCATCGTTACGCTCGTTAATAGCTTCCATGGCCGTACAGTAACAACCTTGTCCGCTACAGGTCAAGATGTGTTCCATCAACATTTCTTCCCATTCACAGAAGGGTTCGTTCATACGCCTGCTAATGATATTGATGCGGCTTTGAAAGTCCTTGCTAATCCAGCAGTTTGCGCCATCATGATGGAGCCAATTCAAGGTGAAGGCGGCGTTATGCCTCTCGATAAGGAATTCGTTCAAGCGGTTACAAAATACGCGCATGAACACGATCAACTCGTGCTTATCGACGAAGTGCAAACAGGTAATGGCCGGACTGGTAGCCTGTATGCATATGAACAATTTGGTATCGAACCAGATATCGTATCTACGGCTAAGGGCCTAGCTGGTGGCTTGCCAATGGGCGCTACTTTATTTAATGAAAAACGCAATTCGTATTAACCGCAGGTGCGCATGCCACTACATTTGGCGGTAACCCAATCTGTGCGGCTGCAGGCTGTACCATCATTGAACGGTTAACACCAGAATTTTTGGCTACTGTGAAAGCTAAAGGTGATTACGTAAAACACGCCTTAGAAGGGAAACCAGGCGTTGTCGGCGTTAGCGGTATGGGCCTCATGATTGGTATCGAAACAACAGTAGATCCTAAAGACGTTATTGCTAAATGTCTAGAAAAAGGCGTAGTATGTTTATCTGCCAAAAACAAGGTTCGTTTATTGCCAGCCCTTAATATTCCTCAAGAACAACTAGAAAAAGCAATTACCATCTTGGCTGATGTCATTGGTGAATTGGCTAGCAAATAGTCTCACGATGACAGATCCATTTATTTGGTATGAACAATTGATAAATATATAGATAAAATCCGATGAATATGTAGACTTTATATTCTATTCGTGATAACCTAGAATAAATAGTCTATATTGGAGGAGTAAATATGAATACAGAATCCTTACGTAATGATGTATTGGTTCCTGCTGTTGCTAAAACATTAGACATTGCAGCAAAAGCAAAACCAACAAAAGATGAGCTCTGCACAACTGCAAAAATTACAGCAGCTGTAGCGGTAGCAACTGCTGTTGTATCCTTGGCGGTACAAGCAGTATTGCGCAATCGATAAGAGAAGCATAAAGAAAACGACATGGCATTGCCTGTCGTTTTCTTTTACATTTACCCTGTTATTCCCATAAATATGGGGATTTCCAGTATATTTTGTTAATCTGTGCTAAAAGCTAAGGAGGCGATATCATGCATAGTCGCGATTTAATTGAACAATATAAAACCTATGTACAAGATTGGCGTAGGTATTTTCATAAACATCCAGAACTCAGTAATGAAGAGTTCGAAACAACTAAAACACTAGCCAAAGAACTAGAGTCCATGGGCGTAGAGGTTCATGTAGATACAGAACGTGGAACTGGTCTCATCGGCATTATCCATGGTGCTAAGTCTGGTAAAGCGATTGCCCTTCGTGCAGATATCGATGCCTTGCCTGTACAAGAGCATAATACATTCGATTTTAAATCCGATGTAGATGGCAAGATGCATGCCTGTGGTCATGACGGCCATATGGCGATATTACTCGGTGCGGCTAAGATGCTTACCTCGATGAAAGACCGTATCGAAGGTGACGTATACCTTGCCTTCCAACCAGCCGAAGAAACCGGTGCAGGCGCTCCTGATTTCATGAAGTTTGATAATTGGTTTGAAAAAATCGATGCTATCTTTGGTGGTCACGTATGGATTGATTTACCAGCAGGTCTCATTTCCGTTGAAGAAGGGCCACGCATGGCGGCTAGCAGTAAAATTACAATCCGCGTAAAAGGCAAACAAGGTCATGGGGCACAACCACATCAAGCTATTGATGCAGTTGTCGTAGCCAGTGCTATCGTTATGAATCTGCAAACCGTAGTATCTCGCAATGTGAGTGCCTAGACTCTCTTGTGCTCACCATCGGCAATATTCACTCTGGTTCAGAATGGAACGTTATCCCGGGAGAAGCACAAATGGGTGGTACCATCCGTTTCTTTGATCCTGCACAAGAGGACCATTATGTAGAATCTATACGCCGCGTTGTAGAACATACAGCATTAGCTTATGGTGCTACGGCTGAATTGATTTATGAAAAGAAAGTGCCGCCAACTATTAATGACGCAGCAGCCAGTGAACTAGCTGAACGTGTTGTTATCGATACACTAGGTAAAGAAAAACTGTCTAAAATGCGCAAGGTAATGCCAGGCGAAGACTTTGCTTGGTACCTACAAGAAAAACCAGGCTGCTTTGCCTTTATCGGTATCCAAAACCCAGAGGTAGGTGCCACCTTTGATCACCATAACAATCGATTCACCATGGACGATAGCGTACTATCTGCTGCATCGGCGGTGTATGCGGAATATGCTATTGCGTGGTTGAAAGAGAATAAATAATATATATAGCCTTATTAGTATCTTCGGATATTAATAAGGCTTTTTCTGTATTTTTCGTTTTTATCAAGATAATGATAAATAGAAGTATTAATATATTCTGATTATTATGCATCTTTACCATTCTATTTGTTATAATTATGAATATAAATATATATTTATATATAAATTTATACAAATACAAGGAGTGTTATTATGCCTAGAAATATTAATACTGTTGGCGGTGGATCACAGACTAATTCTAATGGTTTAAAGTTTGAGCAATCTACTTTATTAGATGATGTATTACGAGAGAAAGGTTATATCGTTAAAGATTGTTATGTGTATTCTGGAGAAAAATAAACCTATAGGAATGTCTGTGCATAAGAAGAAATTATATAGTAAGTTTTTAGAAAAAAACATAATCTTGATTATCGTCAATTTAATTCAAAAAGGTTGGGAACCAGATGATTGTTATATTAGTTTTTAAAAATAAGACTGCTTATATTATTGAAAAAGAAGTTTTCAGAAAAAGCCCTGGATCTGTAGATGAGAAATTGGCCACATGTCATTTTAAATTATTAGAGTATCAAAAAAATTATTTTCAGCTCTTGCATATAAAACTACATATATCTTTGTACTTAGTGATTGGTTTAAACGTCCTGAGTATAGAGATGTTTTGGCTTATATAAACTTGATGGGTTGTTTCTATTTTTTTAATGAGATTCCATTAGATTTTTTGGGACTATAAGGAGGTATTATTATGGAACGAATTGAAATTACAAAATCATTTTCTAATAGTGGTAGTAGAAATGATGTCAGGATGAGAGTTGTCAATGAATTTGCTAAAGAATTACCAGGATATGGAAATAAAGATAAGGCATCTAGATATATTTATTATGTTGAGACACTAGAGAATGGAGATAGAATATATCTTCAACGACCAGCAAATTTACATAATGGATTTGATTTTCTTGTTTGTGTAGAAAATATTAATTATGCTGAGGGCACAGGAAAACGAAGACGTAATTATCCTAAACATACGGATATTGAAACAGATTTGGTAAATAAGAAAAATGAGAATCTAGAATTATATCGTAAACTTTATGATTTGATAGACGATGTTTATAATTGTAAGGATATTTCATCAGACGAAATATCAAAGCTTACTTTTACTACGGGATATTCTGCTGAACATATTTTAAAAGTATTGAAATGGTTATTTATTGAACAGGATATTAGATACTGGAATTATTCTGGTAGAGCAAAGACTCGGGGGATTATTCCTACAAAAGACTAGAAAAGGTTGTGATACCTGAGAATGGTTAATTATAGGAAAATCTTTAAAGGAGAAAATAATACTTTTGTAGAATGTAATATAAAGGAATTACTATATAAATTTATTAAATTCAATTGCTATCCTTCTAGATCTAGAATAAAATATAAATATAGATTTGAAAGGAGCAATAATATGAGTGTTATATCGGCTAAAGATGCAGCAAAAAAATGGGGGATTTCTCAACGGAGAGTAGCTGCTTTATGTTCTGATGGACGCATCCCCAATGCACAGCGTGTTGGTAATATGTGGGTTATACCAAGTGCGGCAGAGAAGCCTATAGATGGTAGACATTTGCGTTACACAGCAGAAAAATTATTACCGATTAAACCATTTTTGAAATGGGCTGGTGGAAAGGGTCAATTACTTTCACAAATACAAGAATTATACCCATTTGGAGATACGAAAATTAAACGTTATGCAGAACCATTTATCGGTGGTGGCGCAGTATTATTTGATATTCTTAGCGAATATGAACTAGATGAGGTCTATATTAGTGATATTAATGCTGAGCTTATTAATACCTATAGAGCTATTCGTGATGATGTAGATGGGCTGATTAATTTTCTAAAGCCGATGGAAGAAAAGTTTATCCCTATAGAGATTGAAGAACGTAAAGAATATTTCTATAAACAAAGGGATAGATTCAATGAGTTAAAGGGCATGGAGAATAATAATGTTGATTTTGAAAAAGCTGCATTAATGATTTTTCTTAACAAGACCTGCTTTAATGGATTGTACCGAGTGAACAAAAAGGGCTTATTTAATGTTCCAATGGGTGGTTATAAAAAGCCTACAATTTGTGATGAAAAGAATCTTCGTGCTGTTTCTGAACGCCTACAAAATGTAAATATTGTTCATGGAGATTATAAACAGTCAGAGAGTTTTATTGATAGCAATACATTTGTTTATTTTGATCCTCCTTATCGACCAATAACTGAATCAGCTAGTTTTACGGCATATACAGAATATGATTTTAATGACAAAGAACAGATTGAGTTAGCGGAGTTTGTTAATAAAATTAATGATAAAGGGGCAAAGATTGTTGTTAGTAATTCAGACCCGAAAAATACGGATGAAAATGATGATTTTTTTGATGAAATTTATTCATCTCACTCGATTAAACGTGTTGATGCATCACGTATGATTAATAGTAATGGGGCAAAGAGAGGTAAAATAAAGGAACTATTGATTTCTAATTTTTAATTGGGAGAATTTCATATGGTAAAACGAGATTTTAATGAATGGTTATCTGGTTTTAGGCCTAGTATTGCTGATTATAGATTTTATATAAACTTCGATAAGGTATATCGTAATGTTGATAATATAAAAGTTGAGTTAAATATATTAAATTCATTAATTGGTTCTCATAATATTGAAGAAGAGTTTAGATGTATACTATCAAAATATCCAGAAGTACTACAATGTATTCCAATACTATTAGCTGTGCGTGCTAGTGAAATATATTGCCAAGATGATCGTGGTGGTATTTTATTTAACTTCAATCATAAGAAGCTCTCTTTATCTACTGAAGATGATTTGGATAAGTATGTGTATTTCATGACAGAAACTGGCTTATTTGATTTACTTAGTAATCATATAATAAATAATTTGGTAGATTATGTAATGGGGGTTGAAACAGGACTTGACTCTAATGGCCGTAAAAATCGTGGCGGACATTTAATGGAAAATCTTGTTGAAAAATTTATTATTAAAGCTGGGTTTATTAAAGGAATCAACTATTTTAAAGAAATGTATATTCATGAGATTACAGAAAAATGGGGAATAGACTTATTTGCAATCTCAAATCAAGGGACAACTGAAAAACGTTTTGATTTTGTTGTAAAAACAGATAATATGGTATATGTTATTGAAACCAATTTCTATAGTGGAGGGGGCAGTAAATTAAATGAAACTGCTCGTAGTTATAAGACCCTTGCATTAGAATCTAACACTATTGATGAAATTACATTTGTTTGGTTTACTGATGGTAAAGGCTGGAATAGTGCAAAAAATAATTTAAAAGAAACCTTTGATGTTATGGAACATATTTATAATATTAAGGATTTGGAGAATAATATTATTAGTGAGGTCTTTAAATAATGGCCAAGAATGTTAAGACAATAAAAAAATGGGAACCAGAAGATTTTGAATTAGAAATGACAACTCATTGGTCTTTCCCAAAACGTGGTGATTGGGCAACTCATGATGCCAAATGGCGTGGTAATTGGTCTCCTTATATTCCTAGAAATTTGTTGCTTCGTTATTCACAAGAAGGCGATTTAGTACTCGATCAATTTGCTGGTGGTGGAACCACTTTAGTTGAAGCAAAATTGCTTAATCGTAATATCATTGGTGTTGATATAAATGATGTTGCACTAGAACGATGTAAAGAAAAAATTGATTTTGATTATGAAGCCGCTAAAGGAAGAGTCGAACTACATAAAGGTGATGCTCGTAATTTAGATTTTATATCTGATGACAGCATTGATTTCGTTTGTACACATCCACCGTATGCTAATATTATAAAATATAGTGAAGGTATAGAAGGTGATTTATCACAGCTAAAAGTGTCTGAATTTCTTGAAGAAATGAAATTAGTCGCATCTGAATCGTATCGTGTTTTAAAAAAAGGTAGATTTTGTGCGATATTGATGGGTGATACGCGTCAAAAGGGACATATGGTTCCAATGTCGTTTGATGTTATGCGTATTTTTGAAGAAGCTGGATTTAAATTGAAAGAGCTTATTATTAAAGAACAGCATAATTGTAGAGCTACAGGGTATTGGAAAACTAATAGTATTAAGTATAATTTTTTATTAATTGCACATGAGTACTTATTTGTGTTTAAGAAATGATCGAAAAATAAAATTTTATTATTGAATACTAGAAGAGTATTCTCTGGCACCAATCATTTTTGTGTTTGGTGCCATTCTTTTGAAGTAAAAAAATACTTACACGAAATTAATTAATGGGAAAATATCAGAATTTATTTGAATTTCAAAGTTAGAGGTATGTATGAATATACTTATATGTCTCATCATTATTGCCGTTACCGGCATATTCCTGATGAAGCGCTATCAACCGCAGCCAATTTTGATAGGCATGGGTATCCTCATGATGTATATCGCCTATGAAGGTAACTGGATTAATGCCATATTAGATGAATCTCAGTCTACAGGCGTCCTGGTGTTTGATGCGATGGATATTGTGCGGATTACAACATCAGAGAATGTAGTGAGCTTAGGACTCATGATCATGACCTGTGCTGGTTATGCCAAATACATGGAACATATTGGGGCTGGGACGAGGCTGGCTCATACATTTATAAGCCTTTGTATCGTCTTAATAGGCCATACATAGTGCTAGCCCTTATGTTTCTACTTAATATGGGGCTATCCATATGTGTACCAAATCCGTTGAGCCTTGCCTTACTTATGATGGTCACCATCTATCCCGTGTTGCTGCGGCTAGGTGTAAGTCCTGTTGGCGCTGCTGCAGTTATTGCTACAGGACATTTGATGGATGTTGGGCCTGGTGCCGTTTCGACATTGCTCATAGCTAAGACACTTAATATACCGGTCCCAAACTATTTCGTAGGTTACCAGTTACGCCTTTATTTCTTGGTGGCTGTTGTGACAGCAGTAGCACATTTTTTATGGCAACGATATCGCGATCGATTAGATGGCCCTATGGACGTAGGTGACTGTGAAAGCATCCCTGAGGCACCAATTGGCCCTAAGCTATATATGATATTTCCGTTATTGCCACTATGTTTTATATTGGGCTTTAGTCAATATGGTTTGCCTGGCGTAAAGATGAATGTAACCCTTGCCATGATGCTTGCTTTTGGCATTGCCTTGTTGGCAGAACTTATCCGTCATCGTAATTTAAGGACCGCCCTTAAAAGTACAACTGTATTTTTTGAAGGCATGGGGAATCAGTTTTCTTATGCGGTAACCCTTATTATAGGTGGACAAGTCTTTGCACAAGGCTTAGTGAGTTTAGGTCTGATTGATTCGTTAGTTAGTGCACTTCAAACATTATCTCTAAATTCTGTAGGACTTACCTCTGTCATGGGTGGAGGCATGCTAGGCCTTAGCATGGTAACTGGCAGTAATGTAGCACCTTTATTTACATTAGTGCCACTCGTGCCTAATATTGTATCCAATCTCGGACTAGATCCGATTACGACCATGCTAGGTATGCAGAATGGGGCTAGTCTAGGTTTGTTCTTGAGCCCTATCAGCCCTGTTATGGTCGGTGTAGCAGGGGTAGCACATATTAAGTCGGTAGATTTACTTAAACGAACCTCTGTGCCTGTGCTTGTAGCGCTTATTACGAGCTGTGTGGGGATATGGATGCTCTATTAATATCGATGAATAATATAATAACGAATATTATTTTGTAAAACAAAACGCCCCCTTCACAGCAACCATCTAAGGCTGCCAATGAAGGGGGCGTTTTGCATTGTAGTAAGAAAGTAGTAAACATTTAGACGGAATCTAAATGTATGTATATAAGGCCATACAGCTTACGATAAGAGGGGGAAGTAGCATCCTATGGGAGTAGTATTGCATAAAAAGGGGAAATATATTAGGATGCGTCTCTCATAGATATGCAAGGGATATACAGGGGAGATATCTATGGTTGTACAACTATATGGCCGTATATAACGGTATGTAATATAAATTAGAATTTATGAGTAAATCCCGCGTTTACGCCCCAGTCAGCTTGGTAATCACCAGATAGACCGGTAGTAACATCTGCATATACGCTGTTGTTCGTATTGAAACCATAACGGCCGCCGAATGCGAGTTCAGTCCAAGTGCCTTTGAGGTCTTGTTCTGTCAATTTTACGGCATTACCGCTAGCATAGGTAGTTTTTACATTGCCTGTGAAAGCATGACCTGCAGCAAAGCGTGTATATAGGTTACCATTGCCAAATTGTTTGCCTACTTCGAGGCCTAGTTTGCCGGAGGTGCTATTTACACCATCTTGGTTAACGGAAACATTGCCTGCTGTAAAGTCACGACCACCGAAGTGTGTATAGTTCAACTGTGCTTGTGGTTCTACATAGAAACCATTAGCAGATTTTATAGTTTTGCCGTAGCGAACGCCGATGCTATACGCATTGGATTTTACATCGCCAGATTTAGCTTGGCCGATTTCATTACGCGCTGTAAATTCATTAGAGATACGACCTACTTGAGATTCTACATGTACGTATTGATCCTTACCAAGGTCTTTCAATCCATAAGCGCCAACAGCATAGGATTTTACCTTGCCAGAACCATTGAATACATAATCTTCAGAACCGCGTAGGTAAGAAACTTGGCCGCCTACGGTCCAGTCACGGCTAGTTTTAGTATCATAACCGCCTTGGATGCTTGTGTAATCAGTAGCTGTATTGATACCGTCATTAGCATAGTTATATCGACCGCCACCAATACGAGCCCAAATACCTGTTGGAGAACCTTGTTGTAATTGGTTAGCACGATTCATATCGCTCGTCATTGTACGCCATGCGTTGATATTACCAACTACAGCAGAACGAATGCCGCGCATTTGTGGTGTATCATAAGAGCCAGTCGTTACTACAGGACTTGGTGTTACAGGAGTAGGTGCTGGAGTAACAGGCGTCACTGGAGTTACAGGAGTAGGAGCCGCATAGGAACCTTGACCATTACCGTTTTGCCATGTAATAGTACCTTCTTTTTGGTCTGTAGTTAACGCTTTGGAAGCTTGACACGATGCCATTAGAAGCGATGGATACAGTACCAGAAAGGTTTCTTTCACCATTCATATAATTTTCGTAATAGAATTTATGCGCCAAGTTATCTAGAATCTTGTTTACATTGCTTTCAGAGGACGTATCAAGATGATCGCCTGTTACATAGCCATGTACACCAGACCCTGTTGTAGCGGATTTTACGATGAAGTTACCGCCTTCGATGTCAGATGCATCAAGGCCTGTTTTTTGAGCGGCTGGTTTAGTGAAGTTCAAACCAGTACCAGCGCTCATATCGTAAATGACATTGATGTGTCCGTCTAAATTATTAACGTGGATGTCGCTACGAGAATCTTGGGAAATACGGCTGAATCCTTCACGTGTACGAGTGCCTTTGAGTGTATTGATACTGCTGCGCGCTTCGTTGCCTTTAATTTGGAATGCCTCCAAGCCACCCATGTTATCATGGCTCCACATGCCACCATCAAAGGTCATGTTGATTTCGCCACCCTTATCCTCTAATGTGTTCACAGCCTTGCCGGTAAATTGGTTAGGGCTATTGTGCGCACGGCCGAGGCCAATATTAATCACGGATGGTTGCTGTTGTTGGTATGGAGGCATCGTTTTATCAGATACAAGTATATTACCTTGCATATTAAATACTTTATGTTTTACAGTACCTGAATCATCGATACCAAGATTAATTTTACTGTTATAGGCAAATGCTAATGGATAGGGTGCGTCCCATGGGGCGGTATTTACATTCATAACACCACCATCGACTTGAATGGAACTGTTATCTAGCATGCCTGTAATGAAAGCTGGTTGGCGGTGACGCTTAGGCAATTGGTTTTGATCAGGCGTATCCAAGGAGGCAATAGTCACTTGACCACCGTTTGATGCAATGACACCTGTTGCCGTCGTATTGCCAGTGCTTTCAAATTTACTTTCAGAACCTACTGCAACACATTGCCATTAGAACCAAGGCCTGCTGCCGCCCACGTGCTAGGGAGGGCCACTGTAGATGATAACATAGTCATCATTACAGCGGACAATAACATCTTATTTCTCGCTCTCATTCTCTTACACCTCAACTATATTACTTAATTTGTAATTTATTTTTATATTGTGAAAGACTCTTCATAAATGAATATATATCTATCGGTTGATTTAATACTCTCTTATATAATGAAAGATAGATATATACTCGCTTTAAAAAGACTTTGTGTCAGACACATTTAAAATATATTTAAAATAATATAACATTTTTAGTGAATTGTAAATGAATTTTCACGATTTTATTTTAAAAATATTTAAAATATTAATAGATGAGTTACATATTAGGGACAGTGAATACGATGTATGGTATTCTTTACAAATCTAGTGAGCATGGGTATTATTGTATGTATAGCGCGATTTCTAGTAACAGGCTAGTTGTAGCATAGAAAGGAGCCTTCATGAAAGTCACTTGTTCCTGGCCCACAACGCCACTGTATCAGGCGTATCATGATTATGAATGGGGGCGTCCTATTCATGATGACCAACATCAATTTGAACATTTATGTTTGGAGAGTCTACAATGCGGTCTGAGTTGGCTTACGATTTAAATAAACGAGACATTATACGTCAGTGTTTTGACTATTTTGATGTTGATGCAGTAGCTAAATATACGGAAACAGATATAGAGCGCATTATGAGTACAGACGGTATGTTAAAGTCTCGTAAGAAAATCGAAGCCATCATCAACAATGCACAGGCGTTCCAACGCATTCAAGACGAGTTTGGATCCTTTTGCGAATATATATGGGCTTTCACCAATCATAAAACTATTATTTACAAAGGCCATCCAGAGGGAAGGGTGCCTGCTAAAAATGAATTATCTACGCACATTAGCAAAGACCTTAAGAAACGAGGGTTCAAATTTGTAGGACCTGTGACCATCTATTCCCATTTACAAGCTAGTGGTCTCATCAATGATCACGGCAAGGATTGCCCTTGTTTTAATGAAATCAATGAGGCCAATCCTGTGGTTTATATGACAATAGATGATTAATATAAATAGAACCGTATCTACTGAAACATAGATACGGTTCTTTTGTAATATTTTATATTGATTGTTATCGATATAGTTGATATACTACTTTCATAATAACTTTCATACGTAAGGGAAAGGATAAGAAGATGATTGGTTTAGGAACGGCCATCAACATGGGGCTCATTGTCGGTGGTAGTATTATTGGGCTCACGTGCGGCCGATTTATGAAGGACAATTTAAAACAAACCCTTATGGTAGTATGTGGTATCATCGTACTGTTACTAGGGATGAGCGGGGCCATGCAATTTATGCTGGTTATCGTTAATGGTTCCTTGCAAACTACTGGACCTTTGTTGATGATTATCAGCATGGTAGTTGGTGCTGTGATTGGTGAAATCATTGATTTAGACCGATGGATTACGGTCTTTGGTGACTGGGTGAAAGATAAAACCGGTAATACAGGGGACCCTAAGTTTACGCAAGCGTTTATCACTGCATCGCTTACGTTTACTGTTGGTGCGATGGGCGTGCTCGGTTCAATTCAAGATGGATTGACAGGAGATTACCAAACCTTGCTACTCAAAGGAATTCTTGATGGTGTTATTGTTATGGTTATGACCTCATCCATGGGGAAGGGCGCATTGTTTTCCTTCATTCCTGTAGGTATCACACAGTGGTTGATCACGGCCTTAGCGCATGTTGCGGCGCCACTTATGACACAGCAGGCTATCGACAATTTATCCTATGTAGGATCCATCTTAATTTTCTGTGTAGGCATTAATATAATTTGGCCTAATAAGATTCGTTTAGCTAATTTATTACCTGCTATTTTTATCGCTATGGGCCTTACGTTTTTAATTTAAATTTAAATTTTAAGAACCCTCTTTACATTATGTGTAAAGAGGGTTACTATATTCTCAATATAATTTTCTTGTAGTTAAAATGGTTTCCCCTAGAAACGCATGTTATCGCGGTCTAGCGGATACAAAAGGGCCTTTCTTCGCCGAACGGTTCTAGAAACCAGAAAGGACATGATGAGCGAACAAGTTTCTGTTTCAAAATCTAATATTCGTGGTGCATTTGGTGCATTTTTTATTCCTGGTATGTACACTGCCTTATGGGCCGGATTTGTGCCATATTTAAAAGCGAAACTAAGCATCGGTGAGGATGTATTAGGTTCCATGATTTTGTTGCTCGGTGTAGGTTCTTGTTTATCCATGGCTATAGCTGGTAAGCTTGTAGAGAGTTTTGGGTGTAAGCGAGTCGTTTTATTGGCTAGTTTTATCGGCATGTTGTCTCTGGCTATTGTTACCATGTGTTCTACAATTGTGACAACCACAATAGCATTATTTTTCTTTGGCATTGGCGTAGGCCTTAGTGGTGCTTCTGCCAACTTACAAGCTATTTTAACGGAAAAGGTAAGTAAAAAGCATTTAATGGGTGCTTATCACGGTGGGTGGAGCTTAGGTGGCTTTGCAGGTGCCGGTGTATTGCTTGTTCTTTTAAAAATATTATCATTACCTGTTAATGAAAGTATTTGGGGGCTTCTTATCATACTCTTTATTGCGATGATCGCGGTTAGTCAATTTATGTTAACCTTTGGTCGTGATCCAAATGCAAAGGTTATGAAGAAGTCTAAAAGTCCGTTATCATTCCATCCAATTGCTATTATCTTTGGTCTCTTATCCTTTGTATCCTATTTGGTAGAGGGGGCCGTAGGTGACTGGAGTGCACTTTACTTATTTGAAGATAAAGGCATTGTTATTCAAGAAGCCGTAATGGGCGTTATGCTGTTTAATGGTACCATGTGTATTGGTCGCCTTCTTGGTAATACAATTGGTAAACATGTAACATCTAAACAAGTTGTTGTAGGTGGTTATCTACTAGGTGCTATTGCAATGGCACTCATCGTATTCCTACCTGGCCATGCGTCTATGTATACGTACTTATTATTAGGTATCTCATTAGCCATGGTTGTGCCAAATCTATTCTCTGCAATGGGGGAACAAAATGTAATTCCTATGACACAAGCAGTGGCAACATCTACCATGCTCGGTTATATGGGGATTTTGATGGGACCTGCATTGATTGGATTCATTGCTCATGGTACGAGTCTTACCATTGCATTCATCGTCTTGACTGTATTGCTTGTTATCAGTGCCGGCATCGGTAAATATGCATATTATTTAATGAATAAAAATTGTGGCGTAGAAGAATAGTTTCTTCGTTTAAATGCTGCAAATAAAAAGAAGAGGGGCTACGATTCGTATGAATCGTAGCCCCTCTTGGTATGTTAGTAACCGATTAGCGGTCGCCGTTAAAGATGGAGTTTTTAACAAGAACGTAGTCTACTTTGCGGATAGCTTGTAGTGTTGTGCCACCAGCGTAGGAGATAGCGGATTGTAAATCTTGTTCCATTTCGATTAATGTATCGAAGATAGAGCCTTTGGAAGGAATGAAGATTTTTTTGCCTTCTACGTTTTTACGTTCCCCTTTTTGGAACTCAGAAGCGGAACCGAAGTATTCTTTTACAGCTTGGCCGTCAACAATTTTTTCTTCCCCTGGAGATTCTTGGTGACCAGCAAATAGGGAACCAATCATAACCATAGTAGCGCCAAAGCGAATGGATTTGGCGATGTCGCCGTGATCGCGGATACCGCCGTCAGCGATGATAGGTTTTGTAGCTGCTTTTGCACACCAACGTACAGCCGCCAATTGCCAACCGCCAGTACCAAAGCCAGTTTTTAATTTTGTGATACAAACCTTACCAGGACCGATACCTACTTTTGTAGCATCAGCACCAGCATTTTCAAGTTCACGAACTGCTTCAGGAGTACCTACGTTACCAGCAATAACAAATGTTGTTGGTAAATTCTTTTTAATGTATTGAATCATGTCGATAACAGCATTAGAGTGACCATGTGCGATATCGATTGTGATATAATCAGGAATAAGGTTAGCTTTTGCTAATTCATCAACTAATGCGAATTCTTCTTCTTTTACGCCGATGGAAATAGAAGAATATAAGTTTTTTTCTTGCATGCGTTTTACAAAGTCAAGACGGCGTTCAGGTTGGAAACGATGCATGATATAGAAATAGCCTTTTTCTGCTAGTTTTTCAGCTAACTCTTCATCGATGATAGTTTGCATGTTTGCAGGAACTACAGGCAATTTAAATGTACGATTACCTAGTTTAACATGAGTATCACATTCGCTGCGGCTGTTTACGATACATTTATTCGGAATCAGTTGTACGTCTTCATAATCGAAGATGTTAGTTGTATTAATCATAGTTTCTATATCTCCTTTGAGGTATAATAAATTGAACCTGTACCATTATACTGAATTTGTTTTCAATTTTCAATACATTCCGAATATTAAACACTCATATAGTTATTATACAATTTTATAGGTAGCTTGTCTGTACATTTTCTCTATGTTCAGCCCATTATATACACATTATATTAATAGGAGGTTATTTTAATGGAGCATTCCAAGACACGCATGATAGCAGAAGCTGGTGTAGCTATTGCTATTGCACAAGTATTATCTTTTATTACACTTTTTCATATGCCACAAGGCGGTTCCATTAAGGCCGCATCCATGGTACCTCTCATGATTTTTGCATATCGCTGGGGTGGTGCACGCGGTATTTTGGCTGGCGTTGTATATGGCATACTTCATTTCTTGCTCGGTTTTAAATCATCTATCCATTATCTAAGCATTATCCTAGACTATCTTGTTGCTTACGGTGTTATTGGTGTGTGCGGGTATTTCAAAGATAATATGACAGGTCTTGTTAGCGGATCTATTGTTGCTATTGCGCTTCGTTGGTTTGTGTCCGTAACAAGTGGTGCTGTTGTATTTGCTAGTTATGCACCGCAAGGTCAAAATCCATGGATCTACTCTATGATTTATAATGCTTCTTATATGGTGCCAGATGGAATTCTTAATATTGTTGTGTTGTTGTTTATTTACCAAGGGGTAAAAAGAGGGTTGAAACGCGGTGCTTAATTTAGGCGTAATTATTTTGGCCGGTGGCCTAAGTTCACGCATGGGATATCCTAAGGCTTTATTGCCTTGGACGAATGGTGAAAGCCTCATTTCTCATGCGCTGCGCAATGCATTAGAACATGATGCTAATGACATTCTCATTTCTATCGGTGACGATGAAAGTCTAGGCCAAGCCATTCAGGCTAATATTATCGACACATTGTCGAATAAAGAGAAAGAAAAAGTTTCTATCGTTCGGGATTCTGTTCCTCGAAGTGGTCCATTAGGCGGATTATATAGCACATTGGCCGTAGGCAAGAGTCATGCCTATGCGGTGTTAGCTGTAGATATGCCGTTTATGGATTTTAATTTATATTATGATTGGCTCTACCAAGTAGAGGGCGATGACTGGCGTGTTATTGTGCCTGTTGGTGAAAGTGGACGCTATGAGCCTATGGCGGGGATATATAAGCCATCCATTGCTCCATTATTGCAAACCGCTTTAGCAGGAGAGGATGTATCTTTGCAGCATGCATTAGATATTGTAGGACCTGTGGTAACCATTGATGCAGGTGATTACGGTCATCATTTACGCAATGTGAATCATATAGAGGATTATAAGTGGGCCCGCGCAGAGGCTGTTAATGCGAATCGTCATGTTCCACTTATCAGTGTAGTTGCTGAAAAACGTAAGACTGGTAAAACTACGATGGTAACGCGACTAATTAAGGAATTAGAACAAATTGGTTTCTCTGTAGGCGTTGTAAAAAGCGATAAACATGGCTTTCACATGGATTATGAAGGAACTGATACGGATCTTGCTATGAAAGCAGGCGCCACGGCCGTAGCCATTGCAGGCCCCACGGAAACGGCCATACGCATACGCACCGAAACAATCTAATCTGTATGATTTGGTACAGCAATTACCTGTAGATATTGCTATACTAGAAACAAGATCTCAAGGTATATTTCCGATTGTAGAGGTAACCAGAGAGGGGTATACAGAATCACTGATATCCAGTGATATAGAACGCGTAGAGACCATAGAGGTTACTAAATTAGATCAATACATACCAACTTTGGTATGTCGAATACAAAGTATGATGAGGAATTTAGATGATAGCCGTTACTGTTGATGAAGCGCTTCATTTGTGGAATGAGGCTTTACGAGAACAACATCATAGCATCGAATCCATTGCCGTTAGCGACGCAAAAGGATGTGTGTTGGCCGAAGATGTTTTGGCACCTACCGATGTGCCCGCTTTTCATAAATCTGCAATGGATGGGTATGCCTTAGCATATGATCCTAATTGTGATACCTATATCGTCGATGGTATCATCGGCGCTGGTGTTGTATGGGATAAGCCTGTAACGACTGGTCATGCCGTACGTATCATGACAGGTGCTCCTGTACCAAGTACTTGTGATACAGTTATCATGCAAGAACAAGTGAAAGGTACTGGCGAAGTAGGGGCTACGATTACTATACAAGGTACGCAACAAAAGGGTAGCCATATTATCCCTCGTGGTGAAGAATGTTCCGCAGGGACCGTTGTCATACCAAAAGGCACAGAAATAACCTCTACGGTGCAGACAATTTTGATCGGCCTTGGTTGCATCGATGTGTCTGTGTATGCGATGCCACGTATACTGGTTCTTACATCAGGCCATGAAGTTATTGAGCCGGGCGAACCCTTAACTGCAGGAAAAATTTACAATTCAAATCGCATGATGATTTGTAGTTTACTTGCTGATTTAGGTTTTCGGCGCGTTACCCATTATCATGTGAGCGATGCACCGGATAGACTAGACGCAGAAATTGAACGCGTCCTTGAACTCAGTGAACAAGCAGATATTATCATCAGCTCAGGCGGAGTATCTGTAGGTATGTTTGATACAATGCCTCTTATATATGAAACGTTAGGAGCTAAAACCTTATACGGTCGTATTCAAATGCGTCCGGGGGCGGCCTCCTATGGGGCCGTTACGCCTAAAGGACAACTTATCTTTGGTTTATCAGGTAATCCCGGTGCAGCCTTTAATGGTTGGCATCTATTAGTTGTTCCTACCTTGCGTAGATATAAAGGTATTAAAAATTGGTCCACCCCAGTACTTAATTGTGTAATGGATTGCGATCTATCTAAACGTAATGCCTTTGATCGCTACGTGCAAGGCAAGGTCATATTTGGTGATGGACAACCTCGTTTTGTGGCAAATCGTCACTTTAACAGTAGCAGCATGCTTGGATTATATACCGTTAATGCCTTAGCCTGCATTCCTCAAGGCGTACATGAGGTACATGAAGGAGATATATTTAAGGTATATTTGCTAGGCCTCTTACCAACAATATAATAAATTGCAAGGGACTCATGTATGAGTCCCTTTTTAAATTAGTACAGGCCTGTACTAATTCTAGGACTGCATGTATAGGCTCATCGCGAATAGAACAGGCCTGTACTAATTCTGAAACTATATGTATGGGCATGCTGCGAATACTACAGGCCTGTACTAATTTGTGGAACAGTATGTATCGGAATAGATATTAAAAATAAAGATGATATTGACCGTAATTGAATGAATATATCATAATAAATGCATCCCTTGGATTTATTAGGGATGCATTTTTATGTTAGAAGATGAGGTAATTATGGATTACTTTTACTATACATATAAACATAATCATATAGATTTCAGTAGCCATATATACAAGGTTAGTACCTATCATTACAATTGGCATGGAGAAACGGAAATTCTTATTTTGCTAAAGGGCCGTATCGAGATGAGTTGTAATAGTGAGGTTTTCACAATGGAACCTCTCGACTCTATCATTATTTCCCCTCAAGTGGGGCACGCTACGTTGGCATTAGAGCAGGATACGACGGCATTGGTTATTCATGTAGGTAAGGATTTCTTCAACAATTTGATCCGAACTTTGGAATGTATCAATTTGTGATACGCTCTGATAAGTCTAATCGGCATAATCCGTTCTTTACCTCTTTACGACATCACGCAGCCATGATGATGTTGATTAAGTCTAATGGTGAAAGCCCCATTAATCAGATGTGGTTAGAATATCACTATTTAGCATTAGCCAGTGAGGTATATGATGAAATTGATGCGGTTAAGTCGATTCATGGTAAGCCTGTTGATATGACGGTAGCTACCTTTGATAAGATGATTGCCTATATAGATAAAAATTATCAGCAAAAGATTGAATTAGAAGATATTGCCCAAATCGGTGGCTATAATGTGAACTACACATCGCAGTTCTTTAAACGCCAATTAGGCGTTTCCTTTTTAGAGTATCTCTTACGGATGAGGTTAAGGGAGGCTACAGTTCGTTTAGCTAATTCTGATGATGGGGTTGCTCATATTGCAAGTAGTTGTGGCTTTGCAGATATTAAAGCCTTTAATGTTGCCTTTAAAAAGCACTTTCATACGACACCATCAGAATATCGTAAGCAAGCAAAAGAGTTAGGGCGTAAGACCAAATTACATGATTGGAAAGAGATTATATCTACACAAGAGGAAGATATTGTAGAACTACTACAATCTTGTTTGCCTTATGAACATGATTCTAGTTATAAGTTAAGCTAGAGGAAGCGAATCAAAAATTACAAGTTGTTAGAGAACAGCTTGAGTCTGTTGTTAAAAAATTACAATCCTAACTTTAATTAGTATAGCCATTGTAAATTGTTATAATTTTATGGTTTTGCGTTTTAAATTTAGGGAGATATACAATCATTAGGTATAGGTAATTTTGTATATACTAAAAATCCCCGTTCCTAAATATAAAAAGAGCACTGCTTTTCAATAAGTAGTGCTCTTTTTCGTGTTTATAGGTAGGTAAAATTGTATATTTTATATGCGTTAAAATTTACTTATATAGGTGATTCATTATGATTTTATAGGGATTTCACTCTCAAAAATCAACTTGTATATTGGATAGTTATATCCTGAAAAAAGAGTACAATGAAATCATCGAAAGGAGCTAAGGTTCCTAAACAGAAAAAACTAGCATCTAAATAATGAAGTCCTATTGGAGGTTTACGATGAGTACGAAAGAACAACAAGTACAAGAGATGACAAATGTCATTGCCAAGTTCATTGCTTATATGGCAAAGAAATTACCTGATGATGTGGAAGCTAAAATTAAAGAATTGGCAGCCGATGAAAAGAATCCATTAGCTAAAACAATTTATGAAACGATGCATAAAAATATGAATCTTGCGTATGAATTGAATCGTCCTTCTTGCCAAGATACAGGAGTATTGCAATTCTGGGTGAAGGTTGGTTCTAATTATCCATTAATCGGTGAATTGGAAGAAATTTTGCGCAATGCCACATATCAAGCTACGCAAGATGCGCCACTTCGTCATAACTGTGTAGAAACATTTGATGAATTCAATACTGGTAAATATTGGTCGCACTGCACCTTACATTACATGGGATATCGTACCTGATCGTGATGATGTAGAAATTTTCCCATATATGGCTGGTGGCGGTTGCTCCTTGCCAGGATCTGGTAAAACATTGATGCCAGGCGAAGGTTATGAAGGGGTAGCTAAATTCGTATTGGACTTGATGACAAGTTATGGTTTGAATGCATGTCCTCCATTATTGGTTGGTGTAGGTATTGCTACATCCATCGATACAGCAGCAACTATGTCTAAAAAAGCGTTGATGCGCCCTGTATCCTCCAAAGCAGATAATGAAAAAGCAGCGTACATGGAACAATTACTTGAAGACGGTATTAACGCATTGCACCTTGGACCTCAAGGTATGGGTGGTGACAAATCCGTAATGGGCGTAAATATCGAACATGGTTCTCGTCATCCATCTGTAATTTCCGTAGCTGTAAACGTTGGTTGTTGGAACCATCGTCGCGGTCATGTAGTTTTTGATAAAGACGGTAAGTACGAAATTTTATCTCACAAAGGAGTGACATTCTAATGGCTAAACATATTTTGACAACACCAATTCAAGCATCTGATCTTAAAGGAATTAAAGCAGGGGATATTATTTACTTAAATGGTCATATCACAACATGCCGTGATGTTGCTCATCGTCGTCTCGTCGAATATGGACGGGAGTTACCAGTAGATGTTCGCAACGGTGCTATCCTACATGCAGGTCCAATCGTACGCGATCATGGTGATGATAAATTTGAAATGATTTCCGTAGGTCCTACTACATCTATGCGTATGGAAATTCGAGTACGAATTTGTAAAACAAACAGGTGTACGCCTTATCGTTGGTAAAGGTGGCATGGGTCCTGAAACAACTCGTGCATGTAAAGATTTTGGAGCTCTTCACTGTGTATTCCCAGCAGGTAATGCCGTACTTGCTGCTACAGAAGTAGAAGAAATCGAATCTGCGAACTGGCGTGAACTCGGTATGCCTGAAACCTTGTGGACTTGCCGTGTAAAAGAATTTGGTCCGCTCATCGTATCCATCGATGCGGAAGGTAATAACTACTTTGAAAATAAAAAAGTAGAATACAATGCGAAAAAAGATGAAGTGTTAGAAGAGATTTATAAACACGTAAGCTTCATTAAATAATCGAATTGTGATCTTCAATTTAATAGGGGGATTATACGGATTTTGTACAATCCTCCTTTTTTGTACCCTTTTTTAGGGATATTACACGTATTGGGAGGTATGTATGGATACGAGTGTAATGATAACTCTTGGCTTCTTGGTATTTGCCATCGTCATGTTTGCATGGGAGAAAATCCCATTATCTATTACTGCTATGGTTGTAGCAGTAGGTTTGCACTTAAGTGGAGTCTTATCCGCTAAAGAAGCATTCGCCGGTTTTGTAGATCCAAATGTCTTACTATTTATGGGCATGTTTGTTATTGGTGAAGCCTTCTTTGCAACTGGTGTAGCAGTGGGGGTAGGGAATGTAGTTCATAAGTTTGCCAAAACAGAAACATCTTTACTTGTTGCTGTTATGATGATTACAGGCATTTTATCTGGTTTCTTATCTAATACCGGTACAGCCGCTGTACTGATTCCTGTCATTATCGGTATTTGTAAAAAAAGCGGTTTTAAACAAACCAAATTGTTGATGCCCCTCGTATTTGCCGCTGCTATGGGTGGTAATATTTCTCTAATTGGTGCTCCTGGTAATATGATTGCCCAAGCGGGCTTGCAACAAGCAGGTTTAGGCTCTTTTGGGTTTCTTCGATTATGGTTTGGTCGGCTTTACCAATACTTATTGTAGGTACTCTTTTCTATGCCACAATTGGTAAACGTTTCTTACCAGATGCTCCAAGTCATCAACCAGATGGTGCCTTTGAAGGTAATGATGATTATAGTCATGTACCATCTTGGAAAAAATGGACTGCTGCAATTGTATTAATTTTGACAGTTGGTGCTATGATCTTTGAAAAACAATTAGGTGTAAAACTTTATGTAAGTGCCTGGATAGGTGCGCTTGTATTAGTTGCTACTAATGTTATTAGTGAAAGTGCAGCTGTTAAATCTATAGATATGAAAACAATCATGCTCTTCGCTGGCTCTATGGCCCTTGGGGACGCAATGGTTAAAACAGGTACTGGTTCTGTAATTGCAGATCTTATCGTAAACAGCCTTGGTGCTAGTCCATCTCCAATTGTTGTTCTAGTAGTAATCTTTGTACTTGGTGTGTTCATGACGAACTTCATGTCTAATACTGCTACCTGTGCATTATTGGTACCAATCGGTCTTAGCTTAGCATCTCAATTGGGATTCGATCCAAAAGCGGTGCTTGCAGCTATCGTAATCGCTAGCTCCTTAGCATATGCTACACCAATTGGTATGCCGGCCAATACTATGGTATATAATATAGCTGGTTATAGCTTCATGGACTATGTGAAAGCTGGTTTACCACTCATTGTCGTGTCTAGTATTGTAGCATTAGTATTATTGCCAATCCTATTCCCGTTCTAATATGTACAAAGTAATTTTATATAGTAAGTGATATTAAACCGTCACCGTTGGTGGCGGTTTTATTGTTGAACTCCTTAGACTATGTGTGCCTTAGCCTATTGATTAGAAAGAGCAATATACATATAAGTAAGAAATGATTAGACATAATCCATACTTTCACATATAATAGAAAAGTAACGAGTGTACAAATATACATTCACAGTAGACAAAACAGGTGGATATGAGGAGGAATTATGCTTACCGATATTGAAATAGCTCAACAAAATAAGATGGAAAAAATTCAGGTTATTGCTGATAAATGTGGTCTTACGCCTGATGATATAGAGCAATATGGTCATTATAAGGCAAAAATTTCCTTTGATGCCATTAAGCGTTTAGAAAATAAAAAAGACGGGAAATTAGTTCTCGTTACGGCTATTACACCAACGCCAGCAGGGGAAGGTAAATCTACGACTTCCATTGGTTTGGTACAAGCATTAAATAAAATCGGTAAGAATGCTATCGCCGCACTTCGCGAGCCATCGTTGGGACCTGTGTTCGGTATCAAGGGCGGTGCTGCCGGCGGCGGCTATGCACAAGTTGTACCAATGGATGATATTAATCTTCATTTTACAGGCGATATGCACGCTATTACGGCAGCAAATAATTTGTTGTCCGCTATGATTGATAATCACATCCATCAAGGTAATGAGCTCCAAATCGATTTGCGTCAAATTTCTTGGACTCGTGTTCTCGATATGAATGATCGTGCATTGCGTAATGTAACGGTTGCACTGGGTGGTAAGGTTTGTGGATTCCCACGGGAAGATCATTTTATGATTACCGTTGCCTCTGAAATCATGGCTATTTTATGCTTAGCTAAGGATTTAGAAGATTTGAAAGCTCGTTTTGGACGTATCGTAATCGGCCCAAATCTTAAAGGTGAACCGGTGTATGTACATCAACTCGGATGTGAAGGTGCGATGGCACTTCTTATGAAAGATGCTATTAAACCAAATCTTGTACAAACATTGGAACATACGCCTGCCATCGTTCATGGCGGTCCATTTGCCAATATTGCTCATGGTTGTAACTCTGTGGTGGCTACTAAACTCGGCATGAAGCTTGGCGATATCGTGGTGACAGAAGCCGGTTTCGGCGCTGATCTAGGGGCTGAAAAGTTCCTCGACATTAAATGCCGTTATGGCGATATCTTCCCAAATGCTGTTGTCATCGTCGCTACATTACGCGCTCTTAAATGCATGGTGGCGTGTCAAAACAAGAATTAAATACAGAAAACGTAGAGGCTGTGACAAAGGGCTTCAGCAATTTACGTAAAGCTATTGAAAATATGCGTTTCTTTGGTGTACCTGTTATGGTTGCCATCAATAAATTCGTTACCGATACGGATGCAGAAATTGCGGAGTTAACACGGTTGTGCAATGACTATGGCGTGCCTGTAGAGCTCAATGAATGTTGGGAAAAAGGTGGCGAAGGTGGTATCGATATGGCGAAACGCGTTGTGGAACTCGTGGAAGGTAGCGAACCAACACCTAAATTCGTATATGAATTAACAGATAGCATCGAAGATAAAATTGGTAAAATCGTTCGCACTATTTACGGCGGCGATGGTGTTACATTTGGAGCAAAGGCGAAAAAACAAATCGCTCAATTAAAAGAGTGGGGCCTTGATAATCTACCTGTTTGTATGGCAAAAACGCAATATTCTTTATCCGATAATCCAGCCTTATTAGGCGCACCTACGGGTTTTACAATCAATGTAACGGATATTCGTGTTGCTAATGGTGCAGGATTCCTAGTATGCCGCACCGGTGATGTTATGGTTATGCCAGGTTTACCTAAACGCCCTGCTGCACTTAACATGGACATTGATGCGGACGGTACTATTAAAGGATTGTTCTAATTAATATGTTATTGTAATGAACATAGTATACAGAGGGGGCAATAGCCCCCTTTGTTATTGAGGAGTATATATGGATTTATTGACGAGTTCTGTAAAAGATTTTGTGGCAGCAACTGCATCTAAGGAGCCTACACCAGGTGGCGGGGCTATTGCGGCATTGACGGCAGCTACAGGTGCAGCATTAGCTGAAATGGTAGCGAATTTAACCTTTGATAAAAAAGGGTACGAAGATGTGCAAGAGGAGATGCATCTTTTGCAACAAAAATCTGAGGTTATTCGTGAGAAAGCACTTTCACTAGCTCAAGCAGATGTGAATGTATTTAATTTATTTATGGATGCCTTGGCATTGCCCAAAAATACCGATGAAGAGAAATTGGCGCGTACAGCTGCGATTCAACAGGCTTATAAGGATGCGGCTAATGTGCCTTTAGAAATAGGTATGATTAGTTATGAAATTTTTGATCTTGCGTATACTGCAGCTACAAAGGGGAATCAAAATCTTATTACCGATGGTATCATTGCGGCTATTAATGCGAGAGCTGCGGTAAAGGCAGCCTTTTTAAATGTGCGTATCAATCTATCCGGCATTAAGGATGAACATTATGTGGCTGATTTGAAAGCGCAAATGAATCAAATAGAATCCGAACTAGATGAAAAGGAAGCATCCGTTTTAGCTTTGTACAAATAAATGGACGATGACATACTTTTATACGAGTAATGTTCGGAAAATATGAAAATAGGAAGCCTTAGAAAATAAAATTTCTAAGGTTTCTCTTTTTCTATTGTTAAAATCCGAATAATAACGTAAAATATAAGTGTAATGTTTGTAGTTAAGAAAACAGGAGACCATTATGTCAGAACAAACAATACTGTTGACACTATGTTGCCAATACCTAAGCTGTTTGCCTATGGTTTACAACACGTATTAGCAATGTATGCCGGTGCTGTAGCGGTACCAATCATTATTGCGCAAGCCATGCATTTGCCTGTAGAGGATTTAATTCGACTTATTACAGCGGACTTATTTACATGCGGTATTGCCACACTTATTCAAACAATAGGATTTGGTAATATTGGTGGTCGTATCCCGATGATTCAAGGCGTAACCTTTGCCTCTGTTGGTCCTATGGCCATGATCGGTGCTCAACATGGTATGACCGCAATTTATGGTGCCATCATCATAGCTGGTATTTTTACATTCTTAGTAGCACCATTTTTCAGTCGTTTGATTCGTTTGTTCCCACCTGTTGTAACAGGTACTATTATTACAATTATTGGTATTAACCTTATGCCTGTTGCTGTCAACTGGATGGGCGGTGGCGTAGGAAATCCGCAGTTTGGTAGTCTTACCAATATTGGCCTCGGTTTTCTTACCTTCTTAATCGTTATATTTACCTATAAATTTGCTAAAGGTTTCCTTGGTAATCTTTCCGTATTAATTGGTCTTATTGCAGGTACTGCCATCGCTTTTGCAATGGGGGTAGCTAATTTTGCTGAGGTTGGTAAAGCTCATTGGGTGGCTGTTATTGAACCATTATACTTTGGATTACCAACATTTGATTGGGCCTCTGTGATTTCCATGGTAGTGGTTATGCTCGTTGTTATGGTTGAAACAACTGGCGATAGTATCGCTATCGGTGAGATTGTAGATAAAAAAATCGATCGTAAGGAATTGGCATCCATTATCCGTGCCGACGGTCTTTCCTCTGTTATTGGTGGTATTCTTAACAGTTTCCCATATACAGCATTTGCTCAAAACGTTGGTCTTATCGCTGTAACACGCGTTAAAAGTCGCTTTGTAGTAGCTGCATCTGGTGTAATCTTAATTCTATTAGGCTTATTCCCTAAATTGGCGGCTGTTGTAGCAAGCATTCCAAATGCCGTTCTCGGTGGTGCTGGTATTGCCATGTTTGGTATGATTATTGCTAGCGGTATCCGTTCTCTTGGTAAAGTTAATTTTGATGGTAATCAAACTTGATGCTTGTGGCGATTAGTATCGGTGTTTCCATGATTCCTATCGCTGCACCAACATTCTATGCGCATTTCCCAGCATGGGCTCAAATTTTATTAAAATCTGGTATTACATTTGGTAGTATCATGGCTATCATGCTTAATCTATTACTCAATGGCGTGAACAAGGGCGATGAATTTAAAGAAATGGGCCGTCGTTAATCGACTTTCACAATGATTAATACTAAGAACTCTACTCTGATGGGTAGGGTTCTTTTTTTGAAAGTAATATCTAAAAATAGTGACTAAATTCACAGGGGTTACACCTATATACTATGTTATAATAAATTGATAAATTTAGATGATTTGTTCCCATAAGAAGGGAAGGAGTTTATGGCTGAAGGTAAGATTATTGCCATCTCGATTAGCGAGAAAAAAGGGCAAAAGAAACATAATATTGAATCTGCCAATCTCATCGTAGATCACGGCATGGAAGGCGATGCACACGCAGGTAATTGGCATCGTCAAATTAGTTTACTCGGCATTAAGAGCATTGAGCATATGCGAGAAAAAGGGGCCGATGTAAAACCTGGCGATTTTGCTGAGAATATCACCGTTGAAGGCATTGTATTATATGATTTACCAGTCGGTACAAAATTACAACTAGGTCCTGAGGTGTTATTAGAGGTCACACAAATTGGTAAAGAATGCCATCAGGGCTGCGAAATTATGAAACAAGTTGGATCATGTATTATGCCTACGCAAGGAATTTTTGGTAAAGTTCTAAAAAATGGTACAATTAACGTAGGTGATGAAGTATCAATTATTAAATAAGTATGTAAAGAGGTGTACTATGAAGGACGCATGGGGCCGAACAATTGAATATGTACGTCTGTCGTTGACAGATGCGTGCAATTTTTGCTGCCCTTATTGCCGACCAGCAGAGATTACACCACAAAGCCAACATCAACTACTATCTGTGGATGAATGGATGACTATTTTAGGAGCATTTCATCAAGTGGGGGTGAAAGCTGTACGCCTTACTGGTGGTGAGCCGTTATTATATCCTCATATTGAAGAGTTATTAGCACGTATCAAGCAGACCGGATGGTTTGAAGATATATCCATGACTACTAATGGTAGTTTGTTGGCACCGCGGGCTAAGAAATTGAAAGAACTCGGTTTGAACAGAGTCAATATTAGCCTTGATTCCCTTGATAGCGATGCCTTTGCTCTATGTGTGGGCAAAGCTAACCAGCTAGATTCCGTTCTAAATGGTATTCAAAGTGCTATTGATGCTGGTTTTACTTCTGTTAAAATAAATACTGTTCTTTCACGTCACTGGACTGATGATGAAGTTCATGATTTGCTAACGTATGTAGAAACTTGGCCGGTGATTTGGCGTTTTATCGAGTATATGCCATTTCAAGGCGATGCGTTTCATGGGCCGACTTTTGATGAATGGAAGGCTCAATTAGAACGCGTCAGCGGTGGTATCCTCACTGAAAATCACGATGTATACGGCTTTGGACCTGCTACGTATTATAATTTACCGAGTGGTAAGGAGATTGGTTTTATCTTCTCTATGTCTCATAGTTATTGTGATACATGCAATCGCGTTCGCCTTACCTCAGATGGTCAAATGCGACTCTGCCTTCTACGTGATGATGAGGCCGATTTAGTGTCTCTTGTACGTCGAGGCCTAAGTGAAACTGAACTCGCCAGTCATATTGAATGGGCACTACAACGTAAACAAGAACGTCATGATGGTGTTACTATGGATCAACCAGAACGCCCTATGTGGCGCATTGGAGGGTAGTATGGGCTTCTTTGATTTTCTGAAACCGAGAAATAAAGAGTTTGTTCAATCCTGTTGGCCTGGTGGTAAAATGCTACAAGTCCACATGGAATACGATACACAAAAACTTATATTTACCTATATAGGCCGTTATGGATTACAATTTAGCGTGCCTAAGGCTGATGTAACAGACATTATTGTGAAAGAAGTAAGTCGTACCCATAGCGTCATTCAAATTTATCATGGCGATGTATGTGTGGGAACTACGGATATCATTCCTACAGAGGCTTGTGAAACGATAAAGAATTGGATGCTAGAATTCTAATATCCTATACATATAGATATGGTATAAATCAAATTGATATATTTATGGGAATGTAATAAATATTCTTTACATTCCTATAAAATAAGCATATAATAATTCATGTCATGGACCACTAGCTCAGCTGGCAGAGCACCTGACTCTTAATCAGGGTGTCCAGGGTTCGAACCCCTGGTGGTCCACCAAAATAAACCCGCACTACGGTGCGGGTTTTTCTTATTGTCTGTCCAAGAAAATGGGTGCAGATCAATTTGTAAGCATAAGCTATCTTCTTTTTGCAATTCTAATTGCTCTTGCTTGTGAGTTTTTACCGCAAAATAAGTTTGAGCTAATGCGATTACCTCTTTACGCGGATCACCATTCATAGCGATTAAGTAACAAGCGTATCTAGAGAGTACTATATCTTGTATACTACGTTGTAAGTTAGCCCCAACATCTACCAATTTGTTGACGTCAACAAATTCGGATTGAACCACATGACCACTGGCTTCACAAGCATTTTTTGCCTTTTCAATAATTTTATAAAAATTTCGCCATTCGGAGTATTCAAGTATCCCTTGTAAATCCCTAGCATACCAATACTCATTACCTTCGTCATCAAGTTGTTTTATCGAATCAAAAGGCGATGTATATGAACTGAATATATACTTACTCAAATTGGCGTAGAATTCGAAGTTGTACCAAAACATGAAATGGGTGCGAAGCATGGAGAAACAATTCCAAGCGAAAACAGAATTCGTATTAGAGAGGATGTATATGAACGAGCTTGCAATGGTTATGGTCGAGACAGATTAACTATGGCACATGAATTAGGACATCTATTATTACATCGCGTAGAGACGATTACTTTGGCGAGAGAAGATGGTGACATACCACCATATAAGGATCCTGAGTGGCAAGCGAATGCATTTGCAGGTGAATTACTAGCACCATATGAATATATTAAGGACATGAGCATAATAGACATAGCAAGTCATTATGGAATCACAGAAAAAGCAGCATCAATACAAAGAAGAAGAAAGTAAGGAGGTATTGATATGATGGCAATAAAAAAACAGCCACCTAGTGGTTGAAACAAGGGGCTGTAGCCAAAGTGTATAAGTTGCAGCTTATATACTTTGAATCTGAACGTAAATGGTCAGACTAATTAATTAAGTTAGTGATGTATATATGCTGACTATATGTCTTCATTAACTTGATATGGGGACTTCTACATTTAGAGATGTGGAAGTCCTCTTTTGGTTAAAAAGATTTATTTGATTTATGTCAGATAAAATATATAGTATAGTTAAGGCAGACATAAGGAAGGAGGTGATGCCATTGAAGAAGTTATGGAAGATAACAAAAAAGTGGTTACCAACAATAACCGCGTTTATCCAACTTGCAATCGCAATAATACAGTTATTAAATCAGTAACCACAGGGGCTCGTAAGAGCCCCAATCTTCCTAACTATTATAACAATGGCGAGCATATGATTTCAAGATTAACTTTAATAATTAGTATTATTGCCTTTGTGTTATCCGTTTATAATCTATTAGTAATATTAGGAGTTCTATAATGAAATTAGATGATGTAATGACCACACAAGAGGCGGCAGAACGCTGGAATGTTACTGCTGATTCTCTTAAACAAAACTGTAGGGGTCGTGTAAAGAATGGATTTTTAGAAGGAGAATTTAGAAAATCAGGGAAAATGTGGCTTGTCACTAGACAAGGTATGGAACGTCTATATGGTAAAGAAATAAAGTCTTTATAAATTTATTCTGATAAATATTGCATAGACAATAAATTAGTAATCACTTATGATTGGTATATAATACTATTTCTCATTAGGAGGTCCCCAATGGCAGTAGATGTATCCAGAACACAAGATGTATATAAAGATGCGGGTCAAAGTGTCAATTTCACAACATTATTATTAAATCGTAAAGATCGCGGTGCAGAATTAGAAGTAATCCAAGATATGGCTGATCGTATTCAAGCCATTAAACGTTCTGTTAGTATTCGTGCTAATGGCGAAGGCTTGGGTATCGCTTTTGGCTTTAGCCGTAAAGCATGGGATTATTTATTCCCTAATGCGCCTGTACCAAAAGAGTTAGAAGACTTCCAAGGTATTAAAGGTGATAAAAAAGACGTGCCAGCTGTAGCGGCTGATTTGTTCTTACATGTACGTTCCAATGATGAATCTGTTACATATACTGTAGTGGATCAAATCATGGAATTCTTGCGTCCTATTACATCTGTAGTTGATGAAACTCATGGTTTCCATTATGAACAAGGTCGTGCTATTATCGATTTCGTTGATGGTACGGAAAATCCTGTAGGCCAAGAAGCAGTAGAGTGGGGCGTTATCGGTGATGAAGACCCTGAATTCACTAATGGTTCGTATGCATTTGCACAAAAATATGAACACGACCTTGATGCTTGGCGTGCACTTCCTACAGAAATGCAAGAAAAATTCATTGGCCGTCGTAAATTCAGCGATATTGAATTAGAAGATGATGAAAAAGATCCAGCAGCTCACAATGTAGTAGCTCAAGATAATCGCGATGACGAAGAACATAAAATCGTTCGTATGAATGTACCCTTTGCACAACCTGGCCAAGGTGTGCGTGGCACATATTTCATTGGTTATGCTCGTTACTGGGATGTAACGAAAACAATGCTTACGAATATGTTCACACAAAACGACAAATTACTCGATTACTCTAAACCTATTACGGGTATGTTGTTCTTTATTCCATCCCTTGATACATTGGATGCTATTGCAGAAGGTGAATTATAATCGTTGTCTTTTGACGATATATGCAATGATAAAATAATATATAATAAAATCTATAGAGAGCGCCCCTTTTGGGGCGCTTTTATGCTATAATTAGAGAATATTATTGATTCTGTAGAATTTTAGTTTGTAGAGGTTGCCCATGAATTATACAAGTACACGTGGCACTGTTGCCGTAAATGAAACATATGCATTATTACATGGTTTGGCAGAAGATGGTGGTTTATACGTACCAGCTTTATTTCCAACAAATTGCTTAAGCTATAACGACATTAAAGATAAACCATACCAAGAGGTAGCTGCTGTTGTATTAGCAAAATTATTCCCTTGCTTCTCCGAAGCACATCTTAAGGAAATGATTAACTCCGCTTACAGCGATGTAAACTTTAGCACTCGCGATATTGCACCTCTACATTCTTTACTTGAAAAAGTATCCGTATTGGAATTATTCCACGGCCGTACACAAGCGTTTAAAGATATGGCGCTTTCACTATTCCCATATTTATTGGTAGCCGCAAAAGAAGCGGAAAGGGAAGATAAAGAGGTTCTTATCCTAACAGCTACATCTGGTGATACAGGCAAGGCTGCCCTTGAAGGGTTTAAAGATGTACCTGGTACGCATATTCAAGTATTCTATCCAACTGATGGCGTTAGCCCTATGCAAGCAGAACAAATGCAAAAGCAAGAAGGCGCTAATGTTAACGTAACGGCTATTCATGGCAACTTTGATGATGCTCAACAATTCTTGAAACGTTTATTCGTCGATGTAGATACAGCTAAAGAAGTAGCCGAAAAAGGCGTTATGTTCTCCAGTGCGAACTCCATTAACATCGGTCGTTTGGCACCGCAAGTGGTATACTATGTGAATGCTTATGCTGAACTTGTTGCACAAGGTGCTATCCATGAAGATGAAGCATTTAATGTAGTGGTTCCAACAGGTAACTTTGGTAACATCTTGGCTGCTTACTATGCTAAAAAGATGGGTATTCCTATCGGTAAATTGATCTGTGCATCCAATCAAAATAATGTGCTTACTGATTTCTTTAGAACTGGTACATACGATATGAATCGTCCGTTCTATACGACGATTTCTCCATCCATGGATATCCTTGAATCCTCTAACTTTGAACGTTTCTTGTACTATATTTCCGGTGAGGATAGTGAAAGAACAGCTCAATGGATGAAGGATTTGAAATCTACAGGCAAATTATCTGTCAATGAAGAAGAATTTAAACGTGTTCAAGCTAATTTCAGCGGTGCCTATGTAAATGATGAAGAAACAAAGGCCATTATTGAGCAAGTGTATAACTCCTATGGATATTTAATGGATCCTCATACCGCTGTTGCGATGGGCGCATATATGAAAGAATTAGAAGCACATCCAGAGGATGGTGCTCGTCATACGATCATCGCATCTACTGCACATCCATTTAAATTCCCAACACCTATTTGTGAGGCTCTTGATATTAAGGTTGGTTCTACCCCTTATGAAAGCTTAGATAATATCTCTGCTGTAACCGGTGTAGCATTCCCTAAACAATTGGCTGCGTTAAAATCTAAATCGTTGCGCTTTACAAAAGCCATCGACAAAGAAAATATGAAACAAGAAATTCTAGATTTTGTTGATACATTCTCTAAATAATGATTGCCGCCTCTCCTTGTAGGGGCGGTTTCTTATTGTATTGGTTAACGATATATTGTATCGACGAGATAGGAGGATATATGGCAAAAAAAGGGTTAATCTATGCGCTGCTTTCAGCACTTTTGCTGAGTACTATGAATTTGTTCGTTAAGATGCTAGGATCGAATATTCCATCTGGAGAGATTGCATTCTTTCGCGGATTATTTGGCACCGTTGCAGTTCTTATCGTTATGTATATAAAGGGCATCCGCTTTTCCACGGAGGACCGAGGCTTGCTTGTTATGCGAGGTCTCTATGGCGGTTTTGGCATGGTGTGTAATTTTATAGCCTTGGTACATATGAAGATGTCTGATGCTACCATATTGTTTCAAACATCGGGTATTTTCGTGTTTATCTTTAGCGCCTTTTTCCTTAAGGAACGCGTTCCGAAGGGCGCTGGTAAATGGCTTATTCTAATCTTCATAGCCGTGATGGTGATGGTTAATCCGTTTAGCTATGGTGGATTTACCTGGTATGCACTAGTCGCTGTATTGGGTGCTGCTTTATCGGCCGCAGCTTATACGACGATTCGCTCCATTAGTAAGCATGGTAAGCATAGTAATTTTGAAATTATGGCGTATTTCTTGATTACAGGTATGATTGCCGGTCTTGTGACGACCGATGGATTTGTAATGCCAGAAGGTCAAGAATGGCTCATTATTACTGCTATTGGCGGTATAACCGTAGTGGCTCAATTCTTCTTGACGGGTGCTTTTGTTACAACAAATGCTGTTGTAGCTCAATTCTTGCAATATGTAGGCGTCTTTATTAGCTCCTTCTATGGTTTTTTATTCTTTGGTGAAAGCTTATCCATCGAAACGGTGAGGCGCTGGTATCGCCATGTTTGTGGCGTCCGTTATGTTGGCACGCTTAAAAAGAGCAAAATGGTCCTATACGTGAAGGCAAGGTCATAGAGGAAAAAAACAAAATAAATGTCGAATACTATATAAGTAGTATTGGTGCATAATCAAGATGCGACCATCAATTAGGGATATCATTGTATGGTTGCATCTTTTTGTATATTGTAGGAGTGTGATGGCTATGTTTATGGAGTGGATTAAAATTGAGAATTACCGTAATCTCGTAGATATTGAACTACACTTTCACAATGATATTAATTACTTTGTAGGCGAAAATGCAGTGGGGAAATCCAATTTTCTTGACCTCTTAGAGCAAATGATGAATGCACGAGGTTTTCAAGAAAGTGACTTTGCTGATGTACATAGACCGATACGCATTGAGTGTAAAATGTCCTTTTCTGAGCTCACTACATCATTTCAAGATATGATTGGTCCAGAAGATGGTATATATCTACGCCTTGAACAAGTGGTACAAGAGGTATATCCACGACTCTATAAGATGGATGGAGAGAAATTGACACCGTTACCATTGTCTATGTTGCGTCATACAATCTATATGTGTCATCGCGATACATCGGAGGCGGAACTTTATTCCATTCCTACATCGGTGTATATGGAACTGGGGAAACAGCTTGTTACCTATCTGCCTAAGACTGGATTGACATCAGATGATGCCATCGCATTAGATAGCTTTATCAATGTAAGAATGGGGCTTGATCCCGAATGTGTTCTTAATATTCAGCGTCTTGTAGAACTGTTAACATCCTCTACAGAGGCAAACTTAATTCGTAAGTATTCCATAGATAATGTACGGCTTATCATGGCGGTAGCACTAAAGATTTTGGCTCAAATTTACATGAAGGTGCACAGTGCATCTACTAATTTAGAATCACTGCTCGTGTATGACAATGAGGGCCGTCGATATTTACCGGTATTTATCAGTGTCGATGAACCGGAATTACATTTGAGTCCTTATTTGCAACGAGCCGTGCTCAGCTATTATCGTCAAATTGCAACCAATGAAAATGCTGAATTTTTAGCGTTAATTAAACAGCTATTCCAAATTGATGGCCTATTGGGTCAATTATTTGTAGTAACTCATAGTACCGATGCATTGGTAGACGATTATCGTCATATTATACGCATGTATCGTGATGAAACGGGTCTCGTTCGCGCTGCTTGCGGGGTGACCTTTAAATTTGCTCGAGAAGTAGAGAAACATTTGATTATGCATTTCCCTGAAGCGAAGGAAGCCCTCTATGCACGGTGTATCATCTTGGTAGAAGGGGAAACTGAGTATGGTAGTTTTGCAGGTATGGCCAAAAAATTAAATGTAGATTTGATTATTTTGGTATATGTCTTATCAATGCACGTGGAGAATCTTCTATTAGTAAGCTTCATAAATTATTTAAAAGCTTTGCCATTCCGACGGTAGCACTCTATGACAGAGATGTAATGGATAAGCATAGCAAGTCTCATGTTAATGTCTTTTACACGAATGAAATCTGTTTTGAAATGGATGTAGTATCCCATTTGATTCGACATCATCATCGGGATGTATTGGACAGCATTATTCAGGATCTTATTGATACAGGGCGTGGTATGGTAACAAAGGATATGGCACGCCGCGGTTTTGCTAAGTTGGGACTTGATAATCATCAAGTGGTACAACGATGTTTGAAAAATATCAAGGCAAAGGATATAGATACATTATTGGCGTACTATTTCTCTTGGTTTTATAGCAATAAAGGTGTGATTGTAGGGCGTAGAATTGCCTACTATATACCGGATCATATGATTCCACCAGCCTTTATTGCGGTTATTGAACGGGCTAAAGTTTTATCTCTAGAATCATCTATTATGAAAATAGGATGATAAGCATATTAAAAACTTTCAATAAACTATATCGAAAAATGTTGACATAGATGCAGTTTTCTTTTATGATTAATGAGGTTAATTTTTCCGAACGGTATTAAGTGTGAGTAGGAGTTAAACATGAAGGAATTTATTAAAGAGTTTAAAGAGTTCGCTTTTAAAGGGAACATGATGGACCTCGCTGTAGGTATGATTATTGGTGCAGCTTTCACAGCATTAGTGAATTCTGTAGTTAGCAATTTGTTCATGCCATTAATCAGTGTGTTCACTGGTGGTATTGATTTTAGCAATCTATATTTGCCATTAAGTGAAGCGTCTAAAGAGGCATTTGTAAATGGTGCTGATATTGCAACAGCTCGCTCTGCTGGTGCTGTATTGCCTTACGGTACATTCATTACTGACCTCATTCAATTCTTAATCTTAGCATTCGTTGTATTCTTAATGATTCGCGCGTTGACGAAGCTAATGCAAAGTGCTAAGAAAGAAGCTGAAGAAGCACCAGCAACTACAAAAGAATGTCCATTCTGTAAAACAGAAATCAATATTGATGCAGTTAAATGTCCTAACTGTACATCTGATTTAAAATAATCAACACACTAAGAAAGAGTTCTAGAAGCATAATGCTTTTAGAACTCTTTTTTGTTGTAACTTAGCCCTGAGTTTTGGTAAATTTCCAATTATAGGATACAATATAGATACATATAGTTTTCGTTGTAAATGATATGTTGTTACAGCATTTAAGAATATATAGAGAAGGGATGAAATGATTATGGAACGTAAACCATTAGTAGTGGTACCTGGCTTAGTGCGACGTGATGCTATTGCCTATTTACAAGAACATGTTGACGTACGTCAGTGGACAGAAAAACTAAAATGCCTAGAGAGGTTTTAAAAGAATGGTTACGCGATGCTGATGGTTTGTGGTCTATTAATTCCATATCGGTTGATGCGGACCTTGTGAAAGATGCGCCTAATTTAAAGGTCATTGCACAAGCCTCAGTAGGCTATGACAATGTAAAGATTGATGAACTTACGGCGGCGGGCATTCCTTATGGCAATACGCCAGGTGTTCTCAACGAAACCGTAGCAGAACTGGCGTTCACATTGATTGCTACGGCCAGTCGTCGCATTATTGAAAATGCAATTTTTGTAAAAAATGGCCGTTGGGCTGAGCGTCCTTCTAATATTAAGGGCTTTGATTTGAGTCGCCGCACATTGGGTATCATTGGTATGGGCGCCATCGGTGTTTCCATTTCTCGACGTGCTCGCGCCTTTGGTATGACCGTTGTATATCATAATCGACATCAACGTAATGACGATAAATTGTATAGAACAACATATATGGAATTAGATGAGCTACTCGCTACGAGTGATGTGGTATGTATCATGGCGCCACTTACGGATGAAACGTATCATATGTGCGATGCCGAGTTCTTTAAGAAAATGAAAAAGACCGCATTGTTCGTCAATGTAGGTCGCGGTGCCATCGTTGATACAGATGCACTCATCGATGCTCTTAAACTGGTGAAATCGATTATGCTGCACTTGATGTAACTGATCCAGAACCACTACCAGCAGATCATCCATTATTGTCCATTGATAACTGTTTAATTGTTCCTCATATTGGTTCGTATACAGATCGCACGCGATATGATATGTCCATGTTGACAGCGAATAATATCATTGCTGGTGTTCATAAAAAACCTCTACAAACATGTGTTAATGAAGAGGTGAATTATAAAATGTGCGGTCCTATATAAAATATGGTAAAATAAAAGAATATTTATCGTATGGAGGTTGTAACGTTGGAACATAAAGATACTGAACAAACTGTAGCTCCTGAAGAAGTTGTATCCATTAACTTTATCGAAGCTGAAATAAATAAAGATAATGAAGAGGGCGTATACGGTGGCCGTGTACATACGCGATTCCCACCAGAACCAAATGGGTATTTACATATCGGCCATGCTAAGTCCATTTGCCTTAACTTTGGGTTAGGCGAAGAATATAAGGGCTTAACAAATTTACGCTTTGATGACACAAATCCAGAAAAGGAAGATGTGGAATATGTAAATTCCATTAAGGAAGACGTGGAATGGCTTGGATTCCATTGGGATGGCGACGTACGCTATGCATCTGATTACTTTGGCAAAATGTATGATTATGCTAAAAAGCTTATCTCCTTGGGTAAGGCTTATGTAGATGATCAAACAGCAGAAGAAATCCGTCAAACGCGTGGCGATTTCTCTACGCCAGGTACAAACAGCCCATATCGCGATCGTTCTGTAGAAGAAAATTTAAAACTCTTTGAAGAAATGAAAGAGGGTAAATATAAGGATGGCGAAAAGGTGTTGCGCGCCAAAATTGATATGGCAGATCCTAATATCGTCATGCGCGATCCTGTATTGTATCGTATTGTAAATGCAGAGCATCACCGTACAGGATCTGAATGGAGCATTTATCCAATGTACGACTTTGCACATCCTATTGAGGATGCTATTGAACGCATTACCCATTCCGTATGTACATTGGAATTTGAAGTGCATCGTCCATTGTATAATTGGGTTCTCGAAGATTGGGAAGACACTGAAAAACCTCGCCAAATCGAGTTCGCTCGTTTAAATGTAACAAAAATGGTTATGTCTAAACGCAAATTACGTGCTCTTGTAGAGGCTGGCCTCGTATCCGGTTGGGATGATCCTCGTATGCCTACCATTTCTGGCTTGCGCCGTCGTGGCTATACACCAGAAGCCATCCGTGATTTCTGCGACCGCATTGGCGTAGCTAAGGCTGATAGCACTGTAGATATTGCATTGCTTGAATTCTGTATTCGTGAAGATTTGAAATTAAAAGCTCCACGTCCAATGGTTGTCATCGATCCTGTTAAGGTTATTATCGATAATTATCCAGAAGGTCAAACAGAACCTTGTGTGGTTGAAAATAATCCAGAAAATGAAGAACTCGGTACTCGTGAAGTTATGTTTGGTCGCGAAATTTATATTGAGCGCGCCGACTTTATGGAAGAACCGGTTAAGAAATTCTTCCGCTTGGCTCCGGGAAAAGAAGTACGCTTAAAAGGCGCTTATTTCATTACTTGCCAATCTGTTGTAAAGGATGAAAACGGTACCATTACTGAAATCCATTGTACCTATGACCCTGAAACGAAGAGCGGTAGTGGTTGCACACGTAAGGTAAAGGGTACATTGCATTGGGTTGAAGCTTCTACGGCTGTAGATATTGAAACTCGTTTATATGACTACTTGCTTAAAGAAGAATCCGATGGTAAAGACTTCTTAGCTGATTTTAATCATGAATCGTTACAGGTTATGCACAGTAAAGGTGAAGCAAGCCTTGCTAATACTGTTCCTGGCGATAGATTCCAATTCTTGCGCCAAGGTTATTTCGTAACTGATAAGGATAGCACTGCCGATCATATTGTGGTAAACCGCATCGTAGGTTTACGTGATACATGGGCAAAACAACAAAAGAAATAGTTGTGATTATACCGCCCCTTTAAGGGGCGGTTTTGTTTAGGAGAAAACTATGAAATCAATGATAGCTTTAGCTCTCGCTGGTGTTGTAGCGATGAGCACACCTGTACTTGTTGATGCGGCTAATATTAATGCTAGTAAATATGCCGCTGCATATGGAACGTATAATGGTATGAAACTTAACGAAGGTGTTACGATTTATGCCAATGCGCCAAAGGCTTTGTTCGCCGGCGCAGGTAAAACCGATGTAAAAACGGCTCTTATGCAAGCTGGTGCCAGCCGTGCCGAGGTATATACGCTTAACGTAAAACGAGAAAATGAAATGAATTACGCTGTATTTGCGAATGTGGTCGTAGGTGGTAAACATAATCTTGTTAACACCAAGCATGTGAGCACTGATGCCAGTGATGTCGGTAATTTGGTGGCGTCTATCAATGGAGGTAAAGCTGCTGAGCTAGGCCAATACCAAGTGGTGACACCTTTGGCTAAGCATAATAAAACATATGTAGGTGCACTAAAATATACAAGTAAAGATAATAATAATTCTTATAATGAGATTCTTCATATTGCTGTTTCTGAAAGTAAATACGAGGGCCCTAGTGTGCGATTTATCGCTATAGATGAAGAAAGTGATGCTAAGGTATTTCCTCGCGTGAGCAACTTGCTAACTAGTAAATAATAAATAATTATTGAAATAAATTATCAATTATCTTGACAATATTTCTCATCGAGAGTACTATGTGTATATAGTAATCAATCTCAAGTAATGAGGCGGATTCTATATAGATATGCAACAGGCAGGTACGACTATGATGAATTCAATTGACAATATCATTGGATTTCATTGTGCACCGGCAATTCGAGGCATTAAGGTCTCGAATTTGGTTTCTATTCCACGGGACATGAATGAACAAATCCAATTCGTTTTGACTGAATATAATAAAGAGTTTAATGAAAAGGGTTTATTCTTCTTTGAATTATGTCGCTGTAAAGCACGTAGACTATTATTGGTGTTCCGTGAAACACAATTACGAGACTATGTACGGCAACCTGCGGTGATGACATTTTTGAAAGCCTACGGTTATCAAGATAGTATGAGCATTATGGAGATGCTTGAACATTTGCGATATCGTATGGAATCAAGCGTTGATTTCCCTCATGAAATTGGTGTGTTCCTTGGATATCCATTAATGGATGTGAAGTATTTTATTTCTCGTCGCGGTAATGGATATTCTATGTGTGGTGAATGGAAGGTTTACCACGATGTAGTAGATGCACAACGCTCTTTCCTATGTTACAAAGCATGTCGTGAATTTTGTCAAACTCAATTGATGTTGGGAAAAACATTTAGTTCATTGGTCGCAAGAACGGCCTAGGAGGTACAAGATGATTGGTGTAATTTTTTGGTCCGGTACAGGCAATACAGAAAGAATGGCTTATGAAGTAGCTGAAGGTATCAAAGCTGCAGGTCAAGACGTAGAAGTAAAATCCGTTTCTGAAGTATCTGTTGATGAAGCAGCAGCTTACGATAAATTGGCTCTTGGTTGCGCTGACATGGGTGCTGAACAATTAGAAGAAGGCGAATTCGAACCATTCTACACTGAATTAGAAGGTAAATTGAGTGGTAAAAAAGTAGCAATCTTTGGCTCCTATGGTTGGGGTGGCACTTGGTTAGAAGACTGGGGTACTCGCATTAAAGATGCTGGCGGCGAATTAGTAGCTGACGGTGTGGCAATCTTGGGTGAACCAGATGATGACGGCAATGCACAATGTCAAGAATTGGGTAAAACATTAGCTAACGCATAACAACTTCATATTATATAAAGACTATAGCGATGGATGTGACATCGCTATAGTCTTTTTTGTATCTATTTATGGAAAGGTGTACTGCTTTGGTATATAATTAAATAATGTTATTGCAAAGGAGACGCATTATGAAGGACGAGCGATTTATAGTTACCTACCGAATTGAAGCCGACACATATGAAGACGCAAAGTCTATTGCTTGGGCTGTTCAAGTAGAACAAACGATTGAATTTCCTTATGAATTTGTAACTGATCCATATATTAAAAATACAATTACCGGTCGATTGGAATCTCTCGAACCGATGGCGCCAGATTCCGCATATGCAACTGTGGGAGTGATGCCGAATGTAGTGATTGATGCTTCTCGGTATTATCTAGCTCGCATTTCATATCATGTAGATACTACCGCATTAGAAGCAACGCAATTTTTAAATGTTGTATTTGGTAACTCATCGTTACAACCTCATATTTGGGTGGTAGACATAGAACTATGTCCTACATTATTTGACGTATTCAAAGGTCCACGATTTGGATTGCATGGTATTCGTAGATTGGTTGAAACGCCTACAAGACCGATGATTCAGGCTGTAATTAAACCTATGGGAACGCTAATGAAGAACTAGCTCGCATGTGTGCAGCGTATACGCGTGGTGGCGTCGATGTTATCAAGGATGATCATGGCATTACGAACCAATCCTTTTCGCAGTTTAAGGATCGTGTAAGACGATGTGCTGCTGCGGTGCGTGAGATGAATGAAGCGCATGGAAAACACGCATTATATGCAGCTAATGTGTCTGGTGATGGCACAGATGTATTAGAACGCGCTTATTTCGCTAAAGAGGCGGGTGCTACGGCGCTTATGGTAGCCACAGGTTTAGTTGGCTCTGGTTGGTTACATAAATTAGCTACCGATGAAAAATTGCGCTTGCCGATTATTCACCACCCTGCCTATTCTGGTGGTTTTGTGAGCCCTGGTGTATCCGGTATTGCCGACTATTTACAGTTGGGATTCTTGCCTCGATTATTTGGCGCTGATATGATGGTTTTTGTATCTTATGGAGGGCGCTTTACCTTTACCCAAGAGCAATGTAAGCGTATTGCCGCGTATATTAAACATCCTGTAGGATTGGTGAAAGCAGGTTGTCCGGCTCCTGGTGGTGGCGTGACTGATGCGCGCCTTACAGAATTAGTCGAGTTGTACGGAAATGATACGATGTTCCTCGTTGGAGGCGATATGTTCCGTCGTGGACCAGATCTTGAGTCGAATATGGCGTATTTTGTTAATCGATTAGAAGAACTGTCACAATTGAAACAAATAATAGTTGTGAAAGTTGGACTTTCACTAACGCAATCGTACGGTGATTGAAAGACTTTCACCAATAGAAATAATTAATTATATGGAGTAGTTTAATGAGTGAAACCTCACCTTTAGAGGTCCATGTTCTTGCCAGTGGTAGCAAGGGTAATTGTACAGTTATAAAAAAAGGAAATTCTGTAATATTACATGATGTGGGTATTAGTTGCCGGCGCATCGTTAATGGGCTGAAAGAATTACATATCGATATGAGCCAGGTTGAGGGAATATTTATTAGCCACGAGCATACCGACCATATTGCGGGGCTACAACAACTATTAAAGCGTTTGATATTCCTGTATATACTAAGCAAGGCACGTGGCGTGAAATCCAAGATAAGTTAATCGTTCCAAAACATCAACTGGTGGAATTGACAAAGGGGAGTTTGGAGCTTGGAAATCTTACGGTGGAACCCTTTAGTGTTAGTCATGATGCGGCAGATCCTATAGGCATCAATGTATTTTCCGGTAAAGACAAGGCAACAGTTGTCACCGATACGGGGGTGATTACGGATACTATATTGCACCGATTAGATGACAGCACATTGCTAGTCTTGGAGGCCAATTATGATCCTCAAATGTTGCGTTTTGGACCGTATCAACCATTTTTAAAGCAACGCGTAGCCAGTGATGAAGGTCATTTAAGCAACGAAATGGCGGCACAGGCCTTACTTATGATGAAACGACCTGATTTTATGCAGGTCATTTTGGCACATCGCTCTGAAAATAATAATAACCCTGTCCTCGTAACGCAGACGATTGGTCAAATGCTCGTCGATGGGGGCGTTAAAATAGGACCGGAAATGAAATTACAGCATGGCCAACCTAACGAAATAGTATCCATGCAGTCTGTTCATAAAAATTAGAGGTACATCTTGTATGAAGTTTCATGTAATCTGTATTGGTAAATTAAAAGAGGCTTACCTTCGAGAAGGTGTGGCCGAATTTGTAAAACGTATGCGCCCCTATGGAGGTGTTATAATTACTGAATTGAATGAAAGTAAAATAGGGGATAAGCCCAGTGATGCGGACCGTAAACAAGTAGTCGTAGAAGAGGGACAGCGGTTGTTAAAGGCCGTTCCTAAATCGGCATACACTGTATTGCTAGATGTATATGGTAAAACGATGTCTTCTGAAAATTTGGCCTCTATGGTATCTAAATTAGAGGTGGACGGCATCAGTGATATGGTCTTTATCATAGGCGGTGCCTTTGGCGTTAGTGATGAATTGCGCCGTTCTGTAAAATTTAAGTTATCCTTTAGCCCTATGACCTTTACTCATCAAATGGTTCGATTGTTGTTAGTAGAACAGATTTACCGCAGTGCTAAGATAAATCGCAATGAACCATACCATTGGTGATATACTTAACTAAATATTATTTATATACAATTTTTGAAAAAGGAGTTTTCAACTCTAAGGTCGAATAGTATAATAAAGAGTAAAGTTATATGAAGGAGGAATTCCCTATGAAAATCCAAGACGTAATGAATAAATATCCTGTTACAGTTGGTAAAGATGCTCCTATTTCTGATGTAGCAGACTTATTAGTTAAATATAATTTAACAGCTGTTTCTGTAGTGGATGAAGAAAATAAATTGTTAGGTATTATTTCAGAAGGTGACTTGTTATACAAAAAGGTTCGCCCTCATGTACCTCATTATGTAAATGTTTTGGGCGCTAGTATCTATTACAATGGTATTGGTGAATATAATGCACAATTCAAAAAATTGTTAGCATCCCACGTATATGAATTGATGACTAGCGATGTTATTACTACAACACCAGATAAAGATGTAGAAGAAATCGTATCCGTTATGCTTGATCAACATTTGAAAAACGTCCCTGTTGTAGATAAAGAGTACCGTTTGATTGGCATTTTATCTCGTCGTGATATCATTAAATTGATTGCAAAAGATAACTAATTATTTACATATATGCAATACTAAACAGCCACTCCCTATGAGTGGCTGTTTCCTTATAATGCTAAGAATTGCATTGAATTTTCATTTATGATATTATAAGGAGTGCATAATATACTACAGAAATTTGGGCGTTTGCCCTTCAAGGAGGACATATTTTAATGAAAGCAACTGTAAATCCTGTTGATCAACACGTAGTAACTTTAACTATCGAAGTACCTGCAGCAGAAGTAGACAAAGGTATCAAACAAGCGGTAAAACGCATTGCAAACCAAGTGAAACATTCCTGGCTTCCGTAAAGGCCACGCACCTCGTCGTGTATTGGAAATGAACTTTGGTAAAGAAGCTATCTTGGAAGAAGCATTTGACGTATTGGCTAGCCAAAACTATAGTGCTGCTCTTCGTGAAAACGATATCGTTCCTGTATCTGATCCAGAAACAGAACGCGTACAATTCGAAGAAGGTAAAGATTTAATCTTCAAAGTAACTGTAACAAAACGCCCAGAAGTTAAACTTGGCGATTACAAAGGCTTAGAAGCTACAAAACAAGACGCTACTGTAACTGATGAACAAATCGAAGAACAATTGAACAATATCCGTGAACAACAAGCTAAAATGGTTGTTGCTGAAGAAGGCGCTACAATTCAAAAAGACGACTTCGCAGTAATCGATTTCGCTGGTTCTGTTGACGGTAAACCATTTGATGGTGGCGAAGGTAAATCCTACCCATTACAAATTGGTTCCGGTAGCTTCATCCCAGGTTTCGAAGATCAATTGATCGGCGCAAAAGCTGGTGATGATGTAACTGTAAAAGTAACATTCCCAGAAGACTACTTCGTAGCTGAATTAGCTGGTAAAGAAGCAGAATTCAAAACTCATATCCATGATATTAAACGTAAAGAATTGCCTGAATTGAACGATGAATTCGCAAAAGAAGCAAGCTCTTACGAAACAATTGAAGAATTGAAAAACGATCTTCGCGCTAAAATGGAAGAAGAAGCATCCCGTCGTGCCATCGACACTTACAATGCTGATTTGATCCAAGCAGCTGTTAAAAATGCAACTGTAGATATTCCAGAAGTGATGATCAATGATCGCGTAGAACAAATGATTCAAGAATTGGCTATGAACATGGAAGGCCGTGGCTTGAAACTTGATGACTACTTGAAATTCTCCAATAAAACTATCGAAGATTTACGCACTGAATACAAAGATTCCGCAGCTGAAAATGTACGCGCTGATTTAGTATTGGACGCTATTGCAACTGCTGAAGGTATCGAAGTAACTCCAGATGATATGAATCGCGAAATCTTCATTATGGCTCAAAACTTTGGGAGCAGATCCTAAAGAAGTTTGGGATATTATTGCAAAAGAAGGTCGTGTAGCTATGTTAGCAGGCTCTGTAGCTCGCAAAAAAGCAGCTCGATTCATCATCGATAATGCAAAAGGTGCAGAAGCAGCAGAATAATGCTTGCTCACTAGGTACATGAAAAGGTGATTATATGTATGTACCAATCGTAGTTGAACAAGGCGAACGTGGTGAACGTTCGTATGATATTTACTCTCGCTTATTAAAGGATCGCATTATCTTTTTAGGTGGACCTATTGATGATAATGTTGCAAATGCGGTGATTGCCCAAATGCTTTTCCTAGAAGCAGAGGATCCAGATAAAGATATTCATCTATATATTAATAGCCCAGGTGGTGTTGTAACTGCTGGTATGGCTATCTATGACACGATGCAATATATTAAACCAGATGTGTCTACCATTTGCGTAGGCTCTGCTGCAAGTATGGGGGCTGTATTATTGACAGCCGGTGCAAAGGGAAAACGCTTTGCATTGCCTCATGCGCGCGTTATGATTCACCAACCATTGGGTGGTGTACAAGGTCAAGCATCTGAAATCGAAATCCATGCCCGTGAAATTCTTCGTATGCGTGAAGAGTTAAATGGTATCCTAGCAGCTCGCAGTGGCCAAGATATTGAAGTGGTAGCACGTGATACTGATCGTGATAACTTCATGAGTGCCCAAGATGCCGTTGAATACGGTTTGATTGACGAGGTGTTAACTCGCGATACTCTAGAAAGCAAGTAATGGAGGCGCTCATTGGCAAAGATAAAGATACTATGCGTTGTAGCTTTTGCGGACGCACAAGTGATGAAGTAAGAAAACTAGTGGCCGGTCCTAATGTGTACATCTGTGATGAATGCGTAGAAGTTTGTGAACGCATCATTGAAGATGAACTTGGTGACATCGGTACAGAAGACTTTAAATTAAAAGAATTGCCAACGCCAAAAGAAATTAAAGCTCATCTTGATCAATATGTCATTGGTCAAGATGATGCTAAAGTTTCCCTTGCGGTGGCAGTATATAATCACTACAAACGTCTACAAACAGATAATATGGTAGATGATGTAGAACTACAAAAGTCCAATGTTCTATTTATTGGACCTACAGGTAGTGGTAAAACATTATTGGCTCAAACATTGGCAAAAATGTTAGAGGTTCCATTTGCAATTGCAGATGCAACAAGCTTAACCGAGGCTGGCTATGTAGGGGAAGATGTAGAAAATATTCTATTAAAACTCATTCAAGCCGCCGATTATGATATTGAACGGGCTGAACGCGGTATTATTTACATCGATGAAATCGATAAGATTGCCCGTAAGTCTGAAATCCTTCCATTACACGTGACGTGTCAGGGGAAGGTGTGCAACAAGCACTTTTAAAAATCTTAGAAGGTACCGTTGCTTCGGTGCCACCTCAAGGTGGTCGTAAGCATCCTAATCAAGAAATGTTACAAATCGATACTACTAATATTCTCTTTATTTGTGGTGGCGCATTTGATGGCATGGATAAGGTTATTACAAAACGTACCGCTAAGAAAACATTAGGTTTTGGTGCTGATGTACAACGTGCTGAAGAACGCGATGTATCTGCGATTCTCAAAGAGGTTGTACCTGAAGATTTATTGAAATTTGGTTTGATTCCTGAATTTATTGGTCGTTTGCCTGTTATGGTAACATTAGACCTATTAGATCGGGATGCATTGGTCCAAATTCTTACAAAACCGAAAAATGCATTGACTAAGCAATATGAAAAAATTCTATCCCTTGATGGTGTAGAATTAACATTTGAAGATGATGCATTAGAAGAAATCGCTGATGAAGCATTACAGCGTAAAACTGGTGCTCGTGGTTTGCGTGCCATTATTGAGAAGGTAATGAAGTATGTTATGTATGAAGTTCCATCTATGGATGATGTGGCAAAATGCATAGTTACCAGAGAAGCCGTAAAGGGCACAGGTGAACCTATACTCAAAAATGAGGCAGACAAAGACATCCAGCTGAAATCGTAATTCGAAGAAACTCATTTCTGTGTAGGAATGAGTTTCTTTTCATAATATAAATCCTTGGAGGACATATGAATTTACTCGAAGTAGGTATTCCTACCGTTCCCCTTAGAGGGATGGTTGTATATCCGAATATCGTGATTCACCTCGATATCGGTCGAGACAAATCCATCAAAGCGGTAGAAGCCGCAATGAACGAAGATCGCATTATGGCAGTGGTATCCCAAAGGATGATTCTGTAGATGCACCTACCGTTCATGATTTAGCCCAAATGGGTACACTTGTAAAAATTAAACAAATGTTGCGCTTACCAGGTGGTATTGTTCGTGTTCTCGTTGAAGGTATTACTCGTATTCGTGTTATGAACATTACGAGCATGGATCCTTATTATGTAGGGGACTATGAACGTGTAGCATCCATTTTCGAAGATGATGTAGAACTTGAGGCGTATCGTCGTTTAGTACAGTCTAAATTCAATGAATGGGCTGATGAAGCTAAAACGATCACTGAAGAAGGCGTTACACGCGTTATGGAATTGCGTGACCCTTGTGAACTAGCCGATCAAGTAGCATTTATGCTGCCTGTTAATAATGCAAAACGACAAGAGTTACTAGAAGAATTATCTGTTGCAAGACGATTGAACATGATTGTAGGCATTCTTAATATGGAATTACAAATTTCTGATTTGGAAAATTCCATCAACAATCAAGTTCGTCAAGCTATGGAAAAAACACAAAAAGAATATTTCTTGCGTGAAAAAATTCGCGTCATTCATGATGAATTGGGTGATAAAGGGCGACCCTGAGGAAGAAGCAGATGAATTAAGAGAACAATTAAAAGCTCTTAATTTGAGCGAAGAGGTTCACAATCGTATCGATAAAGAAATTTCTCGCTATAGCCGCATGCCACAAATGATGCCAGAAGCGACCATTCTTAGAAATTATCTTGACTGGGTGCTAAGTTTACCATGGAACGATGTTACCGATGATCGTCTAGATATCAATGAAGCAAAAGATATTTTAGAGGCTGATCATTATGGCTTAGAAAAGGTTAAGAAACGTATCTTAGAATTCTTGGCAGTTCGCAAATTGACAGGTAAGAATAGCGGTTCCATCCTTTGCTTAGTAGGACCTCCTGGTGTTGGTAAAACATCGTTAGCTTCATCCATTGCTAAAGCGATGAATCGTAAATTCGTACGCGCATCCTTAGGTGGTGTTCGCGATGAAGCTGAAATTCGTGGCCATCGTCGTACATACATTGGCGCATTGCCAGGTCGTATGATTCAGGGCATTAAAAATGCAGGTACACGTAATCCTGTATTCTTGCTTGATGAAATCGATAAATTGGCATCCGATTATAAAGGTGATCCATCTTCTGCATTATTAGAAGTATTGGATCCGGAACAAAATAGTACATTTAGCGATCATTTTATTGAAATTCCATTTGATTTCTCCGATGTGTTCTGGATTACTACGGCGAATGTGGCCTCTAATATTCCAGGCCCATTATTAGACCGTATGGAAATTATTGAGCTTTCAAGCTATATGGAAGATGAAAAATTAGAAATCGCTAAGCGCTATTTAGCACCTAAACAAATCGAAAAGAACGGTTTAAAAGATAATAAGATTAAACTATCTGATGCAGTGTTAAAGAAAATTGTATCCGAATATACTCGTGAAGCTGGCGTTCGTACCTTGGAAAAAACTATCGCTAAAGTATGCCGAAAAATGGCTTACCAAGTGGTAGAACAAGATATTGAAACTCCGAAGGTTTCCGTCAAGAATTTACACGAATACTTAGGCGCACCTATCTTTATCGATCAAGAACGTGAAAAGAAACCTCAAGTGGGCTATGTTAACGGACTTGCTTGGACCTCTGTAGGTGGTGTAGTATTACCTTGTGAAGCGACAACAATGGCAGGGACTGGCAAACTAGCACTAACCGGTAGCCTTGGTAAAGTAATGCAAGAATCCGGTCATGCTGCTATGAGCTATATTCGTCATAATGCAAAATCCTTGAAAATCGATGAAGAATTCTATAAAAAGTTAGACATTCACGTTCATCTTCCAGAAGGGGCAACACCAAAGGATGGTCCTTCAGCAGGGATTACGATGACATTAGCAATGGTATCTGCCTTGACGGGACGTAAGGTGCGCGCTGATCTCGCTATGACTGGTGAAATCACATTGCGTGGCCGCGTATTACCAATTGGCGGTCTTAAAGAGAAATTGTTGGCAGCATTGTTATACGGTGTGAAAGAGGTTTTAATTCCAAAAGGTAATGAAAAGGATATTCCTGAATTACCAGATAGTGTAAAAGAAGGTCTTATCATCACACCTGTTAAGACAATGGATGAAGTTTTAGCAAAGGCACTTGTATAATGCAAAAGAAGAAAAAATCCACAAAACATATGGGGCCAAAACCACAATATACAAGAAAAGAAATTAAGGGGCCTCGCATTATAGCAGCAAAATATAATACATCCTGTGTAAAAGCAGATCAATATCCTGAAGGGGATACGGTAGAAGTAGCCTTTTTAGGACGCTCTAATGTGGGCAAATCCTCATTGATTAATTCCTTATGTAATTATCGTGGCCTTGCTCTTGTGAGTGGACAGCCAGGGAAAACAAAGACGATAAACTATTTGATATTGAATCAAAAGAGGATATTAGTGAAACTGAAGAACGTCGGTATCACTGGTTCTTAGTTGATTTGCCTGGATATGGTTTTGCAAAAACTAATAAAGATAATCGCAATATGTGGTCATCATTTATATCTGATTATATATTGCATTCTGAACGATTAATGTTATTATGCTTGCTTATCGATGGGCGTCATCCAGAGATGCCTATCGACAAAGTGGCGTTTGATTGGCTCGTTGAGGCCGGTGTGCCTCTTCAAATCGTGGTGACAAAGGTAGATAAGCTCAATGCTAAAGAGAAATCAATAAATTTAGCAAAAGTTAAAGCCATGTATCCAACTGATTCTCCACCGATTATGTATAGCTCATTGAAACATACGGGCCGTGAGTTATTGCAGCAACGAATTAATCAAGTACTAGTAGGGGAGGAAGCATGAGTAATTCAAACCAGTTAGAGATGATGGAACGCATCGCTCTTGATTTAGAGGGTGTTGAACGTGCTCTTGCGTCATCCTTTAACACAGGGTCTGAAGATTTTAATACACTGATTAGACCTTTATCCGAGGCCGGCGGTAAACGTTTGCGCGCGCAATTATGCTTGCTTATTGCCAATGCGGGTACATCGGTAGAGGAAGAGCGTATTAAGATTGCAGAAGCTGTAGAAATGTTACACCTAGCGACGTTGATTCATGATGATGTCTTGGATCAAGCGGAAATACGTCGCGGTGAAGAGACAATTCATAAGCACAAAGGCAATAAGGTTGCCATTTTAAGTGGTGACTATTTATTTGCTAAGGCATTCCGTATCGTATCCGAAATGCCACATATGGAATATTTAAAGATCTTTTCTCATATCATCACCTGTCTTGTGGAAGGTGAATTTATGCAAATGGAAGATGTGTATCGCATTGACCAAGGCATAGATCGATATATGACAAAGACGCAAAAGAAAACAGCCGACTTTATGGAGGGCTGCATGGAACTAGGGGGTCTGTTAGGTGGCTGGTCTAGTGATGAAATTATGTACCTAAAACGATATGGTCATGCGTTGGGGATGGCGTTCCAGATTACCGATGATATTATGGATTATCGCGAAACCTCAGACACGACAGGTAAACCTGTGGGGAATGACCTTCGAGAGGGCTTGTTAACCTATCCATTGCTTAGTATCGTTAATGAAAGCAATCAGAATCAGTTGTTGCAAGATATTAAGAACCTTAATCATGGCGGTAATGAACAAGAGATTATCGATTATGTTATCGCTCAGGGTGGTATAGATAATACATTACGGGTCGCACAACAATATTGTGATGATGCGTTATCTGCATTACAATCTATACGTGATTTTGATGGCAAAGAGTTTTTAGTATTAGCTGTTCAAAACTTAGCAGATAGAAAGGTATAATATGGAGGCCTTCGAACCTAAAGATTTCGAATATCCCATAAAGAAACCTTCATTTGATAGCGTAGTTCGACAAAAGCGTCGGGAACAAGCACAAAAAGCAGAACAAGAGCAATATGCCGTGGTAAATACTGAACAGGAAGAGGATGCTCCAGAGCCGTTATATACGGAGATGGAACAAAAGATGATGGACGAAGCTGCCAATTTATCGTTGGTAGGTCATCTATCAGAACTTCGTAGACGTATTATAATTATGGTTGTTGCTATTATCATAGGAACGGGCATTGCCTATTATTATGTAGACGTATTATTAGATATTTTATTAGCCCCTGCAGGCAAGTTATATTACATGCGTCCTACAGAAGCCTTCTTTACATATATGAAGGTATCCATCGTAGGCGGCATAATTTTGGCATCGCCTATCATACTGCATCAAATATGGCTCTTTGTGAAACCAGCATTGACAGTTCGCGAGAAACATCTATCAAACTGGATTTTACCAGTAGCCTTTTTGTTGTTTGTAACAGGTATTTTCTTTTCCTATATCTTAGTGTTGCCTGCTGCGGTTAAGTTCTTTATGGGCTTTGCCACCGATGAATTGCAACCGATGTTTTCCATTGGTCAATATATGGACTTTGTATTGGCCTTTGTACTACCGTTCGGCTTTATATTCGAACTGCCATTGGTCATTATCATTATGGGATATTTTAATTTAATTACATCCCAATTCTTAAAGAAGAAACGCAAAATATTTATTTTGCTTTCCTTTATTATAGGTGCAGTAATTTCACCTACACCGGATATGTTCTCACAAACCATGATTGCATTGCCGATGATATTATTATATGAAACTAGCCTCTTTGTGTTAGCTAAAGTGATGAAACGATAAGTACTTACTTTCAGGAGGAACGATGAAAACCTACGAAAATTTAACCACCTACAATCCTGGTGAAATCGAAAGTAAATGGTATTCCTATTGGGAAAACCAAGGTTACTTTCACGAAGAAGTAGACACTGACAAGGAACCATTTAGCATTGTATTGCCACCTCCAAATGTAACAGGTATGTTGCATATGGGGCATGCACTAGATAATACATTACAAGATATCTTGATTCGTTTTAAACGTATGCAAGGTTACAATGTATTATGGATGCCTGGTACAGACCATGCTGGTATTGCTACACAAATCAAGGTAGAAGAAATGCTCGCTAAAGAAGAGGGCAAATCTCGCTATGATTTAGGTCGTGAAAAATTCGTAGAACGCGTTTGGAAATGGAAGAAAGAATATGGCGATACCATTGTTAAACAAATTCGCAGCTTAGGTGCATCCTGTGACTGGAGCCGTGAACGTTTTACATTGGATGAAGGATACTATCATGCAGTACGTGAAGTATTTGTAAGCCTTTATGAAAAAGGTTTGATCTATCGTGGTGAACGCATCATCAACTGGTGCCCTCGTTGTGCAACAGCGTTGTCTGATGTAGAGGTAGAACACGAAGATGAACACGGTCATTTATGGCATATTAAATACCCTGTAAAAGGTGAAGAAGGTCGCTTTGTTATCGTTGCGACAACACGTCCTGAAACAATGTTCGGCGACGTAGCGGTAGCAGTAAATCCTGAAGACGACCGTTATAAAGATTTAATTGGTAAAACATTAATTTTGCCATTTGTTAATCGTGAAATTCCTGTTATTGCTGATGACTATGTAGATGCAAGCTTTGGTACAGGTTGTGTAAAAATTACACCAGCTCATGACCCTAACGACTTTGAAATGGGTCAACGTCACAACTTAGAATCCATCGTTGTTATGAACAATGATGCGACAATGAACGAAGGTGCTGGTAAATTTAACGGCATGACACGCGAAGAAGCGCGTAAACAAGTGGTAGCTGAGCTTGATGAATTAGGATTGCTAGAAAAAATCGAAGATCATGACCATGCGGTTGGCCATTGTTCCCGTTGTAAAACGATTATTGAACCAATGGTTTCTAAACAATGGTTCGTAGATATGAAACCTCTTGCAGAGCCAGCATTGAAGGTTGTAAAAGATGGTGAAGTTCAATTCGTTCCTGAACGTTTTACTAAAACATATGTAAATTGGCTCGAAAACATCCGCGACTGGACGATTTCTCGTCAATTATGGTGGGGTCATCGTATTCCAGCGTGGTATTGTGATGACTGTGGTGAAACGATTGTTAGCCGTGAAGACATTACAGAATGCCCTCATTGTCATGGACATGTAACACAAGATCCAGATGTGCTTGATACATGGTTTAGTTCTGGTTTATGGCCATTTGCTACCATGGGTTGGCCTAAAGATACAGCAGAGCTTAAACAATGGTATCCAACAAGTGTACTCGTAACTGGTTATGATATTATCTTCTTCTGGGTTGCTCGTATGATTTTCATGGCTCTTGAGTTTGAACATGAAATTCCATTCAAACATGTATTTATTCATGGTCTTGTACGCGATAGCCAAGGCCGCAAGATGAGTAAATCCTTAGGCAATGGTATTAATCCATTAGATGTAATCGGCGAATATGGTGCTGATGCATTGCGCTTTACACTTGTAACAGGTAATACACCGGGCAATGATATGCGTTTCTATATGGAACGTGTGGAAGCAAACCGCAACTTTGCAAATAAAATTTGGAATGCTTCTAAATTCGTTCTCATGAATTTGACGAATTATGATGAAAGTTTCGTTCCTACTGAGGCTGATTTAACATTGGCTGACAAATGGATTGTCGAAAAATACAATGAAACCGTAGCAAGTATTACTGCAAATCTTGATAAATTTGAGCTTGGTGAAGCGGCTAGCTCCGTATATGATTTCATTTGGAATACCTATTGCGACTGGTACATTGAACTTGCAAAACCTCGTTTGTATAGCGATGCTAATGAACGCGATCGTCGCACTGTACAATATTTGCTTGTAACAATCTTGCGTCATATGCTTGAATTGTTGCATCCATTTATGCCATTCGTTACAGAACATATTTGGCAACACTTGCCTCATGAAGGTGAAAGCATTGTGATTGCTAAATGGCCAGAAGCGTTAGCTTTCACAAATCTTACAGAGGCTGCACATCAAATGGAAATCATGATGGATGCTATTAAAGGTATTCGTAACATGCGCGCCGAAATGAATGTACCTTTGGGCAAAAAAGCCGAAGTTATCGTAGCACCGACTGATGCGTCTATTGCTGAGGCCGTTGCAGAGCATAGCGATTATTTCGTAACACTTGCATGGGCTGAAAAGGTAACTATTCTAGGTGCTGATGATCCAAAACCTGAAAATGCAACCGTAACTGTTGTAAATGGTATGGAAGTATATCTTCTCTTGAAGGATCTTATCGATGCAGATAAAGAAAAAGAACGTATCGAAAAAGAAAAAGGTCAAATGCAAAAAGAAATTGCACGATTAGAAGGTAAATTGAGCAATCAAGGTTTCCTTGCAAAAGCACCAGAAGCAGTTGTAGCAAAAGAAAAAGAAAAACTAGAAGAATATAAACAAAAACAACAAGCGTTGTTAGAACGTGAAGAATTCTTAAAAACCTTATAGGAGATTTATATGACATACGAAGAAGCCTTAACGTATTTAGAAGATACCTCATCCTTTGGCATAAAACCGGGGTTAGAGCGTATTCGTGCATTATTGCAAGCGTTGGGGAATCCTGAACGAGATTATAAAATCATTCATGTTACGGGTACAAATGGTAAAGGTTCTGTAACAACCTATATTTCGTATGCTCTATTTACCAGTGGATTACGGGTGGGGCGATTTACATCGCCTCACCTTGAATCTTATACGGAGCGTATAGAAATTAATGATGTTCAAATTAGCAAAGACGCTTTTGGCAATTTGATCGATTGTGTTCGACAAGGCGTAGATAAGATCATTGCTGATGGGGTAGAGCCACCTACGCAATTTGAAATTCTAACGGCCGCAGCATTCCTATTCTTTAAAGAACAAGGTGTAGACTATGCTGTTGTAGAAGCTGGCTTGGGTGGATTACTGGATTCAACGAATGTTGTGACACCAGTGGTTTCCGTTATTACTAATGTTACCCTTGATCATCAAGCGTATTGTGGCAATACGGTTGAAGAGATTGCCAAGCATAAGGCGGGCATTATAAAAGAAGGTGTTCCTGTTGTAACGGCGGCTCAAGAAGGACCATTAAAGGTCATTGAAGAGACAGCTGAAGAAAAACATGCACCATTATATGTGTTTAACAAAAAGTTTGGTATCGATAGCCGTAGTGTAGTGCCTGGTGGGCAATTGATTACGGTCAGTGCTATTGGCGCACCGCCTGCTATGTTATTTACAACGATGGCTGGGATTCATCAATCTGTCAATTTGGCTTGTGCATTACAAGCTGTACGCCTAGTTATGGAACATGATGATGCTATTAGTGAAGAAACAATGCGCGAAGGCTTTGCCCGTGCCACTTGGGCTGGTCGTTTTGAGATTAAAAAAACGTTGGATCGAACATTTATATTTGATGGTGCCCACAATGCAGCCGGCGCAGAATCTTTCGGTATGACTTACCATGAATTATTTGGAGATACGCCAAAAACAATGGTGATGGCTATTTTGTCAGATAAGGATGAAATGGGTATTATTCATGAAGTTGTAAAACCAAAAGATACAGTCATTGCAGTGGCTGCACCAACACCACGTACAGAGGTGCCAGAGAAATTGGTAGAAACCGTTCGGCAATGTGTGAAAGGGGTAGTGGCACAGACAGAAGATTCTGTGAGCAGTGCTCTTGATTTAGCATTACAATCGACACAAGATGGAGATATCATTGTTGTGTGTGGATCGTTATATATTCTTGGCGAAGCTCGCGGTTGGTTACAGAACCGTATGAGCCACTAGGTAATCGTTATGGAACACTCATTATTTCCAACGGAAACAAAGTTGAAGTTTTATATTGAACGACTCATTTATGGTGTGGCTATTGCCATGCCTCTACAACCGATGGTAGGGGATGTGCTCTTGTGGTTGGCCGTTGGGCTTGCCATTGTCGATTTAATACGAAGTCGTAGTCTTAGCTTTCCTACGGGATGGCTATCGTGGACTGTTATGTTTTTCGTCCTTTGGACGGGCGTATCAGCTGCCCTTTCCGATAATGCGCAATGGGCTTTGACAAGTTGGTTTTATCAGATTGTGGCCGGTGGCGGTATTTATTATTTAGTACGTACCTATATTAGTACGCCAAAACAGTGGCGTTATTTTCTTCAATGTACATTGGGAACGGCGATTCTCGTTTGTTGCATAGGTGCTTATGAATATATTTTTATTCCTAATCATCATATAAAGGAATGGGTTGATGCCATCCAATTTCCAAAATTAATGCGACGCATGTCGTCAACATTGACGAATCCCAATCTGTTGGGCGCTTACTTGTTGATGATTCTAAGCGTTAGTATTAGCTATTTATTGGTTTACTGGAAGGGCTTATCCGATAAAATCTTATCGGAGGAATATAAGAAACAAATCTACATGATGATTCCCATAGCATTAATACTTTTTGTTACCATGCTATTAACATATTCACGTGGCATATGGATCAGTTTTGGTGCCATGATTATTTACTGGGGAATTTTTGTAGAACGTCGTTTATTATTATCCTTGTTAGCAATCCCCATTATTCTATATTTTTATGATGGAGAAATTGCTACTCGTCTTTGGTCTATATTCCAAGGTCATGATACATCGGCTGATTTACGATGGGCCTTGTGGGATAGCACGATGTACATTGTTCGTGAAAATCCTGTGTGGGGGATTGGGTGGAATACATTTTACTTAGTATATCCAGAATATAATTATTATATTCAAGGTCCTAATGTATTGATGTATCACGCTCATAATTTATACCTTAATATGTTGGCTGAAATAGGCATACCAGGACTTATCTCCTTTATAACTGTATTAATAGGTCATGTGGTTACCTCTATACGTCTAAAAGGTGATGTGTTCCGTAAGGCTGCCTCCATCGGTGTCGGTGCTTTAGCAGTTGGTGTTCTTGTGAGCGGTTTGTCCGATTTTGAATTATATAGTCACCAAGTAACGATTACATTCTGGTTATTGCTAGGATGGGTAGGTGCTTTTGTGAAAGTTCAACAAAATCAGACTAAAATCAATCATAATTAAAACGCATCGAAAAAAATCGAAATTGTTGTGTTATGTATAATAAGAATTAGAATAAGAGTGAATTGAAGAGAATCTATATATTGTATAGAAATTCTTCGATTCACTCTTTTTTAACTATATATATGAAATTATAAATATATCTATAATTCCTGAGAGTTATAACGATGTGAATTTAATTTATCCTAAAAATGGAAAATCCATGACTTTTAGTCATAATGACCCATAAATATGTGACAAAAAATACATTTTATGCATATAAGTTGACAATGCGATTGTAAAAGCATACGATGAAGTTGGTTTAAGGAACGGTTTAGACCAAGAGATTGATCAACTGTCGTTTAACAAGGTGATTTTAAGGAGATGGTACGATGATAGACATCAAAGATCGCATTAAAAATGCGGCCCTCCAAGGCAAAATTGTCACAGCTTATGAAGCAGCTCAAATGATTAACCACAATGATAAAGTTGGTATTTCCGGCTTTACTCCATCTGGTTATGCAAAAGCTGTACCATTGGCTTTGGCTGAACGAATGGAAAAAGAACCATTCAAAATTGATTTATGGACAGGTGCTTCCGTAGGTGATGAAGCCGACGGTGCATTAACACGTGCACATGGTATTAACCGTCGTTTCCCTTATCAAACAAATGGGGATACACGCAAAGCTTTAAATAGCGGCGACATCAAATACATTGATATGCACTTAAGTACAATGGCGCAAAATGTACGCTATGGTTTCTTTGGTGATTTAGACGTAGCTATCGTAGAAGTTTGTCAAATCAATGAAGATGGCTCTTTAGTACCTACAACATCTGTTGGTAACTCTCCAACATTTGTTAGCCAAGCTAAAAAAGTTATCGTAGAAGTAAACGTATCTCAACCATTATCTTTGGTTGGTATGCATGATATCTACGAACCACTTGATCCACCATATCGCAAACCAATTCCATTGGAACATGCTGGTGATCGTATTGGTACTGATGCAATTCCTTGTGACCCAGACAAAATCATTGCAGTAGTTCCTTGTGATGTTCCTGATACTACAAGACCTTTGGCACCTATCGATGATGATGCAAAAGCAATGAGTCAACACCTTATCAAATTCTTTGAACAAGAAATCGGTGAAGGTCGTTTACCTGAAAACTTGCTTCCATTGCAATCTGGCGTAGGTTCTGTAGCAAATGCAGTAATCAGCGGATTGGCTCAAGGCCCATTCAAAGATTTGTCCATTTATACAGAAGTAATCCAAGATGGTATGTTTGACTTAATCGATGCAGGTAAAGTAACTGTATGTTCCGGTACTGCATTAAGTCCTTCTCCAGATGGGTTGAAACGTTTCTATAATAACATCGATGAATATCGTAAAAAGATTATTCTTCGTCCACAAGAAATTTCTAACAACCCTGGTATTGCTCGCCGTATTGGTGTCATTGCCATGAATACCGCTATCGAATTTGATATTTGGCAATGTAAACTCTACTCATATTATGGGTAGCAAAATGATGAACGGTATTGGCGGATCTGGTGACTTTGCACGTAGTGCATATCTCACTATTTTCTGTACTAATTCCGTTGCAAAAGGTGGCGACATCAGTTCTATCGTTCCATATGTATCTCATGTGGATCACCCAGAACATGACACTATGATTTTCTGTACAGAACAAGGTGTTGCTGACTGCCGTGGTTTGAGCCCAGTGGAAAGAGCTCGTTTGATCATTGAAAAATGTGCTCACCCAGACTACAAACCAATGTTAACTGAATACCTCGAAAAAGCACTCGCTGCAACTAAAAATGCCCATACACCAATGTTGCTCGACGAAGCTCTTTCTTGGCATAAACGCTTCACAGAAACTGGAAGCATGAAAAAATAACCTGTTTTTTTAGGAGGATGATGAAAACATGGCTTACGAAAACCTTAAAGCCCAAATTGCTGAGTACAATAAACTTTGTGACGAAAAGTGTGTAAAAACTCCAGAACGTCAAAACTTGAAATACAACCGCGTGTATACACCAGTTGATATTGAAGGCTTTGATTATGAACGTGATTTGGGTATGCCTGGTGAATATCCATATACTCGTGGCGTACAACTACAATGTACCGTGGTCGTTTCTGGACTATGCGTATGTATGCTGGTTTCGCAACAGCTGAAGAATCTAACAAACGTTACCGTTACCTTATCGAATCCGGTGCAACTGGTCTTTCCTGTGCATTCGACTTACCTACACAAATCGGTTATGACTCTGATGACGTTATGGCTGAAGGCGAAGTTGGTAAAGTAGGTGTAGCGATTGACTCCTTGGCAGATATGGAAATCTTGTTCAACGGCATCGACCTTGGCAAAGTATCCACTTCTATGACAATCAACGCTCCAGCATCCGTTTTGTTGGCAATGTATATCGCAGTAGCTGAAAAACAAGGCGTACCTTCCACAGAATTGAAAGGTACAATTCAAAATGATATTTTGAAAGAATACGCAGCTCGTGGTACTTACATTTTCCCTCCAAAACCATCCATGCGTTTGATCACTAATATCTTTGAATATTGCTCTCAATACGTTCCAAAATGGAATACAATTTCCATTTCCGGTTACCATATCCGTGAAGCAGGTTCCACAGCAGCACAAGAAATCGCATTTACAATTGCTGATGGTATCGCATACGTAGAAGCAGCTTTGAAAGCTGGTCTTGATGTTGATACATTCGCTGGTCGTCTTTCCTTCTTCTGGAATGCTCATAACAATGTACTTGAAGAAGTTGCTAAATTCCGCGCATCCCGTCGTTTATGGGCAACTATCATGAAAGAACGTTTTGGTGCTAAAAAACCAAAATCCATGATGCTTCGTGTACATACTCAAACAGCTGGTTCCATGTTGACTGCACAACAAGTTGATAACAACATCGTTCGTGTTGCTCTTCAAACTGCAGCTGCTGTAATGGGCGGTACTCAATCCTTACATACAAACTCCCGTGACGAAGCATTGGCTCTTCCTACAGAAGCATCTGTACAAGTAGCTCTTCGTACACAACAAATCGTGGCTTACGAATCTGGTTTAGCAGACGTAGTTGACCCATTGGGCGGTTCCTACTATGTAGAAGCTATGACTAACGCTATCTATGACGAAGCTATGGCTTACATCAAGAAAATTGATGAAATGGGCGGCGCTGTAGTAGCAATCGAAAAAGGCTACATCCAAAAAGAAATCCAAGAATCCGCTTACAAATGGCAAATGGAAGTTGAATCTGGCTTGCGCACAATCGTTGGCGTAAACAAATTCCAAGTTGAAGAAGAAGCTCCAAAAGACTTGCTTCGCGTAGACGCTTCCGTAGGTGTAAACCAAGCTAAGAAACTCAAGCAGTTCGCGCTAACCGCGATCAAGCAGCAGTTGACAAAGCTTTAGCTGATTTGAAAGCTGGCGCAGCTGACGAAAACGTTAACTTGATGCCATTAATTCTTGCAGCAGTTAAAACATATGCTACTTTGGGTGAAATTTGTAATGTATTGCGCGAAGTATTCGGTGAATACCAAGCTCATTCCACATTATAATATCGGCTAATTTCGGAGGTAATTATCATGGCAGAAAAACGTATTAGAGTAATCGTAGCAAAACCAGGTCTTGATGGTCATGACCGTGGTGCAAAAGTTGTAGCACGCGCACTTCGCGATGCTGGTTTCGAAGTAATCTACACAGGTCTTCGTCAAACTCCAGAACAAATCGTAGAAGCAGCACTTTCTGAAGACGTTAATGTAGTTGCATTATCCCTTCTTTCCGGTGCTCACAACACATTGTTCCCTAAAATTGTTGAACTTTTGAAAGAAAAAGGCATGGGCGATGTATTAGTAATCGGCGGTGGCGTTATTCCTGATGCTGATATCCCTGGCTTGAAAAAAGCTGGCGTAGCAGCTGTATTCACACCTGGTACTCCAACTGGTGATATCGTTAACTTCATCAAGGAAAACGTAAAATAATTAACTGGGCAAGAGAGGGGCTCAACTGGAATGGTTGGCTCCCCTCTATTCCCATATTCTAAGATAGGTGGTGAGGCGAATGGATTTAGTTAAAGGCCTCTTTGAAGGCTCAAGACTAGCCTTAGCACGGTCCATCACTGCTGTAGAAAACGAGTATGAAAATGCCATCGATATTATGAAGGCAATTTACCCTAAAACGGGTAATGCACGTATTCTCGGTATAACTGGTGCCCCTGGTGCTGGTAAAAGTACTTTGACAGATAAGGTTGTTAAACATTATCTAGATCAAGGTAAAAAAATCGGCATCGTTGCCATCGACCCAACAAGCCCATTCTCTGGTGGTGCTATCTTGGGGGACCGTATTAGAATGAATGATTTGACATTAAATGAAAATGTATTCATTCGAAGCATGGGGACGCGTGGTAGTCTTGGTGGTTTATCCAAAAAGACTGCAGACGTTGTAAAATTAATGGATGCCTTTGGCATGGACTTGATTATCATTGAAACAGTAGGTGTAGGTCAATCCGAAGTAGATATCGTAAAAAATGCAGATACTACATTGGTTGTTCTTGTTCCTGGTCTCGGTGATGATATCCAAGCTATTAAAGCGGGTATTCTTGAAATCGGCGATGTATTTGCTATCAATAAAGCTGACCGAGATGGTTGCGATCGTTTGAATGTTGAAATTGAAATGATGCTTGACCTAGATTCTCGTGAAGTAAAATGGCGCCCACCAATTAAGCGCACAATTGCTAGTAAAGACCAAGGCGTAGATGAACTTATCGAAGCCTTAGATGAACATTTTGAGTATCTTGAAGATTCCGGTGAATTGGAATCTCGTCGGGCAGAACGTACTCGCGATGAAATCATCGCAATGATTAATGAACAAATTGGTCGTTATGTAGCTGATAAAATCATTACAAGCGACGAATTTAATAGCCAAGTGGCAGCTGTCAATGAACGCGAAGCGATCCATACACAGTTGTTAACGGCGTAATGACAAACGTGCTAAAGTAGACGGCGACTACATAGCATTAGAGATTTAGCCTTATAAAGGAGATAATCGAAATGGCTTTTAAAGTATTACAAGTGGATCACATCGGTATTGGTGTTAATGATTTAGCAGCAACTAAAGAATTTTACAAAAATGCTTTGGGAATTCAACATCTTCCTGAAGATGAAGTAGTAGAAGAACAAAAAGTAAAAGTATCCTTCTTCCCATGCGGCGATGCTGAATTAGAATTCTTGGAAACTACTACTCCAGACGGCCCTATCGGTAAATTCATCGAAAAAAATGGCGGTCGTGATGGTATCCAACACGTTGCTTTGCGTGTAGATAATATTGAAAATGCTATTGCTGATCTTATGGCGAAAGGTATTCGTATGATTGACGAAAAACCTCGTTATGGTGCTGGCGGTTCCTCTATTGCATTCGTTCATCCTAAAGCTACAGGTGGCGTATTACTTGAACTTTGCCAACGAATGAAATAAAATATTATTGTAACAAGTTTTTATGGAGGTGCTGACATGCAAACAGTGCAAGAAAAAATTGAGTTGTTGCACGAAAAACTAGCAAAAGTTAAAGCTGGTGGCGGTGAAAAACGCGTTGAGAAACAACATTCTCAAGGTAAAATGACTGCTCGTGAACGTTTGGCTAAATTATTCGATGACAACTCTTTTGTTGAACTTGATCAATTCGTTAAACATCGTTGTGTTAACTTCGGTCAAGACAAAAAAGAATTACCAGGCGAAGGTGTAGTAACTGGTTATGGTACTATCGATGGTCGTTTGGTATATGCATTCGCACAAGACTTCACTGTAGAAGGTGGTTCTCTTGGTGAAATGCACGCTGCTAAAATCGTTAAAGTACAACGTTTAGCAATGAAAATGGGTGCTCCTATCGTTGGTATCAATGATTCCGGCGGGGCTCGTATTCAAGAAGCTGTAGATGCTCTTGCTGGTTACGGTAAAATTTTCTTTGAAAATACAAATGCATCTGGCGTTATTCCACAAATTTCCGTAATCATGGGACCATGTGCAGGCGGTGCTGTATATTCTCCAGCATTGACTGACTTCATCTACATGGTTAAAAACACATCTCAAATGTTCATCACTGGTCCTGCAGTTATTAAATCTGTAACTGGTGAAGAAGTAACAGCTGAAGATCTTGGTGGCGCAATGGCTCACAACTCTGTGTCTGGTGTTGCTCACTTTCGCAGCTGAAAATGAAGATGATTGCATCGCTCAAATCCGCTACTTGTTAGGTTTCTTACCTTCTAACAACATGGAAGATGCTCCATTGGTAGATACAGGTGATGACCCAACTCGTGAAGATGAAGGCTTAAACAGCTTGTTACCTGATAACAGCAACATGCCTTACGACATGAAAGATGTTATCGCAGCTACTGTAGATAATGGCGAATACTATGAAGTACAACCATTCTATGCTACAAACATCATTACATGCTTCGCACGTTTTGATGGTCAATCTGTTGGTATCATTGCTAACCAACCTAAAGTAATGGCTGGTTGCTTGGACATCAACGCATCTGACAAATCTTCCCGTTTTATCCGTTTCTGTGATGCTTTCAATATTCCAATCGTTAACTTCGTTGACGTTCCTGGTTTCTTGCCTGGCACAAATCAAGAATGGGGCGGTATCATTCGTCATGGTGCTAAAATGTTGTATGCTTACTCTGAAGCAACAGTACCAAAAATTACTGTTATCACTCGTAAAGCATATGGTGGTTCTTACCTCGCTATGTGTTCCCAAGATTTGGGCGCTGATCAAGTATACGCTTGGCCTACATCCGAAATCGCTGTAATGGGTCCTGCTGGTGCAGCTAACATTATCTTCAAAAAAGATGAAGATAAAGACGCTAAAACAGCTAAGTACGTAGAAGAATTCGCAACTCCTTACAAAGCTGCAGAACGTGGCTTCGTAGATGTTGTAATCGAACCAAAACAAACTCGTCCAGCTGTTATCAACGCGTTGGCTATGCTTGCAAGTAAACGTGAAAACCGTGCTCCAAAGAAACATGGTAATATTCCATTATAATTCGATTCGGTAATCATATCATCGAATTTGGGAGATACCTTTCTTTATTTATTTTTTAGAAAGGGGAATGATTATGGAAGGACAAGCAGTTACTACCAATCCCTGGTTAATCATGGCCATTAATATGACAGTTGTATTTGTTGTGTTGATTCTTTTAGGCGTTTTGATGACAATCGTTCATTTGATTGACCCTACGAAAAAGAAAAAAGAAGCACCGGCAAGTGCTCCTGTTGCAGCTCCTGCAGCTACTCCAGTGGCTACACCAAGTGCATCTGCTCAAAATGAGGATGAAGTAGTAGCAGCTATCGTGGGTGCCATTGTGGCGATGGGGTACTCATCTGAACAAATTGCATCTATTCGACCTACAGCAACTAGTGCTAAATGGCGCTTGGAAGGTCGTTTAAGCGGTAGAAATTAATATTTTTTTAGGAGGCATTTGTCATGAGCAATGCTACAAAAGCTAACGGTAAGGCACCATCTCAAGATGTTGTTGCAGTTATCGTTGGCGCATTAGCGGCAATGGGTTATTCCGCTGATCAAATCGCGCATATCCGTCCAATTGTAAGCTACAATTGGAAAATGGAAGGTCGCTTACGCGGTAATCGATAAGATTAACGTTTTTAGGTAATCGATAGGATTATCAGAACTATATGTGTAAATGAAATTTAAGTATTGTGTAGATATACACATTTTGGAGGAATTTAAGATGAAAAAATTCAACGTTACAGTAAATGGCACAGCATATGATGTAGAAGTTAATGAAGTAAAAGCTGCAGCTCCTGCAGCAGCTCCTAAAGCAGCTCCAGCAGCAGCTCCTAAAGCAGCTCCTGCACCAGCACCAGCTCCAGCTGCAGCAGCAGCTCCAGTTCCAGCAGGTGCTGAAACTGTAAAAGCTCCAATGCCTGGTAAAATCCTATCTGTAGCAGTATCCGCTGGTCAAGCAGTTAAAAAAGGCGAAACTTTGTTGATTCTTGAAGCTATGAAAATGCAAAACGAAATCGCAGCTCCTCATGATGCTGTAGTTGCAGAAGTTCGCGTAGCTGCTAACCAAACTGTATCCACTGGCGATGATATGGTTGTTCTTGGCTAATACCAAGTGTTGTCTTATGGCGCGGCTGCGCCGCGTCATATAACAATTTAATATTTGTGAAAGGGGAACGCATATGGAGGCTTTTGCTGTTGCGATTCAATCCGTTATAAATGATAGCGGGTTCCTCGCATTTACAACATACAATGCTATTATGATTCTTGTAGGTTTGATCCTATTGTATTTAGCATTTGCTAGAGAGTTTGAACCATTATTGTTGGGTCCGATTGCGTTTGGTTGTGTACTTGCTAATATCCCTCGTAACGGCTTTGAAGAAGGCGTTATGGCGCTTATTAGTGCTGGTATCTCTCAAGAAATCTTCCCACCTCTAATTTTCCTTGGTGTAGGTGCAATGACTGACTTTGGTCCGCTTATTGCTAACCCTAAAACATTGTTGTTAGGTGCTGCTGCACAAATCGGCGTATTCGTTGCGTTAGGTGGCGCTATGATGCTCGGCTTTACAGCTCAAGAAGCTGCAGCTATTGGCATCATCGGTGGTGCAGACGGTCCTACATCTATCTACTTAGCTACTAAATTAGCTCCTCATTTATTAGGTGCTATCGCGGTTGCCGCATATTCTTATATGTCCTTGGTACCGTTGATTCAACCACCTGTAATGAAATTATTCACTACGCAAAAAGAACGTGAAATTGTAATGGAACAATTGCGTGAAGTTACACGTTTTGAAAAAATCGTATTCCCAATCGTTGCAACAATCTTCATTTCTTTATTGCTTCCTTCCATTACATCCCTTTTAGGTATGTTGATGTTAGGTAACTTGTTCCGTGAATCTGGTGTAACTGAACGTTTGTCCGATACATCTCAAAATGCGTTGATCAATACTGTTACTATCTTCTTAGCAACTGGTACTGGTTTAACAATGAGTGCGGAACACTTCTTAAGTTTGCAAACTCTCCTTATCATCTGCTTAGGTTTGGTTGCATTCATCGGTGGTACAGCTGGTGGCGTATTATTTGGTAAATTAATGAGCTTAGTCGATGGTGGTAAAACAAATCCACTTATTGGTTCTGCTGGTGTATCTGCAGTTCCTATGGCAGCTCGTGTATCCCAAGTAGTAGGTGCTAAAGCTAACCCAGCAAACTTCTTGCTCATGCATGCCATGGGTCCTACGTAGCTGGCGTTATTGGTACAGCAGTAGCAGCAGGTACAATGCTTGCTATGTTGTCTAGCCACTAATAGTTTAATAATTATTCACCAAGGTGTGCCTATATAGGTACACCTATTGGTGAATAAAAAATCCCTTATATCGTATGTAAACATACAGAAAAGGGGTATATTAGCAATAAATGCTTTGTCAGATCGGTCATTATGTGATGAGCAAGAATTTCACTAAATAACCTTCTAGTGCTTTCAAAATAGTAGAGGTGGTCATCTTGTTATCAATTGAATTAAAAATACTGATTTGTTTCGTATGGGCATTTATTGTTTTTTTAGTTACTGCACTGATTATTGGTGTTGAACGTAAATCACTTTGGTTCCAAAGAAGAACTAAATATTCTTGGTTTAATCGCCGAGGATTTCTAGGAGAAGCATTACTTTTTGGATATCCCAAAACGAGAGAAGGGTATGGGGTTACTTTCTTGATGGCTTGTGCTATCAGCATCGTAGGCTATATTCTATACCTCATATAACTACAATCAGTGCATTTCTCTGAAGGGAGATGATGATGTATGGGTGCTGCAGAACAAACCTTAATCGTCCTTGCAGTCATGGCTGTTTTATTCGTTACGGAAATTATTCCTTTAGCTATTACTTCTTTAGGCGGTGCCATTACACTAGGCCTTATGGGGATTATTACTCCTAAGGTTGTATTCTCTGGTTTATCTGATAGTACAGTTGTGTTGTTTGCAGGCATGTTCGTTGTAGGTGCTGCGTTGTTCTACACAGGTTTAGCCCAAAAGATTGGTGAAACCGTAGTTTCTCATGCAGGCACTAGTGAAAACGGTTTAATGCTTGCTATCATGCTTGTTACAGCTACTATGTCCGCATTCTTATCTAACACTGGTACAACAGCTGCTTTATTACCTGTAGTTGTTGGTATCTGTGCTGTTGCTAAGATTCCTGCATCTCGCCAATTGATGCCATTAGCATTTGCTGCTGGTATCGGTGGTATCATTACAATGGTTGGTACACCACCAAATATCATTGTAAGTGGTACATTATCTAAATTTGGTATTGAACCATTTGGTTTCTTCGAATTTGCATGGATTGGTATTCCTTTGACTATCGCTACTATCGTTTTCATGATGCTTATTGGTAAACATTTGTTACCTAAACATGAAATTGCAGATGCTGGTGAAGTTGAACAAGAAGTGGCAGCAGAAGATATTTCCAATGATCCAAAGAAACAATTATTCTCTGGTATTATTCTTTTAGGCGTAATCATCGCTATGATTTTAGGTCAACCATTAAAAGATAACTTTGGTATTAACTTACCATTGAGCATGGTTGCTGTTATTGGCGCAATGCTTTGTGTATTAACAGGTTGTTTAAACGAAAAACAAGCGTATACGTCTATCGACTGGGTAACAATTTTCTTATTTGCAGGTATGATGCCAGTTGCCACTGCACTAGATCAATCTGGTGCAGGTAAAATGATTGCTAATGCAGTAATTGGTGTTATGGGGGATAACCCAAGTCCTTACTTTGCAACAGGCGTATTATTCGCATTGTCTTGTATTATGACTCAATTTATGTCTAATACTGCATCTTGTGCATTGTTGGCTCCTATCGGTATCTCTATTGCTCAAGGTATGGGCGCTGACCCTCATGCTGTATTGATGGCTATCGGCGTTGCTGCATCTTGTGCATTTGGTACACCTGTAGGTACACCTCCAAATACATTAGTACTTGGCCCTGGTCAATACAAATTTACTGATTATGTAAAAGCCGGCGTTCCATTGATTTTAGTTTGCTTCGTAGTAAGCTTAATTATTATCCCAATGGTATGGCCATTCTTCCCTGGTAAATAATAGGGAATAGGTTACTCTACTATACAAGCACACACGAGGTCGAATCGTAAGATTCGGCCTCGTTTTTTATGATTTTAGCCTATATGATTTTAATATAGATTACATATAAGTGTAATCAAAAGCAATATGAATTAAACTAATTTGCATGATTAATTTTACACAATTGACTACATCGAAAAAAATATGATATAGTATATTGTGTAAGATATAATAATGTAATGTTGAATAAGGAGGTCATCTATGACAAAAGAAAGATTTAACATGTTAGTTGGTTCTATTGGTGCATTTATTGGTGTATTTGTATTTAGCCTATATCCCACAAATAATTGCTAATCTTCATGGTCAACCTAGTCAACCATGGCAACCATTATTTGCAGCAGTATCCTGTTTGATCTGGGTATTATATGGTTGGACAAAATCACCTAAACGTGATTATATTTTAATCGTACCAAACCTTGCAGGCGTTATTTTAGGTACACTAACATTCTTAACATCTTTCTAAGTGCTATAAGAAAAAAATAGTATTATTGTTATATAGTGAATAATAGTAAAGATATTACTTTACTTTATAAATATAAATGAGGTCGAATCGTATGATTCGGCCTTTTTTAGAGTGAAGTTTATATGTTAGATTAAAATATAGATAAGCGTTAAATCTGTTGTAATAAAAAAATAGTTTTTATGATAATAAATATTGATAATTGAATTCCTAGTATAATAGTACGTATTTTGATAAAAATGATAATTTGTGCATTCTCAATTATTGAAAGATATATTTAAATATTTAAATGAAAAGAAATATCAAAATTATGATAAACATAGACTTTATATGATAAAAAGGAACAATTATTATGCAAAATAATATACAAAACTTTATCATTTTCGTTTGACTTTCAATTATTATTGTGTGATAATGAGAACAGAAGTTAAGGCAAGTGCCTTTTTAAATGATAATAATAAGTTTTCTTTTATAATGTTCCTATGGAGGTTTATCATGAGAGTTATTGCTGATGGTTGCATTAAATGTGGTTCTTGCGCATCTGTTTGCCCAGTTGCTGCTATTTCTGAAGGCGAAACTAAATACGAAATCAACGATACTTGCATCGACTGCGGTTCTTGCGAATCCGTTTGCCCAGTATCTGTAATTTCCGCTGAGTAATCACAAATAAAATACGCCCCTCATTGAGGGGCTTTTTATTTTGCCTAAAATCATGTAACTTAGTATAATAGGACTATTAAGATATATATTATTAAAAGGGAGTATAACTTGTTTTATTTTATTGCAATCATTTGGCTTGTATTGGATCAAGCTTCTAAATATTATGTGATGAACCATTTTGCTCTTGGTGAATCACTACCTGTTATTCACAATGTATTCCATCTTACGTATATTATTAATCGCGGTGCAGCCTTTGGCATGTTGACGAATCAGCGGTGGTTCTTTCTAGCCGTTGCTTTTGTATTAATTATCGTATATGGCTTCTATCGTAAACGTGTTAATAATGGTCCACTTTCATTACGAGTAGGAACGGCATTGTTGATTGCGGGAGCCATAGGTAATGGCATAGATCGATATGTACTACATGGGGTAGTAGACTTTTTTGATTTTAGAATTTGGCCTATTTTTAATATTGCAGATATCGGTATATGTGTAGGCGTTGTATGTGTCATATATTATTTACTAACATCTGAACATGAGGAGAAATAGATGAACGAATATAAAGTATCATTGGAACAAGAGGGAAAACGTCTTGATGTATTTCTGACGGATGTGATGGAAGGTTCTCGTAGTTATATCCAGAGCCTTATCAAATCTGGTCATGTTTTGGTAAACGGCAAGGTTGGTAAGGCTAACTTACGCCTTAATGCAGATAGCACTATTTCTGTAGATATTCCAGAACCAGAATCGGTAGAAATTTTACCAGAGGATATTCCCGTTGAATATCTTTATGAAGATCATGATATTATTATCGTCAACAAGCCTCGTGGCATGGTTGTACATCCAGCAATTGGTAATTACTCAGGAACGCTAGTGAATGCTTTGCTTTACCATTGTAAGGACTTATCTGGTATTAATGGTGAAATTCGCCCTGGCATCGTACATCGTTTAGATAAGGATACATCTGGTGTCATGATGGCTGCTAAAAATGATGCAGCTCATATTGGTTTAGCTGAACAGGTAAAAGCACACAGTGCAAAACGAACATATTTAGCTCTCGTTCAAGGCAATATCGTGGAGGAAAAGGGGATTATTAAGGCTCCTATCGGTAGACATCCTAAAGACCGCATGAAAATGGCTGTAGTGTTTGAAAACAGTAAGGAAGCAGTGACTCATTTTAAAGTGTTAGAACGTTATGGATATCATACATTAGTGGAATGTGTGTTAGAGACGGGGCGTACTCATCAAATTCGCGTTCACTTTGCTCATATTGGACATCCAGTTGTTAACGATCCTTTTTATGGATATCGCCGCATGGACTTCCCTATAGAGGGACAAGCACTTCATTCTCATACATTGGATGTGGTGCATCCAATTACAGGTGAACCTATGCATTTTGAAGCACCTGTACCGGAGGACTTTCAAAATTGTATCGCCTTCGCTAAGGAATATAGAGAACGTAGATAAGGGATAAGACTATGGAAACAAAACGTATTTTAATGGATGGAGACGCCATTAGACGTGCCATTAGACGTATTAGTCATGAAATATTAGAACGTAATAAGGGGCTTTCAAATGCAGTTATTGTTGGTATTGAACGACGTGGCGTTATGCTAGCTAAACGACTGCAAAGTGAAATTGAAGCTATTGAAGGCCTTCATATTGAGTGTGAACCTTTAAATGTAGCTATGTATCGCGATGATCGGGATACGCGACCTAAGGAAGGGGGAACCTTGCTCTATTGATACTACAGAAAAAACCATTATCTTAGTAGATGATGTTTTGTATACAGGTCGTACCATTCGTGCTGCTTTAAATGCATTGATGACATCTGGTCGTCCTAAATCTATTCAACTAGCAGTATTGGTAGATCGAGGCCATCGAGAATTGCCTATACGCGCTGATTATGTAGGGAAAAATATCCCTACGTCTCATTTGGAAAAGGTACGCGTACAGGTTCAAGAATTAGATGGCTCTGATGGCGTAACTATCGAACAATAATAGGTAGATATAACAAATCGACATATGAAAAGACTCGACGTATATGGTCGAGTCTTTTTGGTAGGGGAATAATATGATAAGGCTATATTGTCATAACCTATATTTCAATATATTGTGGAGAATAGCGAAAATCTTCATGACCTGTGCGGGCCATAGGGGATTTAAAACTATAAGATTGTAGATCAGTAGCCTTCGTATCGATTTCCATCATTCGGCGACCAAAATCGGAAACTATGGTTGATGCTTTAGCCCATTTTTGAATAAGCGGAATGCTCGGTGTATTGTGCTTTAACCACGTGCGACCGCGCTGATTAAATGCTAATAATCGCGCGTATTGAGGACCTAGTATATGAGCTTCTTGTAATATTGGCTTAGTGATTTGTAGCGCAGTATAGGCTGCCATGCGACGTAGTCTTGCATAGGTATAGCGTTTTGTCTTTATCTCTTCCAGTGCGTGCGTCCAGCTTACTTGCTGCATAGCCTTGTGCCAACGATGTTCAATGCCTTCCGTAAAATCTCCATATGTTTCTAATTCTGCAGCTGAAAGTAAGCGATTGAGGCCATGCAGAATATCATTGTATCTTTCGTAGTCCACATAGACATCATGTGCAATGACCTTGTGCATATCATCTATGATAGCATGTGGTACATAGGCATCGATGGTTGTGCCTTCTACGAGTGCCTTACGTAATGCGGTCCCAGAAGGAAAATCTTGGCCTTGAGAGAGGGTAGGACTATGATGTGATGATTGTCTAGTAATGGGAATGACCATAAGATTAGTGAAATACCGTTGGGCAGCGCGAATATATTCAAGGCCTAGTAGTGAGTTTGGCGCATTGTTAATGAGTTCTCCATTTGGTACATACTTAGCAATCACTTGGCGTAATGCTGTACCATAAGAAACACCGGTTTTTATATGGTGTTGAATGGCATCTTGTCCTTGTGGCGTATTTAGAAATTCAGCGGCTGTGTGCAATATGGCATTATCGTCAAGCTCAGAGCCAAAGGAAATGCTATGAATGTGTAGCGCTTTCATAAGTCGCACCGCACCGGTACAAAAATAGTTCTGCACTGCCTAGAGAATAGATAGTAGGTAATTCGATAACGACGTCGGCACCACCATGAATAGCCCATCGAGCACGGTCGAATTTGCTAAAAATACGCAGGCTCGCCCCGCTGTACAAAGGAACCGCTCATAATGGCGATACGCAATGCATCAGGATAGGTAGTACGTAATGTATGTAATTGATGCGCATGGCCGTTGTGAAACGGATTGTATTCACAAATAATACCGATTGATTTCATCGTAGTTCCTTTCATAGGTTTATTTTCTATTATTATATAATAAATTAAAGAATTTATATAATGGGTGGCATGTGTAATGTATGGAATTTTTGACCTTCTTGTTAGGAATTATAGAATTTCTTGTGAAAGTACTAGAATGGGAGGCGGTGTAATGGTATAATTATCTGTGAATTCTGATTTGACGTGAGGTGATTTGATGAAAGTACAGTGGAAACGAGCGTTACAGACCATCGTGTTAGGTACATCCTTATTGGCTTTAGCCGGATGTGGTTCCGATAATGTGATGGATATATATAGCTTTGGTAATCAAGTCATTCGTTCCGGTCAATCGGAAGTGACTGTAGCCTTGCCATATGAAATGGGGAAAACATCAGAAACGACGAGTGTTGATGGATACCCTATGGATGCGTATGGTAGCTTAAGCCAACATATGTTGATTTCTGTAGAGGCCCGTCAACCGGCACCGAATAAAGCGTTGCCAACGGTTGCACAGTTTGTGGATCAAAAGAAATCTGAATATGCAAAATTGGGTGCTACTGTTAATGTGGAATCTATCGATTTAAATGGGGTGCAAGCACAGCTCATTACTGGTGATTTTTACGTTAACAAAATTAAAACTAGTTTCTCTCAATATGTCTTTATGGATAAGGGCGTATTGTGGAATATAACCTATAGATATCCTACGGATGATCAAATAGGCGCTGATATCAGCAAACAAATTAAAGATAAGATTTACGTTACGCAAAAGAAAGAGGGTTAATCAATGAACGTATTAGTAGTTAACTGCGGTAGTTCTTCCTTGAAATATCAATTACTTGATATGACAAACGAAACTGAATTGGCGAAAGGTTTATTTGAAAAGATTGGTGATCAAGACGCTATCTTCACTCATAAACGTCCAAACGCAGACAAATTAGAACGCGTTGAACCAATTTTGAATCACAAAGAAGCATTACGCATCTTGCTCGACATCTTGGTAGATCCAGAGTTCGGTGTTATTGAATCTATGGATGAAATCGATGCAGTTGGTCACCGTGTAGTACATGGTGGTGAAAAATTCGCTGATTCCGTATTGATTACACCTGCTGTAATGGAAGCTTTGGAAGAATGTGCGGCTCTTGCTCCATTGCATAACCCACCAAACATTCAAGGTATCGAAGCTTGCCAAGCTATCATGCCAAACGTACCACAAGTTGCTGTATTCGATACTGCATTCCATCAAACAATGCCTAAAGAAGCTTACATGTATGCGCTTCCTTACTCCTACTATGAAGACTATGGCATTCGTCGCTATGGTTTCCATGGTACATCCCATAAATATGTAGCACAACGTTGCGCAGAATTGATGGGTAAACATATGTCTGATCTTCGCATCATTACATGTCACTTGGGTAACGGTTCCTCTGTATCCGCTATCAAAGGTGGTCGTTCCATCGATACTACAATGGGCTTCACTCCATTGTCTGGCTTGATCATGGGTACTCGTACTGGTGATATCGACCCTGCTATCGTTCCATTCTTGATGGATAAACAGGCATGTCCTATGAAGAAGTCGACAAAGTAATGAACAAAGAGTCTGGCGTATTGGGTATTTCCGGTGTGTCCAATGACTTCCGCGTAATCGAAGAAGCGGCTGCTAATGGCCATAAACGAGCTAAATTGGCTCTTAACATGTTCCATTACAAAGTTCGTCGTGTAATCGGTGCGTTCGCTGCTGTTATGGGCGGTGTTGATGCTATCATCTTCACAGCTGGTATCGGTGAAAACGGTATCGGTAACCGCGATGCAATCTGCAATGGTTTAGAATACCTTGGCACACGTATCGATCCTGAACGCAATAATATTCGCGGTAAAGAACAAGAAATCAGTGCTGAAGGTTCTAAAGTAAAAATCTTCGTAATCCCTACAAACGAAGAAATCATGATCGCTCGCGATACTCAACGTATTACAAGCGCTTTGAAAAAATAATATAACCTATTAATAGTTGTTTAAACTATTACATACAAACCTCGCTTATATCTTAGATATAGGCGGGGTTTTTGTAGTTTTTCAGAGCTGAATCCTATATAATAAATAGTATGCAGAGTCTTTTGAAAGGGGTTACGTATGAATATTTTATATAGTGAACAATCTCAGCGCACCCGTAGTGCAGAATTATTAGTAGTGGTATTTGTTATTTTGTTGGTGGGGGCTATGGTTTTTACCACCTATAGAAGTATTGCGCAGGGCCATATATTACTTTCAGAATATTTCATAGAAATCATGGCGCTCATTGTCATTGTTAAACAAGCTGTGAGCCGCTATACCTATATATTGACGGATTCTGAATTTATCATCAAAGAAAAATCCTTTTTTAGAAAACGTACATTTTCTGTAAAATATGATGATATTGATGGTATTTATGCGTATAATCGCGATTTTCTAACGAATTTACGTTATCGCTATAAATATAGAAAATGCTCTACCTCTGATGATAGACCGATTTGGTTCATGGTATATTCCATTACTAAAGGGAAAAAGGTTCAATATGGTCGTGTTATGTTGAAAGCAGAGGATGCATTCTATGAAACACTAGAACAGTTTGTACCTAATCGTGTGCGCGTGCCAGAAGCGGATGTTATTTTCTATGCTACGGTACGTGCTGATGCGGTAAAACAAGGCATCGATGTTAAGGAATATTATGATAGTCTAATTAAAAGTGCGGAAGAACAGGAACAAGAATGAGCGGATTATATTTAGCAAGTCAATCACCAAGACGAACGGAATTATTGCATCAAGTGGGTATAGACCATACTGTTGTTACTAGTTCTTATGTAGAAGATAATGTAGTGATTACAGATCCTATTGAAATGGTGAAAGCACAAGCTCTTGGTAAAGCGCGCTGCGCAAATGATGTGCCTGATGGTAGCATCGTACTAGGTGCTGATACAATTGTTGTATTTGATGGAAAGGTGCTAGGGAAAACCGCATAGTAAGGATGAGGCACGTACAATGCTTCGTACATTATCTGGTCAAGTTCACTCTGTTATTACCGGTGTAGCCTTACTCATTAAGGGACGCGAAATCGTCTTTCACAATGAAACAAAGGTGTATTTTTAAAACGCTGCAGGATTTTTGAAATCGAGTCATATATCGACTCCATGGAACCGATGGATAAGGCTGGAGCCTATGGCATCCAAGGAAAGGGCGCTTTGTGGGTTGATAAGATTGAAGGGTCCTATACAAATGTTGTAGGGTTGCCTGTAGAACATGTATATGAAGAATTATGTAAAGCATTAGGTGTAAAGTCTTAGATTAATATTGATGGTCATGTTAACACATCAAATAGATATTCTAATGTTATGGTAGAAATATGAGGCTGATTTGTTTATGTATTGTAAGAATGGAGAAATTCAATGCAAGTCAGAACTATCAGCGTAAAAGATATGTTGCCATTTCAACGGCCACGTGAAAAATTTGTCGCTTTAGGGGCTAAACAAATGGCGATGGAAGAATTATTGGCTATATTATTACGTACCGGTTTAAAAGGTCAATCGTCAATTGATTTAGCACATACGATTATCGATTCTTTCACAGATGGCATTTATGGGCTAAACCATATGACCGTAGATGATTTAGTAAAAATTAAGGGCGTTGGTATCGATAAAGCGGTTACTATTTGTGCTGCTGTAGAGTTAGGGCGGCGTTTGGGTGAGTTAAAAATCACCTCTACATACGAAGATTTTTCTCAGCCTTATGTTATCGCTCAATATGTAATGGAACGCTTGCGCCATGAAACAGAAGAACATGTATTAGCGGCTATGTTGACGTCTCGGAATAAATTAATTCACATCGAGACTATATCTAATGGAGGCCTCACATCGAGTCTTGTAGAACAACGGGCTGTTTTTAGAAAAGCCATTGCTTGTAATGCAGCCGCTATTATTTTGATTCACAATCATCCATCCGGCGATAGTAGACCTAGTGATGATGACATACGTGTTACCAAGTTATTTGTTAGTGCTGGACAATTTATGGGCATTCCAGTTTTAGACCATATCGTCATTGGGGATGGCGAGTTTACAAGCTTGAGTGAAATTGGTAAATTAAGCTAGTTGTGGTAAAATGGAATGATGATGTAATGAAGGAGATTAGCATTATGAATTCCATTTTACCGTCTTTTGGAAAAGACGTGAGTATCGATATTGGTACGTCTATGACACGTGTCATGGGGGGCACGCGCGAGACCATGATGAGTGAGCCCTCCATTGTGGCTACTGATACAAAATTAGATAAAATTGTTGCTGTCGGTGATGATGCAGATCGCATTGTACGACGCATGCCTGATATGTGGATGGAGTTGACACCGCTACAAGATGGGTTTATCGTCGATTACCGCGTAATGCATACGATGTTAAAATATTTTCTTCACAAGGTATCCAATACATTGCGTAGATCTCGTGTACTCGTTGGCGTTCCTTGTGGCATGACTGATGTAGAACAACGGGCTATGATGGATGCCGTAATCCAAGCAGGCGCGCGGGAAGTCTTTCTGATTGAACGCCCTGTGGCTGCCGCTATAGGTTCCGGTTTACCAATTTTTGAGGCTCTTGGGTCTATGGTTATTGATATTGGTGAAGGTACTGCCGACATGGGGATTATCTCATTAGGTGGCACGGTTATTAGTAAGACGATACGGTTTGGCGGCGGCGATTTAGATCGCGCCATCATGCAATATATTAATCAGTGTTTTGGTTTAATGGTATCCGAGCAAACTATAACGGATATTAAACATGCTATAGGTACTGCGGTTGTACCTGCGGAGGATTGTGAGTTTTCCTTTACTGGTCGCGATATGACAAGTGGTATAGTTAGACGCGCTGTACTTCATCAATCTGAAATCTACGAAGTGATTAATAAACGCCTTGCAGACTTTTTAGATGCAATTCAACAAATGATACGCGTTACAGCTCCTGAATTAGTGGCTGATATTATGCAGCATGGAATTGTGTTAACAGGTGGTATGGCTCGTTTGCAGGGGCTAGCAGAGCGAATTAGCTCCGAAATGGGGGTGCCTGTTCAGGTTGCTTCTGATCCAGAGTTAAAGGTTGTACAAGGTTTGCATCGTAGTTCAGGTCAAATTGTAGAATTAGCTCGTTTTATTATTAATTCAAAGGATAGAAGGGGACGTGTATGATACAGTCAGATCGTAAATTATTAATCTTTGTTGTCCTCGGCTGTATTATCATGGCCCTTCTTGGTTTTGCCTGGAAACAGCGAACTAGTATCCCCTTTGTAACTGTACCCTTTGAAAAAATTGTTACCCCATTCACATATGGTTCAGCTCGTGTGCTTTCAACAATTCAAACCGGCATACGTATCATTGATAATGCTATATCGGGTTTTGTTGAAAGCAATGATAAGGATAATACCATTGCAGATTTGCAACAAAAGGTACTAAATCACGATGAAGTTGTGGCCGAAAATATTCGCCTTCGTCAGATGCTTAACTATAAATCGTCTCATCCAGAGTTTACAATGACCTTGGCGGGTATTATTACTAAAGATTTCGGTACATGGTCAAATACATTTACCATTGACCGGGGCGAGAATGACGGCATACAACCTAATATGGCTGTTGTCGTACCAAGTGGCGTTGTGGGCTTTGTTACCGATGTATATCCTAATTCAGCACGTGTTCAAACTATTTTGGACCCTCGTAGCGCAATTGGTGTTATTGTACAGCGTCCTGAATCACGCTTGGCCGGTGTGGTAAAAGGGGATGGTAATCATCCTAATGAGCCAATGATGGTCAATATTGCACGTGATGGTGATGTCCTTGTAGGCGATAAATTGATTACCTCTGGTTATGGTGGAATTTATCCAAAGGGTTTGTTAGTGGGTAATGTATTAACCATTACAAATGATACAGAAGGTTTCGTGAAAAACGCGGCTATTCAACCGAGCGTTGATTTTAATCGCTTAGAAGAGGTGTTTATTATTACTGCCTCTACAGTGCAAACACCAGATAAAGCAAAATTAGAACCTAAATTAGTTCCTCAAACGCAGCGTGACCAAGTGCAAGGGGCTAAAGGAGCGGTAAATCAATGAGGTATATTGCATTAATTCTCGTGTGTTGTGCGTTGTATTTTATACAAGCTCAATTATTACCGGCCATATTTCATACGAATTGGCTACCCAATTGTATACTGACTGCTGTAGTTTTAGTCACGATTTTTAAAGGTCGAAAAAAATGGGGCTTATTGCTGCTACAGTGGGTGGATCCATTCACGATATTTTGATATCTAACTTTTTTGGATTACATCTCTTTCCGTATATTGTCGTAGTATATCTATTGTCTCTTGTAAAAAGTAGTGTTTACGAAGAACGTTGGTATTGGTCATGCGGCATTATCGGTGTATGTACGATTTTAGATGGAATTATGCGCTGCATCATGATCGGTGCCAGTGGTGGTGATATCCAATTCATTTCTTACATGGGGACATATGGTGATGCCAACTGTATTTTGGAATGCCATATTAGGTGGTATAGGCCATAAAACTGATGGGCCTTATGGAAGAAAAAGAGGATTATATTTGGTAGAATTGCTGATTTAGTAAAGCATATAAGGGGAATCATAGGTGCTTGAAAGTTTATATAAAAGGAAAAAAACGAGCCGTTTTGATGTGCTTTTCTATATTGTAATGGGTATCTTCGTTATTCTAGGGCTCCGTCTATTTGCTATGCAAATATTAGAGGGTGGTTATTATCAAGCTAAAGCAGAGGGTAACCGCCTGCGCATTGTACCTATGACGGCTGCTCGTGGGGTTATGTATGATAGAAATGGTCAGATTTTAGTCGGTTCTAGACCGGCCTATACCATTTCTATTATGCCTAATGGCAAACCTTTAGATGATGATGAATTGGCTAAGCTAGCTACATTGTTACATAAAAAGCCAGAAGAAATTCAAAAAAAGGTAGATGACCACAAACATGGTTATGAACCGATACGTATAGCTAACGATATCTCCATGGACGTGGTGACTAGTATCGAAGAACATCGTCATGAATTGCCTGGTGTTTCTATCGATGTAGAACCTTTAAGATATTATCCATATGAAACTATGGCATCTCAGCTATTTGGGTATGTTGGTGAAGTAAGTGAAGATGAACTAGCAGAAATTAAGGAACAAGATCCTAATACAACGGTTGGTGCTGGATCTATCCTAGGCCGTGCTGGTTTAGAAAAATTATATGATTCAGTGCTTCGTGGCGTTGACGGTGGCAAGCAATTAGAGGTTGATGCGTCTGGCCGACCTGTAGCAGAGGTCGATCGCAAGCATACTGTACCGGGTTCAAATATTCATCTTACTATTGATGTGAATATTCAAAGCGGCAGAAGAGGCTGTTAAAAAGGAATTGGATCAGTTGCGTAGTTCAGGTGCAACGGGTGCAGCCGTGGTTGCATTAGACCCTAATACTGGCGCGGTTCTTGCCATGGTAAGTGCGCCAGAATTTAATCCTAATTGGTTTGCCAAGGGCATTACATCGACTCAATGGAATCAATTGAACAATGACAAGAGTCATCCTTTTGAAAATAAGGTCATTGCTGGTGAATATCCACCAGGATCACCTTTTAAAATTGTAACTGGTACAGCTGCATTAGACTTGAAAAAGGTAACTCCTGATGAAATGATTTTCGATAGTGGGAAACACTGGCTCATTGATAAGAGAAATGCAGAAGGCGAAGCATTGGGTTGGTTGAATTTTAATCGTGCTTTGGCTAAGTCTGATAACGTGTATTTCTATGAAATGGGTAATCGCCTAGGTATTGAAAATATCGATACCTATGCCCGCTACTTTGGATTAGGTGAAAAAACGGGTATCAATCTGGTCGGTGAAGCAGCTGGTAATGTGGCGAGTCCAGAGTATAAACGGAAAGTATTTGATCAAGATTGGTATTTAGGCGAAACCTTTGATGCGGCTATCGGGCAATCATTCCATTTGGTAACGCCATTACAGATGGCTGTACTTCTCAGCCAAGTGGCGAATGGAGGTACTCGTTACCAACCATATGTGGTGAGTCGTGTTGATAATCCCGATGGGACACCAGCTGAAATTTTTGGACCTAAGAACCTAGGCGTACTTCCAGTACCTAAAAATATTATGGACCTTATTCGAGAAGGTCTTCGTGATGTAACTAGCGAAGGTGGTACGGCTGGTGAATTGTTTAAAGGCTTCCCTGTTGCTGTAGCAGGTAAAACAGGGACTGCGGAAAACGCACATGGCCGAGATCATGGCTGGTTTGTTGCGTATGCACCATATGATAAGCCTCAAATTGTCGTCGTTGCTCTCGTTGAGCAAGGTGGTTTTGGTGCAGGCTCTGCAGGACCGATTGTACGGGATATTTTGAGTGCCTATTTTTAAGGTGCCTACTAGTAGTTCAAAAAAACGACTGACACAAAAAAACAATTGATACAAAAAAACAACAACCAATAAAAAAAGAAACACAGGAAATTAAGCCAAGTGTAAAGGAATAGGAAGGATATACAATGGGGGATATAATCGGTCTTATCTCAGGTAAAGGTGGCGTAGGTAAAACGACGATAACAGCCTGCTTAGGGGCTGCGCTTAGCGAACAAGGATATCGAGTTCTTCTTTGTGATGGCGATTTTGGTTTACGCGACTTAGATATTATCTTGGGAAAAGAAGATGAGGTATGTTTTGATGCATATAATGCATTAGAAGATAAATCCATGGCTGATGATGTAGTCATGAAAGTTCAGGATAATCTATATTTTTTGCCAGCTAGTCAAAGTGTGCGCTGGGAAGATATGGGACGCAAAAAATATCGAAAACTTGTAAGCCACTTAGCTAAGTCTTATGATTATGTACTTGTAGATTGTCCTGCAGGTATCGGTCGTGGATTGGAATCTATTGTAGAGCTAGCACAGCGGTTTCTAATTGTTACTCAACCTTTGTGGGTGTCCATACGAAATGCAGCACGTACCATTCAATTCTGTCGTGAATATGGCCATCGTGATTATGCCGTTGTATTTAATGCAGTCCGTACGGATCGGGATATGCCGAATATGTATGATATGCTCGATGCACTCGGTGCTGAATATGTGGGATCTATATTACCTTATGACACACAAATACTAGATAATACACAGGATGGTGTACTCATTCAAGATATGCCAAAAACATATCGCCATATGCTAGCTCCTGTAGTAGAGTACATAACCTCTGGAGATGCTTGGGATGAACAAGAACTTATTGAGCGCTTCAACGAAGTGACGACTGTAAAAGTTACTGAACCTTCTGTGACGGCCACATTAGCTCAGCCTGTTGAGTCCGATGATGATAATTCTACTAATCCTGTAATATATACAAATTCTTGGTCTACGCGAAATCGACTTCTTTCTGGTAAGAAAGTATGTGGCGTCGGGTTCGTATAAAGTAGGTGCCATATGTTACAAAGAATTTGGCGTGATTGTGATTGGACAATCATCATATGTACACTATTACTTGTTGCCATGGGAGTAGTTGCCATCGGTAGTGCCACCCATATTAATCAAACAGGACTTCATTTTTCCACACTAGTAGCAAAGCAACTGATCTTTTTTCTTATTAATGTGGCCCTTGTGATTGGTATTCAATTTATGGATTATCATAAATTAAAAGATTGGGCTAATGGCATATATATAGTAACGATCATGTTGTTGTTAGCCGTAATCTTTGTAGGTACATCTGCCTTAGGTGCACAGCGTTGGATTCAGTTAGGGCCTATTACGCTACAGCCATCAGAGTTTTCTAAATTACTGATGATTATCTGTATGGCAAAGATGTTAGAGTCTCGTTACAATAAATTAGATACCTTTAAATCTCTTGTTGTGCCTATCTTATATGTAGGCATACCTATTTTGCTAGTATTTATGCAACCAGACTTGGGAACGTCCCTCGTTTATATAGCGATTTTTGTGGGCATGCTCTTTGTTTCTGGCATACGATTGCGCTTAGTTCGTATTATCGCTACGGTAGGCGTTTTACTAATGCCGTTGGCTTGGTTTGTGTTGAAAGACTATCAAAAGCAGCGGATTCTCGTATTTATGAATCCTGATATCGACCCATTTGGTTCTGGATATCATATCATTCAGTCTAAGATTGCTATTGGTTCAGGTACTATATTTGGTAAAGGATTATTTAATGGTACACAAAGTCAGCTAAACTTTTTACCTGAAAATCACACAGATTTTATCTTTTCTGTTATAGGTGAAGAGCTTGGTTTTATAGGCTGTATCTTTGTATTAATTCTTTTATTTATGCTTATTTATCGAAGCATAAAGGTAGCGTATTCATGTAATGACCGCTTCGGTATGTTATTGGCTACAGGGATTGGATCCATGTTATGCTTCGAGGTATTGGTCAATGCGGGGATGACCATGGGAATTATGCCGGTTACGGGCATACCATTGCCATTCATCAGTTATGGTGTTAGTGCGTTGACCACAAACATGATTAGTGTTGGTATTTTATTAAATATATCAATGCAGCGTAAAAAATATATTTTTTAGTTATCATTCTAATTTAGGAATGAGTTTGAAAGAAGTCTTTCACAAAAGACGGAGGATGTATGATTCAATTAGATACGTCATGGTTACAACATGTCCAAAAACCAGCTCGTTATACAGGGCGGTGAATATAACAGTATAGTGAAAGATCACAGTACTGTTGATATAACTATGGCGCTAGGATTTCCCGATGTGTATGAAGTGGCTATGAGCCATTTGGGCATCAAAATTCTATATGGTTTAGTCAATCGCCGTGAAGATGCAGTAGCAGAGCGTGTATTTGCACCATGGCACGATATGGAAGAGGAAATGCGAAAACGCAATATTCCTTTATTCTCTTTAGAAACCCGTACGCCTATTAAGGACTTTGATGTACTTGCGTTCACACTACAATATGAGATGAGTTTTACCAATATTCTAAATATGCTAGATTTAGCAGGTATACCGATGTATGCAAAGGATCGGGATATGGGATTTTCCATTGCTCGTATGTGGTGGACCTTGTGCGTATAATGTGGAACCAATTGCGGATTTCTTTGACATTGTGTCTCTTGGTGAATCTGAAGAATGGGGCGATGAGTTTATCGACCTATTGAAAGCCGAAAAAGCGAAGGGATTCCCTGGTGGTAAAGAAGCTTTCTTGCGAAAAGCAGCACAAATTTCCGGTACCTATTGCCCAGCATTATATGATGTAGAGTATACGGAACAAGGCGATTTTAAATCGATTACACCACGCTTTGAAGACGTGCCTGCTACGATTCAAAAACGCATCATAGAAGATGTAGAACATGTATTCTTCCCTACAAAACCGGTGGTACCGTTTTTGGATATCGTTCATGATCGGGCTGTTCTTGAATTGTTCCGTGGTTGTACGCGCGGTTGTCGATTCTGTCAGGCCGGTATGCTCTATCGTCCTGTTCGTGAACGAACTCCTGAACGGTTGTTAGAAATTGCAAAAGAAACGATTGCAAATACAGGTTACAATGAGATCTCTTTGATGAGTTTAAGCTCTGCTGACTACTCCAAGTTACCAGAATTGGTAGATATGCTCATGGAAGAGTTTAAAGATAAACAGGTTAGCGTCAGCTTACCATCATTGCGTATCGATAGTTTCTCTATTGATATTGCTAAGAAGGTACAACAAGTGCGTAAGAGTGGTCTTACCTTTGCACCAGAAGCAGGTTCTCAACGCATGCGCGATGTTATCAATAAAGGTGTTAGTGAAGAAGATTTGCTAGCTGCTTGCACCAATGCTTTAAATCCGGATGGAACACGGTAAAACTATACTTTATGATGGGATTGCCTACTGAGACTGATGAAGATTTAGCAGGTATTGCTAATTTGGCGTACAAGGTGCTTGATTTGCATCGCGATATTACGGGTAAGCGCAATGGTAGCGTAACCGTTAGTGTATCATTTTTCGTACCAAAAACACATTCTCCATATCAATGGTATGGTCAACAAGATGTGGAAGAAATCCATCGTAAGCAAAAATATTTAAAATCGCTTATTAATAATCGCAATATTTCCTATCATTATCATGATGGATATACCGGTTATATGGAGGCTGTATTTGCCCGTGGCGATCGTAGATTATCCAAGGTATTAGTAGAAGCATGGAAACTCGGTTGTAAATTTGATGGCTGGACTGAGTTCTTTAGCTATGAAACATGGTTACAGGCTTTTGAAAACTGCGGTGTTGATCCTGCGTATTATGCGCGTCGCACCCGTGATTTTGATGAGCCATTGCCATGGGATCATTTGGATTGTACTGTAAGCAAGGCCTTCTTAAAACGCGAATGGGAACAGGCCGTTGCTGAGAAGTTAACGCCAGATTGTCGTCGTGGACCATGTAAGGGTTGTAATGTATGCCCTGAATTAGATACGGCTATTGTAGATTATAAGGAGGGTGGCAGAGTTGAAAAAATTACGTTTGGCCTTACATAAAGGCGAAGAATTACGATTCTTGTCGCATCTCGATTTTGCACAAGCCGTAGAGCGCATGATTCGCCGTGCAGAAATCAAAATGGCCTATTCCGAGGGATTTAATCCGCACATGAAAATTAGTTTTTCTTCTGCACTAGCACTAGGTGTAACGGCAGAAGCAGAATATATTGATATGGATGTGTTGGAAGATGATAGCTTAGAGTCTATTATGGCGCGATTAAATGCAGTGGCTCCTCGTGGACTTGAGGTTCTCGGTGGCAAGATCATGCCTGATAAGGTTAAGAAAATGATGGCCATCTGCAATTACGCAATCTACGAAGTAACAGGTCCTGTAACGGAACAGAATGTTGACTGGGATAGCTTACTTAAGCCTTTAATGAGGCTACTGAAATTTCTTATGAAAAGGTTACCCCTAAAAAGACGCGTATTATCGATGTAAAAGAATTCGTAAAAGAACCGATTGTAGCGTCCGTGCACGATGGTATGGTGACACTAACGATGGGGATTGGTATTTATCCACAAGGTACTATAAAACCGAGTGAAGTATGGAATCTTGGCAAGGATCAATATAATTGGCCTATTACTTCTGGTTACGAAATTCACCGTAAAGCGATTATGGTAGAAAATGAAGAAGGTCGTTTTACACCATTAGAAATTAATTATTAAGGCTATGTGTTTGATTTGGCATATACTACAGTTAAACTGAACAGAAGGGAGGGATAGGATGCATAAAATTTTGGTCAATGTTATGCGCGAGGAAATTCGCATGGCTGTCATCGATGAAAAGGAACAGCTTATAGATTTTGTTTTGGAACGCACTGATGAGTCTCACATGGCGAATCATATGTACAAGGGTACTGTTAAAAATGTTTTGAATGGAATGCAAGCTGCTTTCGTTGATATTGGAGGCTCTCAAAATGCTTACTTGAACCTTCAACAAGGTAAGGAACAGAAAATATTGCCACGCCTATCTGTGGGGCAACAAATTCTCGTTCAAGTGGTGAAAGAAGAAATGCTTGGCAAGGGGGCACGCGTTACAGCAGATGTAAGTTTAGCGGGACGATTTATGGTGCTATTGCCCTATTCTGAAGGCATGCATATTTCAAAAAAGATTACCGATGAATCTATTCGTGCTCAATTACAAGAGTTGGCAGCGCCTTATGTAAAAGAAGGTTGTGGATTCATTATCCGTACGGCTGCAGCTAAGGCCAGTGCCGATGAAATCGCTCGTGATATGGACTACTTATGGCGCACATGGCAACATGTGTTAAAGCGATTTAAGGTTGCCAAAAGTGGTACAGATCTTTACAGTGATGCGGACTTTTGGTTTCGCCTCGTGCGAGATTACGCGCATCGCAATGTAGAGGAAATTATCGTCGATTCTGATATGGGCGAATCTCGACTGTTGGATCTTTAGGACACGGACCTACCTCTCAACAAATCAAAGTAACACGCCACCGAGATAGTACTCCTATCTTTAAAGCGAACCACATTGAACCTCAATTAGAAGATCTTATCTCCCGCGATATTAATCTTCCTTCTGGTGGATCTATTCGCATTGATCATACGGAGGCCCTTACCGTATTTGATGTAAACTCGGCTCACTATACAGGGAAATCGAATAAGCTAGAAGACTTAGCTTTCACAGTTAATAAAGAGGCGGCCAAAGAAATTTGTCGCCAATTGCGCTTGCGCGATATTGGCGGTATTATCATCGTCGATTTTATTGATATGAAGGATAAAGAGCATCAACAAGAGTTATTAAAATTATTGAGTGCTCAGGCTAAACTAGATAAGATGAAAACCGTTGTCTGTGGTATTAGTTCGCTCGGTTTAGTGGAGATGACTCGAAAGCGTGCACGCCAAGGGTTACAAACCTTGATGTTTGATACATGTCCACAATGTGGCGGTACCGGATATATGTTGTCTGGTCGAACTGTATATATGCAGATTGTACGTCGGATTCGGGAACTATTTAAATCTGGTCGCATTAAATCTAATTTAGAAATTGAGGTCCACCCAGAGGTGGCACAATATCTAACCAAATCTGTACTCGATGATTTAGGTGCTTCTATTGGTCGGAGTATTTCAATCGTAGTGAATCCACAAATTAGCCGAGAAGGGTATTCTTTGATGGCTGTAGCAGAATAAGTAAGTCGTATATTGATAGGTGAGTATCGTGTCTGTTTTTGAAATCATTTTAATTAGTATTGGTCTGGCCATGGATGCCTTTGGCGTTTCTATTGGCAAAGGTTTGACTATGCCAGTAGGCGAAAATGGTCGAAAAGTGACCTTAGCCTTTTTATTCGGGCTATTTCAGTTTCTTATGCCCGTTATAGGATGGCTTATTGGTCGTCAGTTTATCGATGTTATCTCTGAATGGGATCATTGGATTATCTTTGGCCTTTTAGGATATCTTGGAATTGCTATGATTCGAGAAGGTCTTAGTGATGACGATGATGAAGATGATGATAAGCAATTCTTAGGCGCTTGGGAAATGATTATGCTCTCTGTGGCAACGAGCCTTGATGCGATGGCTGTAGGTTTAACCTTTGCCTTTTACCAATCAATGTATGGGAGGCATCGACTATGATTGGTGTTATTACCTTTGGTACCTCTTTGATTGGTGTATATTTAGGTAAATTCATGGGCCAATTCGTAGGAAAATATGCAGACATACTCGGAGGCGGCGTCCTAATTCTTATCGGTACTAAGATACTCTTGCAACACCTTGGGATTATCGGAGAATTTTAAACGTTGTATATATATGAAAGTGTCAGAAACTGAGCGTATATAAGAGGATTTGTATTTGACATAGATGTGTAAATACGATATACTATATCAGTATTAGTTCGGTTTACTGAACTTTGCAATCCGCGTGAAGCAGGTTTAAACGCCCGACCGATGTTCGGGTCGGGATACCGAATTCAGCGAGTTCGATAACAAGGAGGTGTTCTCATGTACGCAATTATTAAAACTGGTGGTAAACAATATCGCGTTGCTGAAGGCGATGTAATTACTATCGAAAAATTGGAAGCAGCTGCTAACGATTCCGTAACATTCGAAGAAGTTTTGACTGTAGTGAATGACGGCGACGTTAAAGTTGGCGCTCCTCTTGTAAACGGTGCAAAAGTTACAGGTACAGTTCTTGAACATGGTAAAGGTAAAAAAGTTTTAGTATTCAAATACAAAGCTAAATCCAACTACCGTCGTCGTCAAGGCCATCGTCAACCGTTCACAAAAGTTCGTATTGAATCTATCCAAGCTTAATTATGGTTTCCATTGGAATCCAGCGGAACAAGGATAACCAAGTCATTGGTTGTCATATGTCCGGTCATGCAGGATATGATGAACATGGCTATGATATAGTGTGTGCAGCAGTATCTGTACTGTCTGCTACAGCTATATTAGGGCTTACCAAAATTGCTAAGCAAAAAGGTGAGTTTTCTAATAGCGAAGGCCAATGTGATATGGTCCTCTCTGGTGAAATAACCCGGAGTGGTCAGGATATATTAAATACTATGCTTCTCGGACTAGAAGAAATTAGTAAACAGTATCCAAAGTTTGTCCAAATACACGAAATATAGGAGGTGAACTTCATGTTTACTTTTGATTTGCAATTGTTCGCACATAAAAAAGGTGTGTCCAGTACTCGTAATGGTCGTGATAGTGAATCTAAACGTCTTGGTGTTAAATGCCATGATGGTTCCATTGTAAAGAGCGGTAACATCATCGTTCGTCAACGTGGTACTCACTTCCACCCTGGTACTAACGTAGGTATCGGTAAAGATGACACTTTATTCGCACTTGTGCCTGGTAAAGTAGCATTTGAACGTGCTGGTCGTTATAACCGTAAAGTTAGCGTATACCCTGTAGAAGCTTAATTTTACAAAGACTATTAATCCCTAGTGGCTTTTCCACTAGGGATTTTTTGTATTATTGTTTAGGTGGATTATGGTTTATCGTATACAGTGCATTGGGAAAATGATTATTTGTTATAGTAAATTCCAATGCTTTTTAGTAGGAATAGTGGTATACTTAGTACAGTATCGGTGAAAGATTACTAAAATAGTAATGATATACTTTCACAGACCTAACTAGAGTGGCATGTCCACTGGAAAGATTTGAGGTAAGTACTATGTATGATGTAAAATCTCCTAAGGCGGAGGAATTTATTTCTCATCAAGAAATCCTTGATACTCTTGCCTATGCAGAGGAAAATAAAGAAAATCGCGAATTATTAGACCAAATTTTAGCTAAGGCGGCTACGTTTAAGGGGCTAAATCATAGAGAAGCGGCAGTTCTCTTAGAATGTCCGTTGCCTGAATACAAAGAAAAGCTATTTGCACTAGCTAAAGAAATTAAAAAAGCTATTTATGGTGACCGCATTGTATTGTTTGCGCCGCTATATTTATCTAATTATTGTATCAATGGCTGTGTATATTGCCCATATCACTCTAAGAACCGCGATATTAAACGAAAAAAATTGACTCAAGAACAAATTAAAGAGGAGGTTATCGCTCTAGAAGCGATGGGGCATAAGCGCATTGTTATCGAATCTGGCGAAGATCCTCTTAATAATCCTCTTGATTATATTTTGGAATCTATCAAGACGATTTACAGTATTAAAAATAAAAATGGTGAAATTCGTCGCGTTAATGTAAATATCGCTGCATGTTCCGTTGAAGATTATAAAAAATTGCATGATGTTGGCATTGGTACCTATACATTATTCCAAGAAACATATAATAAGGAAAATTATGAAGCTTTGCATCCAACAGGACCTAAGAGTGATTATGCGTACCATACAGAAGCGATGGACCGCGCTATGGAAGGTGGCATCGATGATGTAGGTATTGGCGTATTGTATGGTCTAGAACATTACAAATATGATTTTGTAGGCCTTTTGATGCACGCCGAGCATTTAGAAGCTGTTCATGGTGTAGGCCCTCATACGATTTCTGTACCTCGTATTTGCCCTGCTGATGACATCGATGTAGATGATTTCAGCAATGCTGTACCGGATGATATCTTTGAAAAAATCGTGGCTCTTATTCGTGTATCTACACCGTATACTGGTATGATTATGTCCACTCGTGAAAGCCAATCTATGCGTGAACGTGGTTTGGCATTAGGCATTTCCCAAATCAGCGGTGGCTCTCGCACTAGTGTAGGCGGCTATAAAGAAGAGGAAAAACCAGAAGATAACTCCGCACAATTCGACCGTAGCGATACGCGCACATTGGATGAAATTGTAGATTGGCTCTTGGGCCTTGGTTATGTACAAGTTTCTGTACCGCTTGTTATCGTGCAGGACGTACTGGCGACCGCTTTATGGCGCTTGCTAAATCCGGCCAAATCCATAACTGTTGCCAACCTAATGCATTAATGACGTTGAATGAATACATCATGGATTACGGCGATGAAAAGACGAAAAAACATGGTGCCAAGGTTATTGAAGACCAATTGGAAAATATCAAGAATGATTTGGTAAAAGATAAGGCAAAGGCTTACATTGCTCAAATGGAAGATGGAAAACGAGATTTCCGTTTCTAGTTTTTTGCTAATATTTCATGTGTAAAAAATAGTATATAACTATATGAACAAGCACTGCTTATTATGATAATGATAATAAGCAGTGCTGTTTTGTTGAGAAAAACAAGTGAATTTTATATGAAAGATAAAGATAAAACCCTTTATTTATGTGGATGTTTATAGTATAATGTAAGAAATTGATAATGATAATACATATATTAAATTTATTGATATTGATTATAAACTTAACGAAAATATAATGATATTGTATATCTTGTAATATATTTTACCGAGGATGGAATGATGAAAAAGAAACGTTGGCATATTATGCCAAGGAATGTAGAAAAAGAGAATACATTGATCCGTGAACTCGGTGTAAATCCGATTGTAGCAAGATTGATGGTGAATCGGAATATAGATAGCGATGAAGGCCATCGCTTCTTAGAAGGTACACTTAAAGATTTGCTTGATCCCTTTACCTTAAAGGATATGGAAACGGCGGTTGCGCTCATCTTAGAAACCATAGAAGCAAAAAAATCTATAGTCGTCTATGGAGATTATGATGTGGATGGTATTACGGCTACATCGCTGTTATATCGCTTTAGTTAAAATGGGGGCTCGTGTAAGTTATTACATACCGGAACGGCAAAGCGAAGGATATGGATTAAATTTAGAGGCATTAGAGCATATTATCTCTGATGGCGCATCTTTAGTGATAACCGTGGACTGTGGTATTAGCTCTTATGATATTGTGGAGGCCGTTTGTGATCGCATCGATATCATTATTACAGACCATCATACGGCACCGCCTCAAATTCCACCTGCCCGTGCCGTTATCAATCACAAACAACCAGATTGTCCTTATAGGGATAAAAATTTATCCGGTGTGGGGGTTGCATTTAAACTATGCCAAGCATTATGGTTGCGTCAATGCGGAGAGTGGTATCTTGATGATTTAGATATCGTTGCACTTGGAACCGTTGCTGACGTCGTTCCGTTGGTTGGAGAAAACCGCATCATCGTTCAGGCTGGACTTAAGAAGATGAACGAGTTGCCTAATTTAGGCATCGATAAACTTATCGATGTGGCCGGCTTACATGATAAAACGATCACCGCAGGCCATATTGGATTTACCTTAGCACCGCGCCTAAATGCGGCAGGCCGCGTTACTCATGCAACGCGTGCCGTTGAGCTACTTGTTACGGACGATGTAGATTTGGCAGAGACCATTGCTCAAGAATTACAAGAAACGAATATGGAACGTCAAGAAATAGAACGCTCTATTCATGAAGAAGCCCGCGCTAATGTAGCTGCTCAAGGTCATCTAGCTGATTATGTAACAGTAGTAGCTGGAGAAAATTGGCATCCCGGTGTTATCGGTATCGTCGCATCGCGATTGGTAGAAGAGTTTTACAAGCCTACACTTGTTATTAGCATTGATAATGGCGTAGGTAAAGGCTCTTGTCGTAGCATTGAAGGGTTAATATTTATAATGCATTAAAATCCTGTGAAGATATATTGATTCAATTTGGCGGCCATGCCGCAGCGGCTGGATTTAGTATAGATGCTAGCCGTATCGATGAATTGCGTCATCGTTTAACAGAATATTGTAAGGTTCAAGTTTCTCCTGATGAGTATATTCCCGTTGTATCCATTGATGCCACATTGCCTGTTGATGATATTGATGTAGATATCGTAGATCGTGTGTCAGCCTTAGAACCATATGGAATGGGGAATAGCACACCTATATTTGGCGTTATGGATGCAAAGGTGCAGGACATTATGCTGATGGGGCAACTCAAAAATCACTGTAAGGTGATTTTAGCCACCGCCAATGGTAGCGTTGATGCTATCGCTTGGAATCGCCCTGATTTGTTTAGACATATTTTTCAAGGCATGAATGTGAAAGTTGCCTTTACACTTCAAAAAAATGAATGGCAAGGTTTTGTATCTCCACAACTCATGATTCAAGATATAGAACCTATCATAGAAGAACCTATTCAATTAAGTGCTGAAGGTTTACGTGAAATATATACAATTGTACGCCTCGCATTAAAAGGCGGTGCTAATTCTTTATACCATGTGGAACAAGAAATTTTGCGGCGTAAACCCACCAATCAAAATGGTTCATCTGCATTGATGGCCCTTGATGTGTTTAAAGAATTAGGTATTATTAGCGAAGAAACGAACGATAATGGACAAGCGATGATCCGTTGGAATGTCATCAATGGTAAGCTTGATTTGACAACATCCGTTACGTTTATTACATATAGTCCGCAGGAGGTGATACAATGATGACCATAAATGAAGAAGGCAAGCCTTAGTTGAACAAAAAGGCTTTAATAAAGAAGAGGCCTTAAAAGAGTTTATGGATTATGTGCATTCGTATCTAGGAGATGATGAATGCGACCAAATCATGAAGGCTTTCACCCTTGCAGATAAAGCCCATGAAGGTCAATTTAGAGCCTCTGGTGAACCGTATATCATGCACCCTCTTGCCGTGGCAGAGATTTTGGCGCATTTGCAAATCGATCATATTACATTGATTGCAGCCTTGCTCCACGATGTCGTTGAGGATACGGAGTATACAAAGGAAGATATTGAAAAATTATTTGGCTCTGAAGTAGCGTTCCTCGTTGATGGGGTAACAAAATTAAATCAGTTCCAATATGAAACTAAAGAAGATCGCCAAATGGAAAATTATCGCAAGATGATTTTAGCCATGGCGAAAGACGTGCGCGTTGTCGTTATCAAACTGGGTGACCGGTTGCATAATATGCGTACCTTAAAGCATATGCGTAGCGATAAACAAAAACGCATTGCTAAGGAAACGTTGGAAATTTTTGCTCCTTTAGCTCATCGCCTTGGTATTTTCAACGTAAAATGGGAACTGGAGGATTTATCCTTCCGGTACCTAGAACCAGATAAATACTATGATCTCGTTGATCAAATGAAACAAAAGCGTCAAGCCCGTGAAGATATCGTTAACGATACGATGGAACAATTGACGAAGGCTCTTGGCGAGGCTGGTATCAAAGCGGATATCAAGGGACGACCAAAGCATTTTTATAGTATCTATAAAAAGATGAAAAAGGATAATCGCGACTTGTCTCAAATTTATGATTTATTGGCTGTACGCGTTATCGTTGATACTGTACCGGATTGCTATGCCGTTCTAGGTATTGCTCATAGTATTTGGAAACCGTTGCCTTATCGATTTAAAGATTATATTTCCATGCCGAAATCCAACATGTATCAATCATTGCATACTACGGTTATTGGTACGATGGGGCAACCTGTAGAAATCCAAATTCGTACATGGGAAATGCATCGTGTTTCCGAATATGGCGTAGCTGCCCATTGGCGTTACAAAGAAGGTAATAAGGGCGCTGATAAAGAATTTGATCAAAAGGTTGCATGGCTTCGTCAAGTGTTAGAATGGCAAGATACGTCTAATCCCTTAAGGAACTTGTTAATGCTTTGAAATTAGACGTATTCTCTGGTGAGGTATTTGTATTTACACCTAAGGGTGATGTGGTCAAGTTGCCTATCGGTTCTGTACCACTCGACTTTTGCGTATCGCGTTCATACCGATGTAGGCCATCGTTGTGTAGGGGCAAAAGGTTAATGGTAAAATTGTGCCTCTGGATTACACCTTGCAAAATGGGGATATCGTCGATATCATTACCTCTAAAACTGGTAAACCAAGCCTTGATTGGCTCAATATTGTAGGCTCTTCTGAAAGTAAGAACAAAATCCGTAATTGGTTCAAACGAGAAAATAAAGAAGAAAATATTGAAAAGGGTCTTGAAGCCCTTGAGCGCGAAGCAAAACGCCTCAATTATAGTTGGAAAGAGCTTTGTAGTGACAATCGTATTCAACAAGTTGTAAAACAGTTGAAGTCCAATACTGAAAATGAACTATATGCCGCTTGTGGCTATGGTGGGATACCGGTAAGTACCGTTCTATTGCGATTGGTTGAACTATACAAAAAATCTAAAGAGCATGAAGATGCTCGTAAAACAACGGAACAAATCATTGAAAAGTTAAAGGTACAAGGGGCCAAAAAAGCTAAGAATGGCACTGGTGTTCTCGTAAAAGGCGAACCTGGTGTTATGGTTCGTATGGCAAAATGTTGTAATCCTGTACCAGGCGACGATATTATCGGTTATATTACAAGAGGTCGTGGTGTTTCCGTACATCGCTCTGATTGTACAAGCCTTGGTCATACACCGGAAGATTTAGAGCGTATGATTGAAGTTTCGTGGGATGAAGCATCGAGTGAATCCTTCCATGTAGGCATCGATATTCAAGCCTATGATAGATCAGGAATTCTCATGGAGGTAATGGCGGTGCTTTCAGAATTGAAAATTACCATTACCAATATGAATGCCAAAGTCCTTGAAAATACGAAAAATGTAATGATCAACATCGTTGTTGAAATTCGAGATATATCGCAACTTGATTTTGTTATGACTAAATTGCGTCGTATCCGTGAAGTTTACACGGTACAACGTAGTAAAGGTGGTGCATAATGGATACATCAAATTTAGTTCTCATGCGTATGCCGTTGGGACCGCTTGGAACCAATTGTTATGTGATAGGCGATAAGGAACAGGGAGAAGCGTTCATCATCGATCCTGCTACGACAGAGGTACTCGATGCTTTAAAAAAATATAATTTAAAGCCGAAAGCAGTTCTCTTAACTCATGGTCATGGGGATCACATCGGTGGCGTACAAGGCATTGTAGATGCTTACGATGTGCCTATCTATATACATCATAATGATGTGAAATACTTAAGTGATCCGGAATTGAATCTAAGCAATTATAGCAATCCTACACCGATTACCGTAAAAGGGCGCATTATAGAGGTTCATGAAGGTGATCACATCACATGTGGTGCTATTGATTTGACAGTATACGAAACACCAGGTCACACACCTGGCGGCGTATGCTACTATATGCCGGGTTTAGTATTTGTTGGGGATACTTTATTTAATCAATCTGTGGGGCGCACTGATTTTGTAGAAGGTGATTATGATGCCCTCATCGACGCGATTAAAACAAAGTTATATACATTGCCAGACAATACAATGGTATATCCTGGACATGGTCCAGAAACACAAATTGGTTATGAAAAACAATATAATCCATTTGTAGGTGCTTAATTAATTTATTTAGTAAAGGGGATAGTAATTATGAATACAACATTAGAAAAATTAAAAGAACGTATTAAAGACAAAAAATACAAATTGACTACACAACGTCAAACGATTTTACAAGCTTTTATCGATGCTGAAGAAAATCACTTGAGTGCAGAAGACGTATATGTATTGGTAAAAGAAGTAGCGCCAGATATCGGACTTGCTACTATCTACCGTACATTGGATTTATTTACAGAACTCGATCTATTAAAACGTCTTGACTTTGGTGATGGCCGTAATCGTTATGAATTAAATGATGAAGAGTTTGCCCATTTCCATCATCATTTGATCTGTGTAAAATGTGGTAAGGTTTCCGAGTTTGAAGATGATATGCTAGAAACATTGGAATCTATCATTGCAAAGAAATTAAATTTCCGTACCATCGATCATCAATTAAAAGTATATGGTTACTGCAGTGATTGCCAAGCGCATATGACGCCAGCAGAACTTGAAAAGCTCGATAAAATGTCACATCATGCTTAATGGATATCATTACACAGGGCCACTACCGCTTGGATCGGTAGTGGCCCACAACTGTGGCGCAGCAGGGCTATTTTCGCGCAATGAAAAGGCTGATGTAATCCTACAGGCTGTTGAGCGTGATGATATGTATGTTTTGACCGTATCTATTCGTGGCGTTGAACATACTTTGACAGGTCCTGTATCTTCTATGGGGCGACGCTCAATAGGCCAGTCTTTACTTGTATTGTTGCGTATAGAACAAGGTTTACCTGCTCATAATGAGTGGGGCACGATGGTAGGGGTGCGTCCTACTAAATTACTTCATAAATATATAGACCAATATGGTTCATTAGAGGATGCAACTCGTCACATTGGGGACGAGTTTTCTGTGTCTTTGGAAATTAGATATTCTCAGCCGGATTGGGCACTATCAACGCCCTTTTTTAGAGTCTCATTCTAATAAGGATATAAGTTTTTATTGTGGGATTCCGTTTTGCGAAACACGTTGTATATATTGTTCATTTCCATACGGTTTATATCAAGAGTATCATCGACAATCTGAATTCATAGCAGCCTTATTAGAGGATATAGATGATGTACGCCAGATTTGTGAAACTTACAATTTGCACACGAATACGCTCTATATGGGTGGTGGTACACCTACAATATTGAATAATGAAGATTTTCATCGTGTCTTAACTGGATTATCTACATTGATACCTAAAGGGCATGAATTCACGGTTGAAGCGGGAAGACCAGATTCTATAACCACTGAAAAAATACAGTCTATGCAAGCGTGTCATGTGAATCGCATTAGCATTAATCCTCAGACGATGGACGATACTATATTACGTCGCATCGGGCGTGGACACAGCGCACAAGATATCGATGATATGTATCAATATGTTAAAAAACATACAGATTTTGCTGTTAATATGGATTTTATAGCAGGTCTACCTGGGCAAAATATAAAACATATGGTGCATAACATGGATTATATTTGTCATAATTTGCCTGAAAATGTTACAATTCATACGTTAGCTATCAAACGCGGTAGTCCGCTATATGATTTGAACATGCAACATGATGTACCTGATGAGTCCGTGGTAAAACACATGGTGCAGTATGCTCAGGAACGATTAGAGCAGGCAGGCTATGTGCCGTATTATCTATATCGCCAACAATATATGAGAGGTCAACTTGAAAATATTGGGTATACATTGCCAGGTAAAGCGTGTGAATATAATATTCAAATCATGGAAGAGCGGCAAACAATTATGTCTATGGGACCAGGTGGATCATCTAAATGGATTAAGGCCCCTGCGTTTAGACAGAAAAAGCAACACATGCCAAAGGATGTAGATGTATATACAGATACATTAAAGGCTTTATTAGCTAAGAGGCATGCATTATGTAAATCATTTTGGGAGGTTGTGTAATGGCTATTAAAAGACCAAGAGGTACACAAGATTTCTTGCCAGAACAAATTGTAAATTGGCATTATATAGAACAGCATATGCGCGAAATTTGTAAAGCTTATGGCTTTAGTGAAATTCGCACACCTGCCTTTGAAGATACAAAATTATTTTTGCGGGGCATTGGGGAAACTACGGACGTAGTATCAAAGGAAATGTATACCTTCTCCACTGGCGATGACAAGGAACAAAGCTATACATTGCGCCCTGAAAATACGGCTTCTGCCGTACGGGCTTACCTTGAAAATAAGGTGTATGGTAAAGAAAATTTAACAAAATGGTTCTATATGGGTTCTATGTTCCGTCACGATAACCGCAAGCTGGTCGCTATCGTGAATTCCATCAATTTGGTGCAGAAGTACTCGGTTCTCCATCTCCTGTAGTGGATAGCGAAGTTATCTGTATGATTGTACAGTTGTTGAAAGATTTCGGTCTTAAGGATCTCAATGTAGAGGTGAACTCTGTAGGTTGCCCAAATTGTCGTCCTACGTATCGTCAAAAGTTGATTGAATTCTTTGAACCTAAAAAAGATCAACTTTGTGAAGATTGCCAAGAGCGGCTATATAAAAATCCATTGCGCTTATTAGATTGTAAAAATGAAACGTGCAAAGCCTTATCCGTAGGCGCTCCTGAGATTCATGAACATCTATGCGAAGAATGTAATACCCATTTTGAAGAACTTAAAACATTACTTGATGCGGCGAATATTCAATATAATCTAAATCCACGTTTAGTTCGTGGCCTAGATTACTACACAAAAACTGCCTTTGAAGTTCAATACACTCCATTAGGTGCACAAAGTGCAGTAGCCGGTGGTGGTCGTTATGATGGCCTTGTAGAGGAACTCGATGGTCCTCATACACCAGCTATTGGTTTTGCAATGGGCATGGAACGATTGTTATTGGCTTTAGAAAAACAAAACTTGTTGCCTGAACCGACAATCGAACCAGCAGTATTTGTAGTAGCCCTTGGAGAGGCTGCAAAATTAGAAGCTTTCAAGATTTGTCAAACATTGCGTAGTGCATATATCACTGCGGAAATGGATGGACAAGGTAAAAGTATGAAGGCTCAATTAAAATATGCTAACAAAATTCATGCAAAATATGTTATCATAGTGGGTGATGATGAATTGGCTAAGCAAGAGGCCATCATTCGTTTTATGGAAACAAGTGAACAAGAAACAGTGCCATTAGCATCTGTTTCTGAACGTATATCTTCTTTGGTGAAAGGATGACAGTAGAATGGAAACAATGAAAGGCTTACACCGTACACACGGTTGTGGCACTATTTCTGAAGCAGAAGTAGGTAAAGAGGTTGTATTATGTGGTTGGGTTGAACGTCGTCGTGACCACGGCGGTTTGATCTTCTTGGACTTGCGAGATCGTTCTGGTATTGTTCAAGTTGTAGCATCCCCAGATCATAATGTGGAATCTTTCCACAAGGCTGAAGATGTTCGTAATGAATATGTGCTTTGTGTACGTGGTAAAATTACAAAACGCGATGAAGAAGCAATCAATCCTAACTTGCCTACAGGCGCTTATGAATGTATTGTGAAGAACTTCGCGTATTGAATTCTGCGAAAACACCTCCATTCTACATTCAAGATAATATCGATGTAGATGAAAACATCCGCTTGAAATATCGTTATCTTGACTTGCGTCGTCCAGAAATGCAACGCAACTTGATTTTGCGTCATAAGGTAACAAAGGCTATGCGCGATTTCTTCGATAGCCGCGATTTCCTTGAAATCGAAACACCTATGCTTACAAAATCTACACCAGAAGGCGCGCGTGACTATTTAGTACCTTCTCGTGTGAATGCAGGCACATTCTATGCATTGCCTCAATCTCCACAAATTTTCAAACAAATTTTGATGGTAGCAGGCTATGAAAAATATTTCCAAATCGTACGTTGCTTCCGCGATGAAGATTTGCGTGCAGACCGTCAACCAGAATTCACACAACTCGACTTGGAAATGAGCTTCGTTGATGAAGAGGACATTTATGCACTATTGGAACAAATGGTTGCAGAAGTGTTCAAAAAGACATTGGGCAAAGAAATTCCATTGCCTATGCCTCGTATTACATGGGATGAAGCGATGGATAAATATGGTTCTGATAAGCCAGATCTTCGCTTTGACATGGCTTTCACAGATGTAACTGAACTCGTAAAAGATACTGAATTCAAAGTATTCCGCTCTGTTATCGACAATGGCGGTATCGTAAAAGGTATTGTTGTACCTGGTGATGCTGGTATTCCTCGTCGTGAACTCGATGATTTGGTAGCATATGTAAATCGCTACGGTGCAAAAGGTTTGGCTTGGGCTTGTTTCAATGAAGACGGTTCCATTAAATCTCAAATCATGAAGTTCTTAGGCGAAGATACAATCCGCAATATCGGTGAAAAAATGGGCGCTAAAGGCGGCGACCTTGTATTGATGATTGCTGATAAACCAGCAACTGTTGCTCGTGCACTTGGTGAGTTGCGCCTTGAAATGGCTCGTCGTATGAACATGATTGACGAAGATAAATTGGCTTTCACATGGGTAACAGATTTCCCTATGTTCGAATATAACGAAGATGAAAAACGCTATGTTGCTATGCATCATCCGTTCACAATGCCTCGCCACGAAGATCTTGATAAATTACAATCCGATCCTGGTAGCGTAAAAGCAATTGCTTACGATATGGTATTGAACGGCGTTGAAATCGGTGGCGGTTCCTTGCGTATTTATCAATCTGACGTACAAGAAAAAGTATTTAAAGCAATTGGTTTATCCGAAGAAGAAGCTAAATCTAAATTCGGTTTCATGCTTGATGCATTTAAATACGGTGCGCCACCTCATGCAGGTTGTGCATTTGGTCTTGATCGTCTCGTTATGTTGATGGCTAAACGCCAATCCATCCGCGACGTTATCGCATTCCCTAAAACACAATCCGCTTCTGATATCATGAGCCAAGCGCCATCTGAAGTAGAACCTAAACAATTAAAAGAATTACACATAAAACCAGATGTAGAGGAAGAAGAACAATCCTTGGTATAATCGCAAGTAAGCATATTATAAAAGGACCGCAAGAATTGCTAAAATTTTAAAAGTCAAGTCTTGTAAATGATAAATCTTTCTGCTACTATTTATGTATAAGATATCCCTGCCATGTGCGTGTGATATCGCAGTTTTGAGCCAACACATTTTCTTCGGGAGTCCAGAACTCTCGTCTGAACGTTACGCCCTCACGGGACAACTGCAGGATGAGGAGGACACCCACCTGCTCTTGCAGGATCAAAACGCGGTACATTACGGCATGGTGGGGCTTTTTTGCATGTAAAGAATGAATGGAGGTAGCATGGATAGTTTATTTGATGCATTACCTACGAATAAATATGAACCACTACCGGTGCGAATGAGACCGACAGAACTTGATCATTTGTATGGTCAAGAACAGGCGGTAGGGAAGGGGACGTTCCTTCGCGCCATGGTGGAAAAGGATACAATACCATCCATGTTGTTTTACGGGCCTTGTGGAACTGGCAAAACGACATTAGCCGGTATCATTGCTAAGATGAGCAACAGCCATTTTGTCAATTTAAATGCGACAAATGCAGGTATCGGTGAATTGCGAAATATTATAGAAGATGCGCGGAAACGCGTTCGTTCTTTGCAACAACGAACCATTTTATTTCTCGATGAAATACATCGCTTTAATAAGAGTCAACAAGACGTACTGTTACCCTGCGTTGAAGATGGTACGATTATTCTTATTGGGGCAACTACAGAAAATCCATTTTTTGAAGTCAATCGCCCATTATTATCGAGGCTACGACTTATTACATTGGAGGCCTTAACGCCGAAGGCAATTAGTCAAATTTTAAAGCGAGCTCTTACAGATAGTGAAGTAGGTTTAGGGGCTCGTAACTTACAGGTAAAGGATGAGTTGCTTGAGGATATAGGTATCTTCGTCAATGGAGATGGTCGTATGGCACTCAATATTTTGGAGCAAGCTGCGGCCATGGTACACGATGGTGGAGAAATCACTTTAGAAATACTTGAAAAGGTCGTAGGCCGTCGCATTTATACATACGATAAAAAAGGAGATAGTCATTACGATACAATTTCCGCCTTTATTAAAAGTATGCGCGGGTCCGATGTACAGGCTACACTTCACTACTTAGCACGTATGATAGAGGCCGGTGAGGATCCTAATTTTATCGCTCGTCGTATTGTCATTTGTGCCGCCGAAGATGTAGGATTAGCAGATCCACAAGCCTTAATATTGGCTAATGCAGCAGCACAGGCCGCGCATATGGTGGGATTTCCAGAGGCGCGTATCATTTTATCTGAGGCGGCGTGCTATGTGGCGCTAGCGCCTAAGAGTAATTCTGCATATCTAGGTATTGATGCGGCTATTTCAGATGTGCGTCATAAAGACTGTGGGCAAGTGCCGGATCACTTGCGTGATAGCCATTATAGTGGAGCTAGTAAACTAGGACATGGGCTAACTTATAAATATGCTCATAATTATCCGAATGGATACGTTAAGCAACAATATTTGCCGGATCTTTTGGTAAATGCTGAGTATTATAAGGGCGTTGATCGTGGGGTAGAACATAATCTATTAAAAGATTGGAACGATAGACGTAAAGATAAATAGAATAGTCAATATATGGTATAATATAATGATGATTTAAAATAGATTTTTATATAAAAGTAAGGGGTTTGTATACGATTATGGCAGAAGAGAAAAAAACTTCTACACGAGGGCGGAAGCCTCGCAAAAAACGAGCTACACCGGCACCAAAAAAAGAAGGATTTTCACTGCGTAATGAAGTGAAAGGCATTATTGTCATAGGTGTTGCCATACTGGCATTGCTAGGCTTTTTTGGCTTTGATTTAGGCATTGTAGGCGAAATATTGACGGGGATATTTCGCTATGGATTTGGCTTTGGGGGCATAATTCCGTGCATTGCTGTACTATGGCTTGGATGGCGTTTGTTATACCAAGGTAAATTTATGTCTATCACACGTCGTGGTCTTCTCATAACAGTTTTTTACTTATTAGCTATTACCATGGTTCCACTTTGTCGTGTACCTGTTGGTGATGAATTGGCGACTACAGCGCTGGCAGATCAAGGTGGTGTTGTGGGCGGTTTCTTGGCTTCCTTTATACGAACTATGTTCGGTGAAGTTGGCTCCATTATTGTTGTCGCCGTACTTATGCTTTGCTGTGGTCTCCTTATTACGCGCCTATCCTTAGGTAATGGATTGCGTAAGGCTGCTGATAAAACGCAAGTAGGCCTTGATAAGGCAAAGAAGTGGCTGTTGAAAAGGTAGCAGTAGCCAAAGAGGTTATCGAAGATTGGAATGAACAGCGTAAAGAAGCAGCACAGCGCAAGGCTTATGACCGCGAAAAGGATATGCGATACACCGATGCAGCTCAGAATGCTGTAGAGACTCTTGAAAATAGAGGTGTTGTAGCTGCTAATGATGACTATGAAGTTGAGCCAATCGATACACATACGCCTTCTTCTTGGAAAGAATTAGCTGAGTTAGAGGCTCGTAATAGAGCGGCAGAACGATTAGTACAAATCTCTGAAGAATCTGGTGATGCTGTCGATAACGGTGAAATTCGTACTGATAGTACCGGTGATGATTCAAAAACAATGCCTGCATGGCTTCATGATCATGATGAGGAACATGCCGATATTGAAGAATTTGATACAGATGATAGTGTTGAGGATGATGTGCGTACCACCGATGAATCAGGCCCAGCAGAATACTCTTATCAACCAACAACTATTGGTCCGTTAGAAACCAATCATGCGGCGATTGCGAGTGCCGTACCTGGTACAGGTGCCGCTGCTAGTTCTGTTAGTGCTGGCGCAGGCATGAGTTCTATGCCATTATCTGTACCGTCTTTGGCAAGTACTGCTGAGGATACAGCACAGGTAGCCGTTTCTAAAGATGGACAGATTCATAGAACTTACGATAGACCATATCATTTCCCAAGCCTTGATATTTTGGCGAAAGGGGAGGTAGGTCAAAATAATAATGACGAGGTCGCGTATAATGCGATGCGCCTTGAAGATGTTTTATCTAGTTTTGGCATTTCTGCTAAGGTAGTTAATGCTACGCAAGGCCCAACGGTAACACGGTATGAAATTGAACCAGCCCAAGGTGTTAAGGTAAGTAGAATCGTAAACTTAACAGATGATATTGCCTTGAATCTAGCGGCTCAACATATACGTATGGAGGCGCCAATTCCAGGAAAATCTGCTATCGGTATCGAGGTACCTAATACGAAAACAGAAGCCGTTCACTTGCGCGATGTGCTAGATTGCAGTGACTTTAAAGAAGCGAGGGGCGGTATTCCTGTAGGCCTTGGTAAGGATATCGCTGGTAAACCGGTGATTACAGACTTGGCTAAGATGCCACATCTATTGGTAGCTGGTACAACAGGCTCTGGTAAATCTGTATGTGTGAATACATTGATTTCCAGTATTCTCTTTAGCCGTAAAACCAGAAGAGGTTAAGTTATTACTTATCGACCCTAAGATGGTTGAATTATCTGTGTATAATGGTATTCCTCATTTGATGGCACCAGTTGTAACGGATATGAAAAAAGCAGCTGCTGTATTGCGCTGGGCCGTTCGTGAGATGGAAGCTCGCTACAAGGCGTTTGCTGCATCTGGCAAGCGCGATATTAAAAGTTATAATGAAGCGCATCCTAAGTCGGCAATGCCGCTTATCGTATTGATTATCGATGAGTTGGCGGACTTGATGATGACTGCTCCTGATGATATTGAAGAATCCATTAGTCGATTGGCGCAGATGGCACGTGCTGCTGGTATTCATATGGTACTAGCTACACAACGTCCATCTGTTAACGTTATTACCGGCTCTATTAAGGCAAACGTGCCAAGCCGTATTTCTTTTGCCGTAGGGTCCCAAATCGATTCTCGTACAATCCTCGATATGGCGGGTGCTGAAAAACTATTAGGCAAAGGTGATATGTTGTTCTCTCCAATTGGTGCGAATAAACCAATTCGTGTACAAGGTGCTTTCATCTCAGATGATGAAGTGGAACATTTGGTAGAGTTTGTAAAACAACAACGAGAACCAGAATATGATGATACGGTAACGGCTGAGGCAGAAAAGGAAATCGCAGCACAAGATAATGATGAACAAGATATTTATCGTGATGAGTTATTAGAACGAGCCGTTAATCTTGTGATGGAATCTGGTCAAGCATCCGTGTCGATGTTGCAACGTAGATTCCGTATCGGTTATACGCGTGCTGCACGCCTTGTAGATACCATGGAGGATCTTAAAATTGTAGGTCCTAATATGGGTAGTAAAGCACGAGAGATTTTAATGAGTCCAGAACAGGTGAAAGCTCGATACTTCTCTGATTCTGAGGAATAGAAAGGGATATACTGTGGCTGAGTTAGGTGAAGAATTACGTCGAGAACGAGTACGTAGAAATCTCACATTTAAAGATATTGAACAAGTACTTCATATTAAAACAACCTATTTAGAAGCCATCGAAGATGGAAACTATGCAGTTATCCCAGGACGTGTATACGCGAAAGGTTTTATTCGCAATTATGGAAATTACCTTGGCCTTGATGGAGATCGCTTAGTGAAGGTTTATCAAAATCAAGTAGGTGAAGTGGATACATTCACAATACGGCCTATTATGCGTCAAAAGAAACAGGAAACCATTAATTCTGTGCAGAGTGAGTACGTTGAGCATCAGATGGCAAAACGTCGTATGTCGCTTGAAACGAGACAGAAAAAGCGACAACGGTCCATTGAACAAGAACGCATTATGCTTGCTATTATTGCCGTATTCATGGTGATATTTTTGATATGGTTGTTTTTATTCTAAGATACATCGTTACAGTTAAAGGAAGGTTATATTGATGGATACATTTTTAGTTACAGAACGCGCAGATATGGAAGCGCGCGGGTGGGCAGAACTCGATTTCGTGCTCATCAGTGGCGATGCGTATGTAGATCATCCATCTTTTGCGCCTGCCGTAATTGGTCGTTATCTAGAATCCAAAGGCTATCGAGTTGGTATTATTGCCCAACCTGATTGGAATGATGTTAATGCTTTTAAAAAATTAGGGAAGCCTCGTCTTGCATCGCTTGTTACTGCAGGCAACTTGGATTCCATGCTCAATAAGTTTACAGCAGCTAAAAAAATCCGTCGTGAAGATGATTACTCACCGGGAGGTGAGGCAGGACATCGCCCCGATAGAGCGACCTTGGTATACTCTAACCGCATGAAAGAAGCCTTTAGAGATGTGCCTCTTATCATTGGTGGCATCGAGGCTTCATTGCGGCGTTTGGGCATTATGATTATTGGTCTGATACGGTGCGTCGGTCCATTCTTGTAGACTCTAAGGCTGATGTACTTATATATGGCATGGGTGAATTACAGATTATAGAGTTAGCCGAAGCACTAGATCAAAATCGATTCGAAGAATCATTGCCCAATATACGTGGTATTTGTTATATGTCAAAAGACATACCATCTATTGATTGTGTTGAATGTCCTTCCTTTGAAGAAATCAAGGCAGATAAAATGGCCTTCGCCGATGCTTTTCGCATTCAATATGATGAACAAGATCCATTCTATGGACGACCTATTGTACAAAAACATGGAGATCGCTATGTTGTACAAAATGTACCGGCCTTACCATTAACACAGGAGCAAATGGATGCGGCTTATGACTTACCATACACTCGTAAGTGGCATCCATCGTATGATGATAAAGGGGGCGTACCTGCATTAAGCGAGGTACAGTTTAGCCTCGTTAGTCAACGTGGTTGTTTTGGTAGTTGCTCATTTTGTGCTATTACCAATCATCAAGGCCGTATAATTCAAAATCGCAGCCATCAGTCTTTGATTGATGAAGCTAAGTTGATGATCAATATGGATGGGTTTAAAGGCTACATTCATGATGTAGGTGGTCCAACGGCCAATTTTAGACATTTAGCATGCGATAAACAAGCCGTCTTTGGTGCTTGTAAAGGTCGCACCTGTGCGGCGCCAGAACCTTGTGAAAATTTGAATACGAATCACGATGATTATATCGCATTGCTTCGGAAGCTGCGCAGTTAAAAGGTGTGAAAAAGGTCTTTGTACGATCTGGATTACGTTATGATTATGTGCTAGCCGACAACAATAAAGCCTTTGTAAAGGAACTTTGTCAATATCATGTGAGTGGTCAGCTAAAGGTTGCGCCTGAACATGTATCAAAGCGTGTAACGACTATGATGGGCAAGGCTGGAAAAGAAGAATTCCTGACCTTTAAAAAATGGTTTGAAGAGGCGAATCGTGAATTAGGGAAGAAACAATATTTAGTTCCTTATTTTATGAGTTCTCACCCAGGATGTACATTAGAGGACGCCATAGAATTAGCTGAATTTTTACGAGATCAGCATATGTATCCTGAACAAGTTCAAGATTTTATTCCTACACCGGGCAGTCTTTCAACGTGTATGTATTATACGGGTATTAATCCTCTTGATGGCAAGCCTGTTTATGTGGCTAAAAAAGGTCGGGACAAGGCTAAGCAACGAGCTTTGATGCAATATAAAAACATTGAAAATTACGACTTGGTAAAAGAGGCCCTTATCGAAGCTAATCGGCGTGATTTAATCGGCTTTGGATCTGAGTGCTTAATTCCACCTAGACCAATTGGTCAAGGTAAAGTGCAAAACCAAGGACGAAAAAAAACGGGACAATCGAGAGGCGGTCAATCTCGATATGCTCGAAGTGGTTCTCCTTCACAGGTCAATAAGACTAAGGGAGAACGTAAAAGGAGATTTACGCGATGAAACGATGGATGGCATTTATTGTGTTAATGCTTTTTGTCTTAGGTATGATGGGGTATGGCATATACTTTTATCGAGAGGAACAAATTGAAAAATCGAAAGCGCCTGTACGCGGTGAAATTACGGTTTACACTGACTTACCTAATAACTTAACAACACTATTAGCTGATAAATATTTAGAGGATAAAAACGTAAAAGTTAATATTATGCCACTCACTGAGGAGCAAATGGAACAACGGGTTTCCTCTAAGTTAGCAGATTCATCTGGTGATGTAGTGATTACATCTGAGGATAATCTCGTCATCGGTGCTAGTAAAGATAAGTTTGCTCCTATTGTAAATGAACGCATAGATGAGGTCTTGGATCGCCTAAAGGATTCAAATGGTTACTGGGTCGGCTTATGGTATGATCCTATCGTTTTTGTACAAAATGAATCATTTTACAATAAACTAGGTCAACATATTACGACTTGGGATACCTTGCAAAAGCCTGGGAACTGGCGTGTGGTGATGACAGATTTCGGAGCTTCTCAAAATGCGGCTAATCTTTTGTACAATTTGGTGGAATATAAAGGCGAGCCAGATGCTCTTGCAGATTTATTAGCTTTAAAAACACATGTTATACAACATTCTAAGTTCCTTTCCACACCTGTACGGTTAACAGCTCTTGGTGAATCGGATATTGGCATTGGGAATCTTTCTGATGCACAGCAGTACATTAGCCATTCTTATCCTGTAAAAATGATTTATCCTAGTGATGGCACATCATTTTATGTAACAGGTGCAGCGGTGCAAAAAGATTCTAAGCATAAAAATGAAAGTATAGAGTTTATTACCTGGTTACTATCTAGTGAAACTGCAAAATATATGATGAATAATAATTTTACCTATATATTCGCCAATCCTGAAGTTACCGAACCTGTAGATACACTAGGGCGTTCCGTAGTGTTATGGCCTGTTAATGGCGGCTATACAGTGGAGGGAAAGAACTTTTATTGAATCACTGGGTTAGCCAAGTACGTTTTAGAAAAGATTAATAGAAGAGTATTTCTATAAAATACGTATACAATATCGTTACATTCTATAAATAAGAAAGGATTTAGAATGACCAAATCATTGGGATATATTAGCCTAGGTTGTGCTAAAAATTTAGTAGATACAGAGGTTATGCTTGGATTGTTAAAGGATGATGGTTATACCATTACCGATAATTTACATGAGGCTGACTTAATTATCATAAATACATGTACCTTTATAGAGAAAGCTAAGGAAGAATCTATCAATACGATTCTTGAAGCTGCTCAGTATAAAGAAACTGGTCGTTGTAAAGGCTTAATTGTAGCAGGTTGCTTGAGTCAACAATACCAAGATGAGTTGTTTACAGAAATCCCTGAAATTGATGCCCTTATTGGTACTGGTGCATGGGATCAAGTTATGGTAGCTGTTGATGCGATTGAGCATGGCAATCGTAGCTGCATCATGGAAAATATCACTAATATCTATGATGAACGCATGCCTCGCATTCAAACGACGCCTCGCTACAGTGCGTATGTAAAAATTGCAGAAGGTTGTAACAATGGTTGTACATTCTGTATCATTCCTAAGGTGCGTGGTGCATTTAGAAGTCGTTCCATTGAATCTATTAAGGCTGAAGTTGAACGATTAGCTGCGTCAGGGGTTAAAGAAATCGTTCTCATTGCACAAGATACGACTAGCTACGGCATTGATTTAAATAATGGTAAACCATTACTTACAGAGCTGTTAAAAGAATTAACTAAGGTTGAGGGAATCGAGTGGATTCGCATGCTCTATTTATATCCAACATTCTTTAGTGATGAATTGCTTGATATTATCGTCAATGAACCGAAGCTTTGTAAATATGTTGATATACCATTACAACATGTAAACAACGATATTCTTAAACAAATGAATCGTCGTGATTCTCGTGAGGATATTGAGCGATTATTAAAGAAAATCCGCAATGCACCAACTCATGTTACATTGCGTACATCGATTATTGTTGGATTCCCTGGTGAAACAGATGAACAGTTCCAAGAACTTTGTGAATTTGTGAAGGATATCAAGTTTGATAACATGGGTGTTTTCACATACTCTCAAGAGGAAGGGACCATTGCAGGGGCTCGTGAAGATCAAGTACCAGAAGAGGTTAAAGAAGAACGCTATCATACATTGATGTCTATACAAGCTGCTATTTCTGAAGAGAATAACCGCGATTTAGAAGGCACTATTGACTATGCCATGATTGAAGAATTAGAAGAAGGCGATAATGATACTGTTCTTGCAAAAGGTCGTTTGAAATCACAAGCTCCAGATGTAGATGGGAACATGTATATCGAAGACTGTGGCGATAAGGTTAAAGCTGGAGATATTGTACAGGTACAAGTAGAGCAAGGTTTTGCTTACGATGTAGTAGCTACTATCGTAGAATAATATTGATTGGTGTATTAGGTAATACCACTATTAACACATCTGAAGTGATGGGAGGTATTTACGATGATTGTAGAATTAATTTCTACAGGTTCTGAATTATTGTTAGGAGATACGGTGAATACCAATGTCTCTTGGTTAGCTCAGGAACTTAATAAATTAGGTTATACCATAGCGTATCAGTCTGTGGTGGGAGACAATCCAGGCCGTATGTCTGAAGTGTTTAAAAAAGCGGCACAACGTGCTGATCTCGTGATTAGTACAGGTGGGTTAGGTCCAACTCAGGGTGATATAACACGGCAAGTTTTGGCATCGTCCTTAAATCGCGGTATCGTATATAATGATGATGCTATGGCTGAGGTGCGACAGTTTTTCAAACGAGTAGGTCGTGAAATGCCTGATGCGAGTCGTAGAGAGGCTATGTTGCCTGATGGCTCTACTGTTTTAGCTAATCCTGTCGGTGTTGCACCAGGCGTAGTAACCGTAGATGGAGATGTAACCTATATACTATTACCAGGACCTCCAGGTGAAATGAAGGGGATGTTTACACAAAGTGTAGTGCCTTATCTTCATAAGCGTTTTGGTTCACAAGGTGTTGTAACGTCTTATCGTTATGGCGTTTATGATATTCGTGAAATCGATTTAGAAGAACGCGTTATGGATTTGATTAAGCAACAATCAAATCCAACCATAGCTTTGTTAATAAAAAAAGGCTATATTGAATTACGCATTACTGCAAAGGCTTCATCTCTCGATGAAGCACATAGACTGTTAAATCCTTGGGATGAAATCATTCGTCGACGTTTAGGTTCTTTGATTGGCCGTAAGTTAGATATTTCTATGGAGGAAACACTCGGTAATACGTTAAAAGAATCGTCTGCGACCATTGCTACGGCAGAGTCTTGTACATCTGGTTTAGTTGGTAAACTATTGACAAACGTAAGTGGTAGTAGTGATTACTATATGGGTGGCATTATATCCTATAGCAATGATGTAAAACATCGGGTCTTAGGTGTGCCACAAGATTTACTCGATACTTATGGCGCCGTGAGCGAACAAGTAGCCAAAGCGATGGCTGAAGGTGCAAAACGCGTAGGCAATACGACATATGCGGTGTCTACAACGGGGATAGCAGGCCCTGGTGGTGGCACACCGGATAAACCAGTGGGCCTCGTTTGGTTTGGCGTAACTGGACCATATGGAACCGTTGCTCACAAAGCTAATCTTATTGGAAATCGAGAAGATATCCGCCAAAGTGCGGCTGAATTAGCATTATACTACATGAATTTGTATATTCAAAAAAAAGGGGATAAATAATGGCTGTTGATGGTAGACAAGCAGCGTTGGATAACGCATTAAAACAAATAGAAAAAGACTTTGGTAAAGGTGCTATCATGCGCCTAGGTGAAGCGGCAGATCGTATGAATGTTGAGGTTATTTCCTCTGGTTCTCTTGCCATTGACCTCGCCGTAGGTGTAGGTGGCTTCCCTCGTGGTCGTGTCATTGAAATTTATGGCCCAGAATCATCTGGTAAAACAACTGTTGCTCTTCACGCTGTAGCTGAAGCGCAAAAACAAGGTGGCGTCGCTGCATTTATTGATGCGGAACATGCAATGGACCCAATCTATGCACGTAATCTTGGCGTAGATATTAATAACTTGTTAATTTCCCAACCAGACAATGGTGAACAAGCCTTAGAAATTACAGAGGCGCTTGTACGTAGTGGTGCTGTAGATATCGTTGTAGTTGACTCTGTTGCTGCATTGGTACCTAAAGCAGAAATTGAAGGGGAAATGGGGGATGCTCACGTAGGTCTCCATGCCCGTTTGATGAGTAAAGCATTGCGTAAATTAACAGGTACTATTAATAAGACAAAAACCGTTGTTATCTTTATCAACCAATTGCGTGAAAAGGTAGGCGTAATGTTTGGTAATCCTGAAACAACGACCGGTGGTCGTGCCTTAAAATTCTATTCTTCTGTACGTCTTGATGTGCGTAAGGGCGAATTGATTAAGGCCAATAATGAAAATGTAGGGGCCCGTACAAAGGTTAAGGTTGTTAAGAACAAGGTGGCACCTCCATTTAAAACTGCTGAATTTGATTTGATGTATGGTCAAGGGATTTCCAGAGAAGGTACTCTTATCGATATCGGTACTAATATGGAAATTATCAAAAAATCTGGCGCGTGGTATTCCTATAATGGGGAACGGATGGGACAAGGTAAAGAAGCGGCAAAACAATACCTCTTCGATAATCCTCAAGTAGCTGAAGAAATCGATCGTATCATTCGTGATACATTGGCAGCTGAACCAGAAACATTTGATGTTGTTGGCGAAGATGCTACACCAGAAGAAGATTAATCGATATAGCATATAAAAAGGGCTACTGTGTAGCCCTTTTTCATTGAGGTTATTATGATAGACGATATGTTTACAGAAGAGGAAAAGCAGGCTGCGTTAGATCAAGCCTATCGATTTCTTGCACAGCGCTTTTTAAGCTCTTATGAGCTGCGCCAAAAGATGAAACGAAAACAGATTTCATCGGATCTCATCGATTACGTAGAAGAGCGATTAATATACTATGATTACATTAATGATGAGCGTTTAGCGAAACAGGTTGTATCCTATTTGATGAGAGAGCAGAAATATGGTGCATATCTTATAAAGCAAAAAATGAAACAGAGAGGCCTTGATGTGCCTCGTGATATTGAAAAATATGATGAACTGGCAGCCGCTTTTCGAATTGTAGATAAAAAATATGGTGAATCTATAAGCGATATTCCGCGTATAAAAATAATGAATTTCCTAAAAAACAGGGGATTTTCTATGAGCACTATTACTAAGGTTTGCGAGGCCTATCAATCTTGACAGAAAGGGCTTTCAAGCATAAAATTAAAATAGCCTTGTAAACATATAATGTATTATAGGTTATTAATTTAATATGTTAAAAATCAGGAAACAAGGGGCGTAGTGCCCGTATGTGAAGATACAGGAGGTGAGACTGATTTTAGAGTATAGTCTAATTGCAGTAGTAATGGTGCTAATTGGACTAGGTGTAGGCTATTTTTTACGAAAAAATATCGCTGAAGGAAAACTGAATCAAGCTGAGCAAGAGGCTGAGCGCATTGTCGCAAATGGTGAGCGCATGGCCGAGTCTAAAAAGAAAGAAGCTTTATTAGAGGCGAAAGAAGAAATTCATAAGCTCCGTTCTGATGTAGAACGAGAAAATAAAGAGCGTCGTTCTGAATTACAACGTATGGAACGCCGTATTCTTCAAAAAGAAGAATCTTTGGATAAAAAATTAGACAATATTGAGCACAAAGAGGAAGCTTTACATCGTAAAGAAGCTGACTTAGTTCAAAGCAAAGAAAAAATTGATGCTTTGTATGAAAAGCAAATGGCAGAATTAGAACGTATTTCTGGCATGACCTTTGATGAAGCTCGGAACATCTTGTTAACCAATGTAGAACAAGAAATCCGTCATGAAACAGCTATCATGGTAAAAGAAATGGAACAGCAAGCTAAAGACGAAGCTGAGAAAAAGGCTAAGGAAATTATTTCCGGCGCTATTCAACGTTGTGCAGCTGACCATGTCGCAGAAACAACTGTTTCTGTTGTCGCATTGCCAAATGATGAAATGAAGGGACGTATTATTGGTCGTGAAGGTCGTAATATTCGTGCTCTAGAAACATTAACTGGCATTGATTTAATTATCGATGATACACCAGAAGCTGTTATTCTATCAGGCTTTGATCCAATTCGTCGTGAAGTAGCGCGAATTGCATTGGAAAAATTGATTGTCGATGGTCGAATTCATCCAGCTCGTATTGAAGAGATGGTGGCAAAAGCTCGTAAAGAAGTGGACCAAACAATTAAAGAAGCCGGTGAACAAGCAACCTTTGAGGCAGATGTTCATGGCTTACATCCTGAAATTATTAAAATTTTAGGGCGTTTGAAATACCGTACTAGTTACGGTCAAAATGTGTTAAAACATTCTATCGAAGTATCTCATTTAGCAGGTCTTATGGCCGCAGAACTTGGCTGTGATGTGACATTGGCTAAACGAGGTGGTTTAATTCATGATATCGGTAAAGCTCTAGATCGTGAAATCGAAGGTTCCCATGTGGAAATCGGTGTTGATGTAGCCCGTAAGTATCGTGAAAGCGCAGCAGTAATCAACTGTATTGGAGCTCATCATGGTGATGAAGAATTCCAATCCGTAGAGGCTGTTCTCGTAGCAGCAGCAGATGCTATCTCTGCAGCCCGTCCAGGTGCTCGTAGAGAAACCTTAGAAAATTACTTAAAACGATTATCTAAATTGGAAGAAATCGCTGAATCTTTCGAAGGCGTTGAAAAGTGCTTTGCTATTCAAGCCGGTCGAGAAATTCGCGTTGTAGTAAAACCGGATAAGATTGATGAAGCTGAATCTACATTACTTGTTCGGAATATTGTAAAACGCATTGAATCCGAATTAGAATATCCTGGTCAAATCAAGGTAGTTGTTATTCGTGAAACACGCGTTGTTGATTTTGCTAAATAAGCATTATACCAAAAATTGTAGGCTGCAATATTATATTGCAGCCTATCCTTTTTAATTGTAGGCTATTATATTAGAGGATTTTTGAAAGTTTTATCGAATATAGAATTATAGACCCTTTTTTCTATGATTGTATAGTCGATAAAATATAAAAGCTAAAAGGAGGTGTTCTGGTGAGTCGATATTTTGAAAATGAATTAATTGAACAAATTAAAGATGCCAATGATATCGTATCCGTTGTATCAGAACACGTTACATTAAAGAAAAAAGGTAAGAATTATTGGGGTTGTTGTCCATTTCACAATGAGAAGACGCCATCCTTTAGTGTGGCTCCTGACAAGGGGTTTTATTATTGTTTTGGCTGCCATGCATCGGGAAATGCCATCAAGTTTTTGATGGAACTAGAAGGAATTACCTTTGTTGAGGCCTTGGAACGGCTTGCTAATCGAGCTAATATACCATTGCCAGAAGCAAAGCTTTCACCACAGGTGCGAGCTAGAGAGGAACGGCGAAAGAAATTATATGAGGCCTGTGATTTGGCGGCTAATTTCTTTCATAATTGCTTGCTTAAAACATCATATGGTAAGGCCGGATTAGAGTACTTAAAAAAGCGGGGACTCACAGATGAAACCATAGAAAAGTTTAGACTTGGATTTGCCCCTGATGGTTGGGATAGATTATATAAGGCCTTTTAGAGAACGGGGCATTGAAGAATCTATTTTGCTTGAACTTAATTTAATTCGCAAGAATGATAAAGGTCAGGCCTATGATTTCTTCCGTAATCGAGTCATGTTTCCAATCATGGACGGTAAAGGTCGTGTTGTCGGCTTTGGGGGCCGTGTTATGGATGATAGCACGCCGAAGTATTTGAACTCTCCTGAATGCCAAATCTTTTGGAAAAGGGTAAAATTCTATTTGCCTTTTGATAAGGCTTATAAATCGATACGCGAAGAAAAAAACAAGCCATATTAGTAGAAGGCTATATGGATGTTATTTCTGCTCATAATAAGGGTGTAACCAACGTAGTTGCTTCGTTGGGGACGGCATATACAAAGGATCATGGTCACATCTTGATGCGCCAAGCAGATGAGATTATATTGGCTTACGATATGGATGGCGCTGGCCGCCAGGCTGTTACACGCGCTATTGAATTACTACAGAATACGGATTTTTAAGGTTCGTGTGTTGGCTATGCCTGATGGCAAGGATCCTGATGACTATGTGCGAAATCACGGCGGCAAAGCTTTTAAGGAATTAGTAGAAAAGGCTGTTAAGCCGCTCGATTATTTATTAAGTGAGTCTCTTATTAAGCACGATACGAATGACGCAGAAGGCAAACAGGCGGTTATGCAAGATATATTCCCTTATATTGCGAATATTCATAGTCAAACGATTCGAGACGATGCATTAAAGGCCTTAGCATTGCCATTATGGCTAGATAACAGTACTATATTCCGCTATTTTAGAAATTATACCCAAAAGGGGAATATTGAATTAGTCGATGAAAAGATTACACAGCCTAAGAAGATTGTCAGTGGTGATGAAGAGTTATTGATGGCTCATGTCATTACAGATTCAAAGGCTTTACAAGAGGTAGTACAATATTTACCGCTTGAGGACTTTCAAAATATTCAATATCGAGGTATAATAGAAAAGATATACACCTTATTTACTCAAACAGGTCAATATCAGCCGGAATCTGTGGAGGACGTATTGACGCCTCAAGAATATGAAATTTTTTCACGGCTTATGATAATTGAGGCAAATGAGGCTGTACCTGTACTTATCCGTAAAATACGGCTACATTCCTTACGGGAACAATATAAAATGCACTCAATTTTGGCCGATCAGTTAAAACGTGCAGGAGATTCGACATTTATTAGCGAATTACATAAATGTCAGGAAATACAAAATCTAATTAGAGAATGGTCTAAATAGTAAGTAATAAAGGAGAGCGCTGTGGCTAAGAAAGTACAAAAAAGTCAAACAGAGGAGATTGTAGCACAACTTCTTGAAAAAGGCCGTAAAAGCGGTGTGTTGACACAATCAGAAATTTCAGATGCTCTTCATGAGCAAAGTGAGTTAACAGCAGAACAATTAGATGATATTTATGTTACTTTCAATAAACTAAATATCGAAGTTGTTCCAGATGTTGAGGACGATGATAAAGACGATGCCCTTGAACCTGATGATGATGTCGATAATGACCGTGATGCGGCGTCTGAAAAAAATATTTCCATTGACCTAAGCGTAGATGCTAGTGTTAATATCGACGATCCAGTTCGTATGTATTTGAAAGAAATTGGTCGTGTTCCATTGCTTTCAGCTGACGAAGAAATCGTATTAGCAAAACAAATTGAAGCAGGGGCAGAGGAAGATGCTACATATAAAGAAATTCAACTTAGCAAAAAGGCTAAGAAGAAATTGGTAGATGCTAACTTGCGCCTTGTTGTAAGTATTGCTAAACGTTATGTTGGCAGAGGCATGTTGTTCTTGGATTTGATTCAAGAAGGTAACTTGGGCCTTATCAAAGCGGTCGATAAATTTGACTATACAAAAGGTTATAAATTCTCCACCTATGCAACATGGTGGATTCGTCAAGCGATTACGCGGGCTATTGCAGACCAAGCGAGAACAATACGTATTCCAGTTCACATGGTTGAAACTATCAATAAATTGATTCGTATTTCCCGACAATTATTGCAAGATAAAGGCAGAGAGCCAACGCCAGAAGAAATTGCAGAAGGCATGGGTATCACTGCTGAACGTGTTCGTGAAATTCAAAAAATTGCACAAGAGCCAGTATCCTTGGAAACACCAATTGGTGAAGAAGAAGACTCCCATTTGGGCGATTTCATCGAAGACCAAGATGCGGTGGCACCAGATGATGCGGCTAGCTACATCTTGTTGCAAGAACAAATCGAAGACGTTTCACATGCTTAACAGACCGTGAACAACAAGTATTGATTTTACGTTTTGGCTTGAAAGATGGCAAACCACGTACTCTTGAAGAAGTAGGCCAACACTTTAACGTAACTCGTGAACGTATTCGTCAAATCGAAGGTAAGGCGTTAACAAAATTACGTAATCGTGGTAAACGCGATAAAATTAAAGATTTCTTATAAGAATGTCTTAACCATTAGGGGTGCTGTACATATACATGTATGGCAGCCCTTTTGTGCTATAATAAAAGTAATGTAATACACTAAGTTTTTAGATATATAGGGGATAACATGTATACTGTTAGCAAACGTTTAGAGGTGAGTGCATCTCATCAATTACAATTAGATTATCCGAGTAAATGTCAGAATTTACATGGGCACAATTGGATTATAACCGTTCATGCGCGTAGCGAAGAATTAGATCATAATGGCATGGTGATTGACTTTACGATCATTAAAGAAAAGATTCATGGCCGTCTTGATCATAAACATATCAACGATGTATTAGGGGGTATTAATCCTACTGCAGAAAATATGGCGAAATGGATTGCCGATGAATTAGGCCCAAAATGTTTTAAGGTAGAGGTTCAAGAGTCAGAAGGAAATGTTGCTATCTATGAACGTGATTGAACTATTTTCCTCCATTGATGGAGAAGGGAAACGGCAAGGATTTTTGACTACCTTTTTGCGCCTCCATGACTGTAATATTCGCTGCTCTTATTGCGATACATTGTATAGTTATGGTCCCGAAAGCACTTTTGAAAGCATGAGTGTTCAGGCTGTAGCTGATGTGATTGAACAATTAGAAAATCATCGCATCACCGTTACCGGTGGAGAACCGCTTTTACAGGAACCGGCCATTATTGAACTTATTGATGAGTTAACAAGACGTAATGCACGATATGATTTTAATATAGAAACGAATGGTACAATCATACCCAGCTTTCACAGAGATAATGTATGGTTTACCTATGACTATAAGACGCCGTCATCCTTAGCAGAAGATGCTATGAACTTAGATATATTCAAGGTAGCTACACCTGCGGATATCATTAAATTCGTAGTTGGTTCTATGCAAGATTTAGACCGTATGAATGAAATTCTAAAAACATATCCTACAGAAGCGCAGATTTTCGTGTCTCCTGTATGGGGCAATATTGAAGGGGCTACGATCGTTGAGTATATGAAAGCTCACAATTGGCAGAACGTTAGATTCCAGCTACAAATTCATAAATTTATTTGGGACCCTGATGCGAAAGGAGTATAACATGGACACAAAACGAATCGAATCATTAGTGTATCAATTACTGGAAGCATTGGGAGAAAATCCAGATCGCGAAGGCCTCGTAGAAACACCAAAACGGGTGGCCCAAATGATGGAAGAAATGTTTGAAGGCATCCAATATACGAATGCAGACATTGCGGATATGTTTGGTAAAACCTTTGACGTTGATACAAACCAAATGGTAATTGTAAAAGACATTACTTGCTTTTCCCATTGTGAACATCACATGGCCTTGATGTATGATATGAACATTAGTATCGGTTATATTCCTCGTGGCCGTGTTATCGGCTTGTCCAAGATGCCACGCATTGCAGAAATGTGTTGCAAACGATTACAACTACAAGAAAAAATCGGTGAAGACATTGCGGAGGTCATCTCCATTGCCACCGGCACCGACGACGTCATCGTCCACATCACAAGCTCCCATAGCTGCGTTAGCGCCCGCGGCGTAAAATCCGCCAACAGTAAAACAACCACCCTCGCCACAAAAGGCGTCTTCGAACAAGAAGACATGATCAACCGATTCCTAACACTAAAAAATGCATAGACGAATGTATCCTGTCTGAACCCGGAGTACTGTCTGAGCCCAGGGCACTGTGAATACTGAAAACTCTTAGGTGCTCAGTTGTCGTATAGTAACAAAAAGAAGGGTTGTCCAACCGACTTTGCCTGTCCAAACCCGGGGTTCCGTAGATACTGAAAATTTCTTGCTTACATAGATGGCGAAGTGTAGCGGAAAGGTACCGTCCACAAATGATTTTTCCTGTTTAATCCGGGATTCCCGTAGATGCTGAAAATTCTTAGGTACTCAGTTGTCGTATAGTAGCAAAAAGAAGGGTTGTCCAACCGACTTTGCCTGTCCAAACCCGGGGCACCGTAGATGCTGTAAATTCTTTGCTCACGGAATGTAGGATAGAGTAGAACATGCAGTTCCTCTCAAACGACTTTGCTAAGTCGAGGCCCTAGGCCGAAGACTGTTAAGGCGGTGGAGGCTTGAGAGGAACTGCATGTTCGGAAATAACCTAGTTGACGTGAGCAAGAATTTTCAGTATAATTTTATACGCAAGCTTGGGCCTATAGCTCAGGGGTAGAGCAACCGGCTCATAACCGGTCGGTCCCTGGTTCGATCCCAGGTGGGCCCACCAAACTTGTATAAATTGAATCAATGAAACCTGCTCTGACTGGGGCAGGTTTTTTGTTATAATATAGATATGAAGAATAGATAGTATGAAGGTCGGTGGACCTGTTAGTATACGAGGTGGTTATGAAAGCAAGACCTATGATGGATCGTTTAGAGGCGGTCTTTGATATCGTTCCCCATGCAGAATCTATTGCAGATATTGGAACGGATCATGGTTATTTAGCTGTTGAATTAATTGTGAGAGGCAAGGCCAAACGCGTTATCGCTGGTGATGTTCATAAGGGCCCTTTGGAATCGGCAAAGTCCTATGTTACATCTCGAGGGCTTAGCAATGTGATCGACTGCCGCCTTGGTGATGGCTTGCAAGTTACTAAAAAGGGCGAATTAAACGGCGCCATCTGTTGTGGTATGGGTGGGTTTTTAATGCGCGATATCGTTGAGAACGGTCCAGAACCGCTGGAGTTTTATGTGTTACAACCTCAGAATGGCCAGGCCGAATTACGACAATATATGGTGGAAAAAGGATACCGTATTGTCAAAGAAATTATCATGAAGGATATGGGGAAAATGTACACTGCATTTGTAGCCGTTCGTTCTGACTGTATCGATACATATGGTGACAATGCTAGCTATTCGATTCATTCTGACGATGCTCTTTATGATACATTGCCAAAGACCTCTATTTTTTGGTCTGTAGGGGCTTTATTAGCCAAAGAGAAACCTGCATTGTGGAATGAATATGTAGATTTTTTGATATATCAACGACAATGTGCGCTGGATGGCATGACAGTGGAACTTTCACATACGGAGAAATATAAACAATTACAACATGAAATAGATGAATTAGCCAGCCTGCGCTAATTATCGGTTAGGAGTGATACGATGGTGTTAGCAAAACAAATTATAGAATCGATGGAACAATGGGCACCGCCTCATTATGCTGAGTCATGGGATAATGTAGGCCTTATGGTGGGTTCGAAACAACGCGATGTATCCAAAATCATTACGACTCTCGATATTACACCTGAGGTCATAGAATATGCGATAGTTGAACAGGCCCAAATGATCATTAGCCATCATCCATTTATTTTTAAAGGTTTGAAATCATTACATTTAGATAGTCCTCAAGGAAAATTAATCGAGAAACTGATAAAAAATGATATTGTTGTATATAGTGCACATACGAACTTAGATATTACCATTGGCGGGCTCAATGATATGTTGGCGAACCGATTAGGATTGACGAATGTGAGAGGCTTTGTTCCGACCGGTTCTGATATGGTATATAAAATTACCACCTTTGTGCCGACCGATAGTGCCGATGCAGTACGTGAAGCAATGGCTAGTGCTGGCGCTGGTCGTATTGGCAATTACGAATCATGTAGCTTTAGTTTTGCAGGCGAAGGTCGGTTTAGAGGTAATGATGAATCCCATCCGGTCATTGGTGAAGCTGGAACATTGACGGTTGTACCAGAGGTGGCCGTTAATGTCATCGTAGATGGTGCTCATAAACAGGCTGTTATCAATGCTATGAAAGAGGCTCACCCTTATGAAGAGGTGGCATACGAAGTATTTACGTTACATGAACCTAATGTAGGTCGTACGTTGGGTCGTATCGGTGAATTGCCTGAGACTATGGATTTTGAAAGCTTCCGCGAGCACCTCCAAGAATCTTTGCCACATGCTAATCTTAGATTTGGAGGCATTAAAAAAGATTCTATTAAAACGATAGCCCTTTGCTCTGGTGGTGGTGCAGAGTTTATCAAAAATGCAGTTAAGGCTGATGCATATGTAACAGGAGATGTAAAAATACCATGATGCACAGCTAGCTAAAGAACTAGGTTTACTCGTCGTAGATGCAGGCCATTTTGGTACAGAAGAGATTGTGGCTGATGGTATCCGCGATTATTTACGAGAACAATCTGACAAAGGTGGCTGGAATATTACTGTACAATCCTTTGAGAACCAAGCAGATTTTCTTTCTTTGAATAAACAAATCTGTTTTAATAGTAAATTTCGATATTCTTGCATAGTATATACAGCTATGATAAACTGAATTGAAGCAAGTATGAAAGACGGTTGCGAGTCCATTGGACTCGAGGAAAGTCCGAGCTCCATAGGGCAGGATGCCAGATAACGTCTGGCGAGGGTGACCTTAGGGAAAGTGCCATAGAAAAGGAAACCGCCACGTCAGTGGTAAGGGTGGAAAGGTGAGGTAAGAGCTCACCAGCAGTCTGGTAACAGGCTGGCTCGGTAAACCCCATCCGGAGCAAGACCGAATAGGGAAGGGTTAACGGTGGTCCCGCCTACCTTCCGGGTTGTGTCGCTCGAGCGTGCAGGCGACTGTACGCCTAGAAAGATAATCGTCACCGCGCAAGCGGAACAGAACTCGGCTTAATGATTGCTTGCTTCTTATATAGTTTATAATATGTAACACATAAAGGAGGCCTTTCGATGGCTATTACTGCTATTACAAGCGTAGAACAATTTGATGAATTAGTATTAGGTTCTAAAGAGCTCGTTATTGTAGATTTTTGGGCTGGCTGGTGCGAACCTTGCACAGTTATGCGTCCAGAAGTAGAAGCTGTAGCAGAAAAATTGGACGGCCGCGTTAAATTCTTCAGCGTAGATGCAGAAGATAAGGCTTTGCGTCCTATTCTTTTAAAAGAAGATGTAGAAGGTATTCCTTCCATGGCATTCTTTAAAGAAGGCAAACTATTAGATCGTCTTGCAGGTTACAAAAAAGCTGCTGTATTAGAATCTTTGATCAATGAAGTGCTTAAACAATTCTAATTGATGAGAACACCTAACTGGATAATAGTAGATATTATCTAGCTAGGTGATTTTTTTATCAATTTTTTTGATATATATACATAATGTCATAGTTTTATGTAATTTAAAATGATATAATGAGTTAATCGAGATAATATATCTCTCAATAGTTATAGTTGATTAGGTAATATATACATATTGCTGCAAAGTTGTTGTAAGGAGGCTGTATTCCATGAAAAATCGTGTGAACAGTTTATGGACTCTCTTCCAAGAGAGACGTCTCAGTCGACGTACATTTATGAAATCTTGCGTGGCGTTGACTGCTATTCTAGGGTTGCCACCTACTATGCTTGATACAGTTGTAAAAGCTGCAGAAACAACAGAATTACCTACTGTAATCTGGCTTCATGGTCACGAATGTACCGGTTGTAGCGAATCCTTTATTCGCTCTTCCTCACCATTTACATCCGATGTAATCTTGAATATGATTTCTTTGGAATATGATGATACATTGGCTGCAGCATCTGGAGAACCTTTAGAGGAACACCTTAAAAAAATCATTGCTGAGAAAAATGGCAAATATATCCTCGCTGTTGAAGGTGGGGTTCCATTGGATGAAAATGGTATCTACTGTACAGTAGGTGGCCGTACATTTAAGGAATCTTTAGTAGAAGCTGCTAAAGGCGCTGCTGCAATCATCGAGTATGGTTCTTGTGCATCTTGGGGCGGTATTCAAGCGGCAAAACCAAATCCAACAAATACAGTGTCTGTATCCTCTGTTGTATCTGGTAAACCTATTATTAAAGTTCCTGGCTGTCCTCCAATTCCAGAGGTTATGACTGGTGTAGTTATGCACTACGCATTATTTGGTCAAATTCCTCCTTTGGATTCTCAAGGCCGTCCTAAACAATTTTATGGCAATCGCATTCACGATACTTGCTACCGTCGTGCGTTCTTTGACTCCGGTTTATTCGTTGAAGAATTTGACGATGATGCATCCAAAGCTGGTTGGTGCTTATATAAAGTAGGTTGTCGTGGACCTCAAACATATAATTCTTGTGGTAACTTGCGTTGGTGGAATGGTTTGTCCTATCCAATTCAATCCGGTCACGGTTGTATTGGTTGCTCTGAAAAAGGCTTCTGGGATAACGATGTATTCTACAAACGATTACCAGATATTCCATTGGCAAACACCATTACTACAGCTGATACAATCGGCACAGTAGCTGCTGTTGGTGCTACCGCTGCAGTTATCGTACATGGTGCTGCAACTCTTACGCGTAATAAAATTCTTGATATGAAAGAAGAAAAACGCTTGAAAGAACAAGGCTTATGGGATGAAAAGAAACATAATAATGGAGGAGGTCACTAATGAAACGCGTAGTAGTAGATCCGATTTCCCGTATTGAAGGTCATTTACGGGTAGAAATAAAAGTTGATGAAGCAAGTGGTAAGGTAGAGGACGCATTGTCCTCTGGTACTGCTTGGCGTGGCATCGAACTTGTTGCAAAGGACCGCGATCCTCGTGACCTTTGGGCATTTGTGCAACGTATTTGTGGCGTATGTACAACAACACATGCATTGGCAGCGTTACGTGCCGTAGAGGATGCACTTGGTATTTCCATCCCTAAAAATGCAAACTACATTCGTAATATCATGCATAGCTCTTTAGATGTGCATGACCATCTCGTGCATTTCTATCATTTACATGCACTTGACTGGGTTAGCCCAGTAGCTGCACTTAGTGCGGATCCAGCTAAAACTGCACAATTACAAAATGACGTATTAGCTACTTATAATGTAAGCGGTCTAGCGCCAGCTGAAACAGCATCTAAAGATTCTGCATATCCTAAGGAATTCCCTAAAGCTACAACTGCTTACTTTACAGCTGTACAACAAAAGGTAAAGAAAATTGTAGAATCTGGCCAATTAGGCATTTTCTCTGCTCAATGGTGGGATCATCCTGATTACCAATTATTGCCACCAGAAGTTCATTTGATGGCTGTATCTCATTACTTGAATATTCTAGACCGTCAACGTGACGTAGTTATTCCTCACGTTGTATTCGGCGGTAAAAACCCTCATCCACACTATATTGTAGGTGGTATGCCATGTTCTATTTCTATGAATGACATGAATGCACCTATCAATACACAGCGTCTTGCTGCTGTAGAACAATCTATTGCATTGGCTAAGGATTTAGTAAGTAATTTCTACTTGCCTGATTTATTAGCTATCGGCAAAATTTACGTTGAAAAAAAGGCATGGTCGATGGTGGTGGCCTTGCGAAAAAAACGCGTTATGTCTTATGGCGATTATCCTGATGATGCGTATACAGGTATTTGCTGATGGCGATTACCATAAAAAAAATGTATCGTTCGCTCTAATGGTGTTGTAGAAAACTTTGCATTAGGTGTAGATAAAGCTACATTTATCCCATTAGAAGGTAAGGATTTTATGGATCCTCAATACCTCAGTGAAGAGGTTGATCACTCTTGGTTCGCATATCCAGATGGCACTAGCACACTTCATCCACTCGATGGTGTGACAGACCCTAAATTTACAGGTCCTAAATCTGGTACAAAAGAAAAAAATGGGAATACCTTGATGAAGATAAAAAAATATTCTTGGATCAAGTCCCCAACTTTCAAAGGCAAAAACAGCAGAAGTGGGTCCACTAGCTAAATATATCGTCGTATATACAAAAGGTAAAACAAGGCATTATCACTGATCCAACTTGGGCTGAATCCATGATGGTTCGTCAAATCGATACTGTATCCCAAGTATTGGGTGTGCCTGCTCATGTATGGATGACGACAATGGTTGGCCGTACCGCATGTCGTGGCCTTGATGCACAAGTGGCTTCTAATATTAGCCAATACTTCTTTGATAAACTCGTAGCTAACATCAAAAATGGTGATACTACTGTTGCGGATACATCTAAATTTGAGCCAAATAAATGGCCTAAGGATGCTAAAGGCGTTGGTCTTGTAGATGCACCTCGCGGCGGTTTGGGTCACTGGATTCATATTAAAGATGGTCGTTCTGCAAACTATCAATGTATCGTACCATCTACATGGAATGCATGTCCTAAGACAGCAGCTAACGAACATGGTGCATACGAAGACTCTATGATTGATACACATGTTAAGATTGCAGATAAACCTCTTGAAATCTTGAAAGTTATCCACTCCTTTGACCCATGTCTCGCATGTGCAACCCATTTATACAATAAAAAAGGCGAAAAAATCGTTTCCGTCAATACAGATGCATTGTGTAAATAAAGGGTGGTGGGCTTATGTTAATACATACTGACAAAAAAGCGTATGTCGTATTTAGTTTATGGCTACGCATATTCCACTGGACAATGGTGCTTTCCGTAACAGCTTTATTCTGGACTGGCCTTTATATTGGTGATCCAGGTTTTGCAGCTATTACAGGTCATCCGGAACCAACTTTCGCTATTGATGGCTGGTTCTCTATGGAGACGATGCGTCGTATCCATTTCATTGCGGGTGTTATTTTGACATTCTCCTTTATATTCCGATTTGCTGGTGCACTTTGGAATCGCGGAGATAGATTGTTGCCTAAATTCCGTCAAAAACGGTATTGGTATGGCCTTCGCGAAACAACATTGCACTATTTGATGATTCCACAAAAGCATGAACATCACTGGTTACGTAACTCCTTGGCGAGAACGGCATATATGATGGTGTACATCATGTTCTTCTTTGAAATCATCACAGGTTTTTCTATGTATGCGATGATTGATCCTAATGGTATTATAGGAACTCTTTTTGCACCGATTATTACGCTATTTGGTGGTGAATATAAAGTTCATATTATCCATCACTATATTGCATGGGGCTTCTTATTCTTTACCATTATTCATGTGTACATGGCATTCCGAGAAGATGTTATGGAAGAATCTGGCGAAGTATCCGCTATGGTTTCAGGCATGAAATATTATGCCCATGATCCTATCGATATTGAAGACCTTAACGGTAAACGCCGTCGTGGTGAACGTATCGATAAACCATCTGGTACTACATATCGTCCAAGCAATCCTGACGATCCACGAGAAAAGGAATTACAAGATGACTAATATAACCACTGAAGAACAATTTGGTGGCATAGAATACGCGGGCTCTGAGAGCCCGCGTATTGATTTACATGCCATTTATGATGATTATGAGAACTCTATTGTCGTTCTAGGGGTAGGTAATATTTTGCTTACTGATGAGGGCCTTGGAGTTCATGTTGTAGAAGATTTAAAAGCCAATTATACTTTCACCCCTCAGATAAGCTTGATTGATGGCGGAACGATGGGCATGGAATTATTGACCTATATGCGGGGCATGAAGAAAATCCTCTTGATTGACGCCGTTAATGGTGGCGAAGCACCTGGCACAATCTATGAGTTCCCACATCGCGAATTAGAACAGTATTTTACGGACCATATTTCTGTTCATGAAGTAGGCATGCAAGATATATTGCGCATTCGTGCCATTCAAGAAAATCCATTGGAAGATGCTATTGTTATAGGTGTTGAACCGGAGTCCTTAGACGTAGGATTTGAACCTAGCGCGCCTGTACAAAAGGCATTACCTGAGGTAAAAGAACGCGTTCTACGTGTTCTTCGCGAATGGGGCATACAAATCGAACCTAAATAAACTGATATGTTTATAGATAAATAAGAATAGATTGATAGGATGAGAAAGGAGGGACACTATGATTGAAAATTACAATAATGTACGTGCCGTTCTAAATGAGTTGCGTCAAGCACTAAAGCAATTACGTGAAACTGGTGCAACCTATTCCATATATATTGAGAAGACAGGCCTTGCTGAAGAAGAGCAAGTAGAGGTGCTAGAAACTTTGGGGCGTGGACATATTACGATTACCTTCAATGAAACAGATCAACCTGTAGAATGGTATGAATCTCAATTTTCTGGCATTTGGGTTGGTACCTATAAAAATGGTCGTGATGACTCAATCCTACATACGGTAGAGGTAGCTCGTTATCCTGAAGTAGTAGGTGCTTTTGATGAAGATATGGTGACAGCAGAAGAAGATCTTACGACATGGATTGATGCTGCGGGGCTATAAAACAAATAGTTTAATGCCTATATATATGATATGCGTAAAAGTGTATAAATATAACGTTTTAATAAATGAAATAGCTCATTAATAAGCGTTTGAGATAAGACTATAATATGAAGAGAATGAACCTCAAAATCCTGAAAAGTAGCATAGCTATGGGAATTATGAGGTTCATCTTCTTTATTGTCAACCTTTTAAATTTGCCTATATTGACGATTTAACGCTAAAATATAGAAGTAATCGACGGAGGATATATGTTAGTTTCAATTGTTGTACCTGTATATAATGAAGAAGAAAATATAGCTATTTTTTACAATGCCGTAACAAAAGTTATGACAGGTCTACCATATGAATATGAACTTATCTATGTCGATGATGGATCTACGGACTCGTCTGTTGTCGTTTTGCGCGAGATTGCAAAACTCGATACGCGAGTTAAGGTCGTGTTATTGGCACGGAACTTTGGTCATCAGACTGCGTTGACATGTGGTCTTGATTATGCCAAAGGTGATGCGGTAATCACCATGGATGGTGATATGCAACATCCGCCGGCTTTGATTCCAGAACTGATACGTTTGTGGGAGGCTGGTTACGATGTGGTCCGTACCATACGCGACTCTACGGAGGATGCCAGCTGGGCAAAATCCTTCACATCTAAATATTATTATAAACTGATGAATAAAATGGCAGATGTTCCCATCGTAGAAGGGGGGATCTGATTTTCGTTTAATGAATCGTAAGTCGCTAGAAACTTTGAAACATTTCCGTGAACACGGACGTTTCTTGCGTGGCATCGTTGGTGCACTTGGCTATCGCCAAGCGGAACTTCACTTTGTAGCGCCTCCTCGCTTTGCAGGGGTTTCGAAATTCAGTGTGCGTAAAATGATTCGCTTTGCCCTTGATGGGGTTACTGCGTTTTCTCGCGTGCCATTGCGTGCGGCTTTGTATGTAGGTGTCTATGTGGTGGCTTGAGTTTTCTCTTAATACTACATTTGCTCTACGTGTACTTAACGGGTCAAGCATTAAACGGGTGGACCACCTTGGGCGTGTCCGTATTATTTATTGGTGGTATCCAATTAGTCGGACTTGGCATTATCGGTGAATACGTAGGACGCGTATTCGAAGAGGTAAAACAACGTCCATTATATTGGGTGAAAGCTGCTATAAATTTTGATGGTGAGAATCCAGAAATAGCTTATGAACCATCAAAAGCTGATATATTTATAGCCAATCAAGTACCTGGCCCTGAAGAAGATAAAGACTAGCTGTATTTGTTGGATGCAAATAGAGAGACGGTTAGTATATTTTGAATAAGTAAACTCACTTTGAAGTTTTAGGAAGGAAGAATATGAAGTCAAAATATAGTAAGAGTAAAATTGCGGCATTAACATTAACATTTGTATGTGCTACCACTGCGATGGCAAGCGCTACAACATTACAATATGGTGATAAAGGTAGAAACGTAATCGCTGTACAACAACAATTAATTAAACACGGTTACAATGCAACCGATAAAAATGGTGTGTATGGTAAGGAAACAAAATGGGCTGTACGCCTATTCCAACAAGATCGTGGTTTACCTGTAGATGGTATTATTGGACCAGCAACGTACAATGCATTGATGGGTGCTCCTCGTACAACAAAAGCAGTATTATCCAATAATGCAGCTACAAAAGCGGTGGCAACAAAATCTGCTTTCACAAATCAAAATGCTCAATCTAGACGTCTTGCAGGCCAAAACGTTAAGTTGAATAATTTGAAAAAGGTACAAACGCCAAACAATATTCATGCTATTTTGGCAGAAGCCGATAAATACCGCGGTGTTCCGTATGTATTTGGCGGTACTACACCAAGTGGTTTTGACTGCTCTGGTTATGTTAAATATGTATTTGCAAAACAAGGTATTGCGCTGCCTCGTTTAGCGGATGAACAATACAATGTAGGTGTTGAAGTTTCCCGCGCGAACCTTAAAGCTGGTGATTTGGTATTCTTCGAAACCTATGAACCAGGTCCATCTCATTCCGGTATTTACATTGGCAATGGTAAATTTATCAGTGCTACATCTAGCCGTGGCGTAGCCGTAGCAGACCTTGATACTGGTTATTGGGGCGAACGCTATATTGGCGCGAAACGCGTTATATAATATATGGTTTCTCCATGTAGAACCATTGGTGAACTATATATGAGCCATAAAAAGGGGCTATACGAATCAATTATGTTCTGTTGATTTGTATAACCTCTTTTTTGTATCTCTTTTTATGGCAACTAGATGGAATAGAGAATGCTAATGAAGGTTAATTATATCCGGATATATATAGGTTATAATAGATTTTCTATGGTTTTTTTACGTTATAATTAAGAGTAAATTATTTTTAGGAGGAATATACACATGAAAGGTAATGAACTGCGTCAAGCATACTTGCAGTTTTTTTGAAAGCAAAGGACATTTAAAAATTAGATAGTTTTTTTCTCTTATCCCAGAAAAACGATCCGTCTCTATTATTGATCGGGGCAGGTATGGCGCCATTAAAGCCTTTCTTTACAGGTAAATTGGTACCTCCTTGTCATCGTATTACGACAAGCCAAAAATGTATGCGTACTGGTGACCTTGAAAACGTAGGCCGCACAGCACGTCACCATACATTCTTTGAAATGCTTGGTAACTTCTCCTTTGGAGATTACTTTAAAAAAGATGCTATTCATTGGGCATGGGAATTCCTAACAGAAGTTATTAAACTCGACAAAAACAGATTATATGTCACTGTATATCCAGATGACCAAGAAGCATATGATACATGGCACAACGATTGTGGCGTAGAAGAAAGCCACATTACACGCCTTGAAGATAACTTCTGGGAAATCGGTGAAGGTCCATGTGGTCCAGATAGCGAAATCTTCTTCGACCAAGGCCCTGAACATGGTTGTGATGATCCTAACTGTGCACCTGGTTGTGACTGTGACCGTTACCTTGAAATTTGGAACCTCGTGTTCACTCAATTCAATAAAATGCCAGACGGTTCTTATGAGCCATTGCAACATAAAAACATCGATACTGGCGCCGGTCTTGAACGATTGGCTTCCGTATTGCAACATTGCAAAACAAACTTTGAAACAGATTTGATTTTCCCAATCATCGAAGCGACTGCAAAACGCGCTGGTGTTAAGTATAACGAAGACCCAAATACAGATGTATCCTTGAAGGTTATTGCTGACCATGCTCGTGCTGTAACTGCGTTGATTTCCGATGGTGTATTACCATCCAATGAAGGCCGCGGTTACGTATTGCGTCGTATCTTGCGCCGTGCCGTACGTCATGGCCGTTTGCTTGGTATCGAAGGTTTATTCTTAACACCACTTATCGATGTAGTTGTAGATATTCTTGGCCCTGGTATCAAATCCATTGCTGAAAAAAACAAGACTTCGTTAAACGTGTCGTTCAAAAACGAAGAAGAACGTTTCAACCAAACATTGGAACAAGGTCTTGAGTTATTGAATTCCTTAATCGATACATTGGCTGCTGAAAAAGCAACTGTAGTTCCTGGTACAGAAGTATTCAAACTATATGATACATATGGATTCCCTTGGGAATTAACAGAAGAAATCGCATCCGAACGCGGTTTCACAATCGACCATGAAGGCTTTGACGCTGCCATGAAAGAACAACGTGAACGCGCTCGTGAAGCTCGCGTAAAAGAAGATGCAAAGGTAGCTACACCAGATATTACATTCTTAAAAGACGAAGAACTTGTAGAAAATGAAGCGGAAACTGCATCCTCTGTATTGATGCTTGGTAAAGGCTCTGAACGCTTGCAAACCGCTGTTGATGGCGATGAAATCACTGTTATTATGCGCACTACACCATTCCATGCTGAAGGGGGCGGCCAATTAGGTGATACTGGCTTTATCGTTGGTCCAATGGGCAAGGTAGAGGTTCATAATACAAAACGCTTACCAGAAGGTACTGTATACCACATCGGTACTGTTGTAGAAGGTTCCATCTCCGAAGGCGATGATGTAACGCTTGAAGTAGATACAGATCGTCGTGCAGCGATGGCTCGTAATCATACGGCAACTCACTTGTTGCATGCTGCGTTAAAACGCGTGCTTGGCGAACATGTTAATCAAGCAGGTTCTTTGGTAACACCTGATTACTTGCGTTTCGATTTCACACATTTCTCTCCTGTAACACAAGAGGAACTTGATCAAATCGAAGCCCTTGTAAATGAAGAAATCCTTAAGGCTACAGATCTTGCTATTGCTGAAATGTCTATGGACGAAGCAAAAGCGAAAGGTGCTATGGCACTCTTTGGCGATAAATATGGCGATGTAGTTCGCGTAGTAGAGGTTCCTGGCTTCTCCGTTGAATTGTGCGGCGGTTCTCATGTAGGCAATACAGCTTTCATCAGTTCCTTCCGTTTAACATCTGAATCCGGTATCGGTTCTGGTGTACGTCGTATCGAAGCGATTACAGGTCGTGCCGCTCTCGATGCAGCAAAACATGATCGTTTGACTATTGAACGCATTGCTGGTGAATTAAAAACTAAACCTGCCCAAGTAGAAGAACGTTTGCACCAAGTATTGGCAGAGGCTAAAGAAACAGCTAAAGAATTAGACCAAATTCGCAAAGAGGTTTCTGCTGCAGGTGCTGCTGATATCGTAGCTGGTAAGGTTATGATTGGTGATGTAGCATTTGTTGCTGCGTCTGTGAAAGCATCCTCTATTGATGAATTGCGTGATTTCGCTGATATGGGCCTTGATAAATTAGATGGTTCTGGCGTAGTACTCGTAGGTGCCGCTATGGGCGATGACAAGGTAAACTTTGTATGTAAAGTTTCCAAAGATGTTGTCGGTAAAGGCGTAAAAGCTGGTAATATCGTTAAAGCAGCAGCTCAAGTAGCTGGTGGTAATGGCGGTGGTCGTCCAGACATGGCGCAAGCAGGCGGTAAAGAACCAGCTAAATTGATGGATGCATTAAAAGCAGCTGGCGAAGCTGTTAAAGAAGCTCTTAACGCATAATACATTCTATAGGTATATCTTGCATATGCTATAATAGAAACATACAATACATATATGTGGGCCACGTACGTGGCCCATTCATACAAAGGAGGGATACCCATGAAGGTTTCAGATGAAACTATGTTATTCCGTAAAGTAGACGATGAACCGATGACTGCCGAAGAGGTATTGACTCGCGTTTATAAATCTATTCAAGAAAAAGGATATAATCCTATCAATCAAATCTTAGGTTATCTTATCTCTGGGGATCCAGCGTACATTACAAGCTATAATAATGCACGTAGTGATATTCGCCGTTTAGAACGTGATGATTTAATCGAAGAATTATTAAAAGAATACGCAAAGGCTAAACAACTATAATGAGAATTATGGCATTAGACGTAGGTAGTCGCACCATTGGCATCGCATGTAGTGATGCGCTATTGATGACTGCTCAAGGTATAGAAACGATTCGTCGTACATCCTTAGAAAATGACTTTAACCGATTGCGTGAATTGATTTCAGAATACGAAGTGCATGAACTCGTAGTGGGCATGCCGAAGAATATGAACGGCACCAAGGGTGATCGCGCTGAAAAAACGGAAGAATTTGTCGAAAAAATGAAGGCTGTCATCGACTTGCCTGTTACATTTTGGGATGAACGTTTATCTACCGTTATGGCCGAACGTCAACTCATCGCAGCTGATGTGAGTCGTAAAAAACGAAAGGGCGTCATCGATAAAATGGCTGCTGTCGTTATTTTACAAGGCTATTTAGACAGACTACAATTTAGTAAATCTTAATTCGCATAGATATCTAATGCGAATATCATACAGGTTCTTATATATGTAATAAAGGAGGGAATATCCATGGTTGATCAAAATTACGAAGGTGAAATTTTCTATCTCGAATTTGAAGATGAAGATGGTAACAAACAATATTTTACAGAAGATGTAATCTTGAATCATGAAGGTCAAGAATACGCTGTACTTGTTCATGTACAAGATGAAGAACATGAAGGTCAAGATGATACATATATGATTTTGGCTCGCATCGAAACAAACGATGAAGGCGAAGAGGAATATGTTCCATTAGATGAAGATGATGAAAACTTCGAAGTATTGGTAAATATGTACGAAGCAATGGGTGAAGAAGAGTAATTTCTAAGCTCTCAAAGACTCTAGTATAACGGTTGTTATACTAGGGTCTTTTTTTGTAATTGTAATCTCTTGTGTACTAATTGACTCATGGTTATTTGGTATGATAGATAATATAAAAGAAGAGATACATCGAAAGCCTTTAATATGATATAATAAGATGATATACAATGGTTTGTAATAGAAAGGAACTCATCCATGAGAAAAGCCTTAAAATATGTTTCCGTAGGTGTTCTTAGCCTTGCTATTTTAGGTGGTGGTGCTTTAGGTGCATCCTATTTTGTACCAAATACCTTTAACAATGACGGAGGATCTCAAGTCCTCGTAATAGGCAAGGATGCTACAGGAACAGAAATTGCCGATATGCTCTATGAACATGGACTAATTCGGTCTACACAGGTGTTTAAATTATGGTTAGCTCTTAGTGGAACCGGTTCAAAACTACAATCTGGTCACTACCAAATTCCAAATAAGGTATCGGTCCATGAATTAATTAACTTATTACAAGAGGGTCACGTTGAGTCCATTAAATTAACGATTCCTGAAGGGTATACCGTAGGGGATATCGCCATTGCTCTTGAAAAAGCTCAAATTATGAAAGCTTCCGATTTCTTGGCAGAGGCGAAAACATTCGTCCCATACCCATATATGAAGGGTACTAAACCGACTACATATCCTGTAGAAGGTTTCCTTTTCCCAAGCACTTATGAAGTGCCAGTTGGTGCTACGCCAAAGGATGTCATTTTGATGATGTCTGAGCAAATGAATCGCTATTTAACACCAGCTGTTAAAAAACAAATTCAAGCACAACACATGAGTATTCATGATTTTGTAACCTTAGCGTCTATCGTTGAACGGGAATCCTTGTATGATGCGGACCGTCCAACTATTGCGGGTGTATTTAAGAAACGCTTAGCACATGGTATTCCATTGCAATCTGATGCAACTATTTCTTATGTTCTTGGTTATGCAAAGGAAAATGTAACGCTTGGAGATACGCAGTTACAAAGTCCTTACAATACATATGTAAGTAAAGGTTTGCCACCAGGACCGATTGCAAACCCTGGTAAAAAGGCGTTAGATGCGGTACTTCATTCTGAAGATACAGATTATCTATACTTTGTAGCAGATAAAGATGGTCATAATCATTTCTCCAAAACATATGCTGAGCATATGGCTGAGGTTGAAAAAATTTATGGTGCTGAACAAGCGAGTGCAGGCTCTTCTAATCAAGGTCAGGCTCCTGCATTGGCACAAGCTGGTCCTAACTATGACGTAGCGGCTACATCCGAACCTGATTATAACTATAGCTCTGCAGAGGCTGTAGCAGCAGATTCTCAATATGTAGATGTAGAACCAACATATACATATACACCGACAACTGTACCGGCAGCAACTCAAGTAACGCCAGCGCCAGCAGCACCAGCAGCAAGTGAACAACCGGCTACAACATCATCGCCTAGCCAAATACCGGAAAGCATGCAACAAGTAGTTCCACAGCAATCAGCACCGGTTCAATCGGCACCTGCAGTGGAAGAACCTCGTGTGATCAGACCTAGCACACAAACGGCACCTGCTTCTGGTAATAATCGCGGTGGCGTTGATAGATAATCAGTGTATCTAGATACTATAAACTATTATATTGTATTAGCTTGTCATATACGCACAGTAATTTGTGCGTATATGATTACTTTCATAGTCAAATATATAGCGGGAATTTATAATACATTTTATGGAATTAAATGAGATATTAAATGAGCAGCGTATTTACGCGATGATTAATAATGTACCCATCCTTCGGGAATCTGAGGTGCATTTATTTGAAGAATTGATTGGATTATACCGGCCCACCTCTGTGCTAGAGGTGGGCACCGCCATTGGTTACTCTACATTACTGATGGCACCTCTTATTGAACGAGGCGGGAAAAATCACATCTATTGAATTGGATGAGGTTCGCCATGAGATGGCGAAATACTATATAGGTCAATCCGAGTATAAGGATCAAATCACGTTGATTAAAGGTGATGCGAAGGACGTATTAACGCAAATTAAAGGTGAATATGATCTCGTATTTCTCGATGGGCCTAAGGGACAATATCTTAATCAGCTAGAGGTCATATTACCTCATGTGAAAGAAGGTGGCGTCATCCTTGCCGACAATGTTCTCTTTAGAGGTTATGTGCGTGGCGACAAAGAGGCTCCGCACCGATTCAAAACTATTGTTAAGCGATTACAAGCGTATTTAGCATATGTAGAAAATAAAGAATTATTTAACACCACCATTTACCCGATGGGAGATGGCATGAGTGTAAGTGTGTGGAAAGGACACAACAAATAATGGCAGATCATTTTATGGAATTGCTTTGTCCAGCAGGTAATATGGACAAATTAAAAATGGCTATTCGCTATGGTGCGGATGCCGTTTATTGTGCAGGTAAACGATTTGGTTTGCGTGCTGGTAACTCCAATTTTTCCGACGAAGAATTGAAGGAAGCCGTTCAATTTGTACATGAACATGGCAAAAAAATCCACGTTACATGTAATATCATTCCTCACAATGAGGACTTTGAAGGCCTTGAGGACTATTTGAAATTTCTTGAAAGTATCGGTGTCGATGCGATTATCGTTGCTGATATGGGCATCTTTAGCTTGGCTAAACGCGTAGCACCAGGCCTTGAACTTCATGTGAGTACACAAGCATCCACGACGAACTGGCATACTGTGCAAATGTGGAAAGAACTTGGTGCGGCTCGCGTTGTAGCAGCTCGCGAAGTATCTGTAGCGGATCTTAAGGAAATGAAGGAACATGTAGATATCGAAATCGAGTCCTTCGTACATGGCTCCATGTGTATTTCCTATTCTGGCCGTTGCCTCTTATCTAACTACATGACCGGTACACGCGATGCTAACCGCGGTCAATGTTCTCAATCTTGCCGTTGGAAATACAGCATTGTAGAATCCAATCGCCCTGGTGAATATTATCCAATCGAAGAAGATGAACATGGTACATACATCTTTAACTCCAAGGATTTATGCCTCATTCATCGCATTCCAGAATTGTATGAAGCAGGCATCGATAGCCTTAAAATTGAAGGTCGCATGAAATCCGTTCACTATTGTGCAACGGTAGCTAAGGTATACCGCACGGCTATCGACACCTATTTGAAGGAACGTGAAAACTGGTACGTTCGTCCAGAATGGATTGCTGAATTAGAAAAAATTTCCCACCGCCCTTACACAGATGGCTTTGCGAATGGTCGTCCTGATGAAAGCGCACAAAACTACGGTAAATCTACGAATACTCAATCCCATGATTTCATCGGTTTAGTGCTTGGCTATAACGATGAAGAAAAATATGTGGACCTTGAACAACGCAATAATTTCAAGGTAGGGGATAAGGTAGAATTTTGCCAACCTAAGGGTGAACTTGTAGAGGCTGTTATCGAAAAAATGACAGACGAAGATGGTAATCCTATCGACGTAGCACCTCATGCGCAAATGAAGGTTCGTTTGTATATGGATACAAAATTGGAACCATATTCCATGATGCGCCGCGAGTGCAAGGTGAAAGCAGAGTAACATGGTACATGAAAATACTGCTACTATGTCAATGCTTGATGAAACGATGAAGTGACACCTGATGAGACGATACCGTTACGCGATAATCAAGAACCATTGATGCCGTCTCGTTCATTGTCTGGGCTTTTCCTGAACCGCCTTCGTATAGCGGCACAGGGTGAGGAAGGATATTTGTACTTTCACATAGATCCAAAAACATACCAATTATGTCAATCGCATCTTAGAAGGCTATGAATACGTAGGGTGTTATGACTAGCCCTAGACAAGTCAGGGGCGCTGCATGGTGCGGTGTACACCGGATACGCGCAGTCTAGCCAGCGAAATCCTATCGCGCTTGCCAGAGGTTACCTTAGAAATATAGTTCAATAACATCGATTAGAGAATTATCCAAATTTAGGAGAATAATAATGAAATGTAATGTATTAAAACGCGCATTAGTCTTAACAGCACTTGGTGCCTCTATGGCAACCGCTGCTTTTTGCAGCGCCAAATGGTCCTGTCATGATTCCACAACCAGGTACGGTTGTTGTGATTAATCATAATCCAGATGTAACATTTGCTGGCAATATTAACTTTGATGTTGAAAGCCAAGAAAACAATAATTTGAAAATTGGTTCTACTGTTGTGCCAAATGTATTATATGGTGCCGTATTCAACAAGTCCGGTGCTCCTGATACAATTGTGCCAGCACAAACCTATGTATTTACAGGTGCCAAAGAAGTGCCTGCTGCGTTGACATCTCCTAGCGATGAAGGCAAACCAGGTGCAACTTGGTCCGTGGAAACTATTAAGAAAACTAAATCTGGCGATATTCAAGTAGCTAGCCGTGGTGTACCGGAAAAACCATTGGGCGTGCAAATTGAAATCATTAAAGATACTTTCACAATGGGCGCTATCGACAATAGTAAAACTGTACAAGGCCAAAACAGCAAGGGTACATTGTACATGACCGTGCCTAAGGATTTGAAGCTAAACCCTAGCAACGACATTCCTGCAGATGTTCGTGAAACAATGCCAGCTATGCTTCGTGGTCGCATGGGCGAATCCATGATGGTTAACTTATTGCCACTAAACGATGAAGAAAAACAACAACTTCGCAACAACCCGCATAATGCGAATGCCATCGTATTTAACCGCGCTATGGGAATGGCGAGCAGCATCGGCAACTCCGCTAAACAAAGCAAAGTATATACATACATGAAAGACCATTACCTCAATATGATTATCGTTGCAAAAGATTATGATGATAATGGTGCTCGTGGTAGCGGCGTCTTGATGGTATCTAAACAAGACAATTCCGATGACGTAATGTTGATCCTATTCAAGGGCCCAGACATTACAAACTCTAAAATTGAAAAAGTAATTGGATCCATGCTATCTGCGCACTTTGAACGTAAATAGATAGTTCTTGGAAATACTACAGGCCTGTACTAATTTTGAGATGTTAATGCGTATCTTTAGAAATAGAACAGGCCTGTACTAATTTTGAGGGAGATGTTAATAGCGTGTCTTTAGAAATAGAACAGGCCTGTACTAATTTTGAGGGAAGATGTTATAGCGTGTCTTTAGAAATAGAACAGGCCTGTACTAATTTTTGAGGGAAGATGTTATAGGGCGTGTTTTAAGAATAGAACAGGCCTGTTCTAATTTTTAGGGAGATGTGTATGCGTATCTTTAGAAATAGAACAGGCCTGTACTAATTTTAGGAAGATGTGTATGCGTATCTTTAGGAAATAGAACAGGCCTGTACTAATTTTTTGGGAAGATGTGTATGCGTATCTTTAGAAATAGAACAGGCCTGTACTAATTTTTAGAAAGATGTGTATGCGTGCCGTTAGGAATAGAACAGGCCTGTACTAATTTTGAGGAAGATGTTAATAGAGTGCCTTTTAGAGAATAGAACAGGCCTGTAGTAATTTTTAGAGAGAGGTGTATGCGTGTGTTTAGGAATAGAACAGGCCTGTTCTATTTTTTAGGAGGTACTTATATAGTTGAAATTTTTTAGTACCTATGATAAGATATCTTAGTAAAAGTGATGCAAAGGACATGATTCTTATATCCCTGTGTACCAGAGAGAGGCAGATGCTGGAAATGCCTTACACATATATTAGAGTTACCCCCTTTAAACTGATTTGTCGAACCTAAGTAGGCAAATACGGCCGCCACCGTTATCGGGCTTAATGAAGTGAATGAACTGTATCCTTGTGATGCGGTGAATTAACTAGGGTGGAACCGCGAATGATCTTCGTCCCTTGTTTTGTAGGGATAGAGGGTCTTTTTTTATTACTTAAAATCGAGTCTATCCTAGTTCATAAATTGGAGGAAATTAAAATGGCAGATGTAAAAATCATTTTACCTGATGGTAGTGCAAAGGAATACGCTGCTGGCACTACTCTTGGGGAAGCAGTAAAGAAATTGTCTAATAGTTTGGCTAAAAAAGTGTTAGCAGCCAATGTAAATGGAGAATTAACAGACCTTCGTGAAGAACTTGTAGATGGTTCTGAAGTAGCTTTCTTAACATTCGAAGAAGATGGCGGTAAACATACTTTACGTCACACAGCTTCTCATATTATGGCACAAGCGGTTAAACGCTTATGGCCAGAAGTAAAATTGGCTATCGGTCCTGCTATCGATAAAGGTTTCTACTACGATATCGATATGGAACATACATTGACTCCTGAAGATTTGACTAAAATCGAAAAGGAAATGAGCCGTATTGTAAAAGAAAACTTGCCTATCACTAAATCCGTAATGTCTCGTCAAGAAGCTATCGAGTTCTTCAAATCTAAAAACGAAGACTACAAGGTGGAATTGATCGAAGACCTTCCTGAAGATGCTGTGATTTCTTGCTATGCACAAGGCGATTTTGTTGACCTTTGTGCAGGTCCTCATGTAGCATCTACTGGTAAGGTGAAAGCTTTCAAATTACAAAGCATTGCAGGTGCATACTGGCGTGGCGATGAAAAGAACAAAATGTTGCAACGTATCTACGGTACAGCATTTGAAAAGAAAGAAGAACTAGATGCATACCTTCACATGCTTGAAGAAGCGGCTAAACGCGACCACCGTAAACTTGGTAAAGAACTTGGTTTGTTCGTTATCAAAGAAGAAGGTCCTGGCTTCCCATTCTTCTTGCCAAAAGGCATGGCTCTTCGCAACGAATTGGAAAACTTCTGGCGCGAAGTACATCATGATTTCGAATATGATGAAATCCGCACACCAATCATCTTGAATAAACATTTGTGGGAAACATCTGGTCACTGGGATCATTACCGTGAAAATATGTATACTACAATCATTGATGACGAAGAATATGCAATTAAACCTATGAACTGCCCAGGCGGTATCTTAGTTTACCAAAACGAAATGCATTCCTACCGTGACTTGCCACTTCGTTATGCAGAACTTGGCCTAGTTCACCGTCATGAATTGTCCGGCGCATTACACGGCTTGTTCCGCGTTCGTGCTTTCACACAAGACGATGCGCACGTATTTATGTTGCCTGAACAAATGCAATCCGAATTGATGAAAGTTATCGAATTGTTCGATCGTATCTATAGCCAATTCGGTTTGAAATACCATGTTGAATTGTCTACTAAACCAGACAATGCAATGGGTGATGATGCAATTTGGGAAGCAGCTACAGAAGCATTACGTAATGCTATCGAAGCAAAAGGCATCGATTATGTTATCAACCCTGGTGACGGCGCGTTCTATGGTCCTAAACTTGATTACCATATCGAAGACTCCTTGGGCCGTACATGGCAATGTGGTACTATCCAATTGGATATGAATTTGCCTGAACGCTTCAACGTAGAATATATCGGTGAAGATGGTCAAAAACATCGTACTATCATGATTCACCGTGCATGCTTTGGTTCCATGGAACGTTTCATCGGTATCTTGACTGAACACTATGCTGGTGCATTCCCAACTTGGATGGCACCTGTTCAAGTGAAAGTATTACCTATCTCCGAAAAACACGTGGAATACGCTAACCAATTGGCAAAACAAATGCGCCATGACTACGTTCGCGTAGAAGTAGACGATCGCAACGAAAAAATTGGTTACAAAATTCGCCAAGCACAAATGGAAAAAGTTCCTTATATGCTCGTTGTTGGCGATAAAGAAATGGAAGACAATTCTGTTAACGTACGTAAACACGGTGGCGACGAATTAGGTACAGTTCCATTCGACGAATTCTTCAATTCCATTAAAATTGAAATTAAAGAACGCAACTAATTATATAATTGTTGATATATCTGATTATTTATCTATCATTTTTTTGATGGATTTAACGATATTTGGTCAATAATAATTTAGTATAAAAAAATCCTCTTATATACTGGACAGTTATCTTTAGATTTTTATAATCTAATAGTAGCAGTTCATATATAAGGGATTTTTTTCTTTCATTATAGTAGCGGGAGAAATTATAATGAACATCTTATTATGATTAGGTGGTGACCTTGTGTGGAGAAGTCAAGTTTAGCTTCAATTTTGCAACGTAAAAAGAATAAAAATCTTACGCTCGCTCATCGTCAATTATGGGGGATGATTGACTTGGTTTATAAAGATTTCTATGATAAAGAATCTAAAATCTATGATGCTGGCAATGTAACACGTGAAGAATTTTCTATTATTAAACATGTATATAAAACTAGGCATGTAGTAAATTATACGGAAATCAAAGCCTTGTTAAATAACAAACACCTTAGTCATGTGGGGTGGGTTATAAAAAATCTTGAGAAAAAAGGTTTAGTTACCACTGTAAAACATTGGAGCGACCAACGATCTCGGGATGTTATGCTAACAAAGAAAGGAATTCGTACCTATGAACGCATATCATCAACGCATAATAAGGTAATGGGAGCCTTATTTTCTCAAATACCTAAAGAACAACGAGAACAAACAACAAGACTATTAATTCATATACATAATAGAATGGCAAAGAAACCTATAGCTAACTTTATTGATTCGGATTATATCCAATAAAAATAAATAGAACAGGCCTGTACTAATTTGGAAAAGGTGTGAATGTGCATCTTTAGAAATAGAACAGGCCTGTTCTAATTTTGGGAAGGTGTGTATATGCGTCTCTAGAAAAAGAACAGGCCTGTTCTATTCTTAGGAAGGTGTATTAACGGTCCCAAGAAATGATACAGGCCTGTAGTATTTAAGCTATCCCTATCCAGTGCCAGTATGTAAGTGCAAATACGAGCATCATTACATAGCCGATGATGGTCAAAGGAATACCTGTTGTCATGAATGTTTTTACGTCGAATGTGTCTGTACCGTAAGCCACCATACCTTGTGGTGAGTTTACTGGTAATACTAGACCAAAGCAGATGGCATATTGCATGATCATGGTTACGCCAATAGGGTTAAGTCCTTCTGCATTATGACCTACAACGATGGAGATAACGATTGGTATCATCGCTGATGAAAGGGCGGTAGCAGAGGCAAATCCTAGATGGATTACGATGAGGAACGCAGCCATGATGGCAATCAACAAGAACACCGTAGCGGATTCTAAAGAGAATGCGTTAACGAATACTTGAGCGAGCCATGTGGCTGCTTTTGTTTTAAGTAAAACTGTACCGAGACCGATACCAGCACCAAACATAACGATGGAACCCCAGTCGATGTTTGGTTGTGCGAATTTCCCAATCCATAATACCAATTTTAGGGAAGAAGAATAGAGCAATCGCTATGATTGTAGTAGTTGTAGTATCGATGGAATGTAATTTACCACCTGTAGCCCACAATGCAAGTAAACCGATGGAGATGCATAAGAGTTTCTTTTCATCGGTGCTCATAGGTCCAATTTCTTGGCGCATCTTAGCGAGTTGTACATCGCCGCCAACGAGTTCTTTGAACTCTGGTTTAATTAATGCCTGTGTTAAGAAGTAGGCAATAATTACCATGATGATGGAAAATGGAGCAGCAGCTGTGAGCCAGTCAATCCAGCTAACAGATGTATTCATCTGTGTTTGCATAAATCCTACGGCCACAAGGTTTTGGGCGGCCGCCGTTTGAATCATGATGTTCCAGAATGTATCAGCCTGTACAGCGCCCACCATGAGAAGGGCCGCAACGCGGCTTTTACGTTCAATACCTAAGTTCTCAACGATACCGATGATAATCGGAGCGAGGCAGGCAATACGAGCCGTTGCACTTGGTACAAAGAAGGCTAGGATGAGGCCCGTAATGATAACGCCGAGATAAATGCGATTTACCTTGGTGCCGACGCTAGATAAAACGAGCATAGCGATGCGTCGGTCGAGGCCGGTTTTGCGCATGGCTACAGAGATAAACATAGCAGCACCTACAAGAATCATGGCTGGTGAAGAATAACCAGAAATGATCAGCTTTAAGGCATTGGCTGTGCCCATCGCCTTAGCAGGTGCTTCGGGATTCGGTGAGAACCCTAATAGTAGAGCGGTAAGTGCTGTAATCATGGTAGCACTTACTGGATAGGAAACAGCTGATGTCATCCACAAGATGATGGCAAAAGCGAGTACACCAATTATACGATGACCACCTGTAGATAATGTGTCCGGTGTAGGTAATAATAAAATGCCACCTAAAACAATGAAGGATAAAATAAGTCCAATATTTTGAGCAGTTGTACGTGCCTTTTGTGGAGGGGCAGTAGTTGTTACACTCATAATAAAACTCCTTTCAATTTGTGTAATACCTATTACTGTATAATAATAAATAAGGTAAACTATATAAACTAGATTATCCTATAAAGTATACTATTCTATAAAGTACACTATTCTATAAAGTACACTATATAAGCTAGACTATTCTATAAATATTATTGTATCGTATTTTCTATAGAATTAGTTATATAATTTATAAGAATATTGTATACATAAAGAGAGAGCGGTGTCAGTAAGTATATGTAAGAGTATAATACATTTGTGACAAGTGAATAAAAAATGAGAAGGAACTCTGTTATAATGAAGTTGCTTAATCCAAACATTACAACAAAAGGAGTTCCTTCTCATGCATTCTATTATAACTGAAGAATTAAGATTTCGTAAACGAGTATGTGAATATGCTATAAAGTATGGAAATAATGCTGAAGCTGCACGCCGTTATCATACTAGTAGACAACAAGTACAACGTTGGGTGAAGCGTTTCGACGGGACTATCGATTCACTTCGATTGTATAGTCGTAAACCACATTCTCATCCTAATCAACACACTGAGGAAGAACTAGCACTTATCAAGCGTATGCATTCTAAGTTTAAACATGAAGGGCTGTCTCAAGTATATGTTGAGGCAAAAAAGCGTGGTTATAAACGCTCATATGGCTCTATGTGCCGACAAATAAGGTGTCACATTAAAGAGAAAAAGGTTGTTAAATCTGTTCCAAAAAAAGCAAGTGGAAACCAGATCTAGTAACATATCCAGGAGAAAAGGTTCAGATTGATATAAAATACGTACCTCGCGAGAGTTTAGCCTTTTCAACACAAGGAAAATCTTACTATCAACTTACAGCTATTGATGAGTTTTCTAGAAAGAGAATTCTAAAAATTATAGATGAAAAAAGTGTTACTAATACAAGTCGGTTCTTATTAAATTTAGAAGCCAAAATGGGATTTCCTATTCATACAATACAAACAGATAATGGTCGTGAATTTACAAACTATGGAGTAAAAGATCGAGAGTGTTTATTTGATATTGTATTAAAAAGATTAGAAATAGAGCATAAAACGACAAGACCATTTTCTCCGTGGCAGAATGGAAAGGTAGAGCGCAGTCATCGAATTGATAGTGAGAGATTTTATTCTCGTAAGTTTAATAGTATGGAGAGTTTTCTAAAAGCACATAGTCGATATGCTAATAGATATAATAACATTGCACAAAAAGTCTTAAACTTTAAATCACCAAACCAAGTTATAACAGAGTACTTTATGAATCAAAAGGCATAAGTATTTGTCACAAATGTTTGATTACTCTAGAAAGAGAGAGCGGTGTCAGTAAGTATACCTATATACAGAACTTATAATGTCTGTTATACTATAAGAGTTGTAATAACAAATTCATTGTTAAAAGCTCAATATTTTTTGTTGACTTTCACCAGTCAATTTGTTATTATAATTAAGTAATTTATGAAGCAGAGGCCATCCGCCACTCACCTAATACCATGAAGTATGAGGTTACATATAGAGAACTCTATTCGGATGGTGTATGCCATCCGTTTTTTTATTCTCTTGGAGGTGAAAGCTATTAGCAAGGATACACCACGCATTAATGAAGAGATTCGTGCTCGTGAACTTCGTGTCGTAGGTCCTGAAAACGAACAAATCGGTATTATGTCTGGCCGTGAGGCGTTGGCATTGGCTGAAGGAAAGCATCTTGATCTTGTGGAAATTGCACCTAACGCTAAACCACCAGTAGCTCGCATTATGAACTACGGTAAATATCGTTATGAACAACAAAAACGCGAGAAAGAAGCGAAGAAGAAACAAAAAATCGTAACTTTAAAAGAAGTTAAGTTACGTCCACATATTGAAGACCATGACTTTTACGTAAAAATGAAAAACGCATCCAAATTCTTGGGTGAAGGTAACAAAGTAAAAGTAACCATCATGTTCCGCGGTCGTGAACTTTCTCACCCTGAACTTGGCATGGCAGTGTTGACACGTTTTGCTGAAGAACTCAAAGAAACGGCGTCTATTGAAAAAGCAGCTAAATTAGAAGGTCGTAATATGACCATGATTTTAGTAAGTAAATAGGATATTGGGAGGATTATAATTATGCCAAAAATTAAAACTCGTCGCGCAGCGGCTAAACGTTTCGCAGTAACTGGTACTGGTGAATTCAAGCGTGCAAAAGCTTTCAAAAGCCACATTCTTGAGAAAAAATCTCCAGCTCGTAAACGTAATTTACGTAAAGCTACATTGGTTGCTAAATCTGACTACAAACGCGTAGTTAAATGCTTACCATACGCTTAATCGCTAACTATTAGATTGATATATCGTAATTTAGGAGGAATATACAATGGCAAGAGTGAAAAAGGGCGTTACAGCTCATGCACGTCATAAAAAGATTTTGAAATTAGCTAAAGGTTACCGCGGTACTCGTTCTCGTTTGTTCAAAAAAGCTAACGAAACAGTAATGAAAGCATTGTACTACGCTCGTCGTGACCGTCGTGCGAAAAAACGCGAATTCCGTCAATTGTGGATTGCTCGTATTAACGCAGCAGCTCGCATCAATGGCACAACTTACAGCCGTTTCATCGCTGGTTTGACTAAAGCAGGCGTTGAAGTTAACCGTAAAATGTTGGCTGACTTGGCAGTTAACGATGCAGCAGCATTCGCTAAACTTGTTGAAGTAGCTAAAAACGCTTAATAGCATACCATAACGAAATTAAGGACTCTCTTTGGAGGGTCCTTTTTTGTATGGTGAAAGCCTCCTCTAGTACGATGGTGCAGAAACAATAAAAAGGAGATTTACTAGTTCATGGCGAAATACTCAGTATAGATATTTCGTTAACAAATCTCAGATAGAGGAGGGATTAGTATGAACGTATTAAAGAAAGCTTTTGTTTTAGGGGCCGTAGGTGCTATGTTAGCCATACCAGGCTATGCAAAAGTTGTAACTGGTAGCCAATCAGCTGCCAATTTAGATTTAAAATATCCCTTGGTATATACTGATTCTGCTTATGCTCAACAGGCAATTAATACAGATATCGCAAACTATGTGCTAGAAGCAAAGGATATGTATTACAACCAACATATTTATAAGGTGGCTCAAAATTATAAGGTAACCTATGAAGATAGCCAAGTTGTTTCCATTCTATTGACGACCTATCATTACTATGCCGGTGCCGTTCATGGTATGACTAATACCAGAGGACTTGTATATAATAAAATAACAGGTCAACGTGTTCCTCTATACAATTATGTAAAAATCGCTAATGCAGAACAGTTGGACAGAGGATTACGATCTTATGTATTAGATTACTACACAGGTTCCCATACAAAGAGCCGTATTCCTCAAGGCTGGAGTGTAAAATATGTAACTGATAACTACTGCCTACGCGGTAAGGGGAACATCGATCTAGTTTACCAACCATATGAATTAGGACCTTATTCTAATGGCACTACCTATATTGGATTTACACCGCAATCTATTGAATACTTTAACCGCATGAACTCGTAATAAAGGTGGCGTTATATTGTTTGTTTTCGGACTGATGATTCCCCTAGGACTGTTGTTACTCGTACTGAGCATTAAGCATACTGTGAAGTGTATACGGTAACGGCCATACATGATATGCCTTATAGAACAGACAAAGGGATATTTACTATACAAACAGCTGGTCGCTATGGTATATGGCTTAATGGTAATCGGTTTAAAAAAGCTCCGTTAGGGCTATTTGGACTACAGCTTATTAACTGTGAAACGGAAAAGGAAGTCCCATTAAGAGCTAACTTGATACCCGTTAGTGTGACTAAAGTAATCGACGTACGATTTGAACTCTATACATTTTATGCTAATCCGGGAACGTATCAGCTATTATTTAACGATAAGCCGAGTCGGATAGCAAAGATATTTGGTACGATTCGTCGCTACCTAATTAGTAGTGATGATGATTATAGCTCCTATTCCATCAGAGTCTATCCACATTATTCTGTAGTGCATTTATTCCTTAGTATATGGGGATTTATATTTGGCGTTATCGCCGTGATGTGGGGGATAGCGGGATTAGTTATACATTAAAAAACGCCTAACGTGTAAGCACTGCGAATGTTTTTATACGTTAGGCGTTTTATCTAAATTAAAACATAAAGCCTATAGCACGAAAATCGTACTATAGGCTTCTGTCATGTTTAATATATTATCTTCTATATCCGCCACATCCTCTAGTATTAGAGTTTGGACCGCAATAGTTTTGGTTGTTATTGTTACATGGTGCATAGTTAGCATTGTTATTGCAGTTGTATTGTGTGTTAGTATTGCAATTGTACTGAGAATTATTGCATACATAATCATAAGCAAATCCTGTGGACACTACAGCAGTCACGGCTAAAGCAGTCATAATGAGTATACGTTTAGTAAATTTCATAGTAATCACCTCCTAGTTTCTATATTTATATTATACTACTATAAGTCAAACGAAATATGATATTCTATACATATATACTATTTGAGAGAATTTATGTGAAAGGAAGAGTTTGTATGATGAAACGTGTATTGATGGCTATGCTCTGTTTAAGTTGTGTTGCCTTTAGTAGTAACGCAATTGATATTAATATACCTGGTGCAGATCCGACGGTATCAAAGGATGCATATCAGAATTATCGTAAGACTGACGCAGAGGCGCTGCAGATGGAACAGGATGTTGAAAAGGATATAAAAACATATATGCCCAAACAAGTGGTAGGTAATGGCGAATTTGATCTAAATGATATCATTTATTCAAATCGTGAGTTGAACCATGCATTAGATTTTTCTTCATCAATATTTATTTTGAAAGAGGATGGAGCCAATGTAAAATTCACCATGCCTTACTCGAGTCGATATGGGAATACTGAGAAGATTGCAGATGGCACACCTGCTTTCAGAAATGCAATGATTATGAGCCCCAATGGTATGATGGCTTATGAATTGCGTCATCAACCAGCAGGCAATAATTGGGAGGATAGTAAGATTCCTTATAGCAAATTGACTGTTGATGATATGAAAGCTATCGCAGAGAAAACAGCTGGCGTATTTCGTGGTGATGACCATTCATTATATGCTGGTAAATTTACCTATCCTACGGTTGAAAAAGCGACATGGGATGTCACGTATGCTAAGGATGCACCAATGGTGGGGAGTCTTAATTTTACGATGAAGAATACACCGACTATTTCGTATCATGTGGGTTATAATTTTATGCCTAGAAAACAGTTTAGTGTGTTAAAAGCACAAGGTGTTGATAAGGCTAAAAACATAATAATGTCCCCGTTGGTAAACTATGTATTACCATCCATTGAACCAGCGAAGGATATACTTTCAAAAAGCAAAGCATTAACAATTAATGATTTTACATTCTTAACGCTAAAAACAAGTAAAATGATACGGGAAGATAAGAATGATTCGTACATGTATGTATACGATAGCGATCAGTATAGAGAAGGTATCATGATTATGCCAGTTGAGGCTGAAGATATACAACATCCAGAAAAGATTTTCCCGAAAGCTGTACGCAGTATTATTCTAACTGACAAGTATTCGATGCATCAACCAATCCAATTTGCTACCGTATGGAATGATGCTATGTCATCCGTATATATGCAAATTAAGCGTCCTAAAACAACGATTTATATGTTAATATCCCATGATAAACAATACGTATACAATCACTTTATTATGACCTATAATACGAATTCTTTGGTCGAAAAAGATTTGCGAGATATTGTGCAATATGTAGACACTAATAATAATAAGGACTACTATAACACATTCCAAAGTGGGCTTGGGGCTAAGATGCCAAAAGATATGGCGACGGTTGATATTAAGAATACGAAATAATAGATAATGTAAGGAATTTAAAAATACCTTGTGAAGTAACTCTCACCATAGGTTAGATTTTTTTATGTAACTATAGGCTCTCTATTGCGAGGCATATGCCTTGTGATAGAGAGCTTTTTGGTATGGTGAAAGTTAAAAAAGAGCTCTATTTTTCTAGAAAATATCTTTATTTCTTATGCTAAAAGTCGTATACTATAGATAATAATATAGAACATATATTTGTGTTTAAAGAGAGGAGGAAGATGTATGAGTGATGATGTAAAGATGTTTGAAGGTAGTCAAATTCGTTCTGTGTGGGATAATGAAAGGGAAGAGTGGTATTTTAGTGTAGTTGATGTGATAGGTTCTCTGACTGAAAGCAATAATCCGCGTGACTATTGGTATCGTGTGAAAAAACGTATGTCAGAAGAAGAACGAAGTGAGTTGTCGACATTTTGTCGACAACTGAAACTTAAGTCGACAGATGGTAAGTCATATAAGACTGATGTAGCTGATATGCAAGGTATTTTTCGTATAATCCAATCTGTGCCTTCTCCTAAAGCGGAACCGTTTAAAATGTGGTTGGCCGAAGTTGGTAAAGAGCGTATTGATGAAATCATTGATCCGGAACTCACGATTGATAGGGCTTTAGAATCATATGCTCGTAAGGGATATAGCCGAGAATGGATTAATCAACGATTACAGGCCATTCAGGTTCGTAAAGAATTAACCGATACTTGGCAAGATCATGGTGTTAAAGCTGGTAATGAATATGCTATCCTAACGAATGAAATCTCTAAAGCTTGGTCTGGAATGACGACTAGAGAATATAAGGACTTTAAGGGACTAAAAAAAGAAAATCTACGAGATAATATGTCTACTACAGAACTTATCTTAAATATGTTAGCCGAAACGGCTACAAAGGATATTGCGGAGGCAACTAATCCTCAAGGATTAGTCGAGAATAAACAAGTTGCTCAAGATGGTGGTTCTATTGCTGGTGATGCACGTAAATCGATTGAAGCTAGAACTGGTAAGCCTGTTATTACCTCTAAAAATGCCATAGACTTGGGGCGACTAATTAGTGATGTGGTGAAACATGATAGATGAACGACTAGAACGGATAAAACGAAAACGTAATTGTAGAGTACATTTTGATGTAGATTCTTTTCAAATATCTGATTGTACAGTAGTGCCAGTTCACGACATACCTGATGTAATACATGAAAATCAGGAGTTTGATTTTTATGTTGAGTCTACCTATGATGTTTATTTGCTTCGTATCATACATAGTCATGATTGTGTTGTAAGTATTTATCCTGCAAAAGCTGAGGGAATCATATATATCGTAAGTTCTATACCTGTGTCTAAAAATAATATCAAAGAGACTATTCAAAAGATTTTACATGCGTTGGAGAAATATGGTTTTCCGAAATTGAAGAATCCGAAAAGTAGTATTACATTTTTATATAGTGATGGAGTGGAGTGTTAAGAAATTTAATATTAGAATCAAATTAAAAATGAGCCAGTATTACTCTGATTGAAGTGTGATACTGGCTCATTTTTCGATATATTAAATTTTATGAGGATTTATCTCTGTTATATCAATATCAGAGCTAGGTATATCTGCTACTAATTTATCTGATTTAGATAATGTTGATTGCTCGTAGGTATAACTTAATTGATGGTTGTATATTAATTTAAAATAATCCGACAATCCTTTATTTGTACAGTAGATATAACAACCTTTTTGACCTCGTGTCATTAATGTACGATATGTATTTTTCACAATTTCATTGGCAATACGATGTGCTTCAGTGGGATTTTCTTTTAAAAGTTTCTTGATACCTTTTATAGATTGATCTGTTTTTGCACGTTTGGTAATGTCTACGACAAGTTTACCATCTTCATAACGTAAATCATCACCTATGATTACACCGATATATTCAAATTCGAGACCTTGAGTAGTATGAATACATCCTGCTTCATTAATAGAATCAGGGTCAATGGCATAAGTATCAGAGTTACCTAGGTTCCAACTAATTCCGAAATTATACTCTGGTATTTGAATATCTTTAATTAATGATGTAGTACGACCTTCCTTTGGCCAATCCCAACAATAACCGGCTAAGATACGAGATTTATTATTTATGTCATTTTTAGCTTTTATAGCATTATACATATCATGAGGATTATCAAAAACTCTGAAGTCATAATCACCTTCAAATCCATCATAGTTGGCAGTTTCTGCTATTTGTAGAGCATTATCAAGCCAAGCTAAATACCCATCTGAACCATTACAACGAAATTGAGATTCTAATGCCCCTTCATAGATTAAAGCATTTTGTTTTTTACCAAAGTATCGTATTTTATCGATTGTACCGGCATCACTAAAGGTAACACGTTGATTTCTGTCGATAAAAAATACGCTAAAAACAGAGGCATTGATAATTTCTTTGATTTGATCTTCACCTTGGTTTTGGAACATCCCCGATTTTTCACGCAACCTATGTGCTTCATCTACTATTGCGATTTGAAGCTCATTCTTTTTACGTGTATGAAAGGTTCCACTACTTTGGAATAAGGCCTTTATTTCAGATTTTGTATATCCTTGTTGTAACATGGCACTATATACATTTCGTGGCGCTGCATTTGCCGTAATATATTGAGCCATATAGCCTTTATGGATACATTCAGCTAACAAGTTAATGGCAACTACACTTTTACCAGTGCCAGGACCGCCACGTACTATATATACAGTTTTCTGATTATTCTTAATAGCCTCCAAAGCTGCTTTTTTTATTTGTTCAAACTCTACCTTTTGGTCATCGATTAGAACAAATTCTTTATTGCCTTTTAACATATTTAAAATAGAATCTTGAAGGGATTTTGATGGTCTTAACTTACCATGTTCAATAGATTCCATAATGTTATTAGTGTCTGGCTTTGGAATATAGGTTTTGATAAAGCTACGTAAGCTATCCATCTGGCCCAATGTGAACATTGGAGAAATATCCAAAATACTACTATATATGGGATCACGGAGCTCAGGAGAAATATTTTCATCGAAGTTATGTAAAAAAGCACATGGATGTAACTCAATAGGTCGATTTTGCACATCTTCATTAAAGTTTTCAATGAGACTACAGTAGGACCAAGCTTGATAGGAAGGATGCGTTGTTTCACGAATACCACCACCAAGATAGGTAGATACAATATTATCTTTATCTGTTACTTTGAAAGCTTCGCTCCATTGTTTTAATTCGACAATAACTACATGTTCTTTATCTTGTTGATCTAATCCTGTAATAATAAAGTCTACCCGTTTTTGAGTATTTGGAACAATATATTCAATTGCAACACCAGCTAAGTCTGGTATAGCAAAATCTCGCATAACATTAGCCATATAAGATAAAGAAGTTTGCCATGAATGAATTTCAGATTCACCAACACGACGATATTTTTCTGTTAACGTTTGATGTAACTTTTTTACCAAGACACCTTGTTCGAAATCATGGATAAAAGATTGCTTTGTAGAAGAATAGATAATCATATTATTTTTCCTAATCAAAAATGAAGGAGGTTTCATGAAGAGTGTTGAATAATATTATTATAACATTTTATTATAGATACAAACTATATTGGTTATATAGTTGATGAGATATTAATTCTGAAATAAATGTATATTAGATAATTTACGAGGACAATTTCAATGATTGTAACAGGTAGTGATAATTTATCATGGGCAAAGTTTGAAGTAAATAATCCTAACAAACAAATTGCGTTTGAAAATATGTGTCGATCTTTATTTTCCTGAGAATATGTTTTAGATGGTGAAGTGTTACACTCAGATCCTAATCATCCAGGAATAGAGGTTGCTCCTGTAAAGTCAAAATATGGGGATTGCAATATTAGTTTTTCAAGCTAAGTATTTTGACTCTAATATTAATTACACACAAATAAGAGACTCATTTAAAATAATGCTTGAAGTTTATACAGGAAAAAAATAGATAAAGTTTATCTATTTTCCAATAAAGATATCACTTCAACAAGTAGAGTTTATCGAGATATTGTTGAACTGCTAGGAACTTCAGGTGTTGATATTGTCTTGATTACAGGTCAAACAATTTTTAGATAAAGTAATAGATTATCCTACAATTTTCACGACATATTTTTGGGAAATATTCTTTTACTAAAGAGTGGTTTATAGAAAAATCTTGAACTTAGTTTAGAGAATCTTGGGAATAGATACAATGCGAGATTTAATATAAGTACTGAGACAGAAGATAACTTATTATTATTTTTTTGAAGGATTCAAATGCGGCACAGTCAATTAATGCACGAAAACATCAAGTTATAGAATATTTAAAAAAATAGCTAGTAATTATAATTGTAGTAATAAAAAAAGATATTCGAGCCTTTATCCATATTATTAAGGCTATTCCTGATGTAAAAATTGATAATTTAAATGAGGCATTAAATTGGTCTAATGAATTTAAAGATAGAAGTCAAGATATTATAAAACGTCTTTATTCTAGTGAGAAGAAAATTTTTAAGTAAACTTGAAAACAAAAAAATCAAATTCTGATGATGAAGACAACTTATATGATAAGTTAACTGTAGTAAGAAAGCTTTTTAAAAATCTCAGAACAATTAAAATTTTCTGAAGATGTAAAAACATTAATTAATAGTAATATTTTTAATTATTAGTGGGGAAATGGGGACAGGAAAGTCACAACTTTTAGCTAATACAGCAAAAAAATTATTGATAATGATAATCTTGTAATTCTAAGTTTGGGTCAAACATATATAAATGATGAGAGTATTGAAAAGCAATTCTTAAAAAAAGTCTTAAAGGAGATATTTCTAACATTTCATTCGAAGACATACTTAAGAATATGGATGAATATGCTTACTTAAATAACTGTTATTCAGTTATATTTATTGATGCTATAAATGAATCAAACAATCGAGATATATGGAGACATGGTATAAATAGCTTGATTTCTGTCATTAATAAATATCCTAGAATTCGATTAGTTATATCTCTTAGAACGGGATTCGAGAAATTGACATTAAGTGAAAAAAAGTTATTAATGATATTGCTGAAGGGGCTATTGCGTCAATTACCCATAGGGGATTAGATCATGAAGATATTGATGGAGTATTTGGTTTTTTTGGCTAATTATAAGATACCAGTATCTCCAGAAATTTATTTAAAACAAGAAATATTTAATCCCCTATATTTAACTTGGTTTTTGTCAAACCTATAAGGGTGAAAGTCAAGATTTATTAGCTTTAATTAAGGAGGTTTTAAATAAGGCTGATAATGAGGGCCTCCAAAGCGGCTAACTTTACAGAGCCTATAGGACTTATAAAGAAATTATTAAATGAATATATTGAGAATAAGCAAAAGAAAAAAATATAATTTCTAAAGAGGATCTTTTAGCTTTAAATTGTTGGCAGTTATATGGTGTAACTAATAAAATTCCTTATATAAAAATCTTTAGAGCGTTCAGGGATTATTACATCATTTATTTTTGGATGAAAAAAAGAGATATATTATATTTCTTATAATTTACTTGAAGACTATATAAGTGCAAGTTGGATTATAGAGAATAAAAAGTGATGAAGAATTAAAAGAGTATGCCTTACATAATTTATTTGAGATAAATCATGAAGCGCAAATATTGAATGGTGGTAATGCAAGTCTTTTTTTCTATGATTGCCGCTTTATATTCAATTAAAAAAATAATAAAGAATGTATAAGTTTTATAGATGACCTTGCAGAAAATGAGCATAAGAGGTTGGTTATAGAGGAATATTTCAGGACCTTTTTGTTGGCGAGAGTATAATGATTCTTTAGAATCTTTTATTGCATCTCTTGATAAGTATAAAGTCAGCCCTAATATTGTTTGGCAAATCTTTGTTGAAAATTCTACTAAAGTTAATAATGAATTAAATGCTATAGGTCTTAATAGGTTGTTGAACAAATATTCGTTAACGAGGAGAGATTATCTATGGACTATATTTGTTAACGATTTAAATGAATTGGATATAATTATTAAATATGCCTATTATATTGAAAAAGGAAATACATTAGAATCAGTATCTGAAGAAAAAAATCAAGTTATTATTGATATTGTTTTCTTGGTTCCTTACTTCATCTAATCGTGTATTGCGTGATAGAATTTCTAAAGCTATGATTGAGATTTTAAAACATAGATTTGCTCTTTGTAAATATTTACTTAATTTATTTAAAGCAGTAAATGATCCTTATATTATACAAAGATTGTTTGGGATTGTTTTTGGTGCTGTAATGAAGAGGGATTAAAAGATGAAGGTAATTTTTGAGGGGTTAGCAGTTTACATTTATAAAGAGATTTTTTTGTAAGGAGGAAGTCTATCCTGATATTTTTACTTCGTGATTATGCACGATTAATCATTGAGCGATTTATATATGAGTTTCCTCACAAAGAATCTAACTTTGAAAATAAAATATTTAAACCACCATATACTTCACAGCCAATACCTAGAGGAACTGTGATAGATTATTATAAATCTGAATATTATTCCGGAGGGCGTGGTTGTATATGTTCGTCAATGATGTTTAACTCTAAAGTAAAAAGTGGAGGGATGTACGGGGATTTTGGAAGATACGTTTTTCAAGCTGCTCTTTCATATTTTAAAAATGTAGATGAAGATAATATTTATTATTATGCTATGGATTACATTTTTAATACATTAGAATATTCTGATGATTTATTTGGTGAATATGATACGTGTAGAAGTGGATATTGGGATAGATTTTCTATGCGACGAACGGAGCGAATAGGAAAAAAATATCAGTGGATCGCTTTTTATAATATATTGGCTCGTATCTCGGATACACATAAACTTTCAAGCATTTACTCAAATGATAATGAAGAACTTCAGTATAATGGGGCTTGGAATCCATATATAAGAGATTTTGATCCAACATTTAATACACGTTCTACTATAAACAGCATTGATTACCCTACATTTGATGAAGATTCTTTTAATAATAGCTTATTTTTACATCATGATGCTTCAGAGGAAGAGCTTGATAGTTGGCTTAAGAATTCTGATAATATGTTTAAAGAATTTCCTGATAGGTTAATAAAAAAGGCAGCTGATGGTACTGAATGGTTTTCATTAAAAGTTTCTAAGAATAACCAATTTAGGATTCAAGATGCTGATGAATATAATTTGTTTATAAGAGGTAATCAAGATATATGGATATCATTAGTAATGTATATAATAAAAACAAACGAGGATGTTACATTGGATAAATTAGAATCATCAGAATATATCGGTACAACTATTAATAACATACCTACCTGTTGCTGTTTATATAATAGAGAATATGCTTGGAGCCCTGGGTATAATGATGAGTTTTGTAATGACGCAAATTATAATGAGGAGGGCAGTTTCAAGGCAATTCCTGCAAGTATAAACTTCTTATGGGAAGAAGAATTCGATGCATCTAAAGAGAATACAATATCTTTTTATATACCTGTAGGTAAGATTATTCAAAGTATGGGATTATATCAAAAAGATATAGATGGAGTTTATTATTATTATGATGAAATTGTAGCTTTTGATCAAAGCCTTAATGACGGTAAGCCAGCTGAACTATTGATAAGACGAGATATATTTGATAAGTTTTTAGAAGAAAATGAATATAAAGCATTTTGGTCTGTTAAAGGAGAAAAAAACTTTTTTTCTTAGATAATAGAGCTGCAAAGTGGTCTAATTGGAGTGGTTGTTTTTTTATAACAATAATAAAATAGAGGGTAGTTTTAAATGCATAGATAAATCTTAAGTAAGTTTAGAGAACTTATAGAAATAGCTAAAATATAATTACTAGTGGAGTTAAAAGATTCTTTATTTATTGTAAATGTCAATATAAGAATGTACAATTTTGACGATGTACAATGTACAGTTATTCCTTCTGCTGCATATGGTTTCGTAATCGGTATGAATCACCAGTTATGCTTATCACACGGGCATGGTGAAGTAATCGATCAACAATAGCATTCGCTACTCTCTCATCATGTAAAATGGTCGTCCACTCATCAAAGTTAATGTTAGACGTTACGATGGTGCTTTTCTTTTCGTACCGTCTATCAATAATTTGAAATTGCAAATTAGCATCTCCTGGCTGCAATGGCAAATAACCAATTACATCAATGATGAGTAATTGGTAGCGTGCATAATGCTTGAGCCGAGTTTCTAATCGTCCTTCATCTTTTGCACTCTTAAGGTTTTGAATTAAATCATGGCATTTAATAAAATAGGTGATTCGTCTGTTACGAGAGCTTTCAATACCTAGTGATGTAGCTAAATGTGTTTTCCTAACTCCGCTAGAGCCAAGAAATACAATATTTTCAGCTTGTTCCATAAATCCTAATGATGCTAAATCGTTAATTTGTGGTTGAAATGAAAATTCAAAATTAGCTAGTGTTTTCAAATGAGGAAAATTACTAATTTTTACCATATGGTTAATTACGTTTTGTCGTTTAATATCGACCTCGTAATCACTAAGCTTCAATAACCACTCAATATGAGATAAGTTCTGTGTATTAGCTAAGTCAATTGTTTCATCGAGGTGTAACATACATTGTTTTAATTTTAGATACGCTAAATTGTCCTGTAATCGTTGGTAATTAGTCTGTAGTGTCATAGATAGCTCCTATCTTTTCTAAATTAGATTTTGCTTTAGCTTTCACATTTTCAGAACTTAGATAAGGAATTGTTTTCTGCAATTGTGCCTCATAATGAGAAGGTAAATAGTTAACTTTTTTACCACTTAATGGGTGCTGTGCAATCAATTCTGTGCTATCATATATGTATAGCATCTTATCTATGGTCTTTAAGGTCATAGATTTGGCCACATATCCTGGTGGTACAGAATAGTGGCTACCACGAAAGCTAATGAGATTACTTGTTGAAACCTTAGCTTTGGGTGATCTATGCGGTAGGAATCTCTTATCACTTTTGTTGGAAGTGGGGTAAGAGATTCCTTTTCTTTTGCAAGCAGTGCAGACGGTATTTGTCTTGTAGCTTGAGAAATCGCTAGATTACTACGTAAAATAATTTTTTGAATCTGTTCTTCCACTTCTTGTATTGTTAATTTTCCTTGGTACGCATGAATTTCATCTAGAATTTTCATTTGGCTTTCTACTTTACCTTTCGTTTGTGGACGGCACACAATACAAGGTTTAAATGTAAAGCCAAAATCACTTGAAAATTGTTCTGCTTTGGTATGAAGCTGTCCTTTAGTTCCAGCTAGCCTCGGTTGTACCATCACAGTCTTCATATTATCTGTTACTAGTACATGAGGAACACCTTGTAATTGCTCAAAGAATTCTACCAATGCATCTTGTAGTGTTTCAGTTGTTCTATCGAACGTGACCTTTGCTAATTTGTATCGAGAATAGCCTAACGTCATCAGCAATATATTAAAAGTTATGTGTGTCCCATCTTGCAATAAGAATTTAATATTCTCTTTCCAATCCACTTGCGCTTGTTCAGCTGGTGCAGTTTCAAAGCGAATCGTATGCTGCGTACTAGGCGATGTATGTTTTCTATCAAAATAGGATTGAAACACGGGTATCTTTGAAATATAACCACGAAATGTAGAGTAAGCAGCTGTGAGTCCATGGTTGTCTACCAAGTATTGCCATAGAACACGTTTGTAATAAAACTGTTGGGGGGGGGGATCATCAGATAATAAAGTCTGTATTATGTCATAAAATGCATCAATCATAGATGGTTTATGACGATGTGGATCAGGCATTCCATTTTCATAATGAGATTTTATGGTACGTCTATCATAGCCTAATTCACGACCTAGTAAACTATAATTAGGTTTCAAATTGCAAGCCTCCATAATGTCTCTTAATAATGGTAAGTCTAATAATGATGTTACAGTAAATGAACTGTTAATAGCGTATACGTATTGCATGTTGTTATCACCTCAACTATAGTATCAGTGATACAATCAAAATTGTATATTCTTATATCATCGTTTTTGTACATTCTTAGAGTATCATTTACAACTAGAATATTAACTATGATTATGTTACCATATAAAAAAACAGTGAATGAATACTCTATAGCCTACTAATTTATTTGGAATAATAATTAATTATATGCTTGTTTGTGTTTTTTTATTTTTTTAAAAAGATTGCTGTATTATTTAGTATAGTAGTTGAATTAATAAATATTATCTATAGTGTGAATAATGGAAGAAAAATACTAATATCATGGGAGTACTTTTTTTGAATTTTTACAAATACGACAAAAGTTGAACTTATTAATAAATATTCTTATAAAGGGGTTACTACACGTATAATTCTTTTTTTAATTTAATATATTTATACTCTGGAGCAGTTATAATAAATTCAGAGTATAAATTATATGTTAATAATAATGTTATTCAAGAATATATTATACAGTTATTAGTATTAAATTATAATTTTGATACTAATAAAATCTGTAATAAATATATAACTATCAGGTCTAATATTTTTTTAAGGATTATAATAATTATATAAAAAAAGCAGAATAAATTCAAAAGTATATCATAGAAAATAGATATAAAAGATTAATTTTATGTTCAATATATTTGGTTTATGGTACTATAATTAATCCTACAAAAAGATTACAAGGTTGAATTTCGTAAATTGGATGAATTTAGTAAACTAGTTTTGAAGGAAATACTAGGTCATTATGATCTTAAATTAAAGTCAGTTTTTATATCGAAATAAAAAAATCTATTTTTATCTTTCAGGATATAATGCACTTATTATTTTTTTCTAAATTTATTAGGTTTATATAGTGCTCAGCTAAGAGTAGAAGATTTTAAAATTATAAAAAGATTTACGTAATAATATAAATAGACAGGTGAACGGAGAGACCGCGAATCTTAATAAAACTGTTAATTATGCAAGTAAACAAATTATAGCTATAAAAAAATTGGTATTGAGAACTTACCTACAAAACTTATTGAAGTTGCTAAGTTAAGGATGAAATATCCTGATGCATCTCTCACTGAGTTAGAATATTTATTTAATTCACTTAGTAAATCTGGAATAAGACATCGATTAAATAAAATCGTTCTATTAGCTGAAAACAAGTAGTTTAATAAGTAGTATTTTTTTAGAAAACGGCGTCAATTTTTTTGACGCCGTTTTTTTATTTTATTATAATATAAGAAAAGGAGAATGAGTTGATATGTTAGATTTAAATTTATTTAAAACTTGGATATTAGAAAATAAGAATTATACTCACAGAACAATTAAAGATATATTATCTAGATTGAGAAGAGCTGATAATTTATTGGAATTTAAAGATGAAGATATCTATATCTTTTTTTAGAAAAAGAATTCATAAAATTAAATATATCAAACTCTGTGCAATCACAAATAAAGCATGCTGTTATGCTTTATCGAGAATTTCTTAGGAGTAAACAAACAAAAATAAAGGTACTATCATTATTTTCCAATATTGGAGTAGCTGAAGCATATCTTGAAGATATGGGAATTGAGGTGTGTGTAGCAAATGAAATAGAGGTAAGACGAGCGAAATTATATTCTAGTATCTATCCTAATACCCATATGATTTGTGGTGATATTAATGATAATAAAAATTAAATCGTTAATTATTGATTCAAGTAAACATTGTGGTGTTAATACGATTATTGCAACTCCACCTTGTCAGGGGATGAGTACAGCCGGTTTACAGTTAGCTGATGATGAGAGAAATTTACTTATTTGCCCAGTAATAGAGATAATAAAAGAAATCAAGCCTTTTATATGTTGTTTTAGAAAATGTTTCAATGTTTTTTTGAAAAACTACAATTAAGGTTAAAGATAGAGATATATTGATTCCAGATTATATTACGGAATTTTTTTATCTGATGAATATCATATTACCTTTAATATTATTAATACTAAAGATTTTGAAGTCCCTCAAACACGAGAACGTGCTATTGTCTTATTATCTAGAAAAGATAGGAATAATAAAGTTTGGGAATTACCCAATAAGTCAAATAAACAAGTTACCTTATTTGATGCAATCGGAGATTTACCTCCTTTAGATCCATTTGTTAGTGATATTAATCATGATGAATTTAAACGAATGTTTCCTAGGTATGAGTGTAGAAGAAAGGAAGCTTTATCGATATCTAAATGGCATACTCCTCCTACACATATTTTTAGGCAGGTGCTTGTAATGCAACATACACCTACAGGAAAAAGTGCTTTTGATAATAAGGAGTTTTTTCCAAAAAAAATCAATGGTGAACCCGTTAAAGGATATAGAAATACTTATAAACGGCAAGACTGGGACAAACCTGCTTATACTATTACTATGGATAATAGAAAAATCTCATCTCAAAATAATGTGCATCCTGGTCGTGTTATTAATAAGAAGCTTAATCTTTACTCTGATGCAAGAGTGTTAACTTTATATGAGATTATGTTAGTAATGTCACTCCCAAAAGAATGGCCAATACCTAAAGATACATCCGAAGCATTTTTAAGAAGAATAATTGGTGAAGGAATTCCTCCTTTATTTATAAAAAAACTATTTGAAAAGTTATTGTGATAAAAAAAGGGGGTATAATGTTAAATGGATTATCCTTATTTGCCAACGTAGGAATAGCTGAAACGTATTTAGATTCAATTGGTATAAATATTAAACTAGCGAATGAATTAGAACCTAAACGTGCTCAATTATATAGGATACTACACCCGCAGACTGAAATGGTATGTGGGGATATTACAGATAATACTATTAGAAATAAAATTGTTGAAAAAAAGCAATTGATTATGAAATTGATTTTTTTAATAGCAACACCACCATGTCAAGGGATGAGTGAAGCTGGGTTACGATTGGAATTTGATGAAAGAAATCAACTGATTTTTTTACGCTATTGATGTAATTAAACGCGTAAAACCGAAATTTATTATTTTTAGAGAATGTTCCTAAACAGTTAACTACCAAAATAAATCATTATGGTGATATTATGCTAATTCCAGATTATATAAGGTCAGAGTTAGCGGATTTATATAATTTCAATCGAGATAGCTTGATTAAAGCTAAGGATTATGGTGTTCCACAACTAAGAGAACGTAATATTATGTTATTAGTTCGTAATGATTTAGGTCGTATTAAATGGGAGTTTCCATCAAAAGAGGCTGAAGTTACATTGTATGATGCTATTGGTCACTTACCTTCTTTGGACCCATTATTAAGGGAAGGCTTAGAATTTACAATATCAAAGTTTCCTCAATTTGAGAATCGAAAAAAAGCAGGTTTAAAAATTTCAAAGTGGCATAGACCTCCAGTGCATTCTTGGAGACAAGTTGAATGGATGATGCATACACCTACAGGAAAATCGGCTATTTATAATGAGGTTTACTTCCCTCAAAAAGATGGTGGTATAAGAGTAAAAGCCCACCATAATAATTATAGACGTTTGAAATGGGATATGCCATGTAGAACAATAACTCAAAACAATGGTGTTATATCATCTCTTGCATGCGTACATCCTGGGCATATGTATATTAAAAATGGAGAAGTTTTATATTCTGATCCAAGAGTTTTATCTATATATGAACTAATGATTGTTAGTTCGTTACCAACTGATTGGAAAATACCTGATGATATAAATGAGTCATTTATTAGACGTGTTATTGGAGAGGGATACCACCTTTATTAGTAAAAAAAATTTTAGATGTTTTAATTAAACAGTTGTAGGGAGTAAAAATGGGGAAAATAGTGATGCCAAAGAATTCTGCAATTTTGACAGAAATAGAAGCTGCATTGAGAATTTATTATGAAGCAGATACGTGGGTAGATAATGATACTTATAAAATAAAGTTGAAAGAAATTATTGGTGGTGATCAATATGAATCTTCTTATACTAAAAAAGCACAAATTCCAGCTTATTTTGGTTTTATAGAGGCTGAAATTAAAGGGGACTCTAGAAGTCGTAAGAAAATTACCGATAGAGGTAAAAGATTTTATAAAGCGATATTAAATGAGAACCAAGATGAAGTGGTTGAATCGCTGATAGAAGCTTTAGAGGCAGGTAATTTTGGAATGAATAATGATGGTGCTCCGTCAAGCAATTCAATTGTTGAACCACCTAATTTATGTATAAGAGCTATATTAGACTTGGGTTACCTTAATAATACTGAATTTGCAGTTTTACTTTGGCAGATGGCTGATTTAAATAAAACATATCATGATAGCATTAATTTACTTAGGAGTGGGCAGTTGCCTTCTTTACCTGAGGAATATAATTCCTATAAGGATTGTAAACCGATTATCATTATGGAACGTTGGGGGCTTTTGTCTTCATTAGATGAACCAAGAGGGCTAATAATTCATCCAGATACAATGAGACGATGGGGAAACCGATTAGAACGGCTCAGTATTATTAATAAATATTACGGTACAACAAAATTTGTTAATAATAAACCATATCAACGCATATTCTTTGGTGCTCCTGGTACTGGTAAAAGTTATAAGTTAAATCAAGAAGCAAAACAGTATTTTGGAGATAAATTTAAACGTGTCACTTTCCATCCTAATTATATGTATGGTAATTTTGTGGGGCAATATAAGCCTTTATCCTGCAGATGGTAATTCTGAAAAAAATTACCTATAAATTTGTTCCGGGTATATTGATTAATCAACTAGTAGAGGCACTAAAGAATCCAGATAAAAACTATTTAGTTATTATTGAGGAAATTAATCGTGCTAATGTTGCGGCTGTATTTGGAGATTTATTTCAGTTATTAGATCGAAATAGTAATGGTGAAAGTGAATATAGTATTGCTATTACTAAAGAGTTGCAAGATTACTTTTAAAAATGAAGCTTTTTTTGGTGAATCATTGAATGAAACTATTCAGAAAAAATTAGGTGATGATTTCTCTACTCTTTATCTACCTAATAATTTATATATATGGGCAACAATGAATAGTGCAGATCAAGGCGTCATGCCCATGGATACAGCATTTAAAAGACGATGGGACTTTACATATTTAGGTGTAAATGATGCTGTTGATAATAATTCTGATGAATTTGAATCATATATATTTAAAGTTGGGGATGAACAATATAAATGGAATGATTATCGTGAACAGATTAATGATAGACTTTCCAAATTGAATATTCCAGAGGATAAATTACTTGGTCCATATTTTCTATCTAAAAATGTCTTGGCTAAAGAAGATAAATCATATATTTCAGAAGTATTAAAAAGACAAAGTGCTTATGTATTTATATGAAGATGCTGCACGTGCTTTTTCGCGGTAAATTATTTAAAGAAGGGATTTGTGGAACTTATTCACAATTGTGTAAGGCTTTTGATGAAAACCCACTATCTATATTTAAAGAAGAAATTGATATTAATCCTATTAATACGAATAATACTCAGGATTTGAACGATGGAAATTAAATTAGTCCAAGAATGGAAAGCTTATACGCGAGATGAATTTGCAGAACTATTGAATTTAGAGGGTAGAAAAATTAAGTGATGCAGCACGTGAACTTAGAGAATTAAATATATTAAAAATCTACTTCAGTATCAAAAAGTTAAAGATTTATCAATACTTATGGATGAATCAACTTTATTTTTCTTTTTAGTGAAAAATAATAAAGATATTTATTACTTTCAATATGTAGGAATTCTAAAAGTTGGAGATAATTATTTATTTGTTTACCCCAAATATCTTAAGAAAAAAATACCTATATTAATGATAGAGAGTTAGGATATCCACTTTTTTTAAGTTGATTTTACAAGTCATAGAAAAGTATAACTATAAAGAGCAACAACGGGTTAGTGACAATAGCGAAAAAAACAGAGTTTATTAATATGTTATCCATTGCTATTCAACTGTTAAAAGATTATATTCAAAATGGATTATATGAATCTGAGCAGAATATTATAGAAGTTAATGGTGAAGGACAGATACTTTGGAATCAGACTATTTCTATGAGTGATGCTTATATTGTAGAAGATATACCTATTTATTTTTGATTGGTTTACATTAAATCAAGAGAATAACATTAATAACTTTTTTTATCGGTTGCATAGAATTGTATTAACTTTAATATGTGTGGAGTTTCAAGAGATATTTTTCTATATTAAATATTACACCTGTATTTTTTTATCTGAAGAAAGTATTACAACATTGGGAGATATTGATTATATTATTAATCGTATAAACCAAGAACTATCAGTGCAGTTTCGCTCTGATCGACAAAAATATACTAAAAGCTTTTTAAAAGATTATTTATTAGAGAGTAAGTCTAATAATCTTTCCGATGAAATATCTTTTATTGGTACTAATAGTTTTAATCTAGTGTGGCAAGATGTTTGCGCGGTTATTAAGAAAAAAATTGTTTAGATAAAAAAATTGTCTGAATTAGGCTATACTTATAAAAAAATATGGTTCAGAAACGGACATGTTTAAAGAATATTATAGATAAACCTGAATGGAGACAAAAGGATTCAGATCAGTATGATACTACTAAAACATTGATGCCAGATATTGTTACTTTTGAAAATTATAATTTAGTTATTTATGATGCTAAGTATTATAATACATCTTTTGATGATAAGGGGAATATAAGTAATGTCCCAGGTATTGAGTCATTGACGAAACAGATTCTATATGAATTAGCTTATCGAGATTTTGCTACTGAGAATAATATGGTAATTTCTAAAAATAGTTTCTTGATGCCTACTGAAGGAGATGAAGATTATATATTGGGAACAGGATCTTTAGGACTACTTAAAAATCATACTAATGGTGATATTAATGATGTTACAATTGAAATGATTGCAGCAGAAAGGGCATTTCATCAATATTTGAAGTAAGATATCTTTTTATGAGAGTAAAATTTATCTCCTTAATGACCTTTTAGTACTATCTTTCACCCTAAATCCAATGTAGTAGATGTCAGAGTTCCAGAACTTTCGAAAATAAAAGAGAGGCATTAAGTATTTTGCTACTAATAAAACAGGGAAAGGAATCATATGATTCCTTTCCCTGTTTAGATATGATATAATTTATATCAAAGTGAGGCATAAATGGTTTGGACGCCAGACTTCGCTTCTGATTTTTAATATTGAAGAAACGGTCTGACTCTCAATGTCGGGCCTTTTTTCATTCCACGATTAGAAAGCTAGCTTTTAGCTAGAAGTCAATCACTTTGCTGCCATGATAATGGTTGCCACAAATATGCCAAAGGAAATTATTAACGATAACACTTTGAATGTACTCATATTGATCATCGCCAATCTCTAGAAGATTAGCAAAGGCTGGACCCATTTAGAGGCCTCAAGTTCAATATAGTGCTGTCAATAATAAAAGTAAATAGATTAGAGGTTCCTAATAGTCATTAATTTGTCTATTAGGAACTTTTCTGTTTTCAGTACTATATTTCTATATTTCTCAAGATATTCATGATAACTTCATAATCAAACTAATCTATGCTAAAATATTAGTAACATAGTTAAGTTTTAATGTTTTGTATATTTATTTTATTGAAACGCTGTGGGGGACAACATGGGATATATTGATACTTTAAAAACAGAGGAACGAGTTTCTTATTTAATAAAACCTATTTTAACGGTACTTAGTCAATCGAGTAGTCCATTAACGACAGCAGAAATATGCTCTCAAATGATTAAGATAGATCCATATATTGCTGAATACGCTGAAGCTATATATGCCTCAGGAAAAACAGGAACACCGTATAAGGATTTTAGTAAAAGATTTAGTTTTGCAATTAAAGAGTTAGAGTTTTTAGAGCTTTTAAGTCGTGAGGGCAAAGGCAAAAAGAGCCGTATTTTATTAACACAAAAAGGTCAAGAGTTAGATATATCAACCTTAAATGTTGAGAAAGATATTAGGGAAAAAGCTCAACCTTATTGGAAGGAAAAAAGAAAAAACGTAATAGAAAAAAACTCAAAACAAACAAATGCAGCTAATAATAAAAAAAATGAAAAGCGTTTGCTATGGAGAGCAACCGCGAATTTCGAGGAATCTGGTTTTTCTTGGTATCAACTTGAGGTTGGTGATATTGTTACATATAATTATGTAACTGAAAAGAACATAGAAATTGGAAGATTTGGTTTAGGCTATAATAAAAATTCAGGAGAAGGGCCTAATCAACCTGCTGGTTCAGTATCTTGTATTTTTCAAATTGTTGATTATTTGAAGCTACCTGACTCACAAATTAATAAAGCTGTGTTACGGTGTGTACATAAATTTGATCACCCAATAAGTCTTTCTGAAATTAATGGTTGGTTTAATGATGGAAGTCAGTTAAATCTTCAAGGTGGGCTTGCTTCAATCGCTGATACTCAAGCGGATATTATTATTAAGAAATTTGAAAATATTATTCCTATAAAGAAAAGCGTATATCCACAACAAGTTATGTATTATGGTGCACCAGGTACTGGTAAAAGTTATAGGATAGCTTCATTAATAAAGGAAAGTTATCCAGGATATACAGAGTATGATGATAATCCTTATGTCTTTCGTACTACTATTTATCGTGATTACTCCTACTTTGATTTTGTAGGTAATATTATGCCTGTAACAAAAGAAGGAAAAGTTAGCTATGAATTTGTTCCAGGAATATTTACAACTGCATTATGTACAGCATTGAGAACTCAAGATAGAAACATTGATGTTTATCTTATTTTAGAGGAAATGTCTCGCGGTGATATTGCTAGTATTTTTGGTGATATATTCCAGCTATTGGATAGAGATGATACTGGTAAAAGCATGTATGGTATTAACAATAAATCCATTTATGAATACCTTATATTGAATGGCGTAATAAAAGCAGGCCACAAAATTATTATTCCATCAAATTTACATATCATAGGGACCGTTAATACGAGTGACCAAAATGTTAATGTTATTGATACTGCTTTTAAACGAAGATTTGATTTCAAATATATTGGTGTAGATCCTATTCTTGTCGATGATAAAGATGATGAATATGTTAACAATTTTGATATTCAATTTACAGATACTGATACATATGAGTGGGTAAAACTATATCAAGCTATTAATCATATCATTATAAATGATTTAGGATTAGCTGAAGATAAGCAATTAGGGCCTTTCTTCTTAAAGGATAAAGGCGATGATGATGCAAATCGCGAACAAGTTGCTGATGATGCAAATCGCGAACAAGTTGCTGATAAGCTATTACATTATTTATGGCAAGATGTTGAACGTGTTTCTTATACTGGTGCTAGTCTTTTTGATGATAGTATTAAATCCTTTAGTCAGTTATACTCAACATTTAAGCATAAAAAGAATATTTTAAGTGAAGCTGTAAAACAAGCATATGGAAACTTATAAAATGAATAATGATGTATTAGATTATCATTTTGAAATTATTAATGATGGCAACGAATTGACAGAATCATTTTGTAGAAAGTGGGACATTCACTCATACTGTGATCGATATAATGAGAAGTTAAAATGTTCTTTCGTTGGTATGGTAGTAAAAAAAGATAATATTTTGCTTTCTTTTCCTAAGCACTATCATGTTGATAAAGTAACTTTGAGAGATGAGAAATCAAAAGTATTGCAAGATATGAAAGATATATTGCATATTATAAAGCGAGATAGAGAGCTATATGGTGTTGAACCAGGACAATTAACTGATACGATACCAATAGATGCTTATCAGTATATTCTTACATATTATTTAGAGTTTGGTTTATATCATCGTCAATTAAGAGATACAGTTAAAGGTTATAAAGGTCATATTAATTGGCATCAAACAATAAATTCGATACGTCCATTATTAAGTGATGGAAATTTTTATATACTCTCCGTTTGTAGTTAATTGTGAATATGATGAGTCAATTTTTTTATTACGGAATGTATGGATTACGTATTATTTGATTTCTATAACACCTTTCAAACTTTATTAGATGATATTCATCCGTATAAGCGTCAATTTTATAATCCTATATTTGATGAGTATGATTTTTGTATTGCTAAATTGCAAATATTAAGTGGGCGGCTTTTTAAGGACTATGAACGATTATTATTGAAATCGTTGATCAGATACTTTCAATGGAAAAGTAATCGAAGTAAGTCATCTAAATTCTTAACCTTGTATTTTGAATTGGTTTGGGAACGTATGATCCATTTGTATTTATCTAATCATATACGAATCTTGGGTCATGATTATGAAATTACAAAGGAAGCACAACCTTGTAAGCTAAATATAATAAAACCAGATAGTGTGGATATAGAGCAACGAGAAGTAGGTGAGAAAAGCCGATTCTCTATCCAATTTGATCATTTCTTTAAAACCTGCACAAGTAAAAAGCAACCATTAATATTATTGTTTGATTCAAAATACTTTTACTAATGATGTGAATTCTTTTTAATTATAAGCAAGCATTTTATTATTATTATTTACGAGGTAAATATAAAAATGCCATTATTAAAAGCGCTTTAGTGATACCTACATCTGATGAAAGGAAAACCGTTGTGCATGTTGATAGACAGCATATTGATGGTCTATATATTCGTGAAGAATATATAAATCTTAAAGATGTAATTGACTGCTATAAAAAAATCGATATCTTGATTTTTAATCGTAAAAATGTATATACGTATAAATTCTCCTAATAGTTATGAAATAGCAATTAGGAGGATTTTTTTATGGGACGTTTAATACACATATTAAAAGGTATACTGATTATAGAGAAGGAGGAATATTCATATGAAAAATATTGATAGAATTCAAACGAATATTTTTAAAAATGATTAATCGGTATGTAGGTAAGAAGTACATTTATATTTTACCCCTTGTATATCATGATCATGAGGACCATAGGAATGTTAATGATTGGGAAAATAGAGTTGCTCAAGTATTAACGTCTTGTAATATTCCTTGTTTTGTAACATATGCGAATTATCAAAGTACACCAGAGGTGCCTTTAGGAGAGCGAAAATATGAAAAATCACCTACGTTTATATTTTTCTGTGAATCGTGGCAAAGTGAAGAGTTAAATTGTGTTATTCGCATTCTTTCTGCAAGAATTGAACAACAACATTATATTACTATTGATTTGGAAAAAAACGTAAGAATTGTTGAATTATATAAAAATCATGGTGTTGTAGAGCCTTGTGAAGTAAAAGAACTTGGTAAATGGGCTATGAAGGGGTATTATAGTTATTTTGAACAGATACATATTATTAAGTATCAATTGGTAGATTATGATATTAATCCTAGATATCTTCCCGATAACTTTATAAAGTTAGATCATCATGAACTATTAAATTATATGGATGAGTCTATTGAAGAGTTTCTTAGTTTAGATTTTCTTGATAAAAAAATTTATCTCTAGAAAATTATCTATCTAAAAGTCGGATTAGTTAATTATAAAGTTATCTATGAATCAAATATGCCAGAAGACAATCGGTTATTGGAGGAATATAGAGTTATAGATCTAAAGGAAATACCTAAAGAGTTAAGATTACAATATGCTATTAAATTAGTAGAAAAAAATATCCATTAGATGCATGTTTGTTTGAGGTTGAGGATAATTCGTATATTTCCATTATATGTAAAAAAATGATGGATTCTATTATTTTCAATTTAATTATGAGTTTCCTGGATATACAACTGATGAGGTATATGGACGTAAGCAAAAAGAGTTTAATTGAGTATTATCTACATTCAACGTTTAATTTACATCCTACAATAAAATATTCTATAAAGTACAGAAGTGATTATCTAAGTATAATTGAACGTAATAATGTTGTTTATTGATAGCAATATTTACAATAATTACAGCGTAAGTGTCTATCTAAGAATGTAGAAAAAAATGATGATATAAAAAAATATAAATCTGATTACCTGGTTGAAAGGGACAAATATGAAAGAAGAAGAACTACAAAATAGAATAGATAATGCATTGGAATTAAATGACTTATTAAGTTTACCTCGTGGTTTTCATATAGCAGAAAATGTCTTTGGTCAAGAAATGTATATATGGAGAGACACAGTGGGTGAAGGCTATAGTTTGATGTTTAGAACACACAATAAAAAAATGAACTTTATATAGAGGATTTTTAATGAAGGTGGCCAATTGATTAATTGTAGATATGAGGAAGTTGAATTAGATTAACTCTATATGTTACGCTTAATAAGTAATTATGTATTTTGCCACTTTAGATAGACCTACAGGAGAACGTAGACCCATTTAGAGGCCTCAAGCCCAATATAGTCTTGTTAATAACAAAAAGTAAATAGATTAGAGGGTTCCTAATAGTCACCTAGGTGACTATTAGGAACCTCTTTTGTTATCATTTTATTACTATATAAGTACATTACAATATACAAAATATAGTTAGTGTGTATTGAGGAGATCTTATGTTTAGAAAATCTTTGTTATTTGGTGGTCTGATTGCTATACTGTGTTTGAGTGGTTGCAGCAATGCTAATGAGTTGCCTGGGTATAATGCAAAATCTAAGCATTCTAGTGCTGATTTTTATAAGAATGATTTGATGGATAGTATTCTTAATGAACGAATCTATAATGCTACTAGTGTTGCGGAGGTTAGTGATGCGGCTAGATTGCTATATCGTGTTGATGAGATGAATGCTGAGCAGCGTAGAAATTTAAACTATTCTATGTGGCGTGCCCAATATAATGCTGTAACTGAAGTCCATATGCATACTGATAAGGGAGGGCTTTCCTATACATTGCCGTTTCCAGCTTTCAAAGGTGGCACACAATCTGCCCCTATTCCGAATGTGAAAGATACTAATACACTTGTGTATACATTTAACCATCCTTTTATTTATACTAGTTTAGTTGTGGATAATCATCCGTATGAGCAAAGTGCTCAGTATTTGGGCGAAACCCTATAATGAATTAAAGCAAGGATATGTGTGTTCTGCATTGCAGGAACAATGGTCACATATGAATCAAGATCAGTTTGATATATCCAGTATTGATGGTAGTACTTTCAAAGGGGAAAGGGTTATTAATGGCCGTTGGAGCACCATGAAAACTAAAGGCGATCCTACCTTTGTGGCAAATGATATTTCTTTTGCCTTAAATAATGAGCCTGATACGCAATATGTACTTACCTTGATGGTTAGAGGGGATGGCGAGCGAGGTATTGGCAAACGGGGCATCGAGGATATTATCGCTAATTACATTGTGCCTAATATTACTTCATTAGAACGGTTAAATAAGGATAGTCATTTTGAAAGCTTTAATAACTACAATTATCGGGTATTAAATGATGCCGTTGAGGAAGCATCCGGTAATGAGCATATTAAAATATATAAGGATCCTACAGGTATTTCGCAGATGATAGAAGTATATCCTGTTGAGCATAAGGGGGAAATCTGGGCTAATCTTGTTGACATTGTCACAATCTCTGAAGCACAGTTAAAAAGCTAGAAAGAATATGCGTAGTGGTAGCCATACGTATATATGGAATGATGGTGTTCCTGGCGTGCTGGTAACATTTGAATATGAAGATGGTATTAGTGAGTGGCGATTTAGCACGCAAGATGCACATAATCTTTATATACATACAATCTATTATAAATATGATGCGAATCGAAAGTATTTGCCAGCACTAGCAGGAATCGCCTCTGATGCGAAGATTTCAAACTTGGGTGATACATATAAGGGCGAAGTAGATTTTTTATGATATAATTGATATCAAAGTGAGGCATAAATGGTTTGGACGCCAGACTTCGCTTCTAGTGTTTTAAATTGAAGAAACGGTCTGACTTCACAGTCGGGCCTTTTTTCATACCAGTAATTTAAAGGAGTAAACATGCCTGCATGGTCCGGAATACGACACAAATTAGAAACAGAATATTTAGCACCTAGTTTGCGTGGCCATATTCAATATTTTGTTACCACTTATAGTAAATCTCCTGATCATGAGGGGCGGGCTGCTATACGATATAATGGTAAGGAAATTATAAAAGGCAATTATTGGAATCAATATGTGAAGGCCCATCTGTTTCCCAAAGATGATACCTATGAACGAAGAATGCATGAAGGTTTTCCGTTCATAGACAATACAGCACTAGAATTAGGCGTATTTGATCAGCGGTGCTTTTATCAGGCTTTTGATGAATTTGAGAATCAAAACATAGATAAGAGCTTGGTTAGTGATAATCTAATTGTACGTATCTTTGCAGTTTTAGATAGACGTTTGGGAAAACGTAGACTCATTTCTATGAGAAATTTTATGGAGGATCAACCACCTGTATTTCAAGAGTTTTATGCTATTCGTGTGCACCATGAAGGTTTGTAAACAAAACACGGAAGGAAATTGTTCAATTCCCTTCCGTGCTTAGATATGATATAATTTATATCAAAGTGAGGCATAAATGGTTTGGTCGCCAGCTCTCGCTTCTCGATAATGAATTTGAAGAAACGGTCTGACTCTCAATGTCGGGCCTTTTTTTCATGCCACGAATAGCAAAAGGCTGGACCCATTTAGAGGCCTCAAGTTCAATATAATGTTGTAAATAATAAAAGTAAATAGATTAGAGGTTCCTAATAGTCACCTAGGTGACCAATAGGAACCTCTTTCGTTTTGTAATTAATTTTTATCAATATCTTTTTTTATTATGTTACAATACTGTTAAAATTACTATTTTTGTGGAGAGATGTATATGTTAAAACGATTATTATTAAGTGCTATTGTATTGAGCGCTATTAGTGGTTCTAGTTATGCTGTTGATGTGAAACTTCCTGGTGCGGATCCAAGTATTTCGCGTGATGCATATGTACAAGCGGTATATACGACTGATAAAATTGAGTCTACATATGATGAGAGATTAAAAAAAGAAGGCAGATTCATTTTTCCGCTTATTCTAAAGAGCGCTTTAATCAAGAGTTTGGTGTTGTTGTAGATGACGATGCAGTAGAAGCCTTTAAAGAATGAGATTTATACTATTGAGCGCCGTAAGTATGATGGTAACACAGTAGTGAATTTACATAATAAAAAAAGGGCGGCCTATCAGTAACATTACCATTTAGTGTAGTACAAAAAGAGGCATTAAGTGATTTTTCCAGATGCAGCGGCTGGTTATTTATTTCAGTCCCCAATGATTGTTACTGCTATTATTGAAAATAAAAATGCCATATTCTCCTGATAAAACAGATATGGTTTTTAAATATGATGGTCTTAGTAAAAGTTACTGGAGAAAAATAACTCTTACTGATGCTGTAGATATGGACATTATTGCTTTAAATTTTGAGTTGAGTAAGCATCCTAAGCAAGCATATAATGTTATTCTGTATCCTCGTGTAACGGAGAGTGTCACATCAAATGATATTAATAAAATAATGGCTAATTATGTATTGCCTTCAATTCATTCTCTTCAAGATTTAGATGACTATAGCCGAGTAGAAAACTATAAGAAATATTCTTTTAGAGTTCCTAAAACAGCCGTTAAAGAAAATAACCCTAATGTTAAAATAGATGGTGTGACTTTCACAGTTGATAAAGATATAAGGCAACAAATTTTTGATTGACCCTGCGAATAATTTGGAAAAAGGGTATATTTAGTTCATTTGACGAAATTGATCGTTACATAAACTAGATAATAAGACTGCTGAGTTCTTTGGATTTCCTGGATCCCCAAAGATTACCAAAGGTAGCCATTCCTTTGTTTGGAATGATGGTATGCCAGGTTTATTACTAGATCTTGAATTAGATAATCGACAGGGTATATTGATGTTTATTACTTATGATGACAGTTTTAAGTACCAAAATTCAATCCACTATCCCTTAGATAATGGTGCATATACCAAGGTGCAGTTACGAAAATTAATTACAGATGCAACATTATCTGACACTGGTAATATGTATCAAGAGGATGTTTGGTTTATCTAATCCTTATTTTTTTATCTTATAGTAAAAAAAGCCCTATCTACCCTTCTGAATTTTTGGATTTTATAGATTTATTTTTAATAAATTCTTACTATATAATGAAATTATTATGAGATGCAAGTGGTATGATTTATTTTATTGTATCCAATTCAGTAATTAAGGCGCTAATAATCAGTTTTTTTCTTTTATTGAAAGCGGTGTCCTAGATGAATGTAAATCATGTGTTATTAATATTTAAATCTGCATTAGAATATGCTGATTTTAAAGGGGATTAATAATTTGTTAGCAGATAATTGTCAGTATATTAATGTTGAGAGGAATATATTAAAAAAATGGAAAGATAGAAGTATATGATTTTCTAAATTCAATGGCAAAAAGGACCAGAGATGATAATTTAGCTGTGTATGCACATATGATGACACTTAGTGAGGGAACCAACGAAAAAGAGTTTTTTTATGAAGGTGAAAGAGGGCTCGCTATTGCATACAATGAAATGGACAATTATGCTATAGGTATGTTTATTGAGTTAGATTCAAATAATTTTATTAACAAAATTATTGTTAGTAATAATATTCCGAGTTTTAGACTTGATAAACATCGTGCTGAAAATAATTCCCCTCCTATAGATTACATTTTTTTATAAGGAGCCTGTTGATTTTTTTGGATTGGCTTACAGCCATTAGTATTTAGTTAGAAACTGGATATGTAGATGAGCATTCTTTTTTATGATTCACTTGCTGATGAGTGCTGTGTACATTTTCAAAGAAAAAAATCAAGAACCTATTTTTGTTGTTAGGTAAGGAAGAAATTATAAATGACTTTGATAAGATGATGAATTTATTTTTCTATACTATGCCACATATAATTCGTGATAAGAATAATAAATCCTTTATAAAGTATGGACCTATGACGATAGAAATCGGCCGTAGTTTAGCGGGGCCAGCAAATTCTGTACATATTTATATTGACGATAGTGAAGATTAGTTTGCATATTATTTTTTGCTTAGGTTCATTATGCTTAAAAACAAAAAAGAAATCGTATGAGACTCCTTTTCCCTGCTTTAGATATGATATAATTTATATCAAAGTGAGGCATAAATGGTTTCGACGCCAGACTTCGCTTCTAAAGTAAAAATTTGAAGAAACGGTCTGACTTCACAGTCGGGCCGTTTTTCACGCCACGAATAGCAAAGGCTGGACCCATTTAGAGGCCTCAAGTTCAATATAATGCCGTCAATTATAAAAGTAAATAGATTAGAGGTTCCTAATGGTCACAGTAGTGACTTATAGGAACCTCTTTTTATTATGCAAGTAAATTATATAGTTAGTAAACTATTACAGAATGCTTTTACCCAAAAGGAAATACAGTTTTGATGGCGCATCTACGTGAAAGTACCGCTTCATAAACGTGACATATATCATATTTTTACAGGTAATAGATTTGGAAATTACGTTGTAAATGCTTTCATTTACATGAATTTGTTATAAGGTTATATTATTTATAAGTGTTTTTTTGGATTCGTGGTGGTTTTATATGTTTTACAATTACGATAGATATAGCAATTGTAAAAAGCTATCAAAAAAAGGATTCTTTTGCGAAGCTAATGGCAATAGTTTCTTGTCCCATTAGCATATAATAAATGGATCGATAAAAGCTGAGCCCTGGTAGTAAAGGGAATAAGCTAGTCATTAGGAAAAACTATAGCAGGGCATTTTCCGTTTAACAGCCAATATTCTTGATGCTATGGCGATGATAAAACCACTGATGAATATGGAGAGCATAACATTAGACTGTAGTGAAGATAATGTTAAGAACAAGAACCATGAGATGAATCCTAATATTGTACAATCGATAAAATGTTGTTTAGCTACACGGAATAAGATTGCAAATGCTGTAGTACCAATACCAGCCATTGTACTACGCATAAACATAGAGGTTAAGGAATTAGTATCTAAATTAGAGGTATAAAGAGGAATCATTTGTGTGTTGAAGAGTAGTGATTGTACTACTGCGACCCCTACAGCCATTGAAATACAGGTAAGTAACGCGCCCATCATAAGGGTTATTCCTGTATTATAGTTATTCTGGCTATACTCTCTAATAGCATTGACGAAAGGAACTCCGGGAACAATGTCAATCATAGCTCCTAGTAATATAACTGATAGGTTGGATCCTAATTCAAAGTGGATAAAGAGATTACCCAATAAGGCTATTAGAATACTACTTAAAATGGTAATCAATACATCAGAGCTAAGTATGCGTTTGATGGTACACACATAGATACCTAATACCAAACCTATAATACCGGCAATTATAGAGTCTGTTATAGAACTACCAATTGCATAGCTAAAGCCCGAAGCTCCTAACGTATAAGCTACTAATCTCCAAAAAAAAGAATAGTCTGACATGGTATCAATTTGATTAAGTTCACTTTCAATCTCCTCAATAGTAATATTTTTTTGTGTGATACGTCGGGAGAGAGCATTAACAGATTCAATTTTACTGAGGTTAATATCGACTTCAGGAACGTTACAAATACGAGTAATTTCAGTTCCATCAGCTTTCTTAGCAGTTGCAAAAATACCTCTATTGGATACGTAGGCTTCTAAATTTTTAAAATTCATAGCTCGTGCTATGTAGTTCATAGTATCCTCTGTACGACTGATTTCGGCGCCACTGCTAAGTAGTATTTTTTTCCAGCTTTTTAGTATAATTTCTAATTCCACACCTGTCATTATTTCCTCGTTGTTCATTTTACTTCATTGTTATTTATATTGGACTTTTTGATAGGTCTATCTTTAGAAGATTCAGTTGATTTTGATTCTTCCTGTTGTTCTTGTAGAATATTGATATTTTTGATGTATAACTTCTTCGTCTATTGAGAGATGCTCTTCTACATAGTCTTTTAGCTCTTGAACTGTTTCCGTATTTGAAAGTATTTCTTTTGCTTCATTATGAATATCTTCTTTAAGAGATTTTGTATCTGCTTGACTAATATCACCTAATGTATGGAATAGTTCGCGTTCTTTTTCTGAAAGATTTTTGTGAGGACTATGTTTTTTTAATGATAAATGGAGCATCTTTCTTCGGAAGAGTTTTTCCATAATGATATCTTTACGATCACGGAGCCAGCCATAAATAAGAATAATTAGGAGTAATAGTCCCATATAACCGAGAATTGGGTAGAGGATACTAATCAAATCTTTAAAACCAAAGAAACTACATATATATCCTATGATTACTACAGAAATAATAACAATTCTCATTCTTTTTGTGCTGCCGTTGGCAAAACGTCTAGCAATAGAATAAAAAAGAGAGAATGCTGTATTAAAAATAAGTGAAAAGACTGTGATTGCATATATATATGCTAGCCAAGGATGAATTTGATTAGCAATAGCAAGAATCGGTAAATCTGCATCTTTTACTGTATCTAGATTTGCAAAAATAGAGATAGCAGCTATAAAAACAACTAATCCGACTAATAGGCCACCACGAGTGCCACCTTTTTCAGCAATACCAATACGAACAACAGAACCACCTAAAATAAAGGCCATAGAAACAGCTGTCATAGCACATAGAGAATAATAATTAATGACAGAAAACCATACATTGCTTGTGGCTGGTTTGATTGTGTGGGCTATAGTCTCTAATGTAGTCCAATCATGACTTTTACCAATAAAAGAGTAGCCTGTAATGATGAATATCATAACAATCATGATAGGAGTAAAAACACCTAAAACATTGGTTATTTTGTCAAAGTTCATAAATGATACGGTTATGATTAAAAGTGAACAAATTAATCCGCCAATCCAAAAAGGAAGTCCAAATTGTTGTTCTAAGTTTGATCCTGCACCGGCTATCATAACGAAGCCCATAATAAAACTACCAGCGATTAGTACAAAATCAAGTATTCTTGTAATAATAGGATGGGAAATCTGTGTAAAAACTTCTTCATGATTGTCTGCACGATAGTAGCTCCCCAAAGAAAGCATGATTTTACCAAATGCGGCATTTAATAGACCTAGTAATAGAACACCAATAAGACCTATTTGGCCAAAACTTATAAAATATTGTAGAAGATCTTGTCCACTCGAGAGTCCTGCACCTACAATAACACCTATGTAGGCAAATGCAATTTTCCATGATTGTTGCATTATATAATTCTCCTTTCAAATACATAACTTAATAATCTAATATTATATCATACTAATGATTCAATTGATGGAAATCTCACCGCCAATCTCTAATTGCATAGTATTATTTCAGATGCTAAGATTGCAAAACCTAGGAGATACCTATAAGGGTGAAGTAGATTTGCTATGATACAATAATAGTAATATGAAATGTACTAAGTCCCAATGAAGTTGATGCGGTTCGTCATAAACTAGATTATCAAGAGGACTATGAGCAGGATTATCCTTTTAAGTAATGTGTATATTTGTTTCGTGTGTTGAGGTGTGAATCCTATGGCTACGTGGTCTGGAATACGGCATAAGTTAGAAACAGAATATCTTGCTATCAGCTTGCGAGGACATATTCAATATTTTGTTACCACTTATAGTAAATCGCCTGATCATGAGGGGCGGGCTGCTATACGATATAATGGTAAGGAAATTATAAAAGGCAATTATTGGAATCAATATGTGAAGGCCCATCTGTTTCCTAAAGATGATACCTATGAACGAAGAATGCATGAAGGTTTGTAAACAAAACACGGAAGGAAATTGTTCAATTCCCTTCCGTGCTTAGATATGATATAATTTATATCAAAGTGAGGCATAAATGGTTTGGTCGCCAGACTTCGCTTCTAGAATTTAATGTTGAAGAAACGGTCTGACTTCACAGTCGGGCCTTTTTTCATGGCCTATGCTGCGAAAAGCTAGCTTTAGCTAGAGGTCAATTCATTTAGCTGCCATAATAATGGTCGCCACAAGTATACCAAAGGAAATCATTAATGATAGCACTTTGAATGTACTCATATTGATCACCGCCAATCTCTAGAAGATTAGCAAAGACTGGACCCATTTAGAGGCCTCAAGTTCAATATAGTCCTGTTAATAACAAAAGTAAATAGATTAGAGGTTCCTAATAGTCACCTAGGTGACCAATAGGAACCTTTTTTGCTTGACTTTTTTAATTTATATAACCCATATGTTACAATTAATAATATAGTAGTCGTGTTGTAGGAGAGACCTATGTTGTATTTAGTCATTGCCGTCATCCTCATTGCATTTATTGCAAAATCTAGATCATCGAATAATCTAACAGATAGTGATGCGGATATAGAGAAACAGAATCGCATATTAGACGAAGTTAATCGTACATACGGAAATATTGAATCGTATGAACCACAATTAGAACCTTCAGATATAGAAGGAATATATTTTAATGAATTTCGTGAATATGTTGATGCACAGGGGCATGTGTTGACTCCAGCAGAGATTGATGAAATCCGGTATAAAGATGATTATAGAGAGGATATTGAACAGGATTATCCGTATCATCGATAATCGTGGAGGGCGTAGAGATGAAACGAATTATATATGCTATCAGCCTTGGGGTATTGCTAGCGACACCAGTGCTTTCACAAGCAATTGATACAACACCAATGATACGTGTTACGAATGTGCATAATGGTCAAAGTGATGAATCGTTAGATACTTTCACAGAAACAAAATTCTTCGGACCATATCAATTCCGCGTATTAAAGGATGCTATTGAAACGCAGGGCGAAACAAAAGATATTGATGGTAGGGTGTTTAGAACCTCTGATGGGGTATTTATGCATGTTAAGGCTAAATCTATTGATGATAGTAGTATGTCCTTGGATAATGAGATTAAGAATCTTGTTAAAGATAGAACGATTCCTGAACCGACTGTTAAGATGGTATTGCCTATTAAGGATGATGTAATAGAGGTTAATAATGATGGTGTGCGCAGTTTACTTGCTGAATTTATGTATTGCTGGCCATTAAAAAATAGGACGGACATGGTATTAGTTACTGATTATGAAGGAACTAGATACTATTATAAATTGCAGTTCTATAGAGATAGATTGCCAAACGGTGTTCGCATTGAGCAACTGCGAGAAATGATTATGGATGCGCAATTTAGCTATAAATAATATGAATATATTATGTTAGAGAGAGGATACATTGTGTTAAAGCATATAGTATTAGCTATGACTATTAGCGTAGCTATCATTACGCCTGCTCAGGCTATAGACATTAATATACCTGGTGCTGATAGGACTGTTCCTGTAGAGGCGTATAAGAATTATAATTATACGAATGAAAGTTTAGAAAAGGCGTTATCAGATAAGGAAGAACATGTAGCTAAGAAATTAAAATCTTACCATTATCGAGATTATGAAATTAGTAAACAAGTTCAATATAGTAAGAATAGTTTACGTGCTGTGCAAGCACATAGCACAATTATTCGTCTACATTCTGATACGGATAGTATGCGATTAGTAATGCCATTTTCAAGCCAGCATGGTATGTATACTCAGAAACAGGATGGACAGACTTTAGAAATCAATAATCAGAAAATTGATTTTTCTATTATGGCAGATACAACACAGCATTTAAATCAATTAAATAAGAAAAATCGTGATTTACATCGTGACATTAAAAAATTCTCTAATCCATCTATAGGATCTGCTTTGTGGTTTAAAGAAAAGCAGCAATCTAAAGACAATAACGAAATATATACGACAGGTATTCAGTTTAAAAATCCTAAGAATAAGTCAAAATCCTATCGGTTGGCATTTACTTATAATGGGGGCGGTTCTGAAGGTGTATTGACTGATCGTCATGTAGAAAATATGATTGCTAATTATTTAGTGCCATCTATTCAGCTTTTACCTGATACAGATTCATATTCTGAAAGCAAAGAGTTATATGGATTTACTTATAAGATGCCTATAGGTTCACATCAGGAGATTGGATATGACATAAATAATGATGAAATTCATGTATATAAAACAGTTGGGTACGAACAGTGTGTGTTTGTGAATCGTAGTCAACTTGGTGACAAGAGCATGGCTGCTCAGTATACTAAAATGTTAGAGTTAATGACTAATATTGGTGTAAATTTAGGTGTTAAAGATCCGCAATATGCTATTGTTTGGAATGATGGTATTCCTTCAGCTTTAATTGATGTATATAATCCGGATGGGGATTCTTTAATCGTTGTACTTACATATGATGACAATAGGATGCTTGTAAATTGGATTGCCTATAACTTAAAAGATACTAAGCTTAGTCGTGATGAAATACGTTATATAGCAGAATCTGTAAAGATAAAAGATAAAGTTTCGCTTACGAATCAAAAAGATACAGCCTTTTATCTGAGGAGTTTCTTATATTTTTAAAGTTTCTTATTAATAGAATATGTAATGAAAAAAAGGTCTATATACTACAGCTCAGTAATATATAGACCTTTAACTTGTATTATCTAGTTTTTCAATCAATTATAGGATGCTTTTACCCATAGGGAATACAGTTTTGCCAAATACCTTGTTTACAAGTACGGCACCAGAACCGTAGAAGCCCAAGAGGGAGATGAATAATTCGGACCATGCTGCAAGGGCGAAGAAACCTGTTTTGCCACCTAAGAATAGGTCTGTTGCAAGACCGAAGAATAGGAAGCAGATTAATAGCATAATAGCGAATACAACCTTATTGGTTTTTAAAGCTGCGATGGTGCCAAAGATAGAGAAGATTAAGAAGCCCACAAAAACGAATGCCAATTGTGTTACATCGAAACCTTTTTGGATTTCAGGACCGAAGGAGCCCATTTGGATTAACCAAACGCCGGCCATGGCGGACCAGAATAAACCGTATGCACCGAATACAATCGATCCGAAAGGATTATTTTTCTTGAAATCAAAATAACTCGCTATTAATTGTGCTAAAGAGCCTAATAAAACAGCCCAAGGGACAATAACAGATGTTGTTGGACCAGACCAGCCAACGCGGGATGTAGATACTACAAAACATACAATCGCGAGACCAAGTAAACCAAGACCTGTCGGGTCCGCAACATTTTCGCTCATTTCAACTCGTTTAATTTCCTTTTCCATGTGTTCCTCATTTCTCAATCAACTAACTACAACTATAGGTGCTATGAAAGCACTGCCTCATAAATGTAACATACATCACACTTTTGAATCAATATTATAGGTAATAGCAATAATGCTTAAAATGCATGATTGAATAAGTGAGTATTTATAAGGATAATTACAAATCGTAGCCGATTGTATCGATTTAATTCCTCTAAAAACTGGGTATTGTATATGGATTTAACATAATTCTTGACCATTGGAGAAATGTATGCGCACAGTGGATTTTTGTTCCATTACGAAACGCGTGGGGCTTCTTTTGTGATATACTACATATAAAGTATGTAGGAGGTTATATGGTTTTTCTTACTTCATTACAAAGCATCATGCCTATCGTCTTACTCATATCGCTAGGGTATTTCCTAAAAGGGCGGGGTATGTTTAATGATACATTTAGCTCGAACCTATCGAGGCTCATCATGTCCGTCATTTTGCCGGTCGGCGTATTTATGTCCGTGCTTCACAATGTGCAAACATCGGATTTGTGGGACTTGCGGTATGGATTACTCGTCGTGATGATGACCTATGTAGTGTCATACATCATTGCGTTTATTATGATGAAAATTGTACATGTCCCACGGGGACGGCGCGGTATTTTTATCAATATGGTAGTTAATGATAATTGTTTATTTATTGGACTACCTGTACAGATTGCATTGTTTGGGCCTGATGCATTACCGTTTTTCTTGCTGTATTATATTGGTAATACCATATCTGTATGGATGTTTGGTGTATTCCTTATTGAGGCTGATCCGTTGCCTACGAATGGTGCTAGCCATGGTGAAAGCTTCCGCACCTTGGTACGCAAGTTTTCTTGGAAAAAATTGTTGCCGCCTCCTTTACTAGGATTTTTCTTGGCACTGGTATTTTTGTATGCTCAGATTCCATTGCCTACGGTATTACATAATACGTTAAACTATATAGGGAATATGGTAACACCATTATCCTTGCTATATATTGGTATCGTATTACATGATGCGGGCCTTAAAAGCATGCGTTTAAATAAGGATTCCATCGGTGGTATCATTGGACGTTTTGCCGTAGCACCATTTATTATGTTCTGCGTTATCTATGCTACAAAATACCTTATGGGCATTACATTGGATTCCGTTGCGGTCGTCACATTCATCGTTCAATCTGCAGGACCGGTTATCGCCGTATTGCCAATCGTAGCGAATGAAGCAGGTTCTGATTTGCCATTTGCCACAGGACTCGTAACCATTAGCTCCGTATTGTTCGTATTCGTTATACCAGTTATTATGGAAATATTAACAATATTTGGTATAGGAATGTAAATCTATACAATATAAAACGACTAGCATTATATACATACGTATATGGTGCTAGTCGTTTTTTACGCATTAAACTATTCGATAATCATTATGATATCTTATGCATTAAGCGCTTCGATAATCGTTACGATATCTTCTGCCTTTCGAGCAATGTGTTTGACGCCTAAATCTTTATGTAATTGTTCATCTCTAAAGCCCCACGTAACGCCGATGCATAGTAGACCAGAGTTTTTGGCTGTAGCAACATCTACTTCAGAGTCGCCAATATAGATTGACTCATCTTGGGTCGAATCTAATTCTTTTAATGCTTGTAGTACCATATCTGGTGCTGGTTTACGCTGTAATCCAGGGCGTTCGCCAATAGCTACTGGTAAACGATCACCAAAGTATTCCTTATTTAATGGAGTAATACCTTCTTGGATTTTATTAGAAACAATGGCGAGTTTATATCCCTTAGCACGTAATGTGTCTAATACATCAAGCATGCCAGGATATGGTGCGGTGTAATCCTGTAAATGTTCTCCGTAGTATGCTTTAAATTCGTCGAGATAGGTGTTGAATTCAGCCTCCGAAATGGAATCTGGCAGTGATTGACGCATCAAATGTGCAACGCCGTTGCCAAGGGCTGCTTTCACCTCAGGAATCGACCGTTCTGGCAAATCATGAGCGCGCAATACATAATTCACTGCATTGCGTAAATCTGTTAACGTATCTAGCAATGTGCCGTCACAATCGAATACGATAGTTGTATATTTCATGGGGACCTCCAAAATTTATATAATCTTATTCCATTATATGACATGAACCGAGAATTTTAAATTAGTCTATGATACAATTAGTATACTAGTTGAAAAATATTTGGAGGATTAGTATGACTGAAATACAATCTTTATTATTGATGAAAGCCACGTT